>Ga0134126_10000641_pt1 | contig 44216 bp, 64 predicted proteins | sample KB31752_FD_96881 | JGI IMG/M metagenome (GOLD analysis project Ga0134126, IMG submission 96881) | Terrestrial soil microbial communities with excess Nitrogen fertilizer from Kellogg Biological Station, Michigan, USA - KB3-175-2 | ecosystem: Environmental > Terrestrial > Soil > Unclassified ...
CCTCACCGGGCCGAAGCAGTCCGCCGCCTATTTCGAGCAGATCGACCGCTTCCTGCGCCTCGCGCTGGGCGACGCGGTGGCCGCGCACTACCAGATCATCGTGGACGATCCGGCTGCGGTGGCAAGGGCGATGGCCAGAGGCATCGACAAGGTGCGCAACAACCGGCTCGACACCAAGGACGCGTTCTTCTTCAACTGGGCGCTGCGCGTCCCGCTGGAATTCCAGACGCCGTTCCGCCCCACCCACGAGGCGATGCGCAGCCTTCAGCTGCGCCACGGCCGCCCGCTGCACGATCTGGCGGCCGACCTGCGCCGCGCGTTCTCCGGCATCGTGGCCGGCAACGTGAAGGAGGAGGGTGTGCAGGCGATCGAGCAGAACGGCCCGTTCGACATCGACGGCGACCGCGACATCATGCAGGCGCTGGACAAGCTGCTGCGGGCCTTCGTGGAGCAACATCGCATGAAGCTCCCCGGCGGCGCGGCCTACGTGCCGTGCTATCGCGTGATCACCGGCTGATAGGGCGTATACGGGACGTCCCGGCGGCTTGACAGTCCGCCGCCCGATCGACAAACTACGCAGCTCCCGCCCGAATAGCTCAGCTGGTTAGAGCACTTGACTGTTAATCAGGGGGTCGCTGGTTCGAGTCCAGCTTCGGGCGCCAGTAGTAGGTCTGCCGGGGTCTCCCGACATCACCGAAACCCTCAGAAACCCCGCCACTGTGCGGGGTTTTTGTTTTCTGGCATCTGCCATTGTCGGCTGGCATCGTCTCAACCTGTGAGTAAGACTGTGAGTACAGTCGCCCCGTTCGCGCCACGACAGGGAACCTTACTCACATGCCGCTTAACGACACGAGGCTCCGCGGCCTCAAGCCACGCCCGAAGGTCTACCGGGTCGCGGACATGGATGGCCTGTGCATCGAGGTGCGCCCCACGGGAGCCCGATGCTGGCGCTTCCGCTACCGCTTCGCCGGCCGCGCGAACATGCTGGACCTGGGCGCCTACCCGGCAGTGAGCCTGCATGACGCGCGCAGGGAGCGCGACAGGCTTCGCGCCATGGTGAGGCAAGGGGTCGACCCCAGCGCTGCGCGCAGGAACGAGCAGGCGCAGCTACAGGCCGAAGATGACCGCTTCGAGGCGGTGGCGCTGGAATGGCTGGGCAAGCAAGGGGCGTGGTCGGATGCCACCCGCGACAAGGCCACGGCGCTCCTGGAGACCTGGGCGTACCCATGGCTCGGCAAGCGTCGACTGCGCGAGATCACGGTGACCGACATGCTGGTGCTGATCCAGCGCCCCGAGGCGCAAGGCAAGATCGAAACGGCTCAGCGGCTCAAGCAGCGGTGCGGCCAGATCTTCCGCTACGGGTTCCGCACGGGGCGTTGCGACAGCGACCCGACAGCGACCCTGAAGGACGTGCTGAAGACCGTGAAGGTGCGCCACCACGCCAGCCTGACGGATCGGAAGCGCGTGGGCGGTCTGCTGCGTGCGATCGACACCTATCCCGGCACCTTCGTGGTGATGTGCGCGATGAAACTCTCCGCGCTGACCTTAGTGCGGCCCGGCGAGCTGCGGGCATGGGAATGGGGTGAGATCATCGAAGACGGCGCGCTGTGGCGCCTGCCCGCCGAGAAGATGAAGATGCGTGTGCCGCACCTGGTGCCGCTGGCGCGACAGACGCGCGAGGTGCTGGACGAGCTACGGCCGATGACCGGATCGGGCCCCTACGTGCTCCCCGGCGCCCGCGGCGGTGGCCGTTCGCTGTCCGAGAACGCAGTGCGTGTCGCACTACGCTCGCTGGGGTTCACGAACGACGAGATGACGGCGCACGGCTTCCGATCGATGGCGTCCACGCTGCTCAACGAAGATGGCTGGAACGGCTATTGGATCGAGCGGCAGCTGGCGCACGTGGAGACGAACAAGGTGCGCGGTTCGTACAACTACGCGGAATACCTGCCGGGCCGGCGCGACATGATGCAAGCCTGGGCCGACTTGCTGGACAAGCTCCGGCGCGGCGGCCAGGTGGTGCCGATCCGCGCCATCGGCTGACGGTTCAACGCGGAACGCCGCGCCAGACGAAATCGCCCTTGTCTTCGACGATGGCTGGCTCGTCAGCCTTGCACGCGCACTCCATGCCTACGAATCGATCAGCGACGGGGCGCCAGAAATTGCGCACCTTCCCGCCGGGCACGTGATTGTCTTCCTCCGCGCCTTCCATGCCGAAATCAACGAGCACCTTGCGCGCATCCGTGCTGCTGCAGCGTTCGCCGTACCTGCTGATCGACAGGTGGTACTCGGGGTCGCGATCGATGCCGTCTGCATCCTTCGCGACCTCGACCGCGCTTATCACGCCGATGCCTGCACCGGGGTGCCGATAGGCCTTCCCGGCGAAGCCCAGCGTGATCCATGCGGGAATCGACGGCATCAACTGCCAGCCGGCGTCGGCTTTCGGGGCCAATGGTTGGATGATGTCGGTCACGCCGCAGCCTGCTGCTGATCGCGCTCACGCATCCGCGCGGCGATGTACTCGTCGATCTCGGATTCCACCCAGCGCGAGGAGCTGCCGAGCTTCACTGGTTTCGGGAAGCGCCCGGCTTTGATTTCCGCGTAGATGGTCGACGGGTGCATGCCGACACGGTCGCGAACGCCCTTTCGGACAGGCTGCTCCGGCTGCTTCGGATCGGCGCGCGGGGTTTTCATGGGGATCAGTACGTAGCTCATGCTGTCGCCTCCTCGTAGGCCTTGGTGATGCGGTGGAAATGCTTAGCCATCACTCCCCCTCCCGCATCGCGGCGTCGATTGCCGAATCTATTGCAGCATCCATCTGCTCGCGCGGCACCCGCGCACTCGCCAGCATCGGCGCGATTCGATCAGCGATGGCACGGAAATGTGGTATATCGTCGCCCGACAGCATATTGCCTTGTAGTGCCCAGTTCTCCAGCACAGTCAGTGCTTCGGCGAGGCTGCATGGTGTTTCGTGGGCACTTTCATCCGTGGCCGACCCCATCGCCGATTCGCGCTCGCGCAGGAGGGCGGCGTAGTCGCGGAGCATTTCACTTGCAATAAGTGATCGACGGGCCATGACGGTCATCGCCTGCATTTCCACATCTTCCACCGTGTACTTGTTCATTGCGTCACTCCCATGATTTCCAGGTCTATGTCGTCGACGCGATTGCGCAGTTGGTGCCGTGCATGCCGAAGCTCGTCCGCGATGAACTCGCGCTGGTCGCGGTCCGAGTACGCGTGCAGCGAACAGTGCAGGCGCCCGGACTGGTCGCGGCGGAATAGGCGCCAGATCACCATGCCGCGAGCTAGATCGGGCGAACGTCCCCATGCGAAGGGGCGACAGTGCGCGGGGAGCTTGCGGGTGTAGGGGTGGGTCATGCGGCACTCCGTCGCGCCACCGGCATCACGAGTGCGCCGTCGATGCCAGACCGCTGCAACGCGGCGACGTTGTGCACGCCGTAGGCGATCAGCACCATCGGTCCACCGCTATTGCCCGCGGCACGTGTGCCGTCTGGCCGATGGAAGTGCGGCCGCTTCGCCATGAACAGCAGCGCATCAGCATGCGGCCAGACGAACCGCTGGAACATCGCCGTTTCGGTGCGCGCGAACACCAGCGCGATACCGTCGCCATGCTCGGCCATCCTGCCAAGCCACGCGGCGGTGTGCGGGCCATAGGGCGGATTCAGCCAAACGCGACCTTCCCAGCGCGCGACTAGGCCATCATCGTGCGGCGCGGTCATCCTTGACGCTGTTGGCCATGGTTGACCGGCTGCAGCGCAGGGATCGAGATCGAATGCGCCGAGGGATCGCACGATCTCTGGCGGCGTCAGCCAGTCGTGCGTAGCCGCATTCGGGCGCGAGGCATAGGGGTGGCTCACGCGAACAACTCCATCTGCTTCGGCTCGCGCTGCGCAAGAAGCGATTGCAGCCACGCGACGATGGTCGTGGTCTGCTTCTTGGAATCTTGCCATCCAGTCAGTAGTTCGCCCAGCATTTCCTGCGCGCCGGCATTGAGCGCTTCGTCGCGACTGGTCGCGAACTTGCCCCACTTCTCCAGCGGCGCATAGCCCATGCCTCCCGTGTTGCAGGTGAACGAAATGCCCCACATCCAGCGGCCATCGGAAGCCTGCGCCACGCGCACCTCGGCGCGAGGTAATGCCACGTAGTAAGGTCGACTCGGACGCTTCGGGTTGACGTAGGAGACGCCATCGAACTGTGTTCCGTCATATTGCGTCGGTGCCATCTGCCTCTCGCGACGGAGCGCCAAGAGATGCTCGATAGCCGAATGGATGTGCCTCGATGCGGCGTCTATCGCCTCTCCGAATGACCAGAGCATCAGTCCCGAGTTCTGGTTGTAGGGTTCGCCGCCGAGGCGAAAGAACTTGGCCACGGCAATGCAGTCACGCGCCCACAACTTGTGGCGGTACGCGGCCAGCTCATGGCCGGGTTGTATGCCGTCAGCCATGGAACACCTCGATCCGCACCGTGCGCCCTTCCAGCCGATGGCTGAACCGCCGCTTCGTGTTTGCGAGCGGCGCTAACCAAGGCTGGCGGCGATGGATGGTTTGCTGCAGGCGGTGGGCGTTCGCGTGGCGCATGTGGCCGACGTAGCTTGACCACACGGACTGCAGGCGCCGGAAGTCGGCCGGCGTGCCGGTGGCAAGACGCCCGTGCAGGTGTTCCTTGCGCCACGCCTGCAACTTCTCGGCAGCGTGGCTCAGGACGCGGCGACGCACGCGGGTATGCGTGGGGTAGACCACATAGCCGAGGAAGTCGCAGCCGGCCGACAGCGGACGCAGGCGCACATCGTCCTTGAGCTTCAGCTGCAGCTCGTCAGCCAGAAACTGCTCGATACGCTCCTTCCACTCGGCGAGCACGGCGCGGTCGTGATGGACCAGCACGAAGTCGTCCACGAACCGCACGTAGCGTTTCGCCTTGAGCACGTGCTTCACGAACTGGTCGAGCTTGTCCAGGTACACGTTCGCGAAGAACTGCGACGAGAGGTTGCCGATCGGTAGGCCGCAGCCTGCGGGCGCGTTCTCCAGGCGCTTGTGCATCGGCACGCGGGCGCGCTCAGCTTCCGTGCAGCGGTAGCGGATGCCTTGCACCTGCACAGGATGGCGGAGCAGCGCATGCGTGGTGCGCAGCGCGACATCGGACAGGCCTGCGCGCGTCAGGCGCTCCTTGAGCATCGCCCACAGCGTCGGCCGGTGGATGCTCGGAAAGAAGTTCTTCACGTCGAGCTGCAGATACCATCCGCCACCCTGGCCAGAATGCACCTCGCGCACGAACTGGCGCACGCGCTCTACGGCCTTGTGCGTGCCTTTGCCCTTGCGGTTCGAGTACGAGTCGAAGATGAAGCCGAGCTCGTAGATCGCCTCCAGCTGTGGCACGAGCCAGTGATGCACGACGCGGTCGCTGAAATCCGGCGCGTGGATCTCACGCGCCTTCGGCCGAGAGGCGATGAAGCACGTGGTCGGCAGCGGGCTCCACGTGCCGGCGTTCAATCGCTGCTGCAGCTCCAGCAGTCGATCCATCCAGCGCACCTCGAAAGCGAGTTGGTTGCGACTGGGCTGCTTGCGCCGGCGTGCCGCTTTCCATGCGTGGTGCAGCGCCTCGACGCTGACCTGTCCACCCTTACACTCACCGGGACGCGGCACCAGGCGACACGGCCGCACGACGCCGCTGTTGTTGTCGCGGTTGTCGTAGTTGACGTTGCCGTTGTAGCCGTTGACCTGCCAGAGCGCGCGAGGTGCTTTCCCGTTCACTTGCGACCCGGCCACACAGCCGTCGAGGTAGCGTGGCGTCGTCATGCGTTGGCCTCACCGATCGAGGCGGAACGGGCACTCAGTGTATTGGCGCTCTGCCCATGCACTACGGCCTGGGCACTCTGGCCTTGAGGGTGACTCACGGAGCGATGCCAACCACCGACTTGCTGCCCCAGCTTCGCGGCGTCGCGGTACAACGCCTCGAACTGACGAAAGCTGACGAAGGCACGCATCTGCTTGCCAAGCTGCAGGGACAGCTTCAGATCGTCGACCTTGTCGCGTAGCTCCTCCAGCAGTGCCGAACGTCGCTCCGGACGCAACGCAGCCAGATTGGCCGTGCTGAGCACGGACCAGGCGCGCTCCCGCAGCTCCGCCCCGAAGGCATATCGATGCTTGCGCGGGAACCGCGTTACCGCCTCCTCAATAGTTGAGGAGAGCGATTCGGCGAGACGTATGGCGGCTGGAAGGGTGAAGATCATGGAAGTCTACGCAGACAAGGGACGAGGAGATTCACTGACCGGGACGCGGCACCAGGCGACACGGCCGCACGACGCCGCTGTCGTTGACGCGGGGGCCGGAGCCGACGCTGCCGCCGCAGCCGCTGACCTGCCAGAGCGCGCGAGGCTGTCCTTCCTCGTTGTTGCCGAGGGGCAGATAGGGCGTGCACGTCCATTCGTACCTCTCGCCCTTGAACGGCGCAGGCATGGCAGGATTGAAGCGCGTGCGATCGATGATGGTTTCGCGCTGCTCCAGCGAGGCGATGCCCCAGCCCGACAGACCGCCCAGCTTCAGGTCGGCGACGTACTTCTCGGCCTTCGCATAGGACATGTAGTCCGTGGTGTCGGTGGCCCACTGGATGCCGGTCTTGTGGTCGGTGACGTAGGAGCCATCCGGCGACAGCTCGAAGCGTGGACGCGATACCTGGGCCTTGTTCGAAGCCTGCGACAGGTCGAGCTTGCCGAAGTCGACAGGGCCGACCGCCGGAGTGGGCAGGTGGAGGTGCAGGTGCTGCACGTGGATCAGTGGAGAGTTCATGCGGGTGTCCTTGGTGAGGATGTGGCAGGGCGCCGCGCTCACGCGGCCTGATCGAGCTCGGCGTTCTTCGCCGGCGGCACCAGCGTGATCTCCACGGTCTACTGGATCAGCTGGCAAAGCTTTCCGATGGTGCGGCCGTCCTGGTTGAAGTTCAGGGCGAACTTCACGGTGCAGCTGCCGCCTTCCAGCGGCTCGAAGCTGAAGCCGTGCAATTCCACGTCCGTGATCTTGAGCACTTCGTCGAGCGCGAGGCCTGACTGGATCGCGAGCGCGTAGCCCGGGAAGTCCTCGTCCCACTTGAGCGGCGCGAGACACGGCAGCTTGCGCGCGGTGAGGCCATCGGCATCGGTGCCCAGCGGCAACTCCGTCTGTTCGCCCGGAGCCGGCTTGCGGTACAGCAGCTTGCGGAAGCCCTTGTCGAAGATGTCGAGCACGCTGCTGTGCATCGTGGTTTCGAGCTTCATGGTGCCGGCGAGCACGTTCTCTTCGCCGTGCTTTTCCATGCGCGGCGTGAAGCTGTTGATCTTGGTCTGCTGGTTCGTGAGCTGGAACATGTGGCGGTCTCCGTTGCAGGTAAAAGGTGGACGCAGCCATGGCCCTTTCTTCGCCGAAACTAATCGGCTCTCGCGGCATGCCATGAACCACTAGCGCTTCAGTAGGCGATGCACTGCCTCTGCGTCCGTAAAACATCAGGCGTTGGCCAGCTCCTTCTCGCGCGCGCCGTAGAGCGCATGCAGCGCGCCGCGGCCGGCTTCCGGCGTCAGGTCGATCAGGGAGGCCGCCTCATCCAGCGCGTCGTGCGTGCTGGCCGCAGCGATGCCGTCGTGGACCTCCTGTGTGGTGAGGCTTTCGGCAGCGTTGCCGGTACGCATCGCTTCAGCGTGCTCCGCAGCCAACTCGGCCTGCTGGATGCTGTAGTCGCCCTCGATCACCAGCGGGCTGTCTTGCGGCAGGCCGGCATCGGCCAGTTCGTCGTTCGCGATGGCGGACTGCAACTCGATGGACACCGGGAGCCACTTGAACAGGCGGCGCGTGACGGTCTTGAGCGCCATCGGCTCCTCGTGCTCCACCCATGGCGTGCTCGGCGGCTGGCCGGGCTTGGCGTAGCGCATGGCGGTCTTGTAACCCTGCGAGCTGTCGCGCACCTTATGCACGTCCGCGATGCTCATCACCTCGAACTGCACGCCGCCATCCTTGAGCTTCGCGATGGCATAGACGTGCGTGATCGGGCCGCGGTCGCCCTCGGCCGGAACATGGTGGATGGTTTCGTCGACACCGAACCGGTAGCTGAACTCGTCGCCCTTGCGCACGGCGCGCGCGGTCAAGCTCACGATCTGGCCAGAGCGGCGCGCGAGATCGAGCATGCCGCGGTAGCCGATGATGAACTGCACCTCTGTGCGCTCGGCGCGGCGGTTCTCGAACGGGATCAGATAGCAGTGGCCGAGAGCCCCGCCCGGCTCCAGGCCCAGCGCAGCGCACTGCATGATCGCGCCGAGGAAGCTCGTCTGGTCGCACTGCGCCAGCTTCGGCACCTTGCGAACTTCGGTGAGCGCGATGCGGGCGAGGCGGTTGGCGGTGACGTGCTTCGGCAGCGCGAGCGCCATCTGCGCCTTGATCGACGGATCGGTGAGCAGGCCGGCGATGGTCTTCGGCTTCTCGGGACGCTGGGCAACGTCGGTGCCCGCGATGTGGTTCTGCAAAGCGTTGGCCTTGGCCATGGGTGTTTCTCCTCGGGGTGATTCAGCGGATGCGGAACACGCGGATGCCATCGGCGCGCGCCTTCCAGGTGAGTGCGGGCTTGCCGTCGACCAGCAGCGTGGTGGCGTCGCGCATGAAGGCCTTGATCGCGTACTCGTGGACGTCTTTGCGCGCCTCGTGCAGCTTCAGCGCCTGTCGCGCGGCTTCCAGTGCTTCGAGCGATTCGCGGATATCGGCGTCCGCCTCGACGGCGCGGCCGCTGTCGTGCTCGTACAGCTTCAGCACGTCGGCGGCATTCGTCGGCTGCGGCGGCCGGCGCGCCTCGATGTGCCAGCGCCAGAACTCAGCGGTGCGCTGGCGGATTTCGCGGATCGTCGGCTCGTGTGCCTCGATGCGGTACAGACGGTAGTCGTCGAAGCCCACCAGCGCCTGCACGTAGCAGTGCGTCGCAGGGTGCACGCCAAGCCCCCACATCGCCTGCGCGGTGACGTACAGCGGCGGCTCCTCGCCAGCATCCGGGTCGCCCCAGTCGCGGACGGCGTTCGGGTGCACGGTCTTCGTCTCACCGTTGCCGCCGTCCTCGACCTCGAAATCGATCTCGGACTTCGCCCATGGGATCATCGCGTCGTCGTAGCGCTGGTTCGCGCGCACCACGGCCAAGCCGGTCTTGCGCGTGAACTTCTTCGCCGCCCACGGCTCCAGGTCGCGCCGGTCCTCGAGGAACTCCGCCTTCTCCGGCGTGACGACTTCCTCGCGCTCGCCCGTGATCAGCAGGTACTCGTCCAGCGGCGTGCGGAACGGGCTGATGCCGAGGATGCCGGCCACGTTGGCGCCCCCGATGTAGCCGACGCGAGAGTGGGGAATGGCTTGGGCGTTCACCGGCCCATCTCCCTTTCGTACGCGTCCTGTGCGGCCTCGCGCGCGCAATCTTCCATCTCGCTCCGCATGTCGCGCATGGCCTCGTTGAACTCCTGCTGCGTAATCAGGCCTTCCGCCATCTGGCGCTCCAGGACTTCTTCCTCGCGCTCGTACCATGGCCGGCTCATGCCGCTGCGCTCCGCTTGGCCGGAACTGCACCCACGACTCCTGCGGCACGCTCCATCGACTGTCGTGAGACTTCCTCGCCAGCGGACTCTGCCTCGGCATCGTGCTCGTCCTGCATGCGAGCAAGCACGGCATCCAGGTCATCAATCACCTGATACTCGCCAGGGTGAAAGGCAGAAACGACGGCCATGGCCGCGGTGTATAGGTCGAGGTTTGCGAGCCTTTCGGCCTCAGCCTTCTCGGCCGCTGCCTTGCGCTCGCGCTCCAACTTCGCGCGCTCTTCGTCCAGCCGATGTTGTTCGGCCGCCTGGCGCTCGCGCTCGGCGGCCAGCTCAGCCTCGCGTGCCTCGCGCTCGGCACGCTCCTGCGCTTCACGCGCGGCGCGGGCTTCCTCCTCCTGCCGCTGGCGCTCGGCGCGCTCGGCTTCCTCGCGGGCGCGCTCCTCGACGGTGAGCCGGTCGCGCTCCTCCTGCGCCTTGCGCTCAGCCTCGGCACGTTCTGACGCGGCGCGCGCTTCGGCTTCCTGCCGCAGCCGCTCGTTCTCGTCGCGCATGCGTTCCAGTTCCGCGCGCTCGGCCGCGATGCGCCGCTGCTCGGCTTCCTGCTCACGCTGGGCGGTCAGCTGCTGCTCGACGCGGGCGATGGTGGCGGCCAGGGCATCCTCGGCCTCGCGGAAGCGCTCCGCGTAGAACTCGGGATCGAGCGTCTGCGCGCGCAGCTTCGCCAGTTGACCCTCGACGATCACCGCCGGCTTTCCGATCAGGGCGCTCGGCACGTTGCGGATCTCCTCGATCGCGCGGGCAATGCCCTCGACGCGCTGCCGCTCGGCCTCCAGTCGCGCCAGCTCCTCGGCTTGCTTGCGCGCCTCCTCGGCCTTGATCTGCACGTCGATAGGCTCCTCCAGCGCGCGGATCTCATCGGTCAGGCGCTTCGCCTCGGCGTCGAGCAAGCGGCAACGCTCCAGCGCGGGCGCCTTGATCTCGATGCGCCGCTTCTCCAGCCCGGTGCGCAGCGTGCGCAGCTCGGCGCGGGCTTCCTTCGCGGCCCGCATCTCCTTCGGCACGGTCACGTCGTAGACGATGCCATGTTGGCGCTGGCGCAGATCAGCCAGGCCAGCAGCAGTCTCGGTGTACTCGGCGATGGCCGTCAGGTTGCTGCCGGCGTCCTTGGTGGTGTTCGTGTCCATGGGAATCTCCTGCCGGCTACCGGCCGGCGCGGTGTTGAATGGGGTGTGCGCCTACGGCGCAATCGATAAACGAGGACTCACTGACCGGGACGCGGCACCAGGCGACACGGCCGCACGACGCCGCTGTAGGCGTCGCGGGCGTCGCAGAAGACGCTGCCGTAGCAGCCGCAGACCAGCCAGAGCGCGCGAGGTGCACCGTTCTTATCCTTGCCGCGCCACTCGACGCCGTGCGCCGTCCAGTACCAGTCGCACTCGGCATCGGGAAACAGGTCGGGATCGGCCGCCGGGCTGCTGTGCCAGTAGTCGGTGGTCAGCAGCTGTATGCGCACATCAGGCGCGAGAATCCAGCCGTCGCCGCCGGCATGCTGCAGATCGGCGCAACGCTTCGTCGCGGCATCGAAGTTCATGTAGCCGGCGATGCCGTGGCCCACCGCGAACTCCACGCCGAAGTCAGGGTAGCGAATGGCGGCGTGGCCCTTGACGTTGAGCGGCATGATGTCGCCGGCGGGGCTGATCTTGAGGATGGTGGGCTTGGCGAAGTCGAGATGCATGCGGTTCTCCTGGTCAGACGATTCGGATGCGGGGCTTCACGCGGATGCGCGGCTTGGGTTGCGTGTGGTGGAGACCGGCGGCGTAGTAGCGGTAGGCCCACTGCGCACGGCGCTGGTCAGCGGTAGGGACGCGGCAGGAACGGGTGACGATGCTCATGCGGTTTGCTCCTGTGAGGATTCGTCGGCCACCACCACGGGCAGGGAGGGGGTTGCCACGCCGCCAGGGGGTGCGGCGGCGATGGCCGGCGAAAGGTTGAGCGGGACGATTCGCAGCATCCGCGCCAGTTCTGCGCAGACGGCGTGGCGTTCCGCCTCGGATTCGTAGACGCTGAGGTCGCTGTAGCCGCTCATGGCTTCGCCACCATCTCGGCCACCAACGCCACGGCCAGCAGCGCCGAAACGACGCACAGCCCCGTGAACGTGATCAGCCAGAGCAGCCAGTAGCGGCCCAGCACTTGGGCGAGCTCGGCGAAGCGATCGACCGGCACCGGAGCGTCGTCATGCGCGCAGAAGTTGCACGGCTCCGGAGGCCGCGGATCGCGCGTGATGGTGTCGCGCTCGACGGCATGGATCGCATCGCGCTTCGCCTCGTTGTAGGTGCGGATGGCGCGACGCTCGTAGTACGGAGGTGTGTTCATGCGACCTCCCTCCACGCCGCGACCGCGCGATCCGAAGCCGTGACGCAGTGCGTCGCAGCGGCGCGCATGTCGGCCAACGCGAGCCCGCTGACGGGCATCACGGCGCGGCGCCGCAGGCTGTCGTAGTGGTCGCGCAGATCGCGAGCATGCTTGCGCGCCCACGCGGCATCGGCATTCACCTCGCGATCCAGGAGCCCCAACAACGCACGGAATTGCTCAGGCGTCGCGGAGCGCTCGGCGCGCACCTTTGCGCGGGCTTTGGCCAGCAGTTCCAGGATGTCGCCATAGCCACCCATGCACGGCCAGGTGCCGTGGTGCCAGAGCGGCTTCGGGCCGGTGTCGCGCGATCCAGCGGCGCGCCACGGTTCCTCGCCTGTGCCTTTGCAGTTGCGGCAGTCCTCGAACACGATCGCTTCGGGATCGTTCCGCAAGCCGCGTTCCTGCCTGCCGTCGCCGCCGCAGGTGTGGCAGGGATGGGCGTTCATGCCGCCGCTCCCCGCGCCACCTGCAGCTCGCGGCTGCGGCCGAGCCACTTGATCCGCGCCCCGAACCGCGCCTGGTCGCTCGTGTCGTACGTCAGCCCCGTGCGCGTCAGGACATGGCCGCGCTCGTCCAGCACGACGCCGATCCACTGGCCGGCTACGGTGGCCGAGGGGACGGCCTGGAACTCGACTTGCTGGTGCATGGCTCAGGCCTCCCCGCGGTCGGAAAGGCACGTGGCCGCGCCCTCGGTGAGCGCCTCGGCGATTTCCATCGCCTGCTCGGGGGTCAGCAGCAGATCGGAGGCATAGACCCCATCGATGGTGCGACCGACGGTCACGCCGTCGACGCTCGAGCTGACCTGCAGATCGATGCCGTCGATGTGGATCGGGGTGGAAGTCCAGGCTGACATTGCATTCCCTCCTGCCGTGATGGCGTGGAAGGGATATTAGGAATGCCTACGGCTCCTGTCAATAGGCATGCCTAAGAAAATTGAAACGACGTAGTTCAGTATTTAGGTGTGCTCACGAAAAACCCCGCCGGAGCGGGGTTCATATGCGGAGCAGGGCCTCTGTTGTTATCGGGCCGCGACTCTCAATCTGCCGTTGTTCTCGTTTTTGCGCCGCCATGCGACCAATCGATCACCAGGACGCGGTCGCTGTTCAGCCGTGGCACTCCCTTCTTCGCCAGATATAAGCCGCAGATCAGGCTTTGCGTCGAATTCCCCCGGGTTGTTTGCCCGCACCAGTGCCTTGAGTCGGCACACCATCCTCTCGTCCATCCTTCGTCGCCCCCTGTGGCACCAGAACAGCCAGCTTCCGTCCGAACGCGATCCATTCGTCTTGCGATGGCTCGTCGGACATCCCCGCACGCGTTTGGTAGACCTGCAAGAAGCGCGCCGGCTCGTCCTCGATGTTGAAGATGCGGCGGGTATCGTGATACAGCTAGCGCAGAGCCTTGTGCGTCTCGGCGATCATGTCGGGATCCAGTCGCACCGAGTGCGATTGTTGATCGGATGCGAACTTGACGGCCTCTTTTCCGGTGATGATCCATTCCGGCGTGACGCCCAATCGTTTGGCGACATGGACCAAGTTGTCACCAGAGAGCATTCGGGTTGGACGTGACCCTTTACCGAACCAACCGCTGACGGAAGATTCCTTGATTCCACAGGCTTTCGCTAGGTCATTTTGCTGCAGGCCGAGCTCGGTCATGCGGGTATGAATTCGGGTGGCCCAAGGTTCCATTTCCATTAGGCAAGCCTATGCGTTGAGGCCGTAGGAGTGCCTATTGACGTCGATCGTAGGAATGCCTAACATCGCGCTATGAACAGCCCCCGAGAACCCGACGCCAACGCCATCATCGATGCGCTTGGCGGCACGACCGCTGTTGCGTCGCTGTGCGACATCAAATCGCCAAGCGTGAGTGAATGGCGCCGAAAGAATGAGATTCCGAAGCCTTGGCTCCGCTATTTCAAGGCGACGCGTCCCGACATCTTCGGCCCCGCACCCGTATCCCCCAACAAGTCCGAGGCGGCCTGACCCATGTGCGCATCGCGTGTTCATGGGGTCTAATCGTCCGCGCAGGGCGTTGGTCAACGCGAGTCATCGATCACGACCCAGCTTGACCTACCCATGCGCGGCCAGCCCGTCGTCATCGACGTAGCCGACGTGGAACGCCAGCAATCATGGGGCGCCGTGCTCACGTATTGCGCGAGCAAGTCCGGGTTGCTGGACAAGATCGTCGCGGCAGATGTCGGCATGCAGGATGCCGTGTGGTCGCGCTGCAAGACCGGCCAGAACGCGCCCAACGGCGAACAGCTTGTGCGGCTGATGCAGCGCTGCGGCAATCACGCGCCGCTCGTCTGGCTGCTTCTGCGGCTGGGCTTCGATCCCGCCAGCCTGCGACCTCTGGAGTCTGAGACCGAACGCCACCTCCGCGAGGCCCGCGAACAGCTGGACGCCGAGCGCATGAAGGTGCGCGTGCTGACTGAGGCGCTGACCGGGAGGGCTGCATGAAACCCTCCCTCCCTCCTACACAGTGGCTCGTCTTCACGCCGCGCGCCGTCAACGGCACGCACTGGCACCGACTTCCCAGCCGCAAGGCGCAGCGCGACTTCGCTGACGCCCACGGCGGCTTCCGCTACGACCTGCGCAGGAGCAAGCACTGATGTCCAAATCACGCGAATACCAGAGCACGAACGGCATTGGCTTCACCGGCCTACTGACCCTGATCTTCATCACCCTGAAGCTGACGCACGTCATCACCTGGTCGTGGTGGTGGGTGCTGTCTCCTTCCCTCATCTCGTTCGCCCTGATCGGGCTGATCTTCCTTGTGGCCTTCGCCGTTGCGGTCATAGCGGATTAGTCGGCATGAAGCGCATCTCCGACAACGGCGACCTGGAACCGCTCCCGTTCGACAACGACCCGGAGATGGTCAAGTGGGCGCGCTACGGCGTGGCCCAGCTCAAGGCTCAGAACGCCGCCAGTGCCGAGTACGAACAGGCCGAGCGCGACTACCACAAGCACAACCCGAACCTGGACGGGCAGTCATGAACGCCATCACCGGCGACCTGTTCGCCATGCCTCTTCGCCGCGTCGAGACGCCGATCGCGCGCAAGTCGGATCCGGCTTCGTCGCATCTGGCTGCGGCTGAGATCACGGCCAGTGGCACCCGCGCCCACCAGCAGGCCCAAGCCATCGCTGCTGTGCGCGCCTATCCGGGCCGCACCAGCCAGGAGCTTGCCGAGCTGACGCAGATCGACCGGTACACGCTCGCCAGGCGCCTGCCTGAGTGCGTGACGGCCGGCGCAGTGCGGAAGGGCGGGCAGTGTAGGTGCAAGGTCACGGGGCGGCTGGCGTTGACGTGGTGGCCGCTGGGGGCTGCATGATCTATTTCGAGCTCTACCCCGGCGACTACCTGCGCGACACGACGCGGCTCACGCTCGTCGAGCACGGCGCCTATCTGCGGCTGCTGATGGCGTACTACGCCGAGGAAGAACCTCTCCCCGCCGAGTATGACGCACTTTTCACCATCGCTGGCGCCACGAAATCCGTCGAAAAAGAGGCTGTAAAACGGGTCGCCGACAAGCACTTTCCAGTGGGTTCTGACGGGCTGCGCCACAACAGCCGCGCGGACGAGGAAATCGCCAAAGCGGCCGAGCGCATCGAAGCGGGAGCGGAGCGTCGCAGCAACGATGCGGAGCGCCAGAAGCGAGCCAGGGAGCGGCGTCGCGCCATGTTCGACCAATTGCGCGAGCAGGGAATCACCCCGGCGTTCAATGCCACGACCGCCGAATTGGAGGCGCTGATCGCCGAACACGTCACGTCAACGCGTCACGTGACAGGAGGCGTGACAGGGCGTGACTCGGGGCGTGACATCACGCGTGACAACACGGCTACCACACGCCACACGCCATATACCAACCAAAAGCAAAAAGCTTCTCCGCACGCGCCGCTTTCGCCTGAACCTCCCGCGAGCCCCCCGATGACGACCGACGCAGGGCGCGCGTGCCTGCTGATGCGCCAGGCCGGCTGCATCCAGACCAACCCCAGCCACCCGGACCTGCTCGCTGCGCTAGCCGAAGGAGTCAGCCCGGAAGCGCTCCGCGACACCGCCGCCGAGGGCATCGCCGCCGGCAAGTCCAAGCCCTTCGCCTGGGCCATCACCACGGCCCGATCGCGTCACGCCGAAGGTGCCAGCGCACTGCCCGCAGGCCCACCGCGAGCCGCGCGCCCCTCCGCCCCCAGCAAGACGCTCCAAGGCATCCACGCACTGCAGGAACTCGGCAATGGCCACACCCGACTGGATTCTCCACGAGATCGCCCAGGGCTTGACGCGCCTCACGACGCTGAGCCTTGACCGCACCCCGGCCATGGACGTGATCCACGGCACCGCCATGGCCTGGCACGAAGCCATCACGGAAGGGCGCCAATTCGACCAGCAGCGCGACCGCGAGCGCTTCCGCTCAGCCTTCCGCACGCTGGCCGCCACCTGTACGCAATGGCCCGCCCCGCGGCACTTCCTCGAGGCGCTGCCGCCCATCCCGAGGACCGAGGAAGTGCAGAAGCTCGAGCACGAGGAGCGCCGCCTGCGCGGACTCGAGCACCTGGCCGACATCGCGAAAAACATGGGCTACGACATGCCGGAGGATCGCAGCGATGCGCCCGCAACCGCTCCGTGATCGCATCGTCGCCGCGCTGCGACTGCAGCCGATGACCTTCGACCAGCTCGCCCGCGCACTCAGCGCCAGCCATTCCGGCATCGAGCACGCCGTCCAGGAACTGCACCAGGAACAGCGCGTGCTGCCGTGCAACAAACGGCGCGTGGCCTACCGGCCGAGGATCGTCTGGGGGATCGCATGACCGCCCAACCCGCCCACATCGCGCGCGTGACTGACCGTGACGGCTGCGATCCGCGAAACGAAGCCCATGCGGCTGCCGCGCCATCGCCCTTGCGCCTGACTATCGGCGTCGACCCGGGCATCCTCGGCGCCTTGGTGGTGCTTGGCGACGGCGAGCCGCTGCAGTTCATCGACATGCCGACGCGGCCGCGCAAGACCAGCGGCAACGAGGTGGACGCGTTCCGGTTGGCCTCGATCGTGCGCGGCATCGTGCAGCAGGCGCGCGGGGCGCACGTGATGGCGGTGCTGGAGCCGCCGTCGACGCGGCCCGGCGAATCGCCGACGCACGGCCAGCATTCCGGCGAGGGCTACGGCGTGCTGAAGGGCGTCTTCGCGACGCTCGGCATCCGCTGGGTGGAGGTGCGGCCGCAGACCTGGAAGCGCTACTTCGGCCTGCTCAAGACCGAGAAGGACGTGGCGCGGCAGTTCGCGATGAACCGCTTCCAGCGACACGCGGTGTACCTGGCGCGCAAGAAGGACAACGGCCGCGGCGATGCCACGCTGATCGCGCTGTGGGCGTGGGAGACGGAGCAGCACGCGGAGGTGGCATGACCTGGCACACCGACCGCCCGAAACGCCAAGGGGAATACCTGATCCTCGACACGTGGCAGAACCGCGCTATCGCGCAGTACCGACTCGACATCGGCTGGTGCGTGCGCGGTCACTGGGTAGGCCACGATGGCGCGGTGTGCTGGATGGACGTCAACGACTTGCCGGCGATTCCGGCGCATCTGCTGCGGGAGAGGTGGTGATGGGCACAGTCGCAGAACGAAAGGCCGAGAGTATCGCGCTGATGCTCGGCAAGACGGCATACCGTGACCTGCGCAACGGATTCGCGACGGTGACGCGGATCGAAGATTCCGACATGGCGATCAAGGCCGCGCTGGGTGCAGCGCAGAGCCGGGCTGGCATCATTCCCGTGAAGGCCATGGAGACGAAGTACGCCTCGACGCTGATGCACGAGCGACTGTTGCGGCGAGCCTATGACGCGGCGAGCCAAGCGCCGGAAGATTCGTCCGTGTACGCAGTCCGGCGCATGGCCGTCTCGCTCGCCATACGCCGGCACGCCGGCTTGCGGATCGGCCGCAATGAGGTGGCGGAGTACGCATGGATCCTGCATGTCCGCCGCGAAACGCTGGATGGCGCGCTGCATCGCGCAGGCTCATGGCTGTAGGAAATCACCTTCACCGCACTGGCGTACTTCACGAAGGCGCTTCGCGATCCGCCAGTTGACGGGACCAAAAAACGGGCATAGATTGCCACCGTCCGAAATAGTCACCACCCGAAAGCCTCGCCCTCACCGGCGGGGCTTTTTCGTTGCCGGAATCCCGATGATCGACCTCCCCGCCACCCCGCAAACCGTGCTGGCGAAGGTCATCGTGCCGGCGCTTGCGCTGCTTCCGGCGCACATGGACACGCCCGAGGCTCGGGTGATGCTGCTGGCGATCGGCGGCCAGGAATCGGGCTATCGGACGCGGCAGCAGAATGGCGGCCCGGCCCGCGGGATGTGGCAGGACGAGCGGCCGGTGGAGCAGCTGCTGCTGGACAACCAGGCCAGCGCCGCCGAGGTGCACGCGCTGTGCAAGGCGCGCGCGGTCGCACCAGTGGCGTCGGACATGTACTGGGCCGTCGGCACGGACGACGTCTTCGCCGCCGGCATCGCGCGGCTGATCCTGTGGTGCGACCTGGAGCCGCTGCCGGCCGTGGGTGACCAGGCCCGCGCCTGGGCCTGCTACCTGCGCGTGTGGGGTCCTGGCAAGCCGCGGCCGGCGGACTGGCCGGCCAACTACGGAGCGGCGCTCGCAGCCGTCACTGGATCATGCGCATGAGCGTCGCCAACGAAGCCGCGATGGCGGTAGTGCGCACCGCGCCTCCGGCGGCCGTCATCTGGGCCAGCATGGCTGGCTGGGGTCCGCAGGACTGGATGTACGCGCTGACGACCGTCTACGTCGCCCTCCAGATCGCGCATCTCGGATGGCGCTGGCTGCGGGAAATCCGCCGAGGCAAGAACGCATGAAGCTCGTCGACGACGCCGCCAACTGGTGGAAGTGGCACAGCAGCCGCGTGCTGGCGCTGCTGGTGGTGCTGCCTGCGGCATGGGCCTCGTCGCCCGACCTGCAGGCCGCGATCCCGCCGAAGTGGGCGGCCAGCATCGGCGCTGGCATCTCGATGCTTGGGCTGCTGGGCCGCGTGCTCAAGCAGGGCGCCGATCCGGTGGCACCGACCGTCCCGCAGCCTTTCGACTCTGACACCAACCCCAAGGGGTAATCCGATGAAACGCATGTCCCTGCTGGTGGCCTTGGCCGCCATGGTTTCGCTCGCCCTGATCGCCGGCTGCGGCGTCAAGCCTCAGCAGCTCAACGCGCAGCAGATCGCCGCAATCGCGTGCCCGCAGTTGAACCTGGTGCATACGCAGCTGGTCGCCTTCAACGCCGCGCTGGAGGCTGACCCGGCCACTGCCGCCACCGGCAAGCAGGCGCAGGCCCAGCTCGATGCCGTGCACCCCATCGTGGCCGCGGTCTGCAATGGCGCGCAGGCGGCTCCGTCCGTCGACCTGTCCAGCATCCAGGCGCTGATCTCCACCGGCCTGCCGGCGCTCGGCCATCTGGCCGGATCGCTACCGCTGCCGCCCGCCCAGCAGGCGCAGGTGCAGGCCGCTCTTGTCGTCGCAGAAACCGCGGTCGGCGTCGTCGGCGTTGTCGAGGAGCAGATCAAGGCGGCGCAGGCGGCTCCGGCGCCAGCAGCGAGTACGGCCAAGCCATGAGCTGGAGCGTCTTTCCGGGAGATGGCAACGAACGCCATGTCATCCCGAACTTCGGGCGCGAGCACGAGCGTCGCATGGGGTGCTGGTGCACACCGAAACGGGATGCCGATGATGCCGACGTGATCGTCCATTGGGCTCACGACAACGTGGTCAACATCGATGCGCGCGATTCGGTGGCCAAGCCGTGAACCCCGTCGACTACGCTCTGCTGGCCCAGCGCGCCTACACGGACGCGCCGACGGTGGGGAAGGCGGACAGCGCCTCGCGCATGCACGTCTACGGCGACGTGCACGTGTTCCGCGGCTCCGATGACCTGGCCTCGTTCATCGCGGACTCCGACTGCGACACGATTCCGGTCGAGGGGCTGGGCAAGCTGCACAAGGGGTTCTACGGCGCGCTGGCGTCGATCCTGCCGCAGTGCCTGGCGCTCCCGCGGCCATCCGCCGTCGCCGGCCACAGCCTCGGCGCCGCCATGGTGATCATCTACGTCGCGGTGCTGGCGCAGCTGGGCCATGTCGTGCCGGTCTACGCCTTCGAGCCGCCTCGGCTCTGCGCGGATGCCGCGATGCAGGACCTGCTGGCGGCCAACAAGGTGCCGTGGTTCGCGACCCGCAATGGCCTGGACATCGTGACGCAGGTGCCGTTCGGCCTGACGCTGCCCGGGCCGCTGACCAAGATCGGCCGGCCCTCGTTCTCCCTCGACAACCTCACCGACCACGGCATCGGGCGCGTGATCGAGGCTCTCGCATGAACGCTCGCAACCTCAGCCGCAGCCAGCTTCGGCACACGATGCTGGCGCCGTGCATCCGTGCGGCGATCATGAGCTGGTGGAGCTGAGTCATGGTCCATCCACGCGAATACGACCGCGAATCGGTGGTGCCCGCAATCTGCGCGCGCCTGGCAACCGGTGAGCCGCTCACGGTGATCTGCTGGGACATGGGCATACCGCGCCGCACGGTCAACCAGTGGCGGCAGGACGACGAGGAGATCGCTGCGCAGTTCGATGAGGCGCGCGATGTCGGCTACGACAAGCTGGCATGGCGCACGCACCTGCGTTCTCGCAATCTCAACGAGGACGGAGCGCCGCGCGCTTACAAAGACACCACGACCCGCGTGCTGCGTGATCGGCTGGCCTGCGAGGTCGACGAAAAGCTGCGCGCCAAGTGGGACCCGCGCCGCTACAGCGAGCGCACCGTCACCGAGAACACCCACCACACGACCGTGGAAATCGTGGACACCGATGAAATGGACCGCCGCCTCGATCGCGCAATTGCCGCCGCCTGTGCGGCAAGCGGCGCTGGCAAGCCTGACGGCGGCTGAGCGCGAACAGCTAGCATGGAGCTGGCAGTTTGTCGCGCGCCCGTCGCAACTGCGCCCTGAAGGCGAGTGGATCTACTGGCTGCTGATGTGCGGCCGAGGTTTCGGCAAGACGCGCACCGGCGCGGAAACAGTCCGACAGTGGGTCAAGGAAGGTCACAACTACGTCAACCTGATCGGCGCGACGGCAGACGATGCCCGCGACGTGATGGTGCAGGGCGAGAGCGGCATCCTTGCCATCTGCCCGAAGTGGGAGCGGCCCGAGTACAAGGCCAGCCAGCGCAAGCTGGTATGGCCGAACGGCGCGGAGTCGCTGATCTTCACCGCCGACGAGCGTGACCGGCTCCGAGGCAAGCAGCACGAAAAGCTGTGGGCCGACGAGCTGGCCGCATGGCGCTACGCCGACGCCTGGGACCAGGCGAAGTTCGGCCTGCGCTTGGGAGCCCACCCGCAGTCCGTCATCACGACGACGCCGCTGCCCACCGCTTTGGTGCGCAGCATCATCGCGGATCCGGCCACGCACGTAACGCGCGGCAGCACGCTGGACAACCGGGCGAACCTGGCCGGCGCGTTCGTCGACGCGGTGATCAAGAAGTACGAGGGAACGCGGCTCGGTCGGCAGGAAATCGACGGCGAGGTTCTGGAAGACAACCCCGGCGCGCTCTGGAAGCGCTCGGACATCGACCAGCACCGCGTGGTAGCCGCGCCCAAGCTGCAGCGGATCGTGGTGGCGATCGACCCGGCGGCCAAGAGCCGCGCGGACTCCGATGACACAGGCATCGTGGCGGCCGGTGTGGCGAGCATCGAAGGCGTGCCGCACGGCTTTGTGCTGGAAGACGCCACGATGGCCATGGCGAAGCCCGAGGCGTGGGCAACGCAGGCCGTGCAGCTCTATCACCGCCTGAAGGCTGATCGCATCGTCGCGGAGTCGAACAACGGCGGCGAGATGATCGAGTCGGTCATCCGGGCGAAGGACATGAATGTGCCGGTCACCCTGGTGACGGCCACGCGCGGCAAGGAAATTCGCGCCGAGCCGGTTTCGGCGCTCTACGAACAAGGCCGCATTCATCACGTCGGCAGCTTGGCAAAGCTGGAAGACGAGATGTGCGAGTGGGACCCAGCGGATTCCACGAAGGCGTCGCCGAACCGCATGGATGCGCTGGTTTGGGCGATCACCGAGCTGATGCTCGCCGAACGAAACGATTCGATCCTGAATTTCTACCGCCAGCAGGCCGACAGCCTGAAGGCCAAAGAGACCTGACGCATGCCCACCCTGACGCCCGGCGCGAAGACAACCGATCTGTCCGCGCAGGTCGCGATGATGCGCCAGAGCCCGTGGGGCCGCGTCAAGGCTGCCGTCCGCTACGCCATCGCCGGGGTGACGCCCGACACCTGGATGTCGCCGAACCAGCCGGTGGCGCCGGTGGCGCAGGAAGCCTTCGGCCGAGTTCGCGATTACCCGGTCGGCTACAACCTGCGGTACACGCCACGCGGCGGCGAGCTGACCAGCTTCGCGCAGCTCCGCGCCCTGGCCGACAACTGCGACCTGGTGCGCCTGGCGATCGAGACCCGCAAGGACCAGATCGCGGCGCTGCAGTGGAACATCGCGCACGTCGACGCGAAGAAGGACGCCAGCAACGACCCGCGCGTGAAGAAGCTGGAGGCCATGCTCAAGCGGCCGGACGGCATCCACGACTGGGACGAGTGGGTGCGCATGTTGCTGGAGGACGTGCTCGTCATCGATGCGCCGGCCGTGCTGCCGGTCAAGCTCAACAGCGGCGCGGTGAACGGCTTCGAGGTCATCGACGGCGCGATGATCAAGCCCCTCGTCGACGACAAGGGCCGTCAGCCGCAGCCGCCTTCGCCCGCGTACCAGCAGAACATCAAGGGGCTGCCGGCGGTCGACTACACCGCCGAGGAGCTGATCTACAAGCCGCGCAACCCGCGCAGCCACAAGTTCTACGGCTACTCGCAGGTCGAGCAGATCCTGCTGACGGTCAACACCGCGATTCGCCGCGGCCTGTCGCAGCTCCAGTACTACACCGAGGGCAACATCCCGGCGGCGTTCGTGAACGTGCCGGCGAACTGGACGCCGCAGCAGATCGAGCAGTTCCAGGCCTACTGGGACACGGTGATCGAGGGCGACCAGGCGCAGAAGCGCAAGGTGCGGTTCGTGCCGGAGGGCACGAAGCCGGCCACACTGCAGGAGGCGCCGCTCAAGGACGAGTTCGACGAGTGGCTGGCACGCGTCGTCTGCTACTGCTTCAGCCTGCCGCCGACCGCGTTCGTCAAGCAGATGAACCGGTCGACCAGCGAGACGCAGCAGGACACCGCCGACAAGGAAGGCCTGGCGCCGCTGATGAGCTGGGTGAAGCGGTTTATGGACTTCCTACTGCAGGTGCACTGCGGTGCGCCTGACCTGCAGTTCAAGTGGCTGGAGGAGGAGGTCATCGACCACTCCGTCCAGGCCACGGTGCTGACCGAATACCAGAAGTCGGGCATCTACACGATCAACGAGATCCGCGCCAAGCTGGGCGAAGACCCGATCCAGGGCGACGGCGGCGATGACCGGCTGATCATCACGGGCGCCAGCGTGACGCGCCTCGAAGACGCGATCCAGCCGCCGCAGCCACCCCCGGCGCTGGGCGGCGACCCGACGCAGCCGGGCGAGTCGCCGAAACCCGGCGCGTCGGCACCGAAGGGCGAGACGAAGCCGGGCGCCCCGGCCGAGAAGCACGACCACGGCCACTTGCACAAGGCCGACACGTCGGCGCTGACGCCCGAGATGACGAAGCTGCGCGACGGCTTTGCCGCAGCGCTGGAGACCGTGCGCGACGAGGCCGTGAAGGCTGCGCGCCGCGTCAGGAAGGCCAGCGAGCCGACGGACGACCGCGGCGGCGGCTATGAGCGCGACGCCGAGGACGTGGCGTGGTGGGAAGGCTTCGCCGACACCCTCAACACCGAGGCGCTGTCGCTGGTGTACGACGACTACACGGACACCCTGCAATCGGTCTCGACCAGCGGCGCGCGCGAGGAAGTGGCGCGGATCGTGGCCGCCGACCCGGACGTGCAGCCCGCGGCGACCGGCGCCGGCTTCGACCTGTTCGACCACCAGGACCCTGCCGCCGTGGACTGGGCGCGCGAGCATGCCGCCGAGATGCTCAACAGCGACGGGCAGGGCGGCAAGCTCGCCGAGGCGACCCGCGACATGGTGCGCCGGACCATCGCGGGCGCGCTGGAGGAAAACGTCATGGACGAGGAGATTGCGCGCCGGCTGGAGAACGCCTACGCCTTCAGCCCGCAGCGTGCGGAGCTGATCGCGCGCACCGAGGTGCGCAACGCGCTGGGCGCGGGCGGACTCGCCGGTGCGGTCGCGGTGGGCATGCAGTCGAAAAGCTGGCTGCTGAGCAACGACGAGGGTCCGTGCCCGAAGTGCGAGGCGAACGCCGCGCAGGGCTGGATCGCGATCAGCAAGGCCTACGTGTCAGGCGCGAAGGCGCCGCTTCAACACCCCCACTGCCGGTGCGACCAGGTGTATCGCCGGCAACCCGCAGAGGATTGAACCATGCAGATTTTCGCGCGCATCACCAAGGTCGACGAGGCCACCGGCAAGGTCTACGGCCGCGCCGTGCAGGAGGTCGTTGACCGCTCCGGCGAGATCTTCGACTACGAGACCAGCAAGCCGAACTTCGCGAAGTGGTCGGAAGCCGCGGCCCAGGCGACGGACGGCAAGAGCGTGGGCAACCTGCGCGCCATGCACGGCAAGGTCGCCGCCGGCAAGCTGACCGAGATCAGCTTCCAGGACGCCGAGAAGGCCATCGACATCGTGGCTGAGGTGGTCGATCCGGTCGAGCGCGAGAAGTGCCTGAAGGGCGTCTACACCGGCTTCAGCATCGGCGGCCGGTACGCCAAGAAGTGGGACGACGGCGTGCAGAAGGGCGTGAGCCGCTACACCGCCGAGCCGACCGAGATCAGCCTGGTCGACCTGCCGTGCGTGCCGACCGCGCAGTTCACCGTCGTGAAGGCGGACGGCGCCGAGGAGCTGCGCAAGTTCGAGACCAGCGTGGACGATGCCGAGGCGCTGGCGAAGTGGGTCGAAGGCCTGACCGACGAGCAGCGCGAGCAGCTCGCCAAGATCGCCAAGCGCCCGGACGTGGACCCGAAGGAAGGCGAGGGCAAGTACGGCAACGTCGAGTACGCCGACCCGAAGAACAAGAAGTACCCGCTCGACACCGCCAAGCACATCCGTGCGGCCTGGTCGTACATCCACATGCCGAAGAACGCCGCGAAGTACAGCGACGAGGACGTGAAGGCCATCAAGGCGAAGATCGTCGCCGCGTGGAAGGACACCATCGGCGGCGAGCCCGACGAGGCCGAGAAGATGATGGCCGCGCAGGCGGATCGACTGGCCAAGAACGCCAACGCCGCGCCGTTCGCCGCCGCGATCGCCACGCTGATCGGCTTCGAGCCGCAGCTGGAAAAGGGCTTGTGGCGGTGGCGCAGTTCGCCGGGCTGCTGGAGCAGCTGGCCTGCATGGCCGATGGCGTCGACTGGGAGGAGGAGTACGAGGGCGACGACTCGTCGCTCCCCGCGCAGATGCGCGCCGCGCTGAAGCCGCTGGCGCAGGCCTTCCTCGCCATGGCCGAGGAGGAGACCAACGAGGCGCTGCACGGCCAGCTCAACGACGACGCGGCGCTGGAACTCGCCGCCGGCAACGAGGGACTGGCCAAGCGCGGCGCCAAGCACAGCGCCGCCACGAAGGCGCACTTCGACGGCATGCGCGCGGCGCACAAAGCGATGGGCGAGCACCTGGACGCCCTGCAGGCCGAGCCGGACGGCGACGAGGACGGCGGCGATGCCGAGAAGCTCGCCAAGGCCGCGGGCGAGCTGCAGAAGGTGACCGCCGAGCGCGACGATGCCTTGGCCAAGCTGACCGAGATCGCCAAGCAGCATGCCGCGTGGCTGACCCAGCGCGCCGATCCGAAGGGCGCGGCCAAAGTCGTGGTCGTCGAAAAGACCCTGTCCACCGACACCGGCGGTAACGCCGATGCCGATGATTCGCCGGTGTTGAAAGCGGACGGCACCGTCGATCACGAAGCGACCGCGGCCAAGCTGATGAAGGTCGCGTACCGCAAGCCGATGACCGCCCGCTGATCCCTTCCATCCATCACCACCGACGAAGCCGCCTTCGAGCGGCTTTTTCTTTCCCCGAAGCCCGCGCAAGCGGGCTTTTTCTTTGGAGCTGACCCATGAGCATGAACGACCAGACCCTCCAGCTGCTGAAGGGCAGCTACCAGAACCCGCTGGCCAAGGCCGGCAACACCGTCACGACCGCCGCCGGCCTGGTCAACTACGACCTGCAGGCGCCAGCCAAGAACCTCTACCCGGTGATCACCATCCTCGGCAAGCGCATCCCGCGCGTGCGCGGCAAGGGCGGCACCGCGACCAACTGGAAGTCGGTCGATGCGATCCAGGGTTCCGGCTGGGACAACACCGGCTGGGTGCCGGAAGGCCAGCGCGCCGGCGCGATGTCGCTGAGCACCAACAACCATGCCGCGTCCTACGCCACCCTCGGCGAGGAAGGCGCGCTGACCTTCGAGGCCGCGTCCGCCGCGGAAGGTTTCGAGGACGAGCGCTCGCGCACCTCCATCCGCGTGCTGCAGAAGGCCATGCTGAAGGAGGAGTCCGCGATCCTGGGCGGCAATGCCTCGCTGGCGCTGGGCACCGCCAACACCGCGACCCTGAGTGCGGCCGGCACCGGCGCGACGCTGCCGGCGGCGACCTACAGCGTGATCGTGGTCGGCCTGACACTGGAAGGCTTCCTGAACTCGTCCGTCGCCAACGGCGTGGCCACCAGCAAGACGGTGACCGGCCAGGACGGCCAGACCTTCACCCTGAACGGCGGCAGCGGCAACAAGTCGGCCTCGGCGAAACAGGCTGTCACGCTGGGCCAGACCCTGAGCGCCTCGGTCACCCCGAAGGCGGGCGAACTGGCGTGGGCCTGGTTCGTCGGCACCGCCGGCAACGAGGTGCTGCAGTCGATCACCACCGTGCCGAACGCCACGTTCGCCGCGCCGCTGACCAGCGGAACGCAGGCGGCCACGGCGATCACCGCCGACAGCTCGCGCAACGCGAACACCGCGTTCGACGGCTTGCTGACCACGGCGCTGAAGTCGGGCAGTGGCGCCTACGTGAAGTACCTCGGCGGCAGCACGCTGACCGGTTCGGGCGCCGGCACGGTGAACGAAATCGACGCCATGCTGCAGAACATGTGGGACAACTACCGCGTCTCGCCGACCGTCCTGCTGGTGAACAGCCAGGAGCTGAAGAACATCAGCAACAAGTGCCTGAGCGCCGGCACCTCGGGCGGTTCCGTCGCTCCGCTGCTGCGCGCGAACCGCACCATGGACGCCGAAGGCTTCATGGCGGGCCAGATCATCGCCTTCTACTACAACCCGTTTGCGCTGGGTGGTGGCGTGAAGATCCCGGTGGTGCTGCACCCGAACGTCCCGGCCGGCACCATCCTGGCCTGGTCGGAAGACCTGCCGGCGCAGTACCAGAACGACAACGTGCCGAACGTGGCCGAGATGCACGTGCGCCGCGACTGGTACGACATCGAGTGGCCGCTGGTGACCCGCAGCTACCAGCACGGCATCTACGCCGAGGAAGTGCTGGCGGTCTACGCGCCGTTCGCCATGGGCGTGATCACCGGCATCGGCAACGGCTGATCTACCGCAGGGCCGTGACGTTGGGGCGCCTTCGGGCGCCCCGTTCTTTCCTCTCCCCTCTGGAGAACTCCATGAGCAACGTTCCCGTTCGCGGCCCGCAGGGCTGCGCCAAGACGCTGTCGTTCGGCGGCGAAACCATCACGGCCAACAAGCGCGGCGTGTTCCTGGTGCCTGCCGAAGCGGCCGAGCACCTGAAGCGCCACGTCTTCGTGATCGACGGCGAGGAGCCGGCCGAGACCGATGAGGAGCGCCAGGCGCGCGAACAGGCCGAAGCCGAGGAAGCCGCGCGCGCTGCCAAGGAAGCGGAAGCTGCCCGGGTCGCCGCTGAAGCCGCTGCCAACGGTGGCAAGCAGCCGTGAGCCAGCTCTGCCAGCTGTCGGACGTCAAGACGTACCTGGGCATCACCGACAGCAACAGCGACGCCGTGCTCACCACGTTGATCGGCAACGTTTCGACGGCCATCGAGTCGTTCTGCAATCGCGTGTTCGCGCAGGCGAGCTACAGCGAGAACCGGAACGGCGGCTGCGGCCAGAAGATGTTCCTGTATCAGGGGCCGGTCACGGCGGTGACGTCGGTCACGGTGAACGGCCAGAGCGTGCCGCAGGCGCCGGATCAGGTGAGCTACGGCTTCGTGTGGGATGACACGACGGTCTATATCCGGCCCGGCCAAGGCGGGGGCTCCGGTGGTCCGCAGGAGTTCTACAAGGGCATCCAGAACGTCACCGTCGACTACACCGCCGGCTACGCCTCGGTGCCGCCGGACGTGAACCAAGCCTGCGTGCTCTGGGTCGCCACGCTGTACGCGAAGCGCTCCCGCGTCGACAAGCGCAGCGAGACGCTTGGCCAGCAGCAGACGCAGGCCTACGACATGTCGGCCATGCCGGCGGCGGTGCAGTCGATGCTGCAGTCCTACCAGCGCTGGGGGCCGCGATGATCAGCCTGGAGATCACCGGCACCGAGCGCGTCATCAGCGGCTTCAACCTGCGCGTCGAGCGCGTGCGCGTCGCAGCGAAATCGACGCTGGACGCGTGGGCCATGGAACTGGCCGGATACATCAAGGCCAACAAGCTTTCGGGCAGCCCGCTGCATCGTCGCAGCGGGCGCCTGTCGGCCTCGGTGCACCCGTTCGACCAGAGCACGCCGGATGCGGTCACGGCCGGCGCGGCGTCGGGCGGCAACGTGCCGTATGCCCGCATCCAGGAGTACGGCGGCACGATCCACCACCCGGGCGGCACCGCGTACTTCATCAGCGCGCTGCTTGGCCGCGCGTTCTTCGTGTCGAACGCCTCGGCCATCGCCGCCAGCCTGCCGCGCACCAAGCCGCACGACATCCCGATCCCGGAGCGCAGCTACATGCGCAGCAGCTTGCGGGAGGAGGCGCCGCGCGGGATTGAAATGCTGCGCGCCGCGGTGAAGGAGGCGATCGCATGAGCCGCGCCAGCCGCGAGTCGATCTACGCCGCCCTGTTCGCGCAGCTGCAGAGCATCACGGGGCTCGCCTCGTCGAGCCGGCGCCTGAAGAACATCCAGGACGTTGCGCCGGAAGACTTTCCGGCGGCCTTCCAGGTGCAGGAGAAGCAGTCGGGCAAGTACACCGGCACAACGCCCACGCGCCTCACTCTGCGCGCCTCGTGGCTGTTCTACGCGTACAGCAGCGACGTCACCGTGGCGCCATCGACGGCGCTGAACAACCTCGTCGACCAGGCCTCCGCAATCCTTGCACCGGCCAACCCGGCGCTGCGCAACACCCTCGGCGGACTCGTGGAGTACGCCGCCATTTCCGGCGACATCGAGATCTTCGAGGGCGTCCTCGGGGACAGAGCCATCGCCATCGTTCCCGTCGAGATCGTCCTCCCGGGCTTCTGAGGAACCACCCATGAACGAAGACACCGCATCGGCGCAAGCCGAGGGCGAAGCGTTGCCCGCATCGCTGCCTCCTCCGCTTCCCGTCGCCCCGCATCCGCGCGCCATCGAGGCCGTCGAGCGCTGGTACGGCGCCCACTTCCACGCCGCTGCCGTTGCCGGCCGCGCGCCCATCACTGCCGAGGACAAGGCGTCGCTCATCGCGCACGTCTCCGCGGCGCTCACCCCGAAGGAGTAACCGACCATGTCCGGCATCACCCAGCTTGGGAGCTTCGGCTCCGGCATCATGTACGCAACCCCTTCGGGCGCGAACGGCACTCCGCTGCAGTTCGGCGCGCTGCAGGACATCAGCGCCGACCTGTCGCGCACCGTGAAGTCGCTCTACGGCCAGAACCAGCAGCCGCTGGCGATCGGCGGCGGCGAGATCAAGGCCTCCGTCAAGGCGAAGATGGGCTTCATCAACGCCGCCACCTACGCGTCGATCTTCTACGGCGCCAGTACCTCGTCGGGCACCGTCTCGCTGGCGGCCAACGAGGCGCACAGCGTGCCGGCGGTGACCACCTACACCGTGACCGTCACCAACTCGGCCAACTGGTCGAAGGACCTCGGCGTCACCTACGCGAACGGCAACCCGATGACGCAGGTGGCGAGCGGCCCAACGGCCGGCCAGTACAGCGTCGCCGCGGGCATCTACACCTTCGCGGCAGCCGACGCCAGCGCCAATGTGCTGATCAGCTACGAGTACACCAGCGCCAGCAGCGGCACGACGGTCGCCGTCGGCGCCATCCTGCAGGGCGTGCAGCCGATCATCACGCTCGACCTGTACCGCGGCTACAACGGCACCGGCGAGCGCCACCGCTTTTGGGCTGCGGTCTGCTCGAAGCTCACCATCCCGACCAAGATGGCCGACTTCGGCATCTCCGAACTGGACTTCGAGTGCTTCCTCGACAGCCAGGGCCGCTTCCACGACGTGTTCACGGATTGAGGTGAGGCATGAGGCCCGGGATCACACTGACCGACGGGACGACGACCATCGTCGTCCCGCCTATGAACCTTCGCATCCAGACCGACGAAGAAAACGAGCAACATCTCGACCGGATTTTCCGTGGCGATATCACCGACGGCAAAGCATTCACGAATTCGTGCATCACGATTCTGCTCGCCTGCGCGCGGCTCAATCACCCGGATCTGAAGCGAGAGACGCTGCTTGATGTGGTGGACGCTGCAGACCTAGGCAAGCTCGTTTCCTCCGTGCTGTCCAAGAGCGGGTTCAAGCCACGCCCTTTGGGGGAAACGAGCGCGGAGCAGGAGGCTCCGGCGAACCCATCACCCGCGCCCGCATCATCGGACAGCTCGTCAATGCCACCGGATGGTTCCCCGACGACATCCTCGACCGACTCACCTGGGGCGATTACGCCGATCTGACGACGTACTGGCTGGATCATCCCCCGGTGCAATGGATGGTGCAGGCTTACCTTGGCATCAAACCGAAGGAAGAGGTGCGCATGCCAACGCAGGAAGAGTGCACGGCCTACCTCGAAACCATGGCAGCAAAAGCCAAGAAATAGGCCTTCCGGATGCACGTTTTTAGGGTGTACGCTTCGCGCACCAAACACATTCGGAATTGCGTCGTGGACACTGCATTGCTGTGCGTCATCCTGCTTGCCGCAGTGGCGGTGTATTTCATTCCTTCCTTCGTGGCAAGGATGCGTCACCACCATAACGAAAACGCCATCGTCATCATCAATTTCTTTCTTGGCTGGACGTTCATCGGATGGGTTGTGGCGCTCGCATGGGCTTTTTCTAGCCAACCTGCGCAATCTGTCGAAAAAACGCCGACGTAATCGCGACTCCTCCAGATCCCATTCAAGGCCGCCTTCGGGCGGCTTTTCTTTTGCCTGAGAAACGCGCATGGCATCGAATGACGAAGAAATCCGCGTAGCCATCACCGCGCAGGCCGACCAGTTCAATGCGGCGATGACCGAGGCGGGCGTGTCTGCGGAAGGCTTGGCAGCCCAGCTTCAGGCGGCGAACATCGACATCGTGGCGCAGGGCGCCGCTCTCCAGCGATTGGACGCGGCGTTTGCGGGGCCGATCAACACCGCTAAGCAATTGGCCGAGGCCGAAGGCGCACTCGATGCAGCGATGCGCGTCGGCGCGATCACCGCCGAACAACAGGCGGGATATCTTGCGCAGGTATCGGCATCGCAGGCCGCGGTAGCCGAGACGGCGCAGCTTGCGGCAGGCGCCACCGAGGAACTGGCGACCGCGCAGACCGTCACGGGCGGCACGGCGCGCGAATTGGGCGTCCTGATCGGAGAGTTGGCCCGCGGCAACTACACGCGCTTGGAAGGCTCCACGATCACGCTGGCGAACCGGACCGGCGTCCTCGCCCAGGCATTCACGCCGCTCGGCCTCTCTGTGTTGGCTGCGGGCGGCAGCCTCGTCGCCATGATTGCGTGGATGGCAGAGGGAGCGGAGGAAGCCGACAAACTGCGTGCCTCACTGATCGCGACCGGTGATTCCTCCGGGTACAGCTACGGCCAACTCCGGCAACTCGCCGACTCGCTGCGATCTTCAGTGACGACGGCCGGTGAGGCGGACCAGGCGGTTCTGAAGCTGTCGCAATCGGGCCGCTTCATGGGCGATTCCTTGGCCGAAGCCGCACGTGGCGCGGTGGACATGGCGGCGCTCACCGGACAATCGATCGACAAGGTGGTGGGTGACTTCGAAAAGCTGGCCGAAAACCCGGTCAAGGCAATCAAGACGCTCAACGATCAGTACAACCTGATCAGCCCCTCCGAGGCCGCAGAGATCAAGCGATTGCAGGACGAGGGGAATGTTGCCGAGGCCGCTGCGCGCGCGATCCGCGACGTGGCGCAGGCCGAACAGCAGCGTACTGCGCAACTCGCGCAAGGCGAGGGATTCGTCGGTCGGTTCGTGAACTCCTGGAAGTCCGGGTTCTCGAACATGAAGGCCGCAGTCATGAACTGGGGCGCGCCGGAGACGCTGCAGCAGCAGCTCAGCGCCACGAACAAGGAGCTGAACGACTTCATCAGTCATGCGCAGGCCCGCTTCAAGGAAGTGAACGGGAAGGTGGAATTCGATCCCACGGGCGCGAGCACTGTTTACGTTCAGCAGGTCAACGCGCTGTTGGAGCGTCGCGAAGGGTTGTTGCGTCAGCTCACCGCTGAACAGCAGAAGCAGAAGGCCACCGCATCACAGACCCAGCAAAACAAGAACGGCGTCGACAGCGCTCTCGGCAACGAAACGAAGGACCTTGAGGCCGAGCTGCGTCGGCGTGAGGCCGACCAGCAGATCAGCTACGACAAGCGGCTGACGTTCGAGCAAAGCTACTGGCAAGACGTCCTCATGTCCTCGAAAGAGGGGAGTGCCCAGTACGTCGAGGCGTGGCAGCGCGTCCAGAGTCTGCAGGAACAGGTCGACCACGCGCGCACGGCCGATGTGAAGCGCCAGCAGGCCGAGCAGACGCAAGCCGAGCGACAGGCCGCGGAAGCACGGCGACGCGCCAATGCCGAGGAGATGAACGAGTTGGAGGAGGAGCGCGCGGCGACGCAAGCCAAGACCGCCGAACGCATCCAGGCCGACGCCGCGATCCTTGCCAGTGCCACACGCCTTTACGGAGCGATGTCGTCGGAACAGCGTCGCGCCATACAGCAGATGGTCGCCGACGGTCGCGCCTACGATGCGGCCGTACTGCAACAGCAGGAGGGGGCGCTGCAGACGCAGGTACGCGTCGATGAGGCCGCTGCGAACGAGAAGCGCGCTGCAGCACAGCAGGCACTTGCTGACGGGCGCATCACGGCACAACAGGCGCTGGCTATCGAGGAGGACGCGAACCAGCAGGCGCTGAACTCCTACGCCCAATACATCGCCGCCAAGATCGCACTTGACCAAGGCAGCGTGCCGGCGCTGAACAAAGACGCGCAGGACTGGGTGACGTTTTCGGCATCGATGACAAAGCGCATGCAGCAGGATCAGCAAACCTCCGCGCGCCAAATTCAGCAGCAGTGGATGCACGCCTTCCGACCGATCACGCAAGCCTTTGACCAGTCCATCACCGGCATGATCCAAGGCACCAAGACCCTGTCTCAGGCGTGGCACAGCCTGATGGCCGACCTGCTCATGTCGGAGATTCGGGCCGGCGCACAGCGGTTGTCGCAATGGATCGCGACGGAGATGGCCAAGAAGGCAGCAAGCGCGGCCAGCACACAGTCGATCGTTGCGATCCAGGCCGCAGGCGCCGCCGAAAGCAAGACCATCGACGCCACGACCGGCAAGAGCCAGATCGGCACCGCGGCGGCCACCGGTGCGGCCAAGGCCTACCAGGCGATGGTGGGGATTCCCTATGTCGGCCCGATCATCGCGCCGATTGCGGCGGCGGTCGCCTTCGCCGGCATCGAGGCCTTCGGCGGCAGCATCAGCTCGGCGGCCGGCGGCTGGGACCGCGTCCCGGTGGACGACGCGCCGGCACTGCTCCACCGGAACGAGATGGTGCTCCCCGCCAATCTGGCCGACCGGGTGCGCGGGATGACCGATCAAGGTGGCGGTGGAGGCGATACCCATCACCACCACTACAACATCAACACGGTAGATGGCCGCAGCCTCAAGGACACGCTGCGTCGCAACCCGCACCTGTTGGCTGATGCTGCGATGCATGCGAAGCGCAAGGGGTACTGATTCAGCAACACCGCTGATCGATCACCACTCCACCAAACGAAAGCCCCGGCAGCGCGAACTGACCGGGGCTTTCTGTTTCCGCCCCTGCAGCACCAGGAGAGGACGTTGCGAAAGTATACCAAGGGCAAATTGACCGTGAGCAAACAAGGCATCCAGTTCGACGGGATTTTCTCCCCGTGGCTGCGTTTCTGCGTGGGGCTTGCCATTGTGCTGTTGGCGCTCGCGCCACTGATCCATGCGATTCGGTGGTGGTGACATGTCCTACAACGTCTTCCCTACCTTCGCTGGTCGAGGGTGGGGCATCAAGAAGCGCCCGATCACCCGGACACTGATCCAGCAGGCCGACTCCGGCGCCGAATACCGCACGCAGCGCTACCAGTACCCGCTGTACGAGTTCGACATCGCAATCCCGTACCTCACGCAGGCGGATTCCGACACGCTGATCGGCTTCTACAACCAGCAGGGCGGCCCGTTCCAGCCGTTCTACTTCAGCGCCGACAACGACAACAGCGTGACGAATCACGCGTTCGGCACCGGCGACGGCACCACGACGCAGTGCCAACTGACGAAGGCGAACGGGAGTTACTGGAGCGAGCCGATTGCCGGGGTGCAGGGCACGCCGACGATCTACGTCAACGGCACGCCGACGACGCCCTCGTCCATCTCGCCCTCGGGCCTTGTGACCTTCAGCGCCGCGCCGGCCAGCGGCGCCGCGCTCACCTGGACCGGCCAGTACTACTACCTGCTGCGCTTCAAGGATGACCAGATCGAGACCACGCAGACGCTCTCGCAGATCTACGAGGCGACCACGCTGACGCTGCGGAGCGTGCGATGAAGACCGTCAGCGGCGCCTTCCTGACCATGCTGCAGGACAACGCCTCGCTGGTGCAGGCCGACCTCTACACGATCACCCTGAGCAGCGGCACCGTGCTGCGCTACACGTCCGCGCAGCAGCCCATCGTGTACGGCGGCAACACCTATGCCGCAGCGCTCCTGGACAGCGCGCCGGGCTTCCACCGCGGGCAGTGGCGCTGCTCGCGCGGGCTGAACGCCGACGATCTCGAAGTCGACATCCTCTACGACGCGACGACGCGCATCCTCGGCCTGACGCCGGCCGCGTTCGCCGCAGCGGGTGGCTTCGACCTCGCGAGGATCCAGGTCGACAAGGCGATGGCGCCGGACTGGTCGAACCCGGTCGTGAACGGCGTCGTGAACGTCTTCACCGGCATCGTGGCCGAGACGAAGAGTGGCGACAGCAAGGTCGCCTTGACGGTCAACTCCATGACCGTGCTGCTGAACGCCGCTTTCCCGCGCAATTACTTCCTGCCGCAGTGCAACCACGCGCTGTTCGACGGCGGCTGCGGCCTCGCCAAGACGTCCTACGCGGTCAGCGGCACAGTCAGCTCCACCGGTGGCGCGCCTGCCGTCGGCGCCTTCAACTCATCCTGCACGCAGGCCGACGGCTGTTTCGCGCTGGGCAGCGTCGTGTGGACTTCAGGCGTCAATGCGGGACTGACGAGCGTGGTGAAGACCTACGCCAACGCGAACGGCGCGTTCGCGCTGATCTATCCGCTGCCGGCGATCCCGGCGGTCGGCGACACCTTCACCGCCTACCCGGGCTGCGACAAGACGCAGACGACCTGCACCTCTAAGTTCGGCAACGCCGCGAAGTTCCGCGGCTTCCCCTACGTGCCCACACCGGAGACGTTGGAGGTGGGCGGCACGGGCAGCCAGCCGCCGACGCCCACGGGCGGCATGGGCGGTGCCGGCATTCCCCACATCGGCCGAGGCCCGGGCGGCCTGGCTGGCAACTTCAAGCAGCAGTAGCGCATGACCGCCGCCTCGCCGCATGCATCCGCCATCGTCGCGGAGGCCTTGTCATGGGTGGGCACGCCGTACCACCACGCTGCGGGCGTGAAGGGCGTCGGCGTCGACTGCGCCATGTTGCCGGTGCGCGTGTTCGTCGGCCTCGGCCTCGTGCCGCCCTTCGACCCGCGCCCCTACCCCCACGACTGGATGCTGCACCGGGACGAGGAGCGCTATCTCGGCTGGGTCGAGCGCTTCGCCGATCGCGTGGAAGAGGGCGCCCCGGGCGACGTGGTGCTGTTCCGTGTCGGCCGGTGCCTCGCGCACGGCGGCATCGTCATCGAACCCGGCGTGATGGTGCACGCCGACCTGCACGCCGGCCGGGTCGAGCGGTGCGACATCCGTCGCTGGGCTGACCGCATCGGCGGCTACTGGAGAATCCGCGAGTGAGCAACCTTTTCGGTGGAGGCGCGAAGGTCGCCTCGATGACGCCCACGCGCGCCATGGGCATCCAGTTCATGTCGTCGCAGTACGGCCCCCCGGTGCCCGTCGTCTATGGCACCGGCAAGGTCGGCGGACAGTGCCAGTGGTACGGCGATTTCACGTCGACCGCGCACTCGCAGAAGACGGGCAAGGGCGGTGGCGGATCCAGCAACAGCAGCTACACCTACAGCGCCTCGTTCATGCTCGGCCTGTGCGAGGGCCCGATCACCAGCATCGGCACGGTCTACGACGGCACGTCCACCGTCAGCCTGTCGTCCGTGGGCGCCGTCACCGCGACCGGCACCGCCGGCCAGGCGCCGTGGTCGCACCTCTCCGGCTCCGCCGCGCTCGGCTACAGCCAGACGGCCTGGATCGCGGTGCAGAACCTGCAGCTCGGCTCCAGCGCGAGCCTGCCGAACTGGAATGTCGAGGTCACCGGCCTGCACCCCTACACGGGATCAAGCGACGCCAACCCGGCCGACATCCTCACCGACATCTGTACGGACACCTCGCACGGCATCAACTTCAACTACCTCGGCACGCTGACCCAGTACAGCAACTACTGCGTGGCAACGGGCCTGCTGCTGTCGCCGGTCTACGACCAGGAGCAGACCGCCCAGCAGACGCTTGACGACCTGTTCAAGTTCACCAACAGCGCGGCGTACTTCAGCGAGGGCGTGCTCAAGGTCGTCCCCTACGGCGACACCGCCGTGACGGGCAACGGCGTGACCTACACGCCGAACAACTCGCCACTGGTGAACCTCGGCACGGCCGACTACATCGTGAGCCCGGGCGAGGACCCCATCCAGATCACGCGCAAAGCGCCAGCCGACGCCATGAACATGGTGCGCGTGCAGTTCCAGGACCGCACGAACACTTATCACGACTCGGTGGTGGTGGCGTCGATCGACGAGGACGTGATCGTCAACGGCGGCCGTGCCGACACCACTGAAGACGTCAGCATGTGCAAGGTGGCGGCGACGGCGCGGTTCATCGCGCAGAACCTGGTGCAGCGGTCGTTCTTCATCCGCAACACCTACGAATTCAAGCTCGGGTGGCGCTACTGCTACCTGGAGCCGATGGATATCGTCACGCTGACGGACCCGAACACCGGCCTCAATCTCTGGCCCGTGCGCATCGTCGACGTGACCGAGGACGAGAGCGGCGACCTGTCGATCACCGCGGAGGAATACCCGGAGGGCGTCGGCCACAGCGCGATCTACAACACGCAGCCGAACAACGGCGGCAGCGTCGACCCGAACGCCGACCCGGGCGCGGTGAACCCGCCCTACATCTTCCGCGGTCCCGGCTTCCTGGTGTCGAACGCCGGCCCAGAGATCTGGCTCGCGATCAACGGCTCGAACCCCTTGTGGGGCGGCGCTGACGTCTACCTCAGCCACGACGGCACCAGTTACAGCTACGCGGGCACCGTGGCGCAGCCTGCGCGCTACGGGGCGCTCGCCACGGCGTTGCCGACCGGCGCCGACCTGGACACCACGAACACGCCGGAAGTGACCGTCTACGCGCCGGCGCAGCTGCTGGGCGGTTCGCAGGCGGATGCTGACAACCTCGTCACGCTGGCGATGGTCGACACCGAGATCGTCAGCTACGAGACCTCGACGCTCGTCGGCACGGAGACCTACCAGCTCGGCTACCTGCGTCGCAGCGCGTACGGCTCGGCAGTGGCCACGCACAGCGCTGGCGCTCCGTTCGTCCGGCTCGACGACGCGATCTTCCGCCTCCCGATCGACCCGTCGCTGATCGGCCAGACGGTCTACCTCAAGTTCCTGTCGATCAACGCCTTCGGTCGCACCCCGCGCACCTTGGCCGGCGAGACGGCCTACACCTACGTCGTCGGCACGAACGTCGAACTGCCTGACGTGCCGCCCGTGCCGGCTTCCTTCGGCACGCAGGGCATCGCCGATGGCGTCAACATCACCTGGAACAACACCAACCCGTCCGCGGTTGGCTGCACCTCCATCGAGCGTTCCACAGCTTCAGGCGGTCCATGGACGGTGATCGCGCAGGTCGGCCCGACCACCACCGGGTACACCGACCACTTCACGAGCGGCGCGACGTACTACTACCGCGCCCGCGCGCGCGGTCCTCTGGTGTCGTCCGGTTGGTCCGCCTACACGAGCGTGTTCAACAGCTCGGGCACGAACGTCAACGCCATCAGCGCCACGGCCAACACCGCCAACACCCTCGCCACCCAAGCCCCGATCATTAATGGCGGTTTCGACGCGACGCCCTACGGCACCGGCTGGACGATGGATTCGCAGTGGACGGTGAAGTCGGACGGCCTTGGCCCCGGTGTCGGGCCTGGCTATGCGCAGTTCACGCCGAACGGCTCGAACGGAGCGATCTACAACGGCGGTCGCGTCGGCGTCGTTACGGGACAGACCTACAAGACGCAGGCGCTCATCCGAGCGACCGCGGCGAACGGTGACGCCTACGCGCGTATCCGCTGGCTGGACGCCACGGGCACCGAGATCGCGCACAAGAATGGCAACGTCATCACCGGCTCCGTCACGACTGGCTCCTATGCGATCGACCAGGCGCCCTCGGGCGCCGTCTACGCGGCAACCAGCATCGAGGTGGATAGCTGCACGACGGGTACGTACCAAATCGACAACGTGGTGGCGACGTTGCAGCCGTCCACCGTCGACGAAGTGCCTGATGGATCCACCTATGGGCGGCCATGGCTGTCACGTCTTAATGGCGGTCGCCCATGGATCGATTTCAGCGAAGCGATCCATGCGAACAAGACACAAGACTTCGTGCCCGATGGCTCGACCTACCTGCGATCGATCCAGCTCTCGCATGCGGCCGGCGCGCTTACGGTGGACAACGCGACGTTCCAGCAATCCGCATCGACAGGCTGGACTGTTTCATCCGGAGCTAGCTCGTACACGCAGAGCGCCAGCCCGTCGCCAAGTATCGGCGCGCAGTACGTCGTGATTGCATCAGGATCGGGCGGCGCAGCTTCGATCACCGCAAACCGCGTCTACTCCTGCAACCCAGGCGATTTCGTTTCAGTGGGCGGAATCGTGTACGCATTTGGCGCTGTTTTGGCTTCGGTCCAAGCAGATTTCTACACGGGGGCTGGCGCTTACATCAGCTCGATTGTTGCCTCCTCTTCCGGCGTTGGCTGGGCGGCCATACAAAAATCCGGCGTGGTGCCAGCGGCAGCGGGACGCATGCAATTGTCCGTGCAGTGTCACTCGGCATCGTCGTTTACCGGCGTCAATTACGTGTGGGCATCGATCAACGATGTGCGCGTGGCAGGCAGCGGCGCACGCGTCGGCGAACAGCGCAATCTCTTGCAGCGCACGATCACCAACTACCCGTCGAAGGTCTCGCCCGGCGTCAGCTACTCGGCCTCGGCGGGAACGCCGGCCACGGCCACGATCAGTGTCGCCGCCTTCACTGCGCTGCTGGGCTCCGTCAGCGTGTCCTACAACGCAGCCTCGGCCAGCGTGACCGGCACCAACGGCACGAACGTCAACTATTACCTCTACTTCAACGATCCGACTTACGGCGGCGGCACGCAAACGCTCGTTGCCACCACGAACCAAAACGACCTCTACAGCGGTGACGGCTACGTGTATGTCGGCTACGTGACGGTGGCGTTCCCGCCCAGCGGCTCCGGAAGCGGGGGAGGGACGGGATGCCCACTGCGCACAGCTTGGGTGATTCGTCGAGGGCGCCATGGGCGCCCTCAGTTTGTCCGGGCCGGGAAAGTGCGCGTCGGCGACTGGCTGCTGCGCACCGACGTCAAGTGGGCCGAGGTGACGTTCTCGCGACCTGAACTGCAGCCATGCGTGCGCCTGGTGGCGGACGGCTTCGGCACGCTGGGCTGCTCGATCAGCGCGCCCATGCAGCTGCGTGAAGGGTCCGCACTTTCCATCGACTGCCTCGATCGCGAGGTGGTCGCGCGCGCTGCTGGTGTGTGCGGGCATGTTGTGGTCACTGCCTTGCGCAATCTCGGAGACCAGTGGGTGCAGCACATCACCCTGGCCAACGCGCCGGACGACTTCTTCTGGACCGGCGACGCGAAAGACGCCCTGTTCGGTCACCACAACAACAAGCCACCGTGAGAAATGCCTCATGTCCTACACCGTGATGAACCCGCAGCCCACCGGCCTGCAGCCCAACGAAACCGCCGTCACGCTCGACATCGGCGACCTCGTAGCCGTGCAAGCCACCTGCGGCATCGAGGCCAATACCGGCAACCCATCCATCGTCGCGGGCGCGCGCGTCATCAACGCCGACGGAACCGACAAGCTGGACGCCGTGGGGCAGCCGATCACCTCAGGGCTGTCTCACGTGACCAACGCGACGGAGATTGCCGCGGCGGGCAGCATGGCGGCGGTGCAGAAGTGCGTGCTGATGGCACTCCTGGGCGAGTCGACTGCTCCGCTCTGGCAGGACGCCATCCACGCGACGATCCTGCAGAACGCCAGCATCCGAACGAACCTGGCGAGTGCCGCGCATGCCGGGCCGGTGAATGCGGGGAGCCTGCTGTAACAGCGATCAGGCGCGGGCCGATGGCCGGGGCACTTCCACCGATGTGAGTAAGGGTGTGAGTACGGCATGTGGGTCCGGGTCTTCGGGTGGCGTCACGTCGCCATTTGCGCCGCCTTTTCGAGTCCAGCTTCGGGCGCCAGACAAATGAAAAGGCCGGCAGCAATGCCGGCCTTTTTGCGTTCATGCTTTCGCGATTACTGCGCTGCGGCGCAACTGGTGGCCTGTTCTGCGCTGGCCTTCGCACCGCGGACGCGGCCGGAGTTGGCGATCACCACTACCAATGCCTCGTCCGGCCGGTCGTGGCGGCAGAAGCGCCAGGTGTTGGTCATGCCGCTGGCGCTGCCGTCGCTCTGGAAGCGCACGAGCCGACGGCCGCTGTCGCCGAGGATGGTGATGCCGGCGTAGGCAGCCTGGCTACGCAGCGGTGCCGCGTCGGGCTGGCCCTTGCGCGCCGGGTCGTGGCCGATCAACCAGCCGGATTCCCAGCGTGTCTCGCCGCTGCACTGCACGCCGTCGCGGCTGGGGCAGAACAGGGTGGGCTTGCCGCTGAGCGCCGCGCTGCCGCGCGTGTGCTGCAGGGCGGCGATGAACTCGATTTGCGCGACCTGCACCTGGTTGCGCTGGAGCAATGGCGCCAGCGACGGCACGGCGATCGCCGCCAATACGCCGAGGATCGCCACCACCATGATCTGCTCGATCAGGGTGACGCCGCGTTGCCTCTCACGGTGGCTGCAAGCCTGTCGCATCGCCATGACGCGCTCCTGCACGGGCGGAAGGGCCATGCTAGGAAGCCGCGTCCGTGGGGCCAGCCGGCCGGCGGCTGGCGCCGGCGTCGGCGTCTGCTGACAAGAGCTGTCAGCAGCGGCGATTTAATATGCGGGCATCCGCCCGCATATCGTCCGCCATGACCGATCGCTTCGAACTCGTCGCCCCCTACCAGCCTGCCGGCGACCAGCCCGAGGCGATCCGCCGCCTCAGCGAGGGTTTCGAGGCGGGCCTCGCCGCGCAGACCCTGTTGGGTGTCACCGGCTCGGGCAAGACCTACACCATCGCCAACGTGATCCAGCAGGTGCAGCGGCCCACCATCGTGATGGCGCCGAACAAGACGCTGGCGGCGCAGTTGTACGGCGAATTCCGCGAGTTCTTTCCGAACAATGCGGTGGAGTACTTCGTCAGCTACTACGACTACTACCAGCCGGAAGCCTACGTGGTGGCCTCGGATACCTTCATCGAGAAGGATGCCTCGATCAACGAGCATATCGAGCAGATGCGGCTGGCGGCGACCAAGGCGCTGCTGTCGCGGCGCGACGCGATCATCGTGGCCACGGTGTCGGCGATCTACGGCCTGGGCAATCCCGAAGACTACCTGTCGCTTCGCCTGATCCTGGCGAAAGGCGAACGCATCGAGCAGCGCCAGTTGATCCGCCAGCTCACCGAGCTGCAGTACGCCCGCAACGAGATGGAACTGCGCCGCGGCACCTATCGCGTGCGTGGCGATATCATCGACGTGTTCCCCGCCGAGTCGGAAACCGAGGCGCTGCGCATCGAACTATTCGACGGCGAGGTGGAAGGGCTGGCGCTGTTCGACCCGCTCACCGGCGAAACGATCCGCAAGGTGCCGCGCTACACGGTCTATCCGCGCACGCATTACGCCTCCACGCGCGAGAGCGTGCTCAACGCGATCGACACCATCAAGGACGAGCTGAAGGAGCGCCTGGAGGTGCTGTACCGCGACAACAAGCTGGTCGAGGCGCAGCGGCTGGACCAGCGCACCCGTTACGACGTGGAGATGATGGCCGAGGTGGGCTACTGCCAGGGCATCGAGAACTACTCGCGCCATCTGTCCCGGCGCGCGCCGGGCGAGCCACCGCCCACGCTGTTCGACTACCTGCCGGCCGACGGACTCTTGGTGGTGGACGAGTCGCACGTCACCGTGCCGCAGATCGGCGCGATGTACAAAGGCGACCGCTCGCGCAAGGAAACCCTGGTGGAGTTCGGCTTCCGCCTGCCCTCGGCGATGGACAACCGGCCGCTGCGTTTCGAGGAATGGGAGGAGCGGGTGCCGCGGGCGATCTACGTCTCGGCCACGCCGCGCGATTACGAGTTGCGGAAATCCGGTGATGCCGTCACCGAACTGGTGGTGCGCCCGACCGGCCTGGTCGATCCGGAAGTGGAGGTGCGCCCGGTGCGCACCCAGGTCGATGACCTGCTCGGCGAAGCGCACAAGCGCATCGCGATGGGCGATCGCGTGCTGGTCACCACGCTGACCAAGCGCATGGCCGAGAACCTCACCGAATATCTGTCCGAGCACGACGTGAAGGTGCGCTACCTGCATTCGGACGTCGAGACCATCGAGCGCAGCGAGATCATCCGCGACCTGCGTCTGGGCGAATTCGACGTGCTGGTCGGCATCAACCTGCTGCGCGAGGGCCTGGACATGCCCGAGGTGTCGCTGGTGGCGATCCTCGACGCCGACAAGGAAGGCTTCCTGCGCTCCACCGGCTCGCTGATCCAGACCATCGGCCGTGCGGCCCGCAACGTGCGCGGCAAGGCCATCCTCTACGCCGACGAGGTCACCCGCTCGATGCGGGCGGTGATGGATGAGACTGCCCGCCGCCGCGAGAAGCAGCTCGCGTACAACGAAGCGCACGGCATCACGCCGACCACGGTGGTGCGCCGCATCGCCGACATCATGGAAGGTGCCCGCAGCGAGGCGCCGACGCGCGGCCGTGGCGGCAAGAGCCGGCAGCGCGCCGTGGCCGAGCCGATGGCCAGCTACGAGGCGATGGACCCGGCCAGGGCCGCTGCCGCCATCAAGAAGCTGGAGGCGCAGATGTACAAGCATGCCCAGAACCTGGAGTTCGAGGACGCGGCGAAGCTGCGCGACCAGATCCATCAATTGCGCGAGCAAGCGCTGCGCTGAGCGGGGCTGGGCGGCTTGTGGCTGGCCCGGGAGTCGCCTATACTGCGCGGCTCGTGCGGCCTCTGCCACGCGAATCGGGCGGTTAGCTCAGCGGTAGAGCACTACCTTGACATGGTAGGGGTCACAAGTTCGATCCTTGTACCGCCCACCACCTTCAAACCAGCAACGGCGCGGCTTTCGGGCTTTGCGCCGTTTCTGTTTCCGGTGCGGGCTGACCACGCACTGACCCCGCGAAGCCACGGCACGTCTTTCGCCAGATCGGTCAGCTACGCATCGAGCGCCTTGCGGGCTTTTCCGAAGTAG
>Ga0134126_10000642_pt1 | contig 44204 bp, 38 predicted proteins | sample KB31752_FD_96881 | JGI IMG/M metagenome (GOLD analysis project Ga0134126, IMG submission 96881) | Terrestrial soil microbial communities with excess Nitrogen fertilizer from Kellogg Biological Station, Michigan, USA - KB3-175-2 | ecosystem: Environmental > Terrestrial > Soil > Unclassified ...
ATGAACGTCTCCAATCCACCTTCGCCAATTACCATTGGCTCGCCTTCGCCACTCTCATGCTCGCAAATTTATTCCGATGAAGTTAAGTACAGGCTCTAGGAGAGTGCGAAAAACTTGAGCGAGAGACGGAGCCGCCGTGTCAAGACGCGCCATAAGCCAGCCTGGGAGCGCGGTGGGGCAAGGCCGCGGATGCCGGTAAATTCGCGGTGCCCTCACTGCGCAACGTCGCGCTCACCGGGCCTTACATGCACGATGGCCGGTTCGAAACGCTTGAAGAAGTTGTTGAACATTATTGCACCGGCATGAAGCGCAGCGCGACACTTGATCCAAATCTGGCCAAGCATCCTGATGGCGGTCTGCCTTTAAGTGCGGCAGATAAAAGAGCATTGATTGCTTTTTTGCATGCGCTTACAGATGAAAAACTTGTTCATGCGGATTTTGTTCGTGGCAATGCCGAAAAGTGACTTCGACTCGCGACAATTCCGATTTGCGACTGACGGAAATCACGCCTCCACACCTTGATGCAACGTAGCGAAAGTTGCTGTTCACATTCCAAACGCAACCCGCGTTGGGTGGCACCGGTTTCTGTGAGTTACACACAGGAGAGCAGCCAATGGCTGATTGAAGGACTGGCTTTGCTTCATCTCCAAGGACATGCAGAACTGGACCTCTCATGATCCGACCATGAAAGTGTCGGATTTCAATGGGCTGTGAAGATGCTTGGGCGCCTCAAATGGTTCCTCGGAACGGAAAGTATTATCTCTATGCGCCAGTCAACCATGATCGGACGCACCCCAGGCTTCGCAGTCGCGGAGAACCCACTTGGCCCGTATACCGACGCCCGTGGTATCGCCCCTAATGACTGACGAGACGGCAAGGGGTGCTGACCCAACATTTTATCGTTTGGCAAAATAACCGTCGCGCAATTTGCAACAATGTCGCAGCCGATTGCCGCCGGTTCAAGCGTCCCGAATTTTCCAGTACATGTTATAGTGCTGATGCGCCATTCTGTAATACGGGACCAGAGTCACATCCGCCGGTTGACCGATGTCCTCGGTCTTGAATGTCAAAGGGGTTCCCGAGGCCTTGATTTTTTTGGGAATACCCGCAACGTCACCGGTGAAGGTCGGCACAGTAATCGGTTCGTTAAGCACGGAGCCAATAGTGCGTTCGTTCACATGCAAGTCCTCGCCGGGTTTGACTTCGTGTCCCAGAGCGCCCACGAGCACCAGCGGGCCATAAGCCACGGCCGCCGTATCTGTGGTCCCCGGCAACAATTCCGTCCGCAATCCCATCGGCATCTCTATTTCGACGACGTCTCCGTTTTTCCAGCGGCGCTTCAGTTCAATGAACGACCCGGGCTGGTGCGACATCTGAGCATGGCCGCCATTGACGCGAACTGAGGCGGTTACCGCCCAACCGGGGTGCCGCAGATGCAGCGCAAATTTCCGGCTGGAAGCCGTTTTGATCTCAAGTCGTGTCTTGCCTTCTTCCGGAAACGAAGTGGTTTGTTGGAGCGTGACTCCCTTTTCCTTCCAGTTCAACGTGGAGGCGATGAAAAGATTGATGTAAAGAGAATCAGGCTGAGATCCATGCGGGTTTCCGCGGAAATAAATCGAATCGCCATACTTGGCGTGGTTCTCAATGCCTGTGCCCGTGCAGCACCAGAAGGAATCAAACGGTGTGCAGAACAGTTTGATGTAACCTGGCCGTGTGGACTGAAAGTAAGTCATCATGCCGGTATCGGGATCTTGCGATCCAAGGATGGCATTGTAGAGCGTCTTTTCGTAATAGTCCCCATAAGCCGCTGCCGGATTTCCCAAAAAAAGCGATCGCGTCAGGCGGAGCATATTGTAGCTGCAGCAGGTCTCCATGGTCTTGGCGGAGGAAAGGTGGCGCGCGAATTGATCGATTGGGAAAAAGTGCTCGTTGTCTCCATTGCCGCCGGTCGCGAACGAGCGCGTGCCGGTGACAGTCTTCCAGAAAAATTCCGCCGCCGCATGATACTGCGGCTTGCCAGTCAATTGAAAGAGGCGCTCGAACCCCACGATTTTGGGAATCTGCGTGTTGGAATGCAGACCGTTCAAATTATCGTGGCCTTCCGATAAAGGCACCAGGATCGCCTGGTGACAGAACCGCTCTGACAGCGCGAGATATTTTTCGTCGTTGGTGAACGCGTAAACGTCCGCGAGCACTTCGTTCATGCCTCCATGCTCCACGCCGAGCATATGTTGAAATTGCTCGTCGGTCATGGGTTTGGTGATTTCTGCCGCCCAATCGGCGAGTTTCACCATCACGTCCCGCGCAGTCGTGTTCCCGCAAAAAAGATACGCATCACGCAACCCGGCAAAAATTTTGTGAAGTGTATACCACGGCACCCCGACGGCGCGCCGGCCTGCGACCATATTGTCAATTTGCGCGGAATTGTCAGGAAACGCGCAAACCAACCCGGTCTTTCCGGCATCCTGGCAGACCTTAAGTTCTCCGACAATGTAATCGACGCGCGTTTTCATCTCGTCGTGGCCGGTCGAAGCAAACATAAGCGAAGATGCCGTGAGATAATGGCCGAGGGTGTGACCCTGCGCGCGAATATCCGCCCACATCTTTACCGATTCCCAACCGCCATAGACCGGCGCCTTCGGTTGCAGGCCTGCGTTGATGCGGAAGTTGTGTAACAGTCGGTCGGGTTCAAGTTTCAAAAGATACGCCTCATCGCGCTTCTGAGCTTCAAGGAATGGCCCGCCCAGCAACCGCACGTCCGTCAACGGAAAAGGCTGAACTTTGGAAGCCGTGGGAACTTTAGGCAAGGAACGCAATGACTCACGCGCCGCAGCCAGTGCGCGCCGCGCTGAAAATGGCCCCGCCGCCAACAATAAAGCGCCTGAACCTAGAATTTTGAGCATCTGGCGGCGCGTGTGTGGGTGATCAATGTTTGAATTGCATTTTCCAGGTGACATACAGGTAATAAAGCACTTCCACGATTTCCCCGAAATAAAATCTTTGGGTTGATCGGGAGCATTCGTTTGGTCCAACAGACTGTCTGAAAAGACAAGGCGCCTCGAAATCAATTTGATTTTTTCTCACGCTCTTTTACGGATGACGCCAATTGTAAATGGATTCGCGGAAACAGTGAATCCGTCAAATGTCGTAAGTGCGAGAGTCTGATCGCATTTCAAAGGCGCTCAAATTGCTGGCAAAAGAGCGTTCAACATCCTTCGAACCTGCTCGACACATGACTCACCTGATACTTTCACCGCACATACGACGTTCGTCGTATCATTGAGATTTTAAAGGGGATTTTGCGAATCGGTGAGTATTGCTACTCATTTAAAAGCGCCACTGTGAATGCTACGAAAGCTCAAACGCATTAGAACTCTGCGACAGAGTCTCAAACGGTTTCTTTAGCTACTATGACAACTCGCATAGCCCCAATCATTCAATCAGAACGCCGCCATTTCACGGGATTCACCTTGATCGAACTCCTCGTCGTCATTGCCATCATTGCCATATTGGCGGCCATGCTCTTGCCGGCGCTTGCTTCCGCCAAAGAAAAGGCTCAACGCGCCCAATGCCTCGCCAACGAACACTCGCTTCTCATCGCTCTTACCATTTACGCCAATGACAACCAGGACAAGTTACCTTACCTCAACGGAGGGGCCAGTTGGGCCTGGGATATTCCCTACATGGCGGTTGACGCGATGCTGAACTCGGGCATGATCCCCAAATCGTTTTACTGCCCGAGCACGGCGCCCCGGTTCACTGACCTGCAGAATTTTGCCAACACCAATCCGCAATACGGTCCGAACTCGAGCCTTTGGAACTTCGGAATGACAGGCGCCAAGCCGCCGGGCCCGTCAGAATTTCACATCGTGGGTTATGCCCTGGCGTTCTGGGGTCCATCTTCAAAGGTGGCCGCCACCAATCAGAATTCGACCATCCACCAGGAGACTGCCCACGTAAACAATCAAACTTACATCTACGGAACATCAGACCGCGTGCTGGCTTCTGACGTGATCATCAGCCAAGGGGGTGCTCTGCCTGGTGATACCCACCCGGGTAACATTTACAACTCAGTCACCGGCGGATTTACCCAAGGTGGCCGTCCTTATCCCCACGAAAGCGCGCACTTGAAAGGCACGATGCCTCGTGGAGCTCAGACTGGCTATAAAGACGGCCACGCCGCCTGGCGCAAATTTGATGAATCATTCACCGTGCGCACCATCGGCGGGATCCCTCCCTTCTGGTGGTAGTCGGTCAATTAGAAGGTCGATTGGGCATCTTGCTGCGGCGTTCGTTTCGGCATTCCTCAAAAAGCCGCTTCAACCGGCTAGAGATAAGGGCTGTTATCGAAGGCGAACTTCAACAAGCTATGCGTGCCGTGCAGCTTCAGCTTATTGCAAATGTGCTGACGGTGATTATCCACGGTTCGAACGCTTAACTTCAGGCGATCAGCGATTTCCTTGCTGGTCAGATCTTCACCGATAAGTTTGAGAATACGCCGCTCGGCCGGCGTCAGGGCCTCAATTTGAGGCTTGCTCAAAAGCAGGCCACGCACCCGGTCGCTTCGACGCTGCCCGGCTTCCAACATGGACGCGCTGGTAAAACTTTCCCCGTGCTCCACCTTCTCCAGCGCCGCCATAATGTCATTGGCGGCATTCTCTTTGAGAACGTAGGCCTTGACGCCCAAATCCATGGCGGCGTTAAACATGTCTTCCTCCCGATACATCGTGAGGACGATGATTTTGACCGGGATGGACCGATCTCGGATTGCGCGAATGGTTTGCAGGCCGTTTAGACGCGGCATATCTATATCCACGATGGCGATCTCCGGTTTGAGCGTGCCCAGCTTCTCCAGCGCTTCTTCGCCGTCTGATGCCTCGCCAACAATCTTGAAACGCGAATTCTTTCCCAGCACATCGTGCAGCCCGTGGCGGAGGAGCGGGTGATCATCTACCACCAAAACCGTGGCTTCAGGTTTCATGGGTTACTTGGTATGGAACTTCGATGGTTAAATCCGTCCCGAGGCCGGGTTGAGCTTCAATGGCCAGGGTTCCTTTGAGAATTCGAACCCGTTCGGCGATTCCGGTCAGGCCATAGCCGAGATCATTCGCGCGCGAAGACGGTTTTGCCGGGTCAAAACCCCGGCCGTTATCCCGAATGGAAAGCGAGACCAACGCGTCCCGCTTTTTAATGACCACGGTGGCTTCCGTGGCGCCGGAATGTTTCACCACATTCGTGATGGCTTCCTGGACGATGCGATAAACATGGATTTCGGCCTCTTTTTCGAAAAGACCATCAATATCCTCCAGCAGGCTCGCAAATTGAATCAGCCCATTTTCAGAGGCTGCATTCACCGACGCCCGAATCGCCTGCGCCAACCCAAGCCGATCCAATTGATATGGGCGCAGATCGTGGGTGATGCGGCGCACCTCTTCGATCGCCTGAGAAGTAACGCCGGATATTTCCTCCAGCCGCCCCAGAACCCCATGCTCCTCCGAGGCAGATCGGCTCGCGAGCAGCGCGTGATTTTTAATGACGAGCAAGGTTTGTCCCAAACTGTCGTGCAGGTTGACCGCGATGCGGCGCCGTTCTTCTTCCAATTTCCCAAGAACCCGCTGGGAAAAAGCAACCTGCGCACTCCGCTGACGCTCCAGCCGCCGATGCAGCAGGTGAACCCACAACAACGCAGTCGCTGAGATGGCCAACAGCAGTCCCACTAGCCACGCTGCTTTCTTCCAGGTCCACCATGGAGGACCGCTCAATAGCCTCACGTCTTGCGCACGTCGCAATAAAATCGTCGGCGCGGAAAGAAACTCCGCCCTTGGCGGTTTGTTGCCAGCCACTGACGAAACCGGTGTTTCATCGTCACAAACTCCGGTAACCTGCACGCGGCTTCCCGGCAGCATCTGCGGCAAACGGCCTTCGCCGAGGCTCAGAGTTGCGAACAACACACGCTGCTGCTCCTGCAATTCCAAAGCAATCACGTTTCCGTTCGTCTTCTGGGTCAGCAACGTCGCGTTCAGACGTACGAGTATGCCTTTCGCTTCGGGAGAAATAGCATCCCCGAGATTCAAATCCCTCGGCTGCGCGCTTTCAACTGTTTTCGCCGGACGAATTACCGGCTCGGTCAGTATCCGCGCGGAACCCATGGAGGGGAATCCGGCCACTTCCACCTTTTCTCCCACTTTATTCGTGAACGAATGATCGGTACGCACCCGAATGCCGCCTGAAGCATCCTGCACAAAGAACGAGCGCGCATCTCGATACGTGATTTCACCCGCTATGCGCACTCGCGGTCCACAAAACGCGTCTGCATCCGCCGAACGGATGGCAGCGATTGAGCTTTTGGCTGTGGCAAAAGGTTCTCCCGGCGCAGCCTCCACGACGTCAATAAAACCGCGAGACGGAACCAGCAACACCGGCGCAGCCAGCAGATGCAGCAGCAAGACACCACGCGTCCGCAATTTTGCGTCCACGTAATCCTGCAGGCAGTGGGAAGGCGTGTGTCCCACCCACAAAAATGCGACGCCATCGCGGGTCGCCAATGTCAGCGTGCCATTGGGATTTGCCGAGCGCACCACCCCCTCCAGCTCGCACCATTTGCCCTGCTCGTTTCCCGCTTGCAAAGTGCCAAGAGGCTGAATGATGGGTGTCGGCAAAGCTTGCCGGCCCAGGTTCTCCACAAATATCGGCGTGATTACCGGGGGCGTTTTTCCCGGTTCCAGAGCGCCACCGATGTCGACTCTCTGCCCCACTTCGAGGCGGTTGGTAAAAGGTCGTTGTGCGACGTTCACGAGCATGACCGCGGAATCCTCCTGGATGAAGATGTAATTGTTGTTAAAAACCCGGTCATTGAAAGTCACGACTCCGCGTGTGCCATAATATCCGCCCATGATCTGATTGGTCGTCGCTGCGGCGTGAACCGATTGCGGCGCCCCGGCTTCAACCACGTTGGTCGGAACATTTTTAACAACCGCAACACCGTCTGCTCCCGCGGCCCAGATAACTCCTGGCACCAGCACGTCGTTTCGATCGAAGCCTCCCTCGCAAACTCCATCCACACGAACGGTGGCATTGCCGAGGCTTTTCGACATGGCTTCACTCCAATGGGGAACGCGAACCTGTATTTCCGCCAAGCCATCGGAAATTTCGAGAACTCCGGCATCGCCATCGGTTGCGCTGAATTTCACCGCGCCTTCCACTCGCGCCCAACGATAGTTGCTTTCTACAGGCAAACGCTGGCCTAATGAGATCGTTTTCGGCTCCGGCAATTTCCCCGCCCCGTCGACCTTCACGGAAACCCGCTGGACGCTCAATCCGGATTCGAACGGCCTCAACCCGCCCAAACCGGCCAAATCCGCGGCGGTATAGTTGGTCCAATATTCGCGGAGAATGCCATTCGTGGAAGAGTCTGCGGATTTGCGGCCGTCGCTCCACGGCGTCAGATAGCTTCCTCCAATCACTTCGATTCCCGAGCCGTTCGCGAAAGGAATCTGCCAGCCGACCGAGAGGTTCTCAGCCTGGTCGGTTTGCTCCTGCAAAGCTTCAATATAATAGGTCTCTCCCGCCTTGAGAGGAATCAACTCGGAGCGTTGTGATGGATATTTCGACCATTGCCGCGGTTCCGTGAATTGAAACCGAAGAATCGATGCAATCCTTCTCATCTTCGAAGGGGTTGCATCCGTGCTCAACCACAGTTCCGATGAATTGTCGCTGGCAATCCAAAACCGATAATATCCCGTCACTGGCGGATGCAAGTAGCCGCGCATTCGCGTCAAATGATACACTCCCCAGTTTTCCGGCGCTTCGAAAGAACTCCGGATATCCGAGCCACTGGGACGATATGGGTAATCCGAAAAACGTGAAACAAGAGGACAACAGTTGATGCCGTCGATAGTCGCGATCTTCCCAAATTCCAATTTCTGACTCCCAATGTTAAAATTCAAAGCAACCGCGCCAGAGGAATCCTGCAATACCACCAAATGGCGATTCGTATCTGCCAAAGTGATGACGCCCGTAAGATGGAAATTGCAGCCTTCGAGGTAATCAGCGCCCGAAAGAGCCCGGAATTGCGAGACATGCGTTACATAATGTGCCGGGCTGGAGACGAGGTTGGTTGCATTCGACGCCGATGGCAACCCATCAGCTTTGCAATCGCACGCTCGGGGCATCACTAAAATCAGGGCGAAGGCGGCGATCATTCGCCAGGGGCATATCGAAGGCAAAAACATAAATGTTTCGCGACACACACGATGCTCAGAGCACCGGCAGACAATTTCACATCACTGCGCTTGAAGGAATCAAGCGGATTCGGATTACCGGCGCCGGCATGGCAGCCGAGGGCGAAAATTTCGCAAACACGCAAAAATCATCGCGTCTCCAAGCTTCAAACGGGATTTCCGAGTTCCGCGACTTTCGATTTTCACGGCCACTCGTGCTCGACATGAGTAAACATACTCATTCTATGAAAACGCCCGCCTCCAGTCTCCTACGACAATCGGCGTATTGACCCAGGCCGTCCCGGAACTTAGAAAGCACACAATCACCGCCACATTTATGACAATCGCCCCAATTCAGACTCGCATTCCACTTTTTGTGTCTCGCAGCGCGAGATGTCTCTCAGTCACGTTTATTCCATTGATAATCGTGACCTCCGCCATCGCCCAGGCGCCTCCCAGCCGCGGACACCTGCCCGCCGGCATCAAGGCGCTGCGAAATATCCCCTACGTTGAAAACGGCCACCGGAATCAGGTTTTGGACATTTACCTGCCCGATCAACCGTCCGGGAAGCCACTCCCTTTGATGATTTGGATCCACGGCGGCGCATGGTTCGCCGGAAGCCAGGCAAATCCACCCATGCTGTTTCTGGTGAGCAAAGGCTTTGCCGTTGCCAGCATCCAATATCGCTTTTCGCAGGATGCCATTTGGCCGGCTCAAGCTTACGACTGCAAAGCAGCGATTCGTTTCCTTCGCGCCAACGCCGAAAAATACAATTTCGATCCCGATCACTTCGGAGTGGGCGGCGATTCGGCGGGCGGACATCTGGCGGCGTTTATTGGCACCAGCGGCGACGTCAAGGAAATGGAAGGCGACCTCGGAAATACCAATGTCTCCAGCCGCGTGCAGGCAGTCGTCGATTGGTTTGGGCCAACTGACCTCACATTGATGGGCCAGGAAGCAGGCCCGCACAGCATGATTCACCACGACGCTGCCGACTCGCCCGAATCGCGGCTTTTGGGCGGACCCGTTCAGGAGAAACGTGACTTGGCGAAGACGGCGAACCCATTGACTTACATCGACCAACACGATCCTCCGTTTTTGATCATGCACGGCGACAAGGATCAATTGGTCCCGCATCAACAAAGCGTCATCCTGGCCAAGGCCTTGATCGACGCCGGAGTTGAAGTGACCATGAAAACGATTCCCGGCGCCGGTCACGAGGATCCCAAGTTCCGGACGCCGGAAAACCAGCACTTAATCGAGCAATTCCTTTCGCGGCATTTGAAGCCGGAACACTAGATCCAGTGCGACTGTAAGGTCGGCAGAGCTGATTTCAGAAGAATCACTGGCTCGGCCCGGGATTTTGCAGACGGAAGAAACCAGTCGGCGAAACCGCGCTCCCGGCGTTGCCGTCGACGGTCGGGAGGGCTCCGCTGGGAATCAAAGTCCATTTCGTCGTGGTGCCCATCTTGGTCGGAATCGTATTCATGACGCCGTACGCACTACCGTAATAGTTCGGCGAGAACCACTGATTCGTCGGGCTCAGGCCGGCTGATGTCGCCAATTGGAACAAATCATCAGGAACGGTCCAGGTAACCCACAGTGGCGTATTGGTTGAAACCTGAAACACACTGCCTGCGTCGTTGGCGGTCGCCGCATCCAGGGAAAACGATGGGTCCCACAGAGCGGTGTTCAAGGTGTCATCCAAGGTAAAGTCGTCGTCATCCACGCCCGCCGAGTTCGTAATGGTGATGTGGCTGATGTCCAAAAATTCCCCGTACCCGGCAGGACTGCCCGGAGTCGTTCCAAAGCAAATCTCCACCGGATTCGGGAATAACGCCACCATATCCGGAGGCAGGCTGAAGCTATTGGTGCTGCCGTCTGGTGCAATCAATGTGCCGTCCGTGTCATTGGTAAAGGTCAATGTCCAGGTGCCAACACCCGTAGTGCTGGTGTTGGTGGCATCGCCAACCATGACATTGGTGAGCGCTCCGCTGTTAGGAGCGTTGGTTTTCCAAGCCACGCTCTGGGAAAAGAATCCGGAAGCATCACGTTGAATTGTCCAATCCATGGCGTTGGCGCTGCCAAAGACTACAAACGGATTGACCACGCCGCTTTGGACGAACTGGATGTGGAGATCACTATTCGGCGTGGGAGGAAAGCTGGAAATTGTGATCTTATAAGTGGTAGGCGTGGAGGGAGTCGAACCAACCCATGATTGATTATTGTCCACGGTTCCAAATCCTTCCTGATTATACGTCGCGCCGGAGTTCTGCTCAAAAACTCTCAAGCCCGGAGTGGCCTTCAAGATATTCATCGTTGGCGCAGGTATTGCAGGTGGATTTGTATTCATCAGTAGCACGATATTGTCCACATCGATCGTTTCCGTTGTGGCCCCATCTCCAATGGAGGATGGAAAAGCGAGCGCGCCAAACCCGATCCTGAACGTGGAGTCAGTGGGATTCAGCGGTGTGCCACTGTTGCCCGCAACAGAATTGCTTAAGGGAAGTGAAACATGGATGTACCCCGCGCCCCCGGCCGGAAGCGGAGGAGATCCCACCGTAACTCTGCTGACATCGCCGCTAAAGGTGCCGCCGGTCGGCCCCTGAACCGAAATCTCCATGTTGAACCCTGGCGTAAAGGGCGCGATTTGCATGTCAAACTCCAGCGTGTAATTCCCCACAACCGGATTGGTATTGCCGGTCGCTGGATATTGGAGAGTCTGCACCTGGAAATTGACGTTCTGGCCGCTGGTCGGCGTGAACGAAATCTCCATGGCTTGATTCGTTCCACCCGCTCCCGGCGAAACAATGTTCAACTCCGGTTGAGTTCCAAAGTTCTCGGTCGTGCCATACGCTCCCAGCGGTTCGGCATCGAAGTTCTGCGACCAAACGACGACTTGCGCCTGCGTGGCAATGGCGAGGCCAAACGACGCGCTGATTAACGATAAGCCAAGGATTTGGTTTCTCATGAATGATAGTTTGCGGCCATGCAAATCTTTGCACGCCGATTTTGATTTTTAAGAATTGTTTCGAACCGGATAATAGCAGCGCATTTCCTGCTTAATCTATGAGTAGCAATACTCAGGAAACGCATCACAGCGGCTGCTGAGACAAGAAACACGCGGGTTTTCGGTGAAGATACGCACACGTCGGCGCTGTAGACCTAAAAATACGACGAACGTCGTATTTAATTCTGTGCGCTTTTATTTATAACTTATCTCCGGTCTCCAAGATTAGCATCGGGAACTAAGGGTTCGTGATTTAGAAAGATCCATTCAACATATCTGAGCGAACATGAATCTGTCTGTTTGCCAATGCTGAAATTGAACAACCACTAACTAAAGTCAACAAAAGTTATCCCATGAAAAAAATACTGTCATTAGTATCCGTGTTAACGCTGGTATTGGGTGTATCGCAGCAATCTAAAGCCGGAGGAACAACCGGCTACCATAATGGTTATTACTGGTTCACCTATTATACCGGCAGCGGCTCGACGACCTATACGCCAGGCACCTCCGGCAGCAACTTTAAAGGCACCTGGACATCGGGTGTTACCGATTCGCTGGTCGGCACTGGCTGGTATCCGGGATCGGTCAGGACCATAGGTTATAACTGCGGCCAGTTGAGCGGCAGTTGGCACACCGCCGGTGTTTACTTTTGGGCGCCTTACCCGAATAATGAATGTTACATCACTGATTTCGGGAGCAATGGCGGAACCTTTAAAGGTACCGTTAACAGCGATGGCGGCACCTACAACATTTACCTGGGTTCGCAAGGCGGCGGCCCTCAATACAAGGATTCCAGGACGTCCAGCCAATCGATAGGCGCCAATCATACCATTACCATGAGCAACCACGTCAACAAGTGGGCTACCCTGGGCTGGCATCTCGGCACCTTCAACAACGGATGCACGTTCATGTGTGAAGCGTTCAGCGGTCCTGGCACGGTCAATGCCACAGACTGGTAAGGGGCGCTCTCCGGTCATTTGACACTCCGAGGGCCGGCGGTTGCAGCCGCCGGCCCGCTTGAGCGCATCCGAAACTTACGGTCGAAGCTGAAGACCTCTTTACGCCAACTTTTTAAAACTGAAGCAAACTCCAATCGGTTTATGAGCCGCGCATTTCGCCATCCAGTGCCACTTATCTTGAATGTCGCACTTCTTATTACGGTTGCGGTGCTGATTCTGCATAGGTTGAAACCCGCGCCCGCGCCACCTGTTCTTGCGGCCGGCCTGGCCAAAACCGCCGGCAACCTCGAACCAATCAAAGCGGCGAATCAAACGCTCGTTGCCGCTACGGCTCCGACATTGCAACAATACTCGGATTTCACGTCCGCATCAGACCGGCGCCGGTGGTTGATCGACCAACTGCGCGCCATGGGTGTGCCCAATGATACCTTGGCGCTTGTTGCTCGGATGGATTTGGAAACGCAGTGGGATAGCCGTTTTCAAGAATGCTGGGGCGATCCCAATAAAATGGCCGCAGTTCAGCTCGAAATGGATATGAGCAAGGATGCGGAAATGCGCAAGGCGCTCGGAGAGGCGGGATTCAAGAAGTGGGACCAGAAAAACATGCTCTGGGAGGCCATGAGCACTAAAGTCGACGTGACTTCATCCGAAGCGGACGCGATTTATGCGTTAAAGAAAAAACTGCAGCAGCGCGAATTGGAGTTGGAACAGGCGCGGGTGAAAGGAACGATGGATGATGCTCAAATCAGAGATGCGTCTGATCAAGCCTATTCCGAATACAACCAGCAACTGAAGTCGTTATTGGGAGATGAACGCTACGCGAAGTCGCAGCAAATGGACGATGCATTCAGGGCCGACCTTTTGTCCCACGAACTGGCTGATGTGAAGCCAAGCGATTCTCAGTTCCAGGAAATCTTCAAAGCGGAAAAGCAATGGCTCCAGTCCATTTCCCAGCTCGACCCGTCCACCCCGGATTACGCGGCTCAATACAAAGCATTGAACGACGCGCGCGACGAGACCTACGAGCGGGAACTAGGCAGCAATGTTTACTACGCTTATCTGGAACAGCAGGACCCCAGTTATTCCGAAATGAAGAAATACGAAAATCTATGGGGCTTGGATGACTCTAAAGTTAATTATGTGTATGACACCATGAAACAGTATCAGAGAAGCGTGCAGGAATATCAGGCTAAGGTCGGCGGACTCCAGGCCCAGGGCCAGAATGTCGATTTTGATACAGTAAATAAGACCCTCCAACAACTCGCCAGCCAAACTCAACAGTCACTCCAAAGCTACTTAGGCCAGGATAGCCTCGCTAAACTAGAGCGCAACCACGTTTTGACATTCACTGGCGTTCATGCATCTCAATAAATTGGGTTGGGTGATTGAATTTAATCTATGAGCACTGAAATCCGACATCGAGCATCTCTCCTCTTTAGCGTCGTCCTGGCGGTTGTGGCCGCTGTCCTGGTTCTGCATCGCCCCGAAGCCGCGCCGGCAGCGCCGGTCCGGACAAAAGCCGACGCGCCGGCAGTCATGCCGACCATGGCCAGCCAATTACAGCGGCCACAATACCCGAACTTCGCGCCCGTGCCGGACCAACGGCGGTGGCTGATTGACCAAATGCGAGCGATGGGAGTACCGAACAAGGTATTAGCGCGAGTGGCTTTGGAGGACCTCGAAAAGCGCCAGAATCAGTACGCCACGGAAGTTTCAAAACAATGCTACGGCGATCCCGCCACCTTGGCGGCTTTGCAGGTACAATTTGACAGGAATTTGGACCGGGAAATGCGCGCGGCTTTGGGAGACGGCGGTTTCAAACAGTGGGACCGCGAAAACATGTTGCGTGAAGCCGATTCAGGCAAGGTTCAGTTAACCGCTTCCGAATCCGATGCGGTCTATGATTTATGGAAAAAGCTGCAAGAGCAACAGCTCAACCTCGAACAGGCGAAAGTGGATGGCACAATGGATCCGGCCGATATCAGTGATGCACTGGATAAAGCAGCTTCTGATTTTAACCAGCAAATGAAGGGTCTGTTAGGAGATGACCGATATGCAAAATCGCAGCAATTGGGCAACGCCGCCGCCGGGCTCCAACAAGACCTGGCGAGCGTCAGTCCAAGTGATTCGCAGTTCCAGCAATTGTTGAAAGCGCAAGAGCAATGGAACGACCAACAATCGGCGCTGGAAAAGCAATATCAAAACGACCCGTCCTCTCCGGATTACGTGGCTCAGCTCAAGGCCTTGAATGATGCGCGCGAACAAACGTACCGGCAAGTGCTGGGCGCGGACGCTTTCAGCGCTCTGCAAAAAGGACAAGATCCGGGTTATAACGAAATGAAAAAGCACGAAACGCTTTGGGGGCTCGACGATGACAAAATCAATTCGGTGTATGAAACCCTCAAATACTACAATAAGGCCGCGCAGGATTACCAACAGCAGGTCAGCAACCTCCAAGCACAAGGCCAAAATGTGGATTGGGATGCGGCAAACAGAAACCTGCAACAATTTGCCAGCCAAACCGGGCAGTCGCTACAAGATTATCTCGGCGAGAACAGTTTCAATAAAATGCAGCAGAACGGCGTCTTCAATTTAAGCCCTCCGACACTGCCGCTGATGCACAGCAAACCCTAGCAAAGACAGGTCGCTGCACGCTTCTTGATAGAGCAAGTCGTTGCTGCGGTGCCGCACCGGCAAATCGTGCTAATACTGCCACAGAGCTTGCGGCGGCAGCAGAACAATCCAAAATGAGTGTTTCATTCACGTCATATTTTCACTGATTATGGCCTCGGTCTCGAAAGGAATGGGCGATGGGTTGCCCATTGGATAGGTTGCCGATTTGATAATTCAGATTTGCCTCCTGAATCAGCACTTCGTAACGGGCGCTCGTCTGGGCAATTTGTGCTGAGATTAGTTCGAGCTGCGCCTGACTCAACTCGACAATCGAACTGCTGCCGGTTTGATAACGCGCTTGAGCCAAATCGAAAGCCTGGCTCGCGTGATTTACCAGTTGTCCCGTCGTTCGCAGACGTTCGCGCGCGTTATTTAGATGCAACCAGGCAATCCGGACGTCGCGAATGATGTTGTCTTCGAGCGAACGGAGCAATTCCGAGTCCGCCTGGGCACGCCATTCGGCTTCATGCTGTCGCGCCGCGTACAATCCCCCGCCAAAGAGCGGCACGCTTAATTGCAATCCTCCCGCGGCGTAATTGTCCGGCAGGCGATCGTCATGAACCGGGGAAGCACCGGCCACGCCAATCGCTGAAACCGTGGGCAGCCGCGAATCGCGTTGGGCGCGGGCAAAGCGTCCGGCCGCGTCGCGCTGATCGGTCAGCGCCCGGATCTCCGGACGATCCCGCAAGGCAATATCAATCAGAGTGGAAATGTCGTTGGTGTCTGTATCCGGCGGCAACTCCTTTTCGACCAGGTTGAACCGGTGAAAGTCGCGGAATCCCAGACCGGCGGAAAGTGATGCGAGCGAGGCTTCGAAATCATTTTGCGCTCTTTGCAGCAGCAACTGGCCTTCTTCGAACGCGACCCGCGCAAAGCTCACGTCCAGTTCCGATTTTATTCGGTTCGACGCGAGCACGGTTACCTGGTCCAGGAGAATTTTGCGCGTGTCGAGCGTTTGTCGCGCAACGTTCATGACCGCCTGCGCCTGCAACGCGTTGAAATAATCGACGTTGACGTTCAGCAGCACCTGTTCGCGGGTGGAATTGGCATTTTGATTTTCGGCTTGAGCCTGCAGCCTCGAACTGGCCGTGAGATTGGCCGTCTTGCCAAAGTCGGTGATAAGCTGGCTCACCCCCACGCCGCCTGCGGCACGGTCGAACACGCTGGGATTGTTCAAGCCGCCGGCTTCGATGCGAGTATCGGTGGAATCCGCGCCCACCGCCGAGCCGTAAAGGTTCGCTTGCGGAAAAAATCCCGCCCGCGATTCCCTGGTGACTTCTTCCGCGGCCAGCACGCGGTAATTTGCCGCGGCAATCCGGGGATGATTTTTCAGCGCCAATTTTTCCGCATCGGCTAGCGTCAAAACATTTGCGTTGGTTTGCGCAAAAATGCGCGATGCGAAAATCAGTGGAACAATCAGATGAATGATACTTTTCATGTTTCAATCCAGGGCTTTGGATTTCTCATAAATCAACAGATACGCTGCCGGCACGATAAAGATCGTCAAAGCGAATGAAAGAGTCAGCCCCCCGACAATGGCCAATGCCAACGGCGCATAGGCTTCGCTGCCCGTGCCCAATTTTACCGCCATCGGCAGGAGGCCCACGAGCGTCGCGAGCGAAGTAATCAATACCGGACGCATCCGCACCCGGCAGGCTTCACGGACGGCCTGTCCCACCGCAACCCCGTCGGCCCGCAGGCGTTGGATGAACTCGAGAATTAAAATGCTATTTGACGCAACGATGCCGACGACCATAACGATGCCCATCAATGACATGACATTGAGGGTTGTGTGAGTCAGAAATAAAATCGCCAGCACTCCACCCAATCCCGCGGGCACGGACGATAGAATTATCAGCGGATCAATAAATGATTTGAATTGCGCGAGCAAAATGAAATAAACCAGGAGCACCGCAAGGATGAGTCCCAACTCGAAAGTCTGAAAGGAAACTCGCATTCCTTGCACCACGCCGCGTACGGTGATGTGAAGGCCGGGCGGCAGTTTGGTTTTGGCGATGAGCTGCTCGACCGAGCGGGTGACTCCCTTCAAGTCTTCGCCCGAGGGGGACACATAAACATCAATCACCCGGCGCAACTGGTAATGGTCCACTTCCGTGGGCGAACTGATGTGGTGAAGGTCGCTCATGGCATCCAGCCGCGTTGTTTGACTCCGCCCTGTTCCTCGCAATGGAATTGAAACCAGATCAGTGAGGTTTTTGACCGTGCCTTCCGGGTATTGAACGGTCAGCAAGTAATCATTTCCCGTTTTTGGATCCACCCAATAACTGGGAGCAATCATTTGATCGGATGTCAGTGCGGTGATCAGGTTCTGGATGACTTCTTTTGAAGTCAAACCCAGTTCGCTGGCATGAAGCCGGTCCACATTCAATTGCAAGGCGGGGTAGTCGATGTCCTGCGGCACAAGCACATCGCTGACGTCGGGCAAATCACGCGCCTGACGCGCCAATCCCATGGCCACTTCATGCGCCTGCTTCAAATCGGAACCGCTCACCTGAATGTCAATGGGTGCGGGAAATCCCTGATTAATGATGGAGTCCACCAGTCCGCCGGATTGAAAATAGGCGCTTAACTGCGGCAAGGATTTGGCAATCTGCCGCCGAATTCGTTGCATGTAGTCGAAGCTGCCGATGTGATGGCCCTGTTTCAAACTCACCTGTACGGTGGCCGTATGTTGCGCGGAGTTGCTTGTGTAAATGGATGAAAATCCCGGCGTGACGCCGATGTTCGAGACTATGGCGTCCAGATCGGCTGGCGATACAATATTCCGAATGATCCCTTCCACCTGTTCGACGAGCGATTCAGTCTTCTCCAACCGCGTGCCGGAGGGTGCCTTGATATTAATGACAAATTGGCCGGGATCCGTTTTAGGGAAGTAAGAGACGCCGACGAACGGGTAAATGGCGAAACTCGCTACGCACAGCCCCATTAAAACAAGCACTGTTGCCAACGGCCGCGCGAGCGAAAAGTTCAACCACCTTTCATACCCTTGCATAAACCGGTTGAACCAGCCGTCGAACCATTTCTGAAACCGCTGCCCGAAAGATAATTTTTGTGTCGGTGCGCCCGGGGCATTCATTTGTCTTTGTTTCAGAAATCTCGCGCAAAACAAGGGCACGACCGTCATGGCAACGAAGTAAGAAGCAAAAAGCGATAGAATCACGGCGATTGCCAGCGCGCTGAACAGATACTTGCTCACACCGTAGAGGAACGTGACTGGAAAAAAGACCACGGCAGTGGCGAGCGTCGCGGCCAGCACCGGCAGCACAACTTCGTTGCCGCCTTTTTCGGCCGCCACTTCCGGCGGTTCGCCCATTTCCAAGTGGCGAAAAATATTTTCCAGCACGACGACCGAGTTGAAAATCAGCCGGGAAAAGGCGAGCGCCATTCCGCCAAGGATCATGGTGTTCATCGTATTGTCGCCAAGTGACAGAGCAATGAATGTAGCCAATACCGACAAAGGAATGGATAAAAGCACCGCCATGGTGGCGCGCATGCTCCCGAAAAAAATCAGGATGAGTCCGGCGGTAAGCACCAAACCAATAATTCCAATTAGAATCAGGCTCTGAATGGCGTTTTTGACAAAGATGGATTGATCGAAGACAACCTTGGTGACTAGTTGCTTTGGCACGTCGAGCAAGTGACTCACCGCGTCTTTGATGCCTTTGACCACGGAAATAGTGCTGCCTCCTTGCTTCAATACGGGCAGATAAACGGACGGCTGGCCGTCCACACGCACGATGTTGTATTGAATTTGCGAGGCATCCTTGGCTTTTCCGACATCCTCCACGAGCACCGAGGCATTGCCCACTGTCTTCAAGGGCAGATGATTTATCTCATCAATGTTTTCAAGCTGACTGTTCGCATAAAGATTGTAATCCAACGAGCCGATTTTCACGTCACCGGCGGGCAAAATGAGATTTGAGTCGTTCACTGCGCGTACCACATCCATCACGCTTAACTGATGCGCCTCCAATTTGAGCGGATCCACGTAAACCATGATCTGTCGGTAGCGCCCACCAAACGGTTGCGGCACGGAGGCTCCCGGCACATTAGCCACCTGGTTGCGCACGGTATATTGGCCGTAGTCTCGCAGTTCCGCTTCGTTCATGCCCTCGCCCTTCAAGGTGATTAAACACACTGGCAGGCTGGACGCATCAAATTTTAACACGACGGGAGGCAGGGTTCCCGGCGGCAGGCGCCGTAAATTCGCCGCCGCCAGATTTGCAATTGTCGTCACGGCGGAATCGGGATTGACGCCTGGCTGAAAGTAAACCTTGATGAGGCTCACGCCCGGCAACGAGCGGGATTCAATATGATCGATGCCCGCGCCCAATGTAAAAAACCGCTCGAACCGGCCGGTAATATCGTTCTCGATTTGTTCGGGCGGCATGCCGGAATAAAAGGTGGCGACCACAACCACCGGAATACGAATGGGCGGAAACAAATCCACGGGCATTCGCACGAGGCTGGTCACACCGATCACGCAAGTGATCAGGCACAGAACGACAATCAGATAAGGATAGCGGATGGCGAACTTCGGCATAAATTATCAGGCTGTGTTTTGGTGTGAATTTTTTACCATTGTCTCCTTCATGTCGCCGTCGGCGGTTCCACCGACACTGCCGCCCGCGACTTTTCTATTTTTCGATAAGCCAGGAGATATGCCGCCGGAACGATATAAACCGTCAATATGACAGACATGGCCAGCCCCCCAATAATGGCGCGGGCAAGCGGCGCGTAAGCTTCGCTGCCGGCTCCAAGCGCCAGCGCCATTGGAATCAAGCCGATGAGAGTGGCCAGTGAGGTCATCAGCACCGGACGCAAACGCACCCGACAAGCCAGAGCCACAGCTTCCTCGAGCGGGTGGCCTTCTTCGCGCAAGCGATGCGTGAATTCGACGATCAAAATGCTGTTAGATACAACAATCCCGACCATCATGACCACCCCCATGAGCGACATCACGTTCAGCGTCGTGCCGGTCAAAAACAAAATTAACAGCACGCCGCTCAAACCCGTCGGCACCGCCAGCAAAATCAGCAGCGGGTCGATGTAGGATTTGAACTGGGCCACTAAAATGAGATAAACCAAAATCACTGAAAGAATCAGCCCGAACCCGAAGCTGCTGAACGATGCCTGCATTCCCTGCACCGATCCACGCAGATTCACGCGCACGTTTTTGGGAAGCTGCGTGTTTTTGATGATGCTGTTCACGCCTTTGAGAACACCGCGCAAATTTTCCCCCGAGGGCGCCACGTAAATATCGATCACGCGGCGCAATTGGTAATGGTCCACTTCCGTTGGCGCGTGAATGTGGCGAATGGTGCTGACAGAGGAAAGTTCCGTTGGAAATGGCGACTTTGAAGCTCGCAGGGGAATCGCTCTGAGGTCAGTCAGGTTTTTGACAGAATTTTCCGGATACTGGACGGTGAGCATGTAATCATTCCCGCTTTTGGGATCTACCCAATAACTCGGGGCAATCATTTGGTCAGACGTCAGCGCGGTGATCACATTATCCATGACTTCTCTTTCATTGAGGCCGAGTTCACTGGCGCGCTCGCGGTCTATGTCGATTTTCAGCGCGGGAAAATCCACGTCTTGAGGAACCAAAACATCGCTGACGCCCGGAAGCGCGCGAACTTGCCGAGCGATTTGAATCGCCGTTTGATGTGCTTGCTCAATGTCCGAGCCGCTCACCTGAATGTCCATCGGCGCCGGCATTCCCAAATTGAGAACAGCGTCGACCAGCCCCCCGGTTTGGAAATAGGCGGCAGCCTGAGGCAATTCCTTTTGCAGTCGCGCGCGAACGCGATCCATGTAGACGAAGCTGCTCGCCTTCCGTTTGTCCTGCAATCCCACCTCCACAAACGCGGTATGCGGACCGGAATTCGGAGTGTAAATTGAAGAAAACCCAGGCGTCACACCAACGTTCGAAACGATGATTTTTAAGTCCTGCTTGGGCACCACTTCGCGGATGATTTGTTCGGCCTTTTCAATCAGTTGAGCGGTCAATTCCAGACGCGTGCCGGTCGGCGCTTTAAGATTGATTACAAATTGCCCCGGATCAGTGCGTGGAAAATAAGCCTCACCGGTCAGTGGATAAAGTCCCAGGCTTAGAATAAAAATCCCCGAAATTCCAATCACCGTCGCCACCGGCCGTAGCAATGCGAATTTTACCGAATAATCGTAGCCGTCGAGCATTCGGTTGAATTTCTGGTTGAACCAGACATTGAAACGGCGGCCAAAAGATTTTGGGATCTCATCGGCCTGGTGTTCGTGATGGCCTTTGATAAACCTGGCGCAAAACAATGGCACCACGGTCATCGCCACGAAGTAAGATGCGAACAGCGAAAGCACGACGGACAAAGCCAGCGCCGTGAACAAAAACCGGCTCACACCATAAAGAAACGTCACCGGGAAAAAAACGACGACTGTTGCGAGCGTCGCGGCCAGCACGGGCAAAGCCACTTCGCGGCCTCCGCGTTCCGCCGCAACCTCGGGTTTTTCACCCAGTTCAAGATGACGAAAAATGTTTTCGAGAACGACAACGGAATTGTCAATCAACCGTGAAAAAGCCAGCGCCAACCCTCCGAGGACCATTGCATTAACCGTGTTATCCCCAAGTGAAAGCGCGATGAAAGCCGCCAGCACTGAAAGCGGAATGGAAAGAAAAACCGCCACCGTCGCTCTCATGCTGCCCAGAAAAACCAAAATCATTGCGCCGGTGAGGATCAAGCCGATGGCGCCTTCGTGAATTAGATTATCAATGGCGTTTTTGACGAAAACCGATTGATCAAACACCACTTTGGTCACCAGCTGTTTCGGTACATCAATCAAATGCGCCACGGCATTTTTGATTCCATTTACAACCGAGATCGTGTTGGCATCACCGCCTTGTTTCAACACTGGCAAATAAACAGACGGCTGGCCGTCGACACGCACGATGTTGTATTGAATTTGCGAAGCATCCCTGGCTTTTCCGACATCCCCTACCAACACCGAAGCGTCGCCGACCGTCTTCAGCGGCAGCGAATTAATATCCTGCATGTCGCTCATCTGGCTGTTTGCGTAAAGATTGGCGTCATAAGGGCCGATTTTTACGTCTCCCGCCGGCAGGATCAGATTGGCTTGATTGACCGACCGCACCACATCCATTGCGCTCAACTGATGCGCCTCCAATTTGAGCGGATCCACGTAAACCATGATCTGCCGGTAGCGTCCGCCAAACGGTTGGGGCACGGACGCGCCCGGCACATTCGCCACCTGGTTGCGGACGTCGTATTGTCCAAGGTCGCGAAGCTTGGCCTCGTTCAACCCTTCGCCTTTCAATGTAATCAGACACACCGGCAAGCTCGATGCGTCGAATTTCAGAATCACCGGCGGCAAGGTGCCAGGCGGCAGACGCCGCAGATTGGCCATCGCGAGATTTGCAATGGTCGTCACGGCTGAATCCGGGTTGACGCCTGGCTGAAAGTAAACCTTGATGAGGCTCACGCCCGGCAACGAGCGGGATTCAATATGATCGATGCCCGCGCCGAGCGTGAAAAACCGCTCGAAGCGGCCGGTAATGTCGTTCTCGATTTGTTCGGGTGGCATTCCCGAAAAAAAAGTAGCCACCACAACCACTGGAATTTTGATCGGCGGAAACAAATCCACCGGCATTCGCACCAAGCTCGTCACCCCAACCACGCAGGTAACGAGGCAAATGACAATGATCAGGTAGGGATAACGAATGGCAAAACGCGACATGACGAAATCAGGACTTTCTTTTGACGGCAGCGCGGAGCTTTTGGAGCGAAAATCCGGGCGAACGGCACAGCGCAATCAGCGAATGTTCCTCCGCGGCGATCCGGGCGGCTGCTTCCGGAATGCGCGAAGCGATGTCAAAAGGAATATTTTGCACGCCGTGCAAATCGCCGTGCAACAAATCGCCGGACCGAATTTTCAACCCGTCAATTTCAACAGGCTTGCCGATTTCGACGATGTGAACGTACGCATGCGACACCGCCACGCTGCCGGCAAAGTAATGAAATCCCGCGCTTTCGGCCGCGGGTATGTCGCGCACCGAGCCATTGGTGACTACTCCCGAGCAGTGCAGCGCGCGAAGAATGTTCATGTGCACCGCGCCAACCAGCGAACCCAGTCCCGGCCGCGCCGCCACATCTTCCACCACCACAATCCGCGGGGCGGGCAGGGATTCAATGTAATCCCACCAATCGGTCCGATCGCTATATAGATTGCCGGCCGTCGGTGGAGACGAACCGCGAATTTTGATCGTGGCCGCGTAACCGATCATCGGTTGCAGTTGCGGGAACAGGCAGCGGACCTTGTGTCCCATGAAACCTTCATTGCGCAGGCGCTCATGAAAAGTCTCAATGGCGTTCGCGAGCAAGCACGCGTCCAGTCGGCGCAATGACTCCAATTGTTCAAACGTGAGGGACTTCATGAATTATTTCGGCGCGTAGATTTGAAACTCTCCCTGCTCATTGAGCGCCCATCGCGTCGGCCTCGTCGCCGGAACTGGCAACGGTGGCACTTGTGCCCGGCAGCCAGCCTTCGGATCGAGAGCAATACCGCGAATTGTTCGGCCTCGAAGCTGCACACAGGTATTCTCATTGGGCGACCAGTTTCGGTTCGACTTTTTCGCCGGGTTTAAATTGCGCGGTGTCCCCAATCAACACCAGTTCCCCTTCTTTGACTCCGGAAAGCACTTCGTATTTGGTAGGTGTTTCCAGTCCGAGTTTGACCGTTCGTTGTTCCACCTCGTTATTCGTGTTGACGACATAAACTGTGGTCTTGCCGGCGGCAATCGCCTCCGTCGGAATCGCCACGGCGTGCGGACGCTGATCGACTTTGAACACGGCTGTGGCATACATACCAGGAATCAATTCAAGCTTGGGGTTGGGCACTTCCATCTCTGCCGTCATCGTGCGTGTGGCTTCATCCACCCTGTCAGTGAATCGTGAGATTTTGCCGGTCAAGATTTTGCCGCCCAATGATTCAATATGCACATCCACGGGCTCGCCGATGTGAATGTCTTGGACGTAATCCACCGGAACCGGAAAGTCCAGACGCAGGCGGTAATTGTCCGACAGGCGCAATAACGGCATCGCTTGTGAGGCTGTACCCGCCTGAATCATGGCGCCAGGGTCGGTGTAGCGCCGGGTCACCACACCGTCAAAGGGCGCGGTGATCTTGGTATAATCCAGCAGCGTCTGATATTTTTCCGCATCGGCCTTGGCCGCCGCGATGGCGGCGGACGTATCCGCATCGCGCGATTCGGCGGCATCAAGATCCTGCTGAGCCACGAGATTCGGATGTTCCTTGTTTACGGAAAGCAGCCGCGAATAAACAAGATGAGCGTTTCGGTAATCGGCTTTGGCCTTTTTTTCCGTGGCCGTGGCATTGTCCAATTCATCTTTCAATTCAGGGATCTCAATGGTTGCCAGGAGTTGTCCCGCCTTCACCTGGTCGCCAAAATCCACGCTGATTTGCTGGAGATAACCGGAAACTTTTGCGTGCAGTTCCACCTCGGCATAAGGCCGGAATTCCGCGGAAATTTTCACTTCTTTGGCGAGATCTTCGCGAGTGATTTTAACGACAGCCGCCGACGGCGCTTCCGATGTGTGGTCAGTGGTGGTAGCCTTGCCGGATTTGGATGTGAGGAGAACCACCGCGACGAGACCCGCCACACCTAATGCGGAAAGCACACTGACTTTTAAACGGCGATTTTTTGCTTTCATAGTTTAGGGAATGTTTAAATTGGAAATCGACTAATTGCTCCTGTCGACACTTCGCGGTTCTTTTGACAGCGGGAGGGTGACGCGAAACCGGCTGCCTTTGCCGATGAAACTTTCCACCTCCACCTCGGCGCCGTGCGCTGCGCAAATCGATTTTACGATGGAAAGCCCGATGCCGGCGCCGCCTTCATCGCGTGTGCGCGCTTTATCCACCCGGAAGAACCGGTCCAAGACGTGCGGCACCGCCTCGGAAGGAATTCCGATCCCACTGTCGGCCACATCCAAAATGGCGTGGCCGTTCTGCCGTGTTACACTCAATTGAATGGCGCCGCCTCTCGACGTGTATTTGATGGCGTTGTCGAGCAAGTTGACCACTACCTGCTTCAATCGGGCCCGGTCTCCCGAGACGAACACTTTCTGGATGGATGCGCACTTAACGCTGATTCCCTTATCCTCTGCCAGCAGGTTCATCTGGTCGGCTGTGGTGGCGGCCAGCTCGGCAAGATCAAATTGCACCCACTCCATCTTCGCCTCGCCTGCGTCCAAACGGGACAGCGCAACCAATCCCTCGACAATGTCCGTCAGCCGCTCCACTTCCTCCAACATGCTTCCAATCACTTCGCGCGCTGCCTTATCGAGACGCGAGTCATGGCCGAGATTTTCCAACTCGCCGCGCAGCACCGTCAGCGGCGTTCGCAACTCGTGCGAAGCGTCGGCAACAAACCGTTTCGAATTCTGAACTGCGTCCTCAATCCGGCCAATCATGTGATTGAGCGAGAGCGAAAGCCGTTCTACCTCGTCACCGGTACGAGCTACTGGCAAACGCTCGCTCAAATTATGATGGGTGATTTGCTCGGCTTTGTGAGCAATCTGCTCAACGGGTCGCAATGAACGTCGCACGAGCAAGTATCCACCAAGGATCGCCACCACCAGGGCCACCGGCAACCCGAACGAGAGTTGCACAAACAAATGGTCGAGCATCCTTGAAACCGGATTGAGCGGAACACCCACCTCCACCAGGAACCGCTGATGATCCGGTGTGGTGTAGTTCAGGGCATCCACCAGCAGCGCCTCGCCATTCGGCAGGCGAAGTTTTTGGTAGAATTCCTTCGCTGCAGATGGTTTGAGAGCCGGCAGATGCGTGGGATCAAAGCTTTGATCTTTGGGCATGCCGGAAATGTAAAGAACCTTGCCATCCTGACGAGTCACACGAATAAAACGGTCGTTCACCTCCGGTTTGTAATGGTCCTCGATCTCGTGAATGACGGAATTCTCGCCGCTGGTTCCGATGTGCGCGAGCATCGTATCGGCAATCTGGATCGCGCGGCGAGCCTGTGCTTCGCGAAAATTGTTGTCGAGAAAATGCCTGAGATCGAAATACATGATCGTGCCGAGCAAGACAAAAGCCACCGTGAGCAAGCTGGCGTACCACGCTACCAGGCGAAAACTCAGTGATCGCGTGTTCATGTTTCCGTCCCGTCGCTCAGGCAATAACCCATTCCCCGCACGGTGCGAATCAATTTCGTCGGAAACGCATCATCCACTTTTTCTCGCAGGTGGCGAACATACACATCCACAATGTTCGTGAGCCCCTCAAAGCTTTCGTCCCATACATGCTCGATGATCATCGTGCGCGAAAAGACGCGGCCGGGGTTGGTTGCAAAATACTCGAGCAGTGAATATTCCTTGCCGGTTAAATCAATGCGCTTGCCGGCGCGGCGGACTTGTTTCGAAAGGCGATCTACTTCGAGATCACCCACCCGCAATACGCTGGAGCGATTAACCGGGCCTCGACGCAAAAGAGCCTTTACACGCACCAACAGCTCTGCGAAGGCAAACGGCTTGGTCAAATAATCATCCGCGCCCGCCTCAAAATTCCGGACCTTTTCATCGGTAGCATCGCGCGCCGTGAGAATTAAAATCGGAACGACCGGGTTTTTTCTGCGAATCCGATGCAGGATTTCCGTGCCGCTCAAGCCGGGCAACATCAAATCCAGAATCGCCAGATCATATTCGTGCGTCGCGGCCATTTGGCAGCCCGTCTCGCCATCACACGCTATGTCCACGGCTAGGCGTTCGGCCCTGAGGCCGCGCGCGACCATTTCGGCCACCTTCTTTTCATCTTCAACTAAGAGGATTCGCATATGATAATTCGATACAAATATAGACCTTGCGTATATTAAAAACCGCTGAAAGCTGGATTAAAATCCATTAAGAATCCACGATTGCGCGGCAGAATCGGCCTGCGCTAAACACCATGCACCACCCGCCCGCAATTTAAAATTTGCCGGTGACAGTACGCGGCGGGGTGGAAAGACCCACAAGCTACACCTCGCCAACCAAATCTCGATTGAGGGGTTCGTGGCCATAGCCAAACCGGCTGAACAACGCCGAAGCCAGCTTCAAACTGAACTCCCCAAGCTCGAAGCCGAGGTTGCTTTCCTGCGGGTAAACAAGCTATCAGCCGACGACGTGATGCACGAGTCCAACACCATGGCCTCCAACAAAGTTTCAAATATTACACTGCGCAACCAGGTGATCGTCTGTGCTTTTTTGTAGGATTGAGTCCGACACCAGAAGCAGAATTTTTCCCCATAAAGACGGCTCACCAATTGCTGTTTGTCGGGCGTGAAAAGCATATTGGTTGACGGGCCAGGCCCCGTCTTGATGCAGGCGATTCATCGGGAAGAAGATGTGCCGCCCGAGCCCGTCCGAATTCTGGAACCCGCCGTCCTGAGTTTGTACACCGTTATAGGCAGGCCATTTCCTGGCGAAGATATAGCCTGCAGATCCGATTTCGCACCCGAATTGCCCGCCAAACGACAGGGATAGTTTTTATGGACATCAGCCCGAACCAAAACCGTCGAATTCTTATCATAGACGACAACGAAGAAATCCATAGGGATTTTCGAAAAGTGCTTGCCCGCAAGAAGTCAATTCCGGACAACATTGAAGCGGCCGAGGCCCTGCTTTTCGGTGAGAGTCTCACGGCCGAAATCGCGTTGCCGGAATTTCAAATCGATTCGGCTTTCCAGGGCAAGGAGGGGCTTGATCTCATCGAAAAAAGCCTGCGGGAGAACCGTCCCTATTCCATGGCATTTGTCGACGTGCGGATGCCGCCCGGTTGGGACGGTGTGGAAACTACAGCTCAAATCTGGCAAAAGTATCCAGACCTCCAAGTCGTCATCTGCACCGCTTATTCAGATTATTCGTGGGAGGCCATGCTGACGAAGCTCGGTTACTCCGATCGATTGGTGATTCTCAAGAAGCCCTTCGAGACTGTCGAAGTCCTGCAACTGGCTGTGTCCATGACGGAAAAATGGCGTCTGTATCAACAAGCGAAACTGCGTCTAACGGATTTGGAGCACATAGTTCAAGAGCGCACCACCGTACTGGAAAGGACAAATTTGGAATTAACAACCGCCAACGAACTTTTGAAGATCGCCAGGGAGAAAACGCAAAAGATGGCGGAGGGTGCCTTGATGGCCAGCAAAGCCAAAAGCGAATTTCTGGCGAATATGAGCCATGAAATCCGGACGCCCATGAACGGCGTCATCGGAATGGCCAATCTTCTGTTGGAAACGTCCTTAAGCCCGGAGCAGCACGACTTCGCTGAAACCATTCGCGTCAGTGCCGAAGGCCTTTTGTCGATCATTAACGACATTCTTGATTTTTCCAAGATCGAGGCCGGAAAGATGACTTTCGAAAAAGTGGAATTCGATTTGCGCGAGATTGTGGGCAATTCGGTTGCATTGCTCGCGCCGCGGGCTCAAGCGAAACACCTTACGCTCACGCATTCGGTCAATGAAAAAATCCCGGCGCAAGTTGTCGGTGATCCTTCTCGCCTGCGACAGATTCTGCTGAACCTCGCCGGCAACGCCGTCAAGTTCACCGCCAAAGGGTTCGTATCGCTGGAAGTCGAGCCGCTGGACGACGTGGCCGATGAAATTCGCCTGAAGTTTTCCGTTCGTGATACGGGCATCGGTATCCCGGAGGAAGCCCAACAGAAACTGTTCCAGTCCTTCACACAAGCGGATGCTTCCACCACGCGCCAATTTGGCGGCACAGGTTTGGGGCTGGCCATTTGTCGGCGTCTCGTCGAGTTGATGGGCGGCGAAATCGGGTTGAGCAGCGTGCCGGGCCAAGGCTCGACATTCTGGTTCACCATGCGACTCGGCAGACCAAAGATGGTTGAAACGTCTTCCGTGGTCAGATCTGTTGACACGCTCCATATGAGCCCATGCTCCCCCGCGATTGGTGGAATCACACTGTTGCTGGCCGAAGACAACAAGATCAATCAATTTGTTGGCGTCAAGCAGCTGAAAAAGCTGGGGTTTGAGGTGGACATCGCGGAAACCGGCCTTCAAGTCGTCGACGCATGGCGTCAGAAAAGATATCGAATCATTCTGATGGATTGCCAGATGCCGGAAATGGACGGTTACAAGGCGACCCAGAAGATTCGAGAATTGGAAGCCAAGGAAGGACTGCCACATACGCACATTATCGCAATGACTGCGCATGCCATGCAGGGTGACCGGGAGCTTTGTCTTGCCGCAGGTATGGATGACTATGTTTCGAAACCGGTGGATGTGGTCAGCCTCAAGAACAAACTAGGCCAGTTGCAGGGCGACGGCTCGGAAAGGCGCGATGGCGCTGGCGGGTTGCTGGACGCGCGTGCGGAGAAAGTTCTTTGAATCGCTGGAATCTTCGCCACGAACGGCTGCCTGGATCATGCGCCAGTTGCAACACCGGCAACGCATTGTCAGCCCGCTGAGTGTGGAGACGTTTTAATTCGGCGAAGGCCTGCGCAGTCGTCTCGATGGGATTGCTGTCCTTGTCTACGAGCGGCACCCGTTTGGTTTTTTTCACGCCAGTGAGCGGATTTTCAATTTTCAACCGCGCGTAGTACCGGCCATTGCGAATCCACAGCCCACGAATCGGCTGCTTGCGTCCATCGAGTACCTTTGAGAAAATATGGGCGTGAGAACGACGCCCTGTGCTTATGCTACGGCCCGCAGCGCTTCCGCTACCGGTCGCAGGGCGGTGTTGCTTTCCGCTTTAGAGGCTTTCGCGCCGCAACAGTAGCACAAACGTCAATTTGGAAGTTTTTAGAAGTCACAACTTATTGTGGATAAATGATTGCCGGTGTGGCGAAATGGCAGACGCACAGGACTTAAAATCCTGGGACCGTAAAAAGTCGTGTCGGTTCGAGTCCGACCACCGGCACCATACTTAGATAATTGCTGGCAGGCAGGTTAGGTAGTTTGGAATGAAAACTGTGTATGGATTTGTGCACGAAAACAGAAGTGTGGCACAAAGCATCCACAAGGATTCCAAAAGGCTTCCAGAAGTGATTAACCGGTCGGCTCCAAACTGTGAGAGGCTCGATAACAAAACGAGCCATGAAACGGCGATACAGTTACTACCACGGGAAAACGGGGTTTTCTATTCCCTCGATCATCTCACAAAGAAACGCCAAAGCCTGGACACCTCCGAGCGCGAGGAGGCCCAACGCCTCGTGAACGCCCTCAATGAAGCCTGCAAGCAACCGACCAACACACACGGCCTACAATTGAGCGGTATCCAAACAATTTCGCACTACCTCAAGAAGAGCCTTGGAATGGTAAGGTTTTTGCAAAAAACGGTTCTCGGAACGATTGAGGAAATCCGTGTCTTTGCTGATGGCATTCGAACTATAGCCACTGACAAAAACGGCTTTCAAGCCTGGTGTTTGTACACGTAAACGTTCTGCAAGCTCACGGCCGTTGATACCGTCAGGCATAACCAGGTCGGTTAACAACAAGTCGACGTCTGAGGCGCAACTCGGCCATAATTCGAGCGCTTTGCGCCCAGACGCAGCTTCCAGAACTTGGTAACCGAAATTTTCCAACGTTCGTTTAGTCATCAGTCGAACCGCGTCATCATCCTCCACGAGAAGGATTTTTTCATTCCCTCCATGTAATGTTGGTTCGGCCACGGACATCCCTGCCGTATCTGCTGGAGCTTCCGTGGCAGGCAGAAAGATATCGAATGTTGTGCCCTCTCCGACTCGACTTGATACATTTACCCATCCTTGATGCTGTTTCACGATCCCGTACACTGTCGCAAGCCCCAGGCCAGTTCCCTTGCCAACCTCCTTCGTAGTGAAAAAGGGTTCAAAAATGCGGGCAAGATTTTCTGCCGGAATGCCAATACCGGTATCAGCCACGCTTAGACGGACGAATTGACCTACGCGAGCCTCTGAGTGTAGTTGCGCATACAATTCATCAATGGAAACCATCTTTGTAGAAACCAGCAACTGGCCACCATTTGGCATTGCATCCCGGGCATTAACGATCAGGTTTAAAATGACCTGCTCTATCATCCCAGCATCGGCCCGGACGAATGAGAGCCCTTCATAGCTGCATCGCAAGCGAATGTCTTCCCCGATGATTCGATTAAGCATCTTGCTTAAATTTCCGATAACATCGCTGAGATTTAACGATTCAAGTCGAATAGTGTGTTTGCGACCAAACGCCAGCAGTTGGCGAGTCAATTTAGCCGCCCGCCCCGACGCATCGGTGATCTGTTTTAGAAATTCCCGGGTCTGATCAGACAGTTCCGCCCCTTTCATTAATGCCAATTCAGCATTGCCCTGAATGACCGCGAGAAGATTGTTGAAATCGTGCGCCACACCCCCGGCCAATTGTCCAATCGCCTCCATTTTTTGAGACTGCCGCAACTGTTCCTCCAATTGCTTGCGTTCCGCACGCTCTTGTCCGTCATGGAGAGCGCGTTGGATTGCCGAAACCAATCGATCGCGCCGATCCTTGAGAACATAGTCAGTCGCACCACCTTTGAGACTCGCCAATGCCCGTTCCTCTCCGATCGTGCCGGAAACGAAAATAAAAGGAGTGTCCGGCTGTATTTTTTGCGCGGTTGCAAGAGCGCTCAGGCCGTCATAGGCGGGAAGGGTAAAATCAGAAATAATCAGATTGAAGGTGCTTTGGATCAAAGAGGCTTCAAAATCGGCCTTCGTTTTGACATGAACAAATTCGCACGCAATTCCCTCCTGAGTAAGAGTCAGCTCCAGCAATTCACGGTCGCAAAGATTGTCTTCGAGACAAAGAATTCGTGGTAATTTATTTCCCACCGATTTTGGAACCATTTTGTCAGCCCAATCGCCCATAAAGAATGGCTGTTTTTGCAGCAGGATTTAGTCCGTTCTTTTATCCTTTCGAGTTGAATTTTCTCGTCGAAAACGCATGAAGAGTTTGGGCTGCTTTAAATTTATTGTTCAGAAATTGGACATTTGAGTCTTGTTTTTAGGCGCTTGAGTTAATGACAGGGAGCTATGTGCAGGAGCAAGTTGAGCGAGCTTGGCGCGGTTCGCATGTCGGGTAGACAATTCGCATGGTATGAGTTATCTGTTTGGTATATGGCTATTGTGAGCAAGCATCAAACAATTGCTCAGCGAGACAAAGCCCTGCCTCTTGCCATTCCCGTTCAAGTTCAATGCAAAGGTTTCCGTTGCCTGGCTTATCGGGATCAAACGGGTACGTGGATCGATTATCATACCGGCAAACCTCTTACCGGCGAGGTTCGTCCCATTGAATACTCAGAAGATTAAGACCGGCTCTTCGTTTCACCGTAGATTTTTGCGCATTCCTGGAAAAGCGCCAAGTACGAATCACCTCGCCTTTAACACCTGAGATCGTCAGATAGTCAAGAGGACTTTACTGATCGCATTTCGCAGTTCTCCAATGGACGAAGGTTTTCCCATCACCAGGTTCACCTGAGGCACAGGCGCTAAGTCGGCCACCATATCGGCGTATGCGGTGACCATGATGATAGGCTGGCGCGCGTCATGAGCTTTGATGATGGATGCCAACTCATGGTCGTTCATCTCAGGCATTTCAAAATCGGTAAAGATCAAATCGAATTTTCCAATTTCAAACATTTTCAACGCTTCGCGTCCGCTTTCAGCGGTTTGCACTTCATAACCGTCGAGTGTAAGGACCATCTTCAAAGCGTCTGAGACCATTCCCGTCGAGTGTAAGGACCATCTTCAAAGCGTCTGAGACCATTCGTTGGTCGTCCACTATCAACATGCGTTTTTTCTTTGCGTTCACAGCTATGAAGCCTCCTTTGAGTGCCAATCCCTTGCTCTTTACACCCTCACAAAGAAAGCGCAAAACGAAATCAGCGCACCCCAATCCGGCTTCACGGCGTTTGAAATGGGAGTTGCAACTAATCCCAAACATTCATGAAACGAGTGTGGAAAACATAAGCTCCTTCGGCACAAAGATTAGCCTTTCACTGCTGCAGTCAATGTTGCCCTTGATCTCAACCTCTCGGCTCCGCAGCGGGAGTCGACTCAGAGGATTGCACTATCCAAGACTTTTATCGGGCAAAGTGAAATAAAAGCTCGCCCCCTTTCCAACTTCGCCCTCGGCCCAAATCCGCCCTCCATGGCGGGAAATAATCTGCCTCACAATTGCGAGGCCGATCCCGGTTCCTTCAAAATCCGTCGCGGCATGGAAACGCTGAAATACGTCGAACATTCTGTCCGCGTATTGCTCGTCGAAACCCACCCCATTGTCTTGCACGGAAAATTCCCATTCGCCATTTTTTCGGGTACTGGAAAGTCTGATTTTGGCCGGATTACGCGGACGCGTGTATTTAACCGCGTTGGAAAGGAGGTTTACCCATGCTTGCTTAAGCAGATCCCGGTCTCCACGGACAAGCGGCAGCGGTTCAATGTTCCATTCGATGTTCCTGTTCTGAGTCTCACTGGCCATTTCCCCGATCACTTCGTTTACCAACTCATCCGTCTTGAATTGTATTTGCCGCATCTCCGCTCGTCCCATGCGGGAAAACGCCAGCAGATCTTCTATAAGTTTGCCCATTTGCACGGCCGATCCGGAAATCCGGTCAAGATGATTTTTCGCCGTTCCGCTCAGGACGCAACTTTTGTCATTAAGCATGACTTGCAGATAGCCGTTGATATGACGCAGCGGAGTGCGCAAATCGTGGGAAACAGAATATGAGAACGCCTCCAGTTCCTTATTAGCAGCTTCAAGTTGAGAAGACTTCTTGACCAGTTCAGCATTCTTGCGCAGCAGTTCCTCCTGCGCGGTGCGCAATTCGGCAGTGCGTTCTTCGACCCGTTTATCGAGTTCTACGGTGAGCAGCAACACTTCACGATTGGTTTGCGTTAACTCCTGTTGCAGGATACGGATGATTTCCTGCGGGCTTTCAGGCTGTAGAATTTCCGTGCTCATGGTTTCGCGCCTTTCGCCACGACCACAGTGGCGTCATCCTCTGTCTTTCCAAATTTGCGCAACAGCTGCAGCGCAATAATACCGGGGGCTTCACGCGCTAGATTTTGAAACTCGTCCCCCTGCCAGTGGGCCCGCAGACCGTCTGAATGAACGATCAGAATGCTGGTAGAAGTCCAGGGATGCTCCGTAACGACTGGATCGGGCGCATTAAGGCCGAGGACGCCACGTCGGACAACAAAACCGGGTCGTTCGGTCCCCCCGATAAGACGCACTTCGACATTGCCAATGCTGGCAACCGCCAGCGTTTGTCGGGCAAAATCGAACCGTGCCAACGCCATGACCACTCCGCGGGTCGCGCGACAAGTTCGTCCTACGCCACGAAAGAGAGAGGTCAGAGGCTGGTCAAAGTGTTGTTCGATATATTGGCGTGCCGCTTGCGAGGCCTTTTTCGCGAATTGCCCGTGTCCCAAACCGTCAATGACGCCGGTCAGGGCGTGTCCCTCCCATTGTCGAAGAATGATTGCATCGCCATTCTCTGGCAGCATCCGGCAAGCGCGGGTGGCGGCCCCGAATTCAAGCCAACGCACAGGAAAGTTTTTGACGCGTGAACGAAGCCATCGCTGGCAAACAACGTGCAAACCGGCGCTATGGGGTCGGGCGCGAAATTCCAATTCATCCATCAGCCGGTTAACGGTTCCCAAACCAGCACCAAGACTGCCCGCAGTAGAATAACCGTCCGTCACGGCCCGTTCTACATCAGAAATGCCTGGACCATTATCCTCCGATTCAATCTGGATTCCGACTCGGCTGTCGGCTTCAATTGCCAGCAGCCTGATCTCGCCGCCGCCGGCGTGTTTGGTCAAGTTTGAGGCCAGTTCAGTCACCGCAAGGCCAATTTCTTCACATTCTACTGGCGCAAAACCAATCATGGCAGATGATTCCCTGGCTCTGCTGCTGGCTCGCTGGATGTCCGCAGCCGAGGTTACTGGGATCGTGACCGGTGCCGGGGATTTGGGCAGTGTCAGCTCTTGCGCCATTTCTTCAATGTGATCTTTGTCCCCTTACCGACGACGGACTGAATCTCCAGTTCATCCACAAGTCGCTTGGCGCCCGGCAGCCCCATGCCGAGACCATCGCCCGTGGAATATCCTTCCTGTAACGCAAGGCCGGTGTCCGGGATTCCCGGTCCTTGGTCGATAAATTGTAGTTCAATCCCCAGGCAGCCTTTGTCTTCGATGCCACGCCATCGCATAACTCCGCCCCCGGCGTACTTGAAAAGATTACGGGCCAACTCCGAAGAGGCCGTTACAATACGGGTCACGTCGGTAAGATTAAAACCGGTTTGCGCTGCTGCCTCCCGGACGGTTCGCCGTGCAATGACAATGTCGCTCTCTGTTTGAATTTGGACTTCCCCTTGGGCCGCGGCGTTCATTGCAATTTTTTTGATCGAGGTTTACTTGTAACCATGTCCAGTGCGCGATCCACGCTGAGTGCCGTTTCAATGTTTCCGAGAGTCAAACCGATTTCTGTGGCCGTTACTGCAACCGCTGGACGCATTCCCGCGATGATCGTTCTTCCACCCATGAGGGTGACCATCTGGGCCGTTTCAGAAACCGTCCTGGCAAAAAAAGAGTCAAGCGTTTCCACGGATGAAATATCCAGGACCACGCCCTTGGCTTCATAGCGTTCCATGGCGCTTAACACTTTGTCTTGAAGGGCCGAGACGGTGGGATCGTCCGGATCAGGAGGCATGGTAACCATCAAGATATCCCTTACTTTTATCACCGAAATGCTGTCGGCATTCATAACGTTTTTAAGGGTGCAACGTCCAGTTTGAGGATGGTCAACGCCATCCGCAGTCCTGCGGTCAAAGAAGAACGTGTAATGACATTCGTCAGATCAATTCCCAAATGCACCAGAGTTTGGGCAATAACCGGACGCACACCCGTAAGAATGACTTCGGCCCCCAGCAGTCGGACAGCAGAAATTGTTTCAATGAGGTGTTGCGCCGTCTGGGTGTCAATTGTCGGCACGCCGGTAATATCCAGTAATGCGATGGGTGAGCCGGTTTCGGTCACGCGGTGGAGCAGCCGTTCCATCAGTTGCTGCGTCCGCTGGCTGTCCAGTGTGCCAATCAGGGGTACCAAAACTATTCCCTCCCACACCTGCACGACCGGCACAGTGGCCATTTCCAGAATTTCCTGCGCCTGTTTTTTTATTTTTTCCTCGTTCTGACGCCGGTCCGTCAAGTCGCGCGTCACCTTGCCGAAAGCACGCAGTTCGCCATTTTTGTCGCGAAGGGCAGTGATAACCACATTTGCCCAAAAACGCGAGCCGTCCTTGCGCACCCGCCAACCCTCGTCTTCAAAGCGGCCTTCTTCGCTTGCCACTTTCAATTCCATTTTGGTTTTGCCCTTCTCGACATCTTCCACTGGGTAGAAACGGGCGAAATTCTGACCGATGATTTCTTCAGCCTTCCAACCTTTGAGGCGTTCTGCCGCCGAATTCCACGTCAACACGTTTCCGTCAGTGTCGAGTAAAATGATCGCATAGTCCTTGATCGAGTCCACCAGTAGCTGGAGCAGGTCAGAATTTTGCGTAATCTCTTTGGCTGCGGCCGATTTTTGCTTTTGACCACTGTTCGGTCTCATTTGTGTTTTCATAATTTCCCCATGGGGTGCCAATCTCGCAGCTGCTGGTGTCGCGTGCGCAACGAAAAAGTTATGGCAACTGATTCACGGAAGACAAGAAAGTATTTTCCTGAGAAATAAATGTTACATGTCACTCAAACGAGGCGGCAGCCAAACTGATTTGATCGACACCGATTTGCTAATTTCCAAAAGCTCGTGATGTTCCCATACTCCGGTGAAGGCAATGTGCCTTGCTTATTGGCAGGAGCGGCGCTTATCAGTTGGATTGCTGATCTTCACCGTCTTACTGGTCGGCACGAGCGGCATTCCATGTTTCCCACTGCTGGGCTCGGGGCGATTTGCATAAGGGCGGGAAAGATTCTGGAATCTAAACTGGCATTGGTGCTCGCGACTGTGCGGAATCATGGTAAGCGTGCGGAACAAAGCATCGTGATGAGGATGAGCGTGCGTTTCATGACCGCCTGAGTTTCGCAGAAAAGTTTCTAAAATTGAGCGGAAAAATAGGGAGTTGTTTGGCCTGGGAAACCATTGACCGTAAATCCAATTGTCCTGGGACTGAATACTGACTTGCTGCTACTGCGACTGCGCGCGATAAAAGCGGGCAGGATAATTCTTCCACTGCGGGTCGGTGAAGGTGGCGAAGGAACTGGAGAGAGTGTTACTCCAGACCGGCTGCCAGTTAACCAGGTCGGTGCTGGCCTCGATTATGACTGATTGATTGGAGACGCCCGTGACAGTGAAACCGAAGCTGCCGGATTGCAAGCCGGTGCCGTTCTGAATTTGCGGCGCGGGCGCGCCCAGCATGACCGTGGGCACGCCGCTGTAAGTCGTGCCCCAGCCGCTCGTGCCGTAATAGTAATAAATCGTTGCCGGGTCGCCATCTAACAGATCGCCTCCCAACGTTGGCGCATTTCCCAAAAAAGTGATGTTCGTCAGGGCTGGGCAAGAGAAGAACGGATCAGAGCCGATGCTCGTGACGCTGTTGGGTATGGTGACGCTCGTCAGGCTTTTGCAATTCGCAAATGCCGCGTTGCCGATGGTCGTGATGCTGTTGGGGACAGTGACACTCGCCAGGAGTGTGCAACCATAGAACACATAATCGCGGATGCTCGTGACGCTGTTGGGAATGACGATGTTCGTCAGGCTGGATGCAGCCAGAAACGCTAAACTACCGATGCTCGTGACGCTGTCGGGAATTATAATGCTCGTCAGCCCGGCGTCGTTCTGAAACGCCGAACTACCTATGTTCGTGACGCTGTTGGCGATGGTAATGTTCGTCAGACCGAAATCGTTCTGAAACGCTGCATCACCGATGCTCGTAGCGCTGCTGGGGATCGTGACGCTCGTCAGGGCTGTGCAACCATACAACACAAAATCATTGATGCTTGTGAGGCTGTTGGGAAGAACGATGTTCGTCAGGCTTGTGCAATTATAGAATGCGTGTGAACCGATGTTCGTGACGGTATCGGGGATGATGAAGTTTCTCAGGCTTGTGCAATTAGTGAACGCCGCATCAGCGATGCTCGTGATGCTGCTGGGGATCGTGATGCTGGTCAGCGCGGAATCTGAGAAAGCCTGAGCGCCAACGCTCGTGATGGGATAGCCGCCGATGACGGCAGGAATGGTGACCGCATTGGTGGAACTGGAAAAGCCGGTGATGGCAATCGCGCCACCGGCAAGTCCGATCTGCAATGGCGAGACAACCAACCCACCGTAAGTTGCACCCCAACCATTTGTAGTACCGGTATAAATGATCGCCGAGTCGCCATTGAACACACTGGCTCCCAAAGCGGGCGCGTTGCCAAGGAACAGTATGTTGGTCAGAGCAGTGCAGGTGTTGAATGCCTTGTCGGCGAGGGCGAGGACTCCGGCGGGAATGGCAACGTTCGCCAGGGTGGGGACGTTGTCGAATGCCCCAATATCGATGTTCGTGATGCTGTTGGGGATGAACACGTTTGTCAGGTGAGTGCAATTGTGAAACGCGTCGATGCCGATGCTGACAACGGGATAGCCATTGATCCCCGCTGGAATTATGACGTTTGTGACGCTCAACGCGGGGTCAGTATGGCCCGTAATGGTAATCGCGCCGTTGTTAGTGGTGTAAGTAAGTGCATTTTGCGCCTGCGCCGCCAGCGACAGCAATCCAAGCGCGAAAGACGAAACCCAAGTTTTTGTGTACATCGATGTTACGGATTAACTCCCGGGAAGAATCATCCCAAGCTGAGGTTTTTTATTCATTCTACCCCTCTGTGTCCATAATTTTGTGAATCTTTTGATCAGCCATACGGCTTCGTGAATCGCCGCTTCGATTGCACCGCTCCGCTCCCCTGGTCAAGTCACCCTTGCGGGTGAAAAGGACACGCGGTGGCGGCCTTTGCAACTCGATGGGCAATGATGTGTCGCAAGCCGAAACGGGCGAACCGATTGTCGTGGACGTTGACGAAAAGTGGGACGGTTGGGCCCAGGCCATCAACTCAGGAGCCGGAACACCGATGGCATGGAGGATGGCGGCAAAGTGTTCGGGACCGCGCGCCAGCTTGGCATAGCCGTGGGACATGAACCCGTATCCGACAATAAGTCCGCAGGGGTATCATGCCGGCATTGGACGGTGTACCGTCAAATCTGAGCCGCTCGAACGTAATCGAAAGGGCGAAGCTAAAATCCAAGAAGGCCAAATCTCGTCTCGCATCGAATCGCGCATTCGTGAGCACGAAGCCAGAACCGCCGCTGTAAACCTAAAGGCAGGGCTTTGGCGTCGGCGGAAGGGTCAAGGAGGAACGGAAGCCGCGAAGGCGTGGCAAAATGCATAGCTCGTGCTACAAGCAGTGCTTGGTGAGCGGTGCGCCCAGCGCCTATGACGAGCAGGAGCGGATTTCTGATATCTTATAACCTGGACTTCGGGAGGGACGCGGCGGCATCCCACAGCCGATCCTGTTTGTTCCCGAGGAAATTTAATACATAACGCGCTGTGTATTAGCCTATTTCGAATTGACAAAATCATTACGCCCTCCAGACTCCACCTTATCAGCATTACCAATAAGAAGAATTAACGGGGTCTTATGAGGAAACCAGTCACAGGCATTATCGTTCTTTTGACTCTTCAGTTCGCGGTCCCCACGCTCTGTTCGGCGGGTGCGTTTGGGCCATTCCTGTACAACCAACTGCACGTTTTCACCAATTCGCCTGACGGCAGCCAGCCTCTCAGCCTGTTGCCCGGGCCTGACAATGCCCTCTATGGCGTCACCTACGCTGGCGGGTCGAGCGCAGGCGGCACTATCTATCGAATCAACCGTGACGGCAGCGGTTACGCCATCCTCGCCAATTTTTCGACCTCACAAACCGGCAATTCAAATTCCCCGGAGTATGAAATCGCCGATGGTTCTCTTGGTAGCGGTATTCCAGGATTCGACGCGTCCAGCGCCCTTTATTATTATCCTTTGCTGGGCGGCCTCACGGTGGCGCTTGGGAACGACGGTTACTTGTATGGCACCACGTTTTATGGCGGGACGAATAATGACGGCACCATCTTCAAATTGAGCCGCACACCAGGCTCTGATCTCACCACGTTGCGAAGCTTTGGCACTACGGATGCAAATCCGGTGAATGTCATTCAGGGGAACGACGGCGCGTTGTATGGAACTACTTTTAACGGCGGCGCAAATAATTTCGGTGCCATCTTCCGGCTCGCCTCCGATGGCAGCAGTTATTCGATATTGCACAGTTTTTCTGGTTCACTGGATGGAGCAAAGTGCCCATCCCTGATCCAAGGTAGTGACGGAATGCTTTACGGCGTCCTGCTGTACGGTACGAATAATACAGCCACCCCCAGCGGCGGAACGATCTTTAGAACAGATACCAACGGCAATTATGTGGATTTAACTAATTTCCCCAGCAGTCTCTCAGCCCCAACGAGTATAATGCAGGCCAGTGATGGATACCTCTATATCACGATGGCTGCGGAAAATTCTTCTACCGGCGCGGGGGTGTATCGCCTCAGCACCAATGGCAGCGGTTTAAGCCAGGTTTTACAAACAACACTGGCAGATGGTAGCGCGAGCGCATATCCTATTGGTTTGGTGGAACAAAATGGTTTTCTTTATGGAACAACTATTCTGGGTGGCACCAACCGTAGCTTAGGGTCCGTTTATCAGTTCAGATTGAGCGGTGGCTATTCCGATGTGGTATACAACTTTGGGGCGGCGACGAACGAGTATCCGGTGGGCCAGTTAGCGGCAGGCTCGTTCTCCGCCGAAGGCCGCGTGCTCTATGGCACCTTTACGCAAGGATATACAGCTACCCAAAATGGCGGCATTTTCAGCCTGGTGGTCAATCCGCCGCTCAGCATCATCCCTGTCACCTCTTCTGCTAATGGCCAGACCACCGTCTTCTGGCCCGCCTGGGCTATGAATTACGTTCTCCGAAGCACGACCAATTTATCTTCCCCCACTTGGACCGACGTTACCAACGGCACGCAAGTGGTCGGGGTCCAGGTCACCAACAATTCGCCAGCCACTTATTATCAACTGGTGTCCCCGGGCAATTAAGTTAAATGGGGCCAGGAGTGGAATCATTCGGTTTCAAACCTGATATTTGAGACCACCGCATTGCGCCCCGTCTTCGGTCATCGTTTTATCAATCGGAAGCTCAACCCATCGGGTGCTTGAGCACGACCTAAGCATTGCTTGGGGCATCGGCAAGTATCGCGGTCTTGCTCCATGTCCGACTCGGATGTGGACATTGTTGGACACGAATTGGACGGCACTGGGCGGTGACATATCGCGGCGGGAAATTCAAACTCGGGCCAAGAGTGAAGTTTACCGTTCGAGAGCGGACAGTTGAAGAATGGACAGACCTTCTCCGACGCCAGTACGCACATGGCGGCTACTTTGCCGCTGGCAAAACGTACAAACGGGTGCTTCGAAATTTTCGGCAAAAAACTCGTCGGGTGATGTCCCGCAACGAACACGTCGCCATTGAACTTGAATTGCGAACCGACGACCAACCGCGTACCCAGACTCAAATGTTGTCGCGGCTGGCGAAGTCGCGCGTGACCTGCACCCCGCACGAGAGCCAAATGGAACTGCGCCTTTCTGAATCACTAGCACTGCCAGAAATTGCCAGTGAAATTGCCAGTGAAAGTACCAATTTGTTACCCTCAGTTACCCGTAGTTACGCTTGAGTAACACAATGAAATGGGCCATTTTAACAACAGGTAGTGTGAAAAGGTGTCCGAGTCCGACCACCGGCACCATACTTAGATGATTGCTGGCACGTAGGTTGGAAAGCTTGAAACGGAAACTGTGTATGGATTTGTGCATGAAAACAGAAGTGTGGCACAAAGCATGCACAAGGATTCCAAAAGGCTTCCAGAAGTGATTAACCGGTCGGCTCCGGTCTGTGAGAGGCTCGACAACCAAACGAGCCATGAAACAGCGATACAGTTACTACCCGCGGGAAAACGGAGTTTTCTATTCCCTCGATCATCTCACCAAAAAGCGCCAGAGCCTGGACACTTCCAACCGCGAGGAGGCCCAACGCCTCGTGAACGCCCTCAATGAAGCCTGCAAACAACCAGCGATAAATCTACAAATCGCCCAAGTTTATTTGCAGCACAGCGATCCCGAGTTTGGCAAACGCACCTGGCAACACGTCATGGACGAAATGGGCAGAGCCAAGACAGGCAATACTAAAATCAGATGGGATGTAGCCATGAAGGACAAGGCTTTCGAAGACATTCGCAACCTCGTTCTCATCAAAACCCAAGCCGAGCATTTATTCGACGCCATGCACCAAGGCACAGTCTCAACGAATGCTTTTCTCCGACGGTTGCATAATTTCGCGCTCGACATGAACTGGATTCCTAAATCGGTCATTCCAAAACGGCAGTGGCCGAAAATAGAGTTCAAGTCGAAACGTGCCATCACCTGGGATGAACATCAAAAGATTGTCTCCCGCGAACGCAATTCGGAAAACCGGGCGTTTTATGAATTGCTTTGGCATTTCGGCGGATCTCAAACAGACGTGGCCACACTGAACGCCGACGACATTGATTGGCCGCAACGCACAGTCGCCTATTTTCGGCACAAGACCAAAACTCCAGTCCTCATCAGTTTTGGCGGAGACGCAGAAGAAGTTTTGAAATCCTTGCCGACAACCGGGCCACTCTTTCCCCGTTTGGCTCGAATTCACGAGAAGCATCGAGCAATGCTATTCAAACAACGCTGTGAAACCGTTGGGATTTCTGGCGTGACGCTGCATTCTTACCGCTATGCGTGGGCTTGAGAGAGCCAGAACTGCCGGGGTGCCGGAGCGATTCGCCCAGGAGGCTTTGGGGCACAATTCGATTGCAGTGCACCGAGCTTATGCAAAAAAGGCCAAGGTGAGAATCCCGAGTCTTGAGGAATACGAGAGGAAAATTGTCCAACTGGCAACAGCAGTAAATCAATAAACTTAAACAGGCGGACATCAGGCTCAACTTTAAAATGTTCCCAACGTTCCTTGATGTGGGCCTGCCGTAATTGCGCCAAGCTATGCTCCCCACACTTGGCCCGCAATCCTGTGGTGCGACCACAAGAACCACTCGAGATTTCACTTTCATCTTGGAACGACTTTATATTTTCTCGGCCCAACTTTTACCCACCTCCTCGTGTCTTAATATTGAGCGCTGCATCTTGGATGCTGGACATTTGGCTTACCTGGGCCATCCGCCGCTCGTGTTCACCCGTGAATCCGTGGGGATCAGTTTTGAAACCCGCCTCGGTGTGGCGTGGGCAATGTTTTCACGCAATGGAGGAGCAAATTCAGCAATGGCAAGAGGGTGGTAAGCAACACCCGCCCAGAATTTTACATCAAAATCTCGCCCTTGTGGGCAAGGAACCTGCTCTGGATTGACCACACGCGTTGGTTGCTTTTGCTGGCCGGATGGGCTTTTGGGAAAGTCATCAAGGCATGGTTTTGGCAGCAAGCGAATACATCATGATTCGAAAATTTGTATCCTTGCCGGTGGCTGCCTTGGGCTGCCTGTTATTTTTCGCCGCTCACCTTCACGCCGCCGTGGTGATTTCCACCCAGCCCCAGCCGGTCACCGTGCTGGCGGGGGACGTGGCGGTGTTCCTCGTCAACGCCACCGGCACCGGCACCCTGAGCTACCAATGGAAGCAGGATGGTAACCCGATCGCTGGGGCCACCAACGCCGGGCTGGTGCTCAATCCGGTCGTCGCCACCAATGCCGGCAGCTACACCGTGGATGTGTCCGACACCACGTCCAACACCGTGACCAGCGGCGCGGCCACGTTGAGCCTCCGCTCCCCAATTTCGGGGGATGTGGACTTCTCCTTCAGGCTCGGCGCGTCCCTCGATAGCTCCGTCCTGGCGGTGGCGGTCCAAAGCGACGGCAAGGTGCTCATCGGTGGAGGCTTCACCACCGTCAACGGCGCCTTGCGCGGCCACATCGCGCGGCTCAACCCCGATGGATCCATTGACCACACCTTTGGCTACGGCCTGGCCGGGGCCAGCAGCACCGTCAATGCCATGGCCCTCCAAAGCGACGGCAAGGTGCTCATCGGCGGAACCTTCACCGCCGTCAACGGCACGGCCATCAACCGCGTCGCGCGGCTCAACAGCGACGGCACGCTCGACACCACCTTTGCCAGCGGCCTGGCCGGGGCCAA
>Ga0134126_10000643_pt1 | contig 44130 bp, 42 predicted proteins | sample KB31752_FD_96881 | JGI IMG/M metagenome (GOLD analysis project Ga0134126, IMG submission 96881) | Terrestrial soil microbial communities with excess Nitrogen fertilizer from Kellogg Biological Station, Michigan, USA - KB3-175-2 | ecosystem: Environmental > Terrestrial > Soil > Unclassified ...
CCACACGGCCGCTTGTCAGATAAACCGGAAATTCCTCATTCACCGGGTCGCCGCTTTCCCGATAGGGTGTGAGCATGAAGCGGAATTTGCCGTCCCCGAGCATGGATTTCATGTCTTCGAACAATCGCGGCGTGCCGGGATGATCGAGCGAGGGACACGGCCAGAAGACGCCCAACTGGCGGTCGATCTTCTCGTAGGTGATGCCGTAATAATCCGCATGGCCGCCGCGCGAGGCTTCGCGCAATTCGTCGAAAATTTCGCGCGAAGATTGGTATGGGAAAAACTTTCCCTTCCCGAGCCGCCGCGCGAGGTCACAATAAATTTCCCAGTCAAGGCGGGCGTTGCCGGGCGGGTCCACTGCTTTTTGAATGTGGATGACGCGGCCTTCCACGTTTGCTACCACGCCTTCATCTTCCTCCTGCAGGCTGCCAGCGAGCACCACGTCAGCATGATGTGCTGTTTCCGAAAGGAAGAAATCCACCACGCCAAAGAATTCGAGTTTGTCGAGCGCCTCACGCGTGAAATCGGAATTCGGCAGCGAAACCATCGGGTTGAAGCACATCAGGAAGAGTGCTTTGATTTCTCCCGCATGGATCGCGTTCATGATTTCCTGTGCGCTTAAGCCGGCCTGCGGAATTTCCTCGGGGGCAATGCCCCACACCTTCGCTACGTGCGTTCGTGCCGCGGGGTCATCTATCTGTCGCTGGCCGGGTAACTGGTCGCATTTCTGCCCATGCTCGCGTCCGCCCTGGCCATTGCCCTGGCCGGTAATCATTGAGCAACCGGCGCCCTCACGGCCAATGTTTCCGGTGGCGAGACACAGGTTGATGATGGCCGAACAATTCTCGACCCCTTTGGATTGATGTTCGATGCCGCGCGCGTGCAACGCGATGGCGCGATCCGCCTCACCGAACCAGTGCGCCGCCTTTTCAATGGAATCCGGCGGCACGCCCGTCAACTCTGCGGCGCGCTTCGGGTCATATTGCTTCACTGATTCGGCAACCTGGTCGAATCCGGTGGTGTATTTATCGATGAAATCGCGGTCTTCGAGGCTATCCCGCAAAATTACGTGCAGTAAACTCATGAGCAGAACAACGTCCATTCCGGGGCGCACTGGCAAATAGAGGTCCGCGTTACGGGTAATAGGTGTCATGCGCGGATCGATCACAATGAGCTTGCCGCCGTTGTCGCGGCAACGCCAAACGTAGTCTGTTGTAATGGGGGAACATTCCGCCACGTTTGAGCCCGCGATGAGAAGCACCTGTGCTTTGGGGATATCGCTCCAGGGAAGTGGCGAACGGTCCACGCCGAACGCGAGCTTGTAGGCAACCCCGGCGGAAACCATGCAGAGCCGTCCATTATAATCAATGTGCCGCGTGCCCAGAGCCACGCGGGCGAATTTTCCGAGCAGGTAGGATTTCTCGGTTGTGAGCGAAGCGCCACCGTAAATTGCCACTGCGTCTTTGCCGTAGCGGTCCTGAACTTCACGCAACCGCCGCGCGGTGAAATCAAGCGCTTCATCCCAGGTTGCAACGCGAAAGCCATTCTCGGTGCGCAAGAGCGGGTCGAGCAGCCGGTCCGGGTGATTGTTTTGCAGATAACGCTTCACGCCTTTCGGGCAAAGCATTCCCCGGTTGAACGGAAATTCCTCCCAGGGCTCGAAACCGATGATCCGATTGTCGCGCACTTTGAGTTGAATTCCGCACTGTTGCCCGCAAAAACAGCAGTGTGTTTTGACGAGCTTGTCCGCGGGATGACGCGATTCATCGCGCCAGCCGCCGGGCGGCACATAATTCAAATGCGGACCGTAACGGTCGATCAGCGCTTCAATTGGCAATGGTGGTTTGGCCATTTCGGTTTCCCTTCGTTCGCAACTGTGCCGCGGCAATTGCCTTGCGCTTGCACGCGGGACAAAGTTGCTGCCAGTGTCCAGCCGGACCCGGCATGGAATAATCAAAATCCAATTGCGACAGCACGAACCTTAAATCATCGACGTGCATTCGTGAGGCAAAGCGTTGGCCGCACCGTGCGCACATCGCGCCTTCATCCTTGTCCCCCGCGGCATGATAAAATTTCACGCCAATTTGCGCGGGACGTTGAAAGATGTGAAAGAATTTACCGAAAGGCATAAAGAGCAGGGCGGCAATCACGGTGATGGCATGGAGAATTGAGAGGAATCCGTAAAACGCGCCGCGGCCCCACAAGGTGGAGGCCGTTAGCGCCAAGCCCGTAATCGAAATGGCGAATAATAGAATGATGGGGAGGAAATCCATTCCGAAGGATTGAACCGCCTGTGCTCCGCGATCCAGCATCCGCCGCCACAACGAGAGCGCAATTCCCGCGAGAACCAGTAATGCCGCGATATCCAATCCATGAAAAACCATCCAGGACAGAATCGTTCGAATTTTGAACGACATTACCGGAAAGCCGAAAACATAACTGACATAAGTCATTTGATCGTTGGGGGCCGACTTGAAATATATCCAGCCGAACACCAGCGGGAATGTGATTGCGGCGGCGAGCAGGCAACCCCAAAAAAGAAATTGATGCATCCACCAGCGCAAGCGCGAACGCCGATAAATGAAAGTTTGCCAGGCGATATTTCGACCGCTCAGCGCGAACGCGCGGACCGTGCTGCGCAGGATTCCATCTTTGCGAAACATTTCCCAACCTCTGCGCCAGAACAGCTGCGTAGGCGGTTTTTGCAACCAGATGTAATAGTGATAAGTGACGCCCCACCATGAAAAGATACAGGCGAACGTGTAGATAACGAGCGCCGCGTCAAAATTTTCCAGGTTCCGCGAGCCGACCACAATTGCCGCCACCAGAATACCCGTCCACATCGTTGCCCAGGCTGCGGCGCGCAATCCTTCCGCCCCTCGCGTCGGCAATGGCAATGCCCGCTCCTCCGCTTCCTGGCGTGCGAGGAAAATCTTTCGGTTCACCAGCCAGAGCCCTGATGAAGTTGCCGACAACAACACAAATCCCGGCCACACAGTTCCCAGATGCTCTCGAAACACTCCCAGGAGCAATGGTGGAAAAAATCCGCCTAAACCGCCAAGCGCACCGACAAGCCCGCCCACGGTCGCGGTTTCCTTCGGAAAAAACTGCGGCACGAGTTTGAAGACCGCGCCGTTCCCAAGGCCAAGCAATGCCGCGCAGCCAAGCGCCCCAACGCTGAAGGGAATTATTGTCGGCCACGCGAGCAGCAGCGCGAAGAGCGCGATCCCCGGAAAGACTCCCGACAGCACGCGCGCGCCCCCGATTCGATCGGCCAGCCAGCCACCCACCGGTCTTAACAACGTCGCCAAGACGACAAAACCTGCCGCGCGGAATCCGGCGTCCGCCACACCCATCCCAAATTCATCGTGTAACAATAATGGAAGGTAGATTGCAAAGGCGACGAAACCCCCGAAGGTCAGAAAGTAAAATGCCGCCAACGCCCATGATAGTTTCTCGCGGGTCAATACGACCATCATCTCTGATACGTTGGCAGGCCGTTTTGCTGCAGGTGGATTCCGCGCCAGCAATGCGAAAACGATTGCCCACACGATCAAGAGGATTGCAACTCCGCGATAGACCGGTTGCCATCCCAAGGATGCGGCAATCACCGGGCCAAGAAAAACCACTGCGGATTGCCCGATGTTTCCGAGGCCGTAAACTCCCAGCGCGCTGCCCTGTTTTTCCGGCGGAGACCAACGCGATACATACCCGACGCCAACCGCGAAGGAGGAACCTGCCAATCCAAGGAAAAACGCGATCAAAATTAACTGCGAAAAACTCCCCGCCAGTGGAACGAGAAACGCCGGCACGGCACAGACAATCATAAGCGCCGAGAACACAAGCCGGCCCCCCAACCTGTCCGTCAACATGCCGGCCGGCAGACGCGCAAGCGACCCGAGCAGCACCGGCGCGGCCACTAGGGCCGCCGTCTGCGTTGCTGACAATTGAAAGATTTTCCGAAACTCCGGTGCGAATGCGCTGATCAATCCCCAAGCCGCGAAACACAAAATGAACGAAATGGTCCCCAACGTGAGGTGCAGTTTGAAGTGTGATGGACGGTCGTTACTCATACGTCTCCCAAAACACACGCAATATCATCAAAGTTTTTTGCGTTTGCCAAGAGGGTAGTTTTCCTTCTATCACGACTCACACTATATTCGAACGCAATGCAAATCCGGAAACTTTATATTTCGCCCGGACACAATTTTTTCGGGCATCATGGTCGAGCACCTGACAAACATGTCGCGATTGAAGTCCCGGAAATTTATTGTGTCGCCTCGCGTGGCATCCGCGACGACCGGTTCTTTGATTACAAATCTGCCTACAAAGGCCAGATCACATTTTTCGCCGTCGAGGTGTACTACGATGTCTGTCGTGCTCTCAATGTTCACGAAAAAGAACCGTCCGTATTGCGGCGCAATGTCCTTACCGAAGGCGCGGATTTAAATTCATTGATCGGAAAAGACTTCGAAGTGCAGGGGGTTCGATTTCGCGGCGTGGAGGAATGCTCTCCCTGCTATTGGATGAACACCGCGCTCGCGCCAGGCGCGGAAGCGCTGATGAAAAAGCGAGGCGGTCTGCGTGCAATCATTTCGAGCGACGGTTGTTTACGCGTGGAACCCAAATGACGCTGACCGCAATGTTAATGGCGGGCGGTGAATCGCACCGCATGGGGAAGGATAAAGCCACCATCTTCTTTGGCGGAGAGATGTTATGGCAAAGACAACTCAGCCTTTTGAAGTCTATGGAACCACAGAAACTGTGCGTGTCGGCACGAACGCGGCTCGCCTGGTGCCCGTCGGATGTGGAAACTATTCTCGATCTGGTTCCGCATAGTGGCCCATTGAGTGGCATTGCCGCCGCGCTTTCCTCCTTACAAACGTCGCATTTGCTGGCCCTTGCTGTGGATATGCCGCGGATGTCTCCAGAACATTTAAAGAAACTCGTCCACTTGGCAGAGCGGGGCTGCGGAGTCGTTCCGTTAAACAATCATTCGTTTGAACCATTGTGTGCAATTTATCCCGGTGAGGCTGCCTCCACCGCTGTTGGCGGGCTTTTCTGTGGACGTCTCTCGCTTCAAGACTTCGTTCAAGATCTCCACGCAGCGAACCGAATCCGCACATATACGCTTTCTAAAGCTGAACTCGGTCTGTATCAGAACGTCAATACCCCGAATGACCTTACGACACTTCGATGAGTCCATTTGCCTTTCAATTATAAGTTGAAAGACTCCTGATGATTTTGGGGTTCCATGGTGAAATGGAGGGTGTCTGGCTTGATTACCCAAATGAAGACATCCGCCTCAGGGAGCAGTGCAAGTTTTGGCCGGTAAATGGCAAAATGTGTGTAGTGGTCGGACATGGCTGTTGTGAAACTGATTCCGTGAATATCAGCGATCTCGGCACAATTCGGGACGACGGGGTCGGATGTAAATGGTGTCCGCTCAATCGCGTGAAAACCGGTGTCGCCGTGCGCATCAAACAGTTGTGCGCGAGACCGGAGATTCAGAACCGTCTCCGCGAAATTGGCCTGGGCGAAGAACAGGTCATTCGATTGCTTACCAGCCACGCCAATTTCATTTGCCTAGTGTGCAATGCAAGGCTCGCGATCAGCGAGCAACTGGCACGAGTTATCTTGGTTGAACCCGTCTCCCCAGTCGTGAAAGTTTGAATTTTATGCCATCTACACCACTTCATGAGTTGATTCCCGTCCTACAGGTGGCTATCGGTCCTGTGATCCTGATTTCGGGCATTAGCCTGCTGCTTCTCACACTGACGAACCGGTTTGGACGGACGGTCGATCGTTCGCGTCAGCTTGTGCACGAGATGAGAGAGTCGCCCGCGAACGAACACCAACTCGCCGGACAAGTCGAAATTCTTTACCGTCGCGCGAGGTTGATCCGGCTTTCGATTATCAGTGCAGCTGCTGGCCTTTTGCTGGCGTCGGTTTTGATCATCGCACTGTTTGTTACCGCATTGATGAAGTGGGAAGGGGCCGTGCTCATCGGTGTATTCTTCGTGAGTTGCATGCTTTCGTTGATCGTGTCTTTGGTCGCGTTCATGAAAGATATCCAGCTTTCTCTTGTGGCGCTCGCGCTGGAACTGGGGAAAGCGCCGAGCTTCAGCAAGGCCTGCCGTCCGGAAGCGGCGGCTCAGATGAAATCGCCCCGCTTTTTCGATGCGTAAAGATTTTCCCATCGTTATCGCGACTCGCGGAAGCGCGCTGGCATTGGCACAGGCAAATCTGGTGTCGATGCAATGCCGGGCCGAGTTTCCCGATCTCCGATTCGAGCTGCGAGTTATTCGGACTACAGGCGACAAATTTGAAACGGCTTCGCTAACGCAGAGTGGAAAAGATGTGTCGAAGGGGTTGTTCACCAAAGAACTCGAAGTGGCTCTGATGAATGGTCAGGCCGACCTGGCTGTGCATAGTTTAAAGGATTTGCCGACGGAACTGCCTGAAGGATTGGAGCTCGGCGCTGTCGGGCGGCGGGCGGATGTCCGCGATGTCTTTGTCTGTTTTGCCGCCCGGTGCCCGCAAACGGCAAGCATTCTCTCCGCACAAAACCTGCCACAACGGGCGGTCGTGGGCACCAGCAGTACTCGTCGTCGAGCTCAGTTGCTTGCGAATCGGCCGAACTTAGAAGTTGTTGAGTTGCGAGGGAATATCATCACGCGCCTGCAGAAACTCGCCCGCAGACAGGAAATGGACGCAATTGTCCTCGCTGCTGCGGGATTAGAACGCATGAATTTTCGGATTGCCTCCGACGGCCGGCTGATAGGCGACGCGATCCCCGACGGTTTGTTCGCGGCAAAGATTGATCTCGAACTAATGATGCCGTGCGTTGGGCAAGGCGCCATAGGAATAGAGGTGCGACAAGGAGATGCACGCATTGCTAGAATCTGCGAACGATTAAATCATTTGGATACCGAACAATGCGTTGCGGCGGAGAGATCGTTCCTGGCAGCTATGGGCGGAGGTTGTGCGAGTCCGGTAGCAGCCTATGCAGAGATTGACGGCGGCGACATTTACATGCGTGCGATTTCTTTTCCGGACGGGGTCATTCGCCGAGCAGTTGGAAGTTGTGTTCGGGAAAATGCAGCCAACCTGGGCCGTCAATTGGCAGAGGTTTTGCAGAAATTAAATCCGGCGTCGCCCTGCTCAGGCGAGTATGCCAGCAACTCGCCAATTTATGCGCATTGCGAATCTCCGCCGCGAATATAGCCTGGCCGGGTTGTATCGGCACGATCTCGAAGCCAACCCGATTACGCAATTCGAAATGTGGTTTGATCAAGCCGCCAGCAGGCGTTGGAGTGGTCGTGTTCGCAGGTTTTTTGTTCAATCCTACAAAATCTTCTTCGCCCCATGTGGGAGCCGGGACACCGAAATAAACGCAGCAACCCTCGCTACCGTTGGCCAGGATGGAATGCCCTCGGCACGGATTGTTCTGCTCAAAGGCGTGGACGAACGAGGCTTCATCTTTTTCACCAACTACGAGAGCCGCAAGGGACGCGAACTTGCGGCCAATCCAAACGCTGCGCTCGTTTTCTACTGGCCCGATCAGGAGCGGCAGGTGTGTATCGCCGGCGAAGTCCAAAAAATTTCGTGTGACGAATCGGAAGCTTACTTCAAAACCAGGCCGCGAGGCAGTCGTTTGGGCGCCTGGGTCTCGCAACAGAGTGAGACAATTGAAAGCCGATCCGCACTTGAACTGTGCTTCAAGCAACTTGAGGCAAAATTTCAAGGAAAGGAAATTCCGATGCCGCCGCATTGGGGTGGTTATGTGTTGGCGCCCGTCCGCATAGAGTTCTGGCAAGGCCGGCCCTCCAGGCTTCACGATCGTTTCGTATATAGGAAACAGCCTGATGAAAGTTGGAGCATCGAGCGGCTTTGTCCGTGACTGTGAGCCTTTGCCAGAGCAAATGATGGTCGGCTTTTGACAAAAGAGGAGGAGTCGGAAACCCATCGGAGAAGCAGGTTTAGCTCATGACAACAAAAACAAAGATACTTCTCGGCATTTCACTGGCTGCATTTTTGCTTAGCTTAACCGGCATGCTTTGGGGATTGTTCATGCCTGTCGGCGCGATCTTTCTCGGGCTGTTCATGATCTCCAATGCCTTGGGAAAAGAAGCGGCGTTGTTCGATGAGGAACAACGTTTGCGGGCTTCGCTGGCGGAAAAGAATACTTCGACGGTTCATCGCTAAGGTCCCGTTTACAGTGAAGTGTCCTTTTCTAAGCTGGCTGCTCGTTGACTTCAACTTCTGGCAAGTCCCGCGAAGAGTTTGCCAAAATCGGGTGAGCGCTGCGTTTGAGGGTGCCTGATTCTTAAGTCATCGGCAGCGGGAGTCACTGCTGATGTCGAATCATATGAAAATTTCTCATCAGACGCGGGTGGAAGCGACCATGTGGGTCCTGATCGCGCTGCTGTTAGCGCTCACCATTGCAGCTGTATATTTGTTCAGGGAAAAAGTCGGCCTTTGATTCTCACGCTGACTTAGCAGCAGCACAACAGTAGCTAATTTGGAGTTTCACGGTTTTTCAACCGCGAGACTCGCGTATTCGCAGAAGAGGCGCGAGTGCCGAACGCAGTTGGTTGCGCGCCTGGCGGATTCGATTCTCAACAGCTTTTACACCGCAGTTCAAGATTATGGCGATTTCTGTATGTGACTTATCTTCGTATTCGGCGAGCACCAGTGGCAGGCGAAAGTTGTCCGGTAATGCGGCGATCGCGCCGCGGATCTTTTCCGACCGTTCGCAGGATTCAAGCAATTCGCTGGGCGTCAAAACACTGTCAGGAAGTTGTTCGCCGAGTTCGGTTCCTGTTTCCGGATTATCAGCATTAAGCGAAATTTGCGGATGTCGTGCGCGCCATCGGTAGCGGGTTCGGACCAGGTTGCTTGCGATTGCATAAAGCCAGGTGGAAAATTTCTGGCGACGCGTGTCGAATCTCGCGCGGTTTTGGTAGACCTTGACGAATGTTTCCTGAGCAAGATCTGCCGCATCCGATTCGTTCTGTAATGAGCGAAGTAGATATTGAAACAATCTTTCTGCGTGGCGATCCATCAATTTGTTTAGCGAGGGATCGTCTCCACTTGCGAGCCGGATCATATCCTGCACGTCTTGCTCGTCGGAGTTGTGTGCGTGGATTTCGCGGTTCATTGGTGATGGCGCTTTTCCATTCCTTCACCGCGCAAGAAGGTCTGTTCCTCTACCCAGGACAGGTAACGTTCACCTTGCGCCGGTGGCATGGCGTGGCTGACGTCGAGAAAATGTTTCAGCATCGCGGCTTCGCAGTCGGCCCGCGTCGTGGAGCGTTCGGCCAGCAGAATCGCGATTTCTGGCGTCACGGTTGTGTTGGTGGCTAACAGTTGTTGAAGTTTCTTATTTTGGGTTTCGATAGTCTGGCAGCGTTTATGGCATTCCGACAGGTAGGCGGAGTGCAGCTTGGAAATGCGGTCGAATTCTGCGTCGGTCAGGTTGAATTCCGCTTTCAACCAGGCCAGCTCCGGTGACGCTTCGTGAAGCATGGCGTGCTGTGAAGCGATGCTGACACGATAAATGACATAGGAGGTTATGGTGCCTACAAGCAGGCCGAGCAACAGAATGAGCGCGCCACGTTTCATTGGTTTTGAGCAACAGCCTGGTAAGGATCCACTGATTGCACGTAGCGCAAGCGCAATTCAGCGTTCACGCGATGGCTTTCTCCTTTTGCCGTCCATAAACCACTTCCCGTTCCCAGCAGCAAGAGCGCAGTTATATAGCAGAGCGCAATTTTCGGGCGAGGCAGAGCGCTTTCGAGCCAGGCGCTCAGACAGGCCAGGAACGCAAAATCGGATTTCGCTTCTTGTTCGATTCGCCGCCAGACGCCATCGCAAAAATGCGGCGGCAAAGTCGCGGTTGTTCGCCACGTGCCGAGGATTTCGCTCAAGGCATCGTTCCGGGGACTGGTTGCTTTCATTTGTTGATAAGGCGGCAGGGATTGCCTGCCGCCGATTCGCGTTTCAATAAGCATCTCTCACGTCTTCGGGGCGCAACAGGCTTCCTGTGTAGCGCAGCACGCATCCTTTTCGTCGCAGCAAGTATTCTCAGTGGCGCAGCAGGAGGCAGACTTCGCTGTGCATGTGTGCGTCACGAGGTTTTGAGCGGCTTTCCCTTGTCCCCGCAGAGAGACGGTGGTTTCGCAACCCGGGCAGAGGTGCTTCGCGACCAGAACAGTTGGTTTGATCACGCCTTTTGCAGTCTGATCCACGCGGGACGTGTATTGGTCCTTGCACATTGTACAGTTGTGCTCGGCGGCGGCCGGTTGGGCGGAAATGGTGCTGGCTGTGATCATTTCCCGAAGTTTAGGAGACGCCGTGATTCCATCATCCCCGGTTGCCTTGTATTGCGCATAGGCCGCACCAGCGAACAGTGCCATGCCAGCAATCGCAGCGATCAATGTTGTGGTTGTCTTCATATTCTAACCTTTCATTTTCATTTGTTTACGGAACCGATTTTGGTTCTACAGTTTCTACTACGCCGCGAATTGCGATTCCCCTTTTACAATTCTTGCGAAGTCCTGCCCGTCTTTTGCTGTCGAAAAAGAGTCTTCGTTGCGTGGCAAAAATCTACTGATCATCTTCTCGAGAACCGCCACCCAGAGCGGGTGTTCGTTGAGGCAGGGAATCCGAGCGAATCGTTTGCCGCCGGCATTGAGAAATGTCTCACGCCCGCGGATGCCGATTTCTTCAATGGTTTCCAGGCAATCGGCAACAAATGCCGGACAGATCACCAGTAAATTTTTAACGCCCGAAGTTGCGAGCCGTTGAAGCTCGTGTTCCGTCGACGGCGCCAACCAGGGATCTCGGCCGAGCCGGGATTGGAAGGCAACGGAGTATTTCCCTGCCGGAATGTTTGCTGTGGAAACAAACGCCTTCACTGTCTTGAAGCATTGTGCACGGTAACAAGTTGTATGTGCGGAGCTGGTTGTCTCGCAGCAGTTGGCTGCCTTTAAGCAATGGCAGCCTGTGACGTCGCTTTTCTTGATTTGACGTTCTGGCACGCCGTGAAAGCTGAACAGCAAATGATCGTAACCGCTGGTTAAATGCTCTTTTGCGCTCGCTACTAGAGCAGAGATATATTGCGGCAAATCATAATATGGCGGCTGGACCGTGAGTTTCATTCCTGGCGAATGCCTGCCCAATAATTCCTTCACGCGCTCGACGGCCGTCTCATAGCTCGACATGGCGTAGTGCGGAAACATGGGAATCAACAGAAGATGCTCGACGTTCTGGCTTGCAAGCTTTTTTAACGCGTCCTCGATGGAGGGATGTTGATAACGCATTGCGAGTTCAACCGGCACCGGCACACGAAGGCGAAGTGCTGTTGTGACTCGCTGGCTGATGGCGATGAGGGGCGAGCCTTCTTCCGTCCAGGCCGATTGATAGGCATGGGCGGATTCCTTTGGTCGAAATGGCAAAATGCCGCCGTGAACGATCAAGATTCGCAGGGGCCAAGGCGTGTCGATCACGCGTCCATCCATCAGGAACTCGCGCAAGTAGCGTCGTACATCACTTATGGCTGGTGAATCGGGTGAGCCAAGATTAACGAGTAAAACACCGGCGTTCATTTACAAGCCCCCTCCGGAGTTTGATTGGTTTCTATTAGCAGTGTAGAACCAAGGAACGCTTCCACACGGCCGACCACGTTGGAGCCGGACATGATCGAATCTCCCAACGAAATACCGTCCCGATAATGGCCCGCGAGGAAAAAGCCGGGCACCCTTGATTCGATCCGGGTCATCAGGTCGCGATAGGTTCGATAGCCAAGGTTGTATTGTGGAATTGCCAGGGGATAAAACGCACAATGTCTGAATGTCGGTTCGCCTTCCACTCCCAACAATAGGCGCAAATCCTCTCGCACCAGCGCGTAGAGTTTGTCGTCCGGTAATGATGCAAGGTCCGGATTCCGCTCGCCGCCGACATAACTTGTGAGGGTGACATGGCCAATCGGGGCGCGATTTGGGAACAGAGACGATGAAAAAATGGTGCCGAGAATCTTAAAACCCTCGATTCGCGGGATCAACATGCCGAAACCGTCCAACGGATGGACTACGTCCTTTCGTCGGAATCCTAAAACGACACTTGCAACCGGCGGGTGGCGAATTTCGGAAAAAGAAGCCAGACTTACCGGCGGCCGCGCCTCGATTTGAAGGTGCGCGAGGTTGAACGCTGTCCCGCAGTAGATCACGGCGCTGTGTTCAGCACGCACTTCGTTATTGTGCTTATGAAAATCAACGAACCAGCTGTTCCGGGTTCGGATCAGCTTTTTAACGCGCGAGTTGAGTTGAACGGCTTCGCCGAGAAGTTTGCCGAGCGTCTCTGGCAGAACCTGCAATCCTTCATCGAACGAGAATTTTGGAGCGCGATCTTTGGAAATCTCACCGCGTTTACGGCGTTCGCGGGCTCCAAGGATCTGTCCCTTGATCAAGGAACCATAATGTTCCTCAAGCTGGCATAGTTTCGGGAATGCCTGTCGCACGGAGAGTTTCATCGGATCGCCCGCGTAAATGCCGGCCACGAGCGCGTCAATCGCGCGGTCGAGGAATTCGGGGCCTAAACGTCGCATGACAAATTGCGCGATGCTTTCCTCGACCCCATCCCGACGCGGTGGGACGAAAGGCTCGCGGAGAACCGCAAGTTTGGCGCCGGACGAGAAAAGGCCGGTCGTTAAAAATCCCAATAGAGATGAGGGCATTGCCATCGTCCGTTGAGAACGTACCACAAACCGTTTTTCGGCCCGTGGATCAGGATTAACGCGTCGTGATTCCAAGCCGGCATCGCAAATCAACTGAGTGATTACGGATGACGTCTCCAGGATGGTGTTTGGTCCAAACTCCGCCAGATAGCCATCTTCGCGAACGGTTCGAATAACTCCGCCAACCCGGTCGCCAGCCTCATACACCGTGACAGGAAGGCCTTTGCGTTTCAGATAAAACGCCGCCGTCAGCCCAGTGATTCCAGCACCAATGATTGCAATGGGTTTCATATTGTTCGCGAGTATCGACGATGGCTGGCCGGTGCGAGCGAATTGTCAAAGCACATGGCCAGATTGCGGATAAATAAACGGCCGGATTCCGTGACGTCGAAACCCTGCTTGGTTTGACAAATCAATCCATCCACTTCGAAATCGCCTAGCGCTTCAAGTTCCTCTTCGAAATACTCTTCAAACTTGATGCCCAGCCGTTCTGACGTGGCAGCAAAGTTAAGCGAAAGATCGCACATCAGTCGCATAATCACTTCACGGCGGAACCTGTCTTCGTCGGTCAGCAGATAGCCTCCTGCCAGCGGCACTTTTCCCGCCGCGAGCTTCGCGTAGTAAGACGGCAGATCTTTGTCGTTTTGCCAGTAAGCATCGGGTATTTGCGAAATGGAGGACATTCCGAACGAATAAATGTCCGCGTCTGCGTGGGTGCTGTAGCCTTGAAAATTTCTCTGGAGTTTCTGTTGCCGCTGAGCGACCGAAAGTTCGTCGTTGGGCTGTGCGAAATGGTCCATGCCGATGTAAAGATAACGGTTGTCGGCCGTAAGCCGCTCAATGACCTCCTTGAATAAGCTTAATTTCAGTTCCGGCCCCGGCAGCGCCTCGCGTTCAAGAATTTTTTGTGCGGGTTTTACCCAGGGCACGTGCGCGTAACTGAACACCGCGAGGCGATCGGGTTTCAATTCCAAAACGGCGTCCAAGGTCGAGTCGAACGATTCGACTGTTTGATGCGGCAGTCCGTAGATGAGATCGAGATTGATGGAACGGAAGCCGAGTTCCCGCGCCCAATTCACCGCTTGCTCTGTTATTTCCCGCGGTTGAATGCGGTGAATTGCCTGTTGCACCCTGGGATCAAAATCCTGCACTCCGATCGATACACGATTGAATCCGGCCTCGCGCAGAGCAACCATGTGTCCGTGAGTGAGACGGCGCGGGTCAATCTCCACTCCAGCTTCGGCGTCATGCGAAAAAGCGAAGGTTCGCCGGATCATCGCCCCCAGACGGCGGATTTCATCCGGTTGCAGAAACGTCGGGGATCCGCCGCCCCAATGAAGCTGGACGACCTTGCGCCGCGGATTGATGAGCGCGCTCATTTGCGCGATTTCCTTTTCGAGATGATTCAGGTAGGCAGTGCTTCGTCCGTGATTGCGCGTAATCACAGTTGTACAACCGCAGTACCAGCAGAGCGTTTCACAGAAGGGGATGTGGAGGTACAGTGAAAGGTCTCGTTCACTCCGGTTGTTCTGAAGAATGTTGTCGGCGAGTTGCGGCCAGGAGAGTGTATTCGCAAACTTCGTGGCCGGTGGATAAGATGTGTAACGAGGTCCGGCAACGTTGTACTTGCGCACTAAATCGAGATCGACTGGCATCGAGTTCATGGGAGATCACGGGTTGCCGCCTTTTGAATAGCTTTCAGTGTCCGCTCGAAAGTCTCTGCCGGATTGCTGCCGGCTTCGATCGGGATCAGTAAATCCCGGGCTCGATAGAAATCGATGACTGGCGTGGTATTTTTCTCGTAAGCGTGCATCCGCACACGAATTGCTTCAGGCCGGTCGTCATCGCGCAGAAACAACGCGATGTCACAGTCATCACAAATCCCGGCTTGCCTGGGAGGTCTGCTTTCAGCATGGAAAACTCTTTTGCATTGCGGACAAATGCGCCGGCCACCCAGGCGTACGACGATTTGTTCCAGCGGTAAATCGTAACTCAGCACGGCGTCCAGCTTCACTTCGTTTTCTTCCAGGATGTTTTCCAGTGCTTCAGCCTGAGCGATCGTCCTTGGAAAACCATCGAGCAAAAAACCGCCGCCGCACCGCAAGCACTTTGCGCGTTGCCTTATCAACGAGAGGACCGTTTCGTCGGGGACCAGTTCGCCGGTGTTCATGTAGCCGAGCGCGCGGAGCATGGCAGGACTGCATTCGCATCCAGCCGCAAGCGCCTTCGATGCGCGGAAAATATCCCCGGTTGAAAGCGGGCAGATGTGGAATCGTTCGGAAAGCAACTCGGCCTGGGTGCCTTTGCCGACGCCTGGCGCTCCCAACAGTACGAACCGGTGCTGGTCTGGACGCCGCTCTGGTTGCGTGCTGCAGCGCGCGTCGCCGCCTTTGAGCCAGGCCGCCCGATCCGATTTTCGTTGCATAACTGCTTTCGTGTGACCGGGCGGGCTGCCGAGATCGGTCAATCGCGTTGTTTGCCCACAGCCCCGCCCGATCGTCAGAGAAGTTTCGCCGCCATGGCCGCAGGCGACTACACGAGAATTGGCCTTTGCTAGTCATTTTTTGAGTAGCAGTTACGGCGAATACGACACCGCCCGATGATCTTCACCGTGGCATTTCAGGGAACACGTGCCGCGATAGGCTCCGTTTGCGATAAATTCCAGCCGGCCATTGGATGAGGGTGAGACGTAATTGCGATTGAAATTGATCAGGCGTGAACTATCCGCCACACCGTGCGAGTCGTGGCAGGTTGTGCATGCCGTCTTGTCGTCAACGATATGTTTCCGATGAAATTTGAAGCCTTGATCCGAAAGAATGCTCTCGCGACTGTGGCATTTGTAACAGAGCGCGTAACTGGCTGATGTCTCTGTGCCGAAATCGGTCAGCACGAGTTGCCGTTCCAGCAAGGGCGGATAGGCGGATCCATGGGGCCCGTCTGGACCGCTTCCGCCGGCGCGCGGACCCTGGTCATTGTTGTGGCAATCTGTGCAGTAGACCAGGCTCGATGGCGTCCATGGCGCGATCAGGCTCGGCACATTCGGGTTCTTGCCAGTGCTGACTACTGGGTGGAAAGATTGGTTGGCCGGACTGAATTGGAGGCGTGTATTTGTGACCACTGATATACGATTTATCAACGCCGGGCCGCGCGCCACGCTGTCCGCATGGCAGCGGAAGCAGAGTTCGTACTCGCGCGCGACGGACTTTACGGGTGCGCCCGCGGCATTCACACCTATCACCCCGGCAATGGGCCCTGGCGCATTCGGGACGGAGGCACGCTTACTGGTGGAAGCGTGAGAATCGTGGCAATCAGCGCAGGCGACATGACGTGGCGAATTGACAGGATCCTCGGCACTGTCGTGAAGCGTGGATGTTTGTAATACCGGATGAACGCTGATCTTGTTGAACTCCGCCGAAATGTTTTTGGAACCCACTGTGCCGTTGTGGCAGGAAAAACAGGTTTTTTCTTCCCGGTCATGAATCAGCAAGCGTTCCTTCGAGCCTGCCGCGTGTGGTGCATGACAGTTCTCACACGCATTGGCGGCAACGGTTTTAGCCTTCGTGCGACTGGCGAGTGTCGTGGCCGTGCCGGTCAATGCCGCGCGCGACATGCCATGAGCGGAGCCCGGCCAACTGGTGTCGGTGTGGCAAGCCAGGCACAATGCGGAGCCAGTGTTATCCATCACGAGAAAGTTTCCGAATTGATCGTCGTGCGGATTGTGACAAGCGGTGCATTGCAGTTGACCCGAATGGTCGAGCTTCACTTTGTCTGTGAGCGTTGCCGGATCTTTCAATTTCCCGTCGGCCGCCGCAAGCGCTGCGTCGTAAACGAAAGAGACCGGATGGGTTTGAGACAGGTCTGTTCCAAGGTTGCTCGGGCCGGAGGGCATTGTTGTGACGCCGTTCTGCATCGGAATTGGCATGGTGCGGCTGTTTACCACCCCCAACGCTACGGTGCCGTCGTGGCAGCTCAAACAGAGGCGCGAGGCGCCCGTCGGCTGGCCAACCGTGGCTTTGAGAGTGGAACTGCTATAGGGCGTGTAAGTGGCGCTCGACGCTGAGTGGTTCCACAACGGTTGCTCGCCGGTGGCACGGTGCGGCGTGTGACAGAAGACGCAAACTTCGGTTTCGGTCGATGCTTTCACCGTGCCGGTGCCACTTACGGAGAGATTGTGTTTCGAGTTGAGAACAGTATCGGCGCGAGCAGTTGGGTTCAGCAGCCAGCAGGCGGCGGCTGAAAGTAAAAGCAAGTGATATATGCGTATTTTCATTGCTGTCCCACGTAGCGAAAGACCTGCACGCGGTGGTTATATCCATCGCTGACAAAAATTTGATTGTCGTGGCTGATGGCGATTCCGTTTGGCAAAGAGAATTCACCAACGCCGGAGCCGGGTTCGCCGAAATCCAACAGCAGCCGTCCCGTGTGATCGAAAATCTGAATATTGTTAAAGAGCGCGTCTATGACGTACACGTGGCCGAAGCTGTCAACGGCCACGCCTTTGGGACGGCTAAAATAACCAGGACCGTCGCCGACGCTGCCGATTTGAGACTGAAACCGTCCCTCGGGATCGAAGACCTGCACGCGGTTATTCATCGAATCCGTTACGTACAAGCGGCCCTCGCTGTCAGCGGCGATATGCGTTGGGAAATTGAATTCACCCTGACCGGTGCCGCGCTTGCCGAATTTCGAAATGAATTTGCCGCGCAAATCAAAACCGGCGACACAATGTTGCTGAGAATCCGTGACCCAAAGGCGATTGCCGTGAATCGCAAGGCCGGAGGGTCGTTCCAGGTTATGGTCGATTCGAAAGAGAAGTTTTCCGCTCGCATCAAAAACGACAATCGCAGCGAGGCCCGAGTCGGCTACGAAGATATTTCCCCCTTTTTTCGCGATTGCGACGGGAGCGGAAAAGCGAACTTTGTTGATTTCCTCCCAACGATGCCATTGTTTCTTTTGCTCATCGTAAAGCGAGACTGTATTCGCGCCCGTATCGGTGAGGCACAGATTGCCGAGGTCGTCCACGGCAATGCCGAATGGTTTGGAGAAGGCCTCATTGCCCTTGGATCCTCCGTTGAGCCAGTTTGCAAAACGCCGGAAGCCGGATTGTGTCGCGCCGGCATCACTGGGTTGAAGCAGGCTCCGAATGTAAACGATCCGCGGCGCATCCGGCGGCTCGGGCCAGACGCGATTAGAGTTTGTTTGTGCTTCGGCAGACCAGCCGATGCAAACGGCGGCGAGAAGGGGAATGACCGGCGCAAGTCGGCGAAGTTTGATTGAATAGGGGATGATTGGGCGCATATCAGAAAGTCCTTTTAACGCGCACGAAAAACATGTGCTTGATTCGCTCCTCCGCGTTGAGGAATCGTTCGTATTCGAAATCGTAGCCAAGCTTGGCGGAAATTTTTCCCACGGCATAATCCAGTCCAGGCCGCACCGTCGCCAGTGTTTGATCAGCGCCCGGACCGAAGCGGCGGGAAATGCCGTCCTCGATGTCGCAGCCAAGGTGTCTCGTGATCCGGCGATGATAGCGGTTGATAAAGGAAAGCATTTCCTCTTCGCGGTGTGCGTCCAGGTATTCCGTCCAGGCTTCAGTAAAATCAAAGTTCAAGGTTGAAGCATCGTCGGGGCGAAACGAGAGCGATTGAAAAAGCCGGGCGGAGCGGTAGGAGGAAAAATCTGAATCATAAATTTCATACTCTGCGCCGGCGCGCAGGAATCGCCATGACGTATCGACACCCAGCGCAAGCGCGCTGAGGTCCTGCACAACCAATCCGCGCGTTCCGCTGTTCTGCACAGAATTCATGCGGCCGTAAATTCCCAGCAGCCCGTTCCAAAAATCGAGCCGGACCTGTAACAAGCCATTGAGCGTATTATACGATCCGGAGGGCGAAGGGACGGCGCTATAAGTGGCCAACACCGAACCGTTGGAGGGGATGCGCGAGCCCCCGATGCGCGTGATTCGAGTCAGCAAGCCGTTTTGGGAAATGGTGTAATCTAATCCTTCGATATAAGTGAGCGTGTGTGTGTCGTCGGTGATGATGACTGTCGCGAGTGTAACGTTTGGAAGATTCAAAAAGAAATTATCGACCGGACCGCCGCCCGAACCGGTTGGAAAATTGTGGCGCTCGTCGATCACTGTGATGGCGGAACCGGACTGGGTCACGTCGGTGTGGCTTACGTCGAGCGAACCACCAATGGTCAAGCGGGCCGAAGGGCTGAGCCGCTTTGTATAGGATTCATTGAGGGCAACACCGAATCGCGTTGTGTCGCTCGAACCACCGCCGCCCGAGAAATCATACCGTTCACCTTCGACCTTCAAGGTCGTTGTCAAACTTTCATAAAGCTGATGCCGTAACGATGCGCTGCCATCGTAATTATCAGACGTGCTGGAACCGAAGGTCGAGCGATAATAGTCGGCGTCGTAGTATGAGGAGAGGTTCGCCGAGTGATCCATGGCCAGATGCGAACCAGCATTGAGATCGTCGCTCGGTGCGTCTGTGAAATGGCGTATCGAATAACCCACGTTGTTGTTCCAGGTCGTTTGCCGTTGCGGGCCGAAGTTTTCCACGTCGGACAGACCAAACGTCTGATCTGTGCCGCCGTTTTCCGGCCCATAACCAGTACGTGAGTAGTCGGTGACGCCGTAGGTGAACCGAGTGTTGCCGGCTGGACGGTCATTATGCGCGTCGAACGTCAGCGTGTTTTGTTGCAAAGTGGAAGTGCCAAAAAAAGGTCTGGAAGCTGTATTTGTCCTTCCGCCGCTCACATTGGTGATTGTGTTGAAACCGATGATGTCATCTTCATTCTCTTCCAGATGTGAAACGGTAATTGAGAAGGGGATCGGGCCGTCGCGATAGCCCGTTTGCGCCCCGTATCGCCAGGAATCGACCGTGGTACGATTAAAGAAATCGTAATCCCGAAAGGTGTGATCGTAGCCAGCCGAGATGCTGGATGCGTACGGCTTGGTGTTGAGGAGATACACTGTGCTTTGAAAATTGCCGAGCTCTTCAAACTGGCTGCGATGCAATGTTGTTGTGGAACGGACATTTTCCCATCCCCAACCAAAGGCGCCTTCGCCATTCAGGATGAATCGCGCGAGGTTGGGATGATAAATGGAACCCTGCAGCCCAAGACCAATCGAAGGCCCGATAAAGGTCCGATTGTAATCTACCGTGCTCGACCCGCCGAACTGGCTCTGCTCGAAAACGCCTTCCGTATACACGCCAACGCTGGCGCTCGTGAGGTCCAGCTTCAGCCATTGCGGATCCTCCGGTGGCAGTCGGTAGCGCAAGGATTGTGCGCCAACGCGCGCGATGGCACTCAGCAGAGTCAGAATCGCAGCAACGGATGCGTTGGCTGCTCTCATTTACCCTCCATTTGTTTTGCCGCCACCGGCTTCAGTAATTTCGGAGCGGCGCTCGCGTGTGGATCATGGCAAGTCAGACAGTTATCGCCTCCAGGGGCTTTGTGCGCTTCGACTTTGGCAATGTCCGCCGTCTCGTGACATTCAAAGCACATCGCGGAACCCTCTTTGATGAGGAGTCCTTTGTGGTCGGACGCGTGCGGAGTATGGCAGCTCATACAGTCGCCATTTTCGACCGGAGCGTGTTTGAACTTGGCAGTCTTGAGAAAATCGTCGTGGCAATCGAAGCAGGAAGCCGCAAGCGGTTTTTTCAGCAGGCCCTTGACGTTCGAGGCATGCGGACTATGGCAATCAAGGCAATCGCCGGACTCAACCGCCTGATGCTTGATCTTGCCTGTTGCCAGCGGATCGTCGTGACATTCCAGGCACATGGCTTTGCCTGTTCGGAGCAACAGTTTTTTGTTCGGGGATTCGTGGGGGTCGTGGCAGGACGCACAATCGCCAGCTTCAGCCGGTTGATGTCTAAACTTGACCTTGGCAAGAAAGTCGTCGTGGCACGAAAAACAGACCGAGTTCATTGGTCCCTTCATTTTTTCCGAAAATTTCGATTCGTGGCACTCAGTGCAGTTGCCGTCGTGATATGGAGGATGAAAGGTGTGTTGAATGAGCGGTTTTGCCACAGAAACAATCGCGGTGGCATTTGTATTGGCTGGCAGAGTTTCATCTCCCGGGGTGACCGATGGAGCATGGGCAGTTTCCGGAGCAGGCACGCCGTCAAAAAAGCGGCTTAGCCATTTGTGCTTCGATTCAGTGGAGCAGCCTACAAACAAAAGCAATCCGCAGACGATCGCGGAAAGGATTGTCGCGGCGAAAAAATGTCTTCGTCCGGACTGATGGCTGGCTGATTCATGTGGGGGTTTATTTTGCACATGCGGATCATTTTTTGTGGCCGAATCCGTACACACTCACTTTTTGGTCGCCGTATTGGTTGGTGACGAAGATCAGATATTCGACCTTGAATCCCGGCGCGGCATATTGTTGAAAGAATTTAGCGTTGTCATAATCCACAGCGATGCCGGCTGGCAGATCGGTTGCTCCGGGGCCGGAAGTGTTCGGATTGCCGAAATACATCAGGATGCGGCCCGCGGAATCGAAGAGTTGAACGACCTGCGTCGCCGCGTCGACGACGTAGATGCGGCCTTCGCGGTCTGCGGCGACGCCCTTGGGGAGCGCGAAGCTACCGGGATTGAGCCCTTGTTCACCGATCATCCGGATGTGATTGCCTTGCGCGTCGTAAATTTGGATGAAAAAACCGCCGGTGTCGGACACCAGAATTCGACCCTGACGATCAATTGCGACGTTCGTGGGCGAGAGCAAACGTGATTGTTCATCGTTCGGGTCGCGCGGAATCGAAAACAGCAGTTCTCGTTTGGTTTTGTCGTAAACACGCACGTTGTGATTTTTCAAATCAGTCACATAAAGCCGACCGCCATTGATTGCGACGCCGACCGGCTTGAATTCCTCCTTCTTTCCGACCGCTCCGAGATATTCGTCTTTGGCTGAATAGATCAAAACCTGTCCGCGCGTGGTGTCGGTGACATAACGGGTGCCGTCAGTGTCTACCGCGATGTTGATCGGCAGCCGCATTTGTCCCTCACCACTGGAGGTGAAATAGCGCAGCTTGCCTTTGGAGAGATCAAGGATTTCCAGCGCTCCCGAAAAAGAATCGCAAACGTAGAGTTTTCCGCGTTGAAGCGTGATTCCATAAGGCTTCGCCATGGCGGCGTCGGTTTTTTCCGAGCCTACCACGTAATCCAAAAACCGGCTGCTGCCCGAAAAGCCGCGTTCGGAAGAGAAGCTCGTGAGGAACTGCACGCGCGGTTCGTCCGGCGGTGTGGGAAAGTAAACATAAGTTCGCGGGGTTTTTGGAGCTGTGGCGCAACCGGCGATCGTGAGAAGCAGGGTAACCAATGTGGCTTTGCGGCCAAAGCGTGCGGAGGCGATCAAATTCATGAGGGTAGAGTAGGTTGGGGGTCAATTGCTCGACTTCACAGATCTTGGCTTTGCGTTCGTATTTTTTGTGAAGGTGTTAAGAATCCTTTCTGGTTTACAAAAGAGGCCCTGACGTGCAGGGCCTTGTGCGTATCCGGAATCGAGTTCCGTTATTACCTACTTCAGGTGGCAGGTCCGGCAGATGAGGCTGCCGCGCCCATTGACGTCATTGCCGCTGATCTTGACCATGATCCCGCTGGTTGGTGAACTGCCGACTTGTTTGTGGGGATCATGGCAGGCGACACATTGCAATTTGTGATTGCGCAGCAACGCTTCATCAATGGTCTTGCCGGTTAGGCTCGTGCCCGACCAGGAAGACGGAACGGGCGGCGTGACGCCGGCTGTCGGCACCGGATCGCCGATCTTGTAAGTGACCGGGTCGTTCAGTTGACCGTCCGCTGTGGCCAGCGCCGTGTCATAAATAAACGAGACCGGATGCGTAACATGCAAATCGGTTCCGATGTAACCGGCACCACCGGGCGCGACGAATATCGGCGTGCCGTTGGTCACGCCGCCGAATTGGTTGATCGCGACCGTTCCGTCATGACAGCTCAAGCAGGCTTTGGACGCGCCATCGGGTTGCCCGACGGCGGCGTTCAAGGTGGCGCTTGAGTAGGGTGTGAAGCTTGCCGTCGTCGTGGTATGAGTCCACAACGGGACAAGTTGTGCGGGATCGGTATTGTGGGCCGAATGACAGGGTGTGCAAACGCCATTCCGGGTATTCCACGAGTTCGTCGAGAAATCGTGTGGTGACCCGATGATGGTCGCTCGCGTCACTGTCGGCAAGGCTAGGGCCAACCCGAGCAGGATGAGTTTGAGTGTTTTCATAGTTCAGCGCGTGCTTTCTTTGTCATTTATTGTTTCCGTTCAACGCCTGCCGTCGACATCGAGGCCGGCATTTCCCAACGGAAACACCAAGGCATGAGCTCGCCGCCCGATTTTCCGTTGAAATTGATTTTGTTTCGCAAGTCGCTCTTTCATTTTGCCGCGTAACTGTGCAATCCGCTCAGCAGGAAATTGACGCCGAGATACGTGAATACGACGGAGGCGAAGCCGATCACCGAAATCCATGCGGCCCGCTTGCCACGCCAGCCGCGCATGAATCGGCAATGCAGGAAAATCGCATAGATGAACCAGGTGATGAGCGACCACGTTTCCTTCGGGTCCCACGACCAGTAAGTGCCCCATGCGGAATTGGCCCACACGGCTCCGGCAATGATGCCCACAGTCAGAAACAAAAATCCGAACGAAATGGATTTGTCCGTGATGGTTTCGAGTGCCTCGATCGTTGAGTTCTGGCCGGATTTCCTTGTGATAAGGAGGTATCCGACACTCGAGAGCATTGCGACCGTTACCGCTCCGTAACCGAGAAATACCGTGAAGACGTGCACCGTAAGCCAGTTGCTGCGGAGCGCGGGCATGAGTGGTTCAATCCTGGATTCGTAAGTGCTGGCGTAGGCGAGAACCAGGACCGCCATCAGTGCTGTGCCCGCCGCAAGCACAGGAATTTTGTGGCGGGATTGCAGCGCGAGATAAACCACGACCAGTGCCCAGACAAACAGCACGAGTGATTCGAACATGTTGCTGAACGGAGCGCGGCCTGCCGCCGCCCACCGCGTGATCATGTACGCGGTTTGGACCAGGGCGCCACCCGCGAGCACAACGGTGGTGGCGGCGGCAAAACGGCGGTGGCCGGCCGAAAGCAAATTAGCCGTGGCAAGCAGCAACGCCGCGAAATATCCAGCCAGACTCAGGTTGAAGATCCATGTCATAAGCTCCTTCAGGATTCGGACTGACCTTTGCCATCACCATGCCGGCCCGTTCGACAATGATGCTGTTGCATCGCGACAACTCCTGTTCGCGCGAACGCATGTTTTCGCGGACGATGACTTCGAGGTCGTCCACGTTGTAGAGATAGACATTGTTGAGTTGCTGAACTTCCGCGGCGATGTCGCGCGGCACGGCGATGTCAATCAGCACCAGCGGCCGGTTTCGTCGTGTTGTCATGACCTGGGCAATTTCTTCCCGATGCAGAATCGTGGTCGGCGAACCGGTGGAACTGACAACGATGTCCGCGTGAGCCATGGCTTTGAGGCAATCGTCGAAGCGAATGGCACGTCCGCCGAATTCGGCAGCGAGAGTTTGCGCGCGCTCGAAGGACCGATTCGACACCAGTACCGAACGCGCTCCCTTTTTGTTCAAATGCCGCACACACGCTTCGCCCATTTTGCCGGCGCCGACGATCATTACAGTCTTGTCGGAAAGATTTTTGAAGATCCGTTCCGCCAGTTCCACCGCGACACTGCCGACGGAAGTGGCGCCACGTCCAATGCTTGTTTGTGTCCGGATTTCCTTTGCAGTTTGCAGAGCCGTTTGAAAAACGCGGTTCAATACGCGACCGGTCAGCTTCGCTTCCTGCGCGGCTTGATACGCCTGCTTGATCTGGCCGGTGATTTCGGTTTCGCCGAGGACCATCGAGTCGAGTCCGCTGGCCACGGAATAAAGGTGGCGCACCGCTTCGGAGCCCTCCTTGACATAGAGATGAGAAGAGAGACTGGAATTCTCGCTCGCGGAGAGGTGCTGGAAGATGTTGTGAACGTTGCCGTTTACTTTGCGCGCGACACCGTAAACCTCGACACGGTTGCACGTGGAAACCAAAACGACTTCGGAAAGATTTCCGGCGACCTTGAGCCGGCAACCGGTGCAGCGCAGGCTGGAAGCGTGCACGGCGAGTTTTTCGCGCAATTCAACTGGCGCGGTCTTGTAGCTGAGTCCAGCGACAAAGATTTTCATGCTTTTGCCTCCCGCGCTTTGAGCCATGGGTTGAGATAGAAAACGACGAATAAGCCGCCAATTAGCAGGACAAATCCGGCATACACGAACGGCACGCCGGGATCGCGAACGACTTCCAGCGAAGTCCAGGACGGATCGTCCGGGTTGTAACCGGTTTGATAAAACGTGTAACCATGGAGCTTCAGGGGGCTGTTGACCGCGAGCGTTCGCTGGCCGGCGGCGACGCCGTGATCGATTACCTGAAGCGTGCTCCGGAAATTTTTGATCGAGCGTGGAACTGCGGGGCGCGCTGGTTGTCCTCCATCGTTATGATACGCGAAACGCAATGAGCTAGAGGTCACGGGGCTGCCGTCTTCGTGCATCGTGAAATCCGGGAATTTCGCGAATATCCAGCGATGATTTTGATAGTTTGGCCCGTCGACCGCCACGAGCACGGCCGGATTGTTCGGCTCAAGGGAGCGGCTCGTGACTTCGTGAGTGGTTGTGTCCACCGCGAAGTCGGGCACGTATTTCAGGATATGAATGCGGAAGGTATTCGTGGGTGAAGCGGCTTGCCCTTCGGGTGTCAACTCTTTGATCGTGCCTTCGTCCGCCGGGATGACGGCTTGCAAGGCTCGCTCCGGCCATTGCACAATAATACTCGGTGAGGCTCCGTTGTGGATTTCCGTTGACGCGTTTGCCGGCGCGTCTGCTTCGATCTCAAATTTGGCGAGTTGCAGCGCAAAGGGAAGCGGTCGTGGTCCATTATTTCCATTGAATTGAGCGATTGTTTCCCCCTCGCGCAATTCGATGTGGCCTTTTTCTCCCCACACACCGCGAACCACAGCCCCGCCCAGAATGAGCAGGATGCTGATATGCGTGAGCATGGACCCCAGCGCGCGCCGTTGCGCAAAGCCGCTGGCACGTTTCACGGTCGTCAGGCGGCGCGTGCTGCAGACCAATATGGAGGCAGCCAGGCCGCACAATAGCGCGATGAACCACCGTGTGCTGAAAACGTGGGTAAGACCCAATTTCGTGAAGAATGCAAACCGGGCAACTGCTTCGGGATGCTTTTCAACGTAAGAGGTTGCGTCAGTCCCTTGAGGCAAAACTGTTCCAGCCACGCACGCTGCGATGATTGTTATAATGACCGCGACGGCAAATTTCACTGAGGCGATCAAATCAATCGCCGCTGCCACAGCAGACCTCGTCGGATGCGACGGCCCGTCAACCTTGTCCTGACAATCCGTTTTCACGGGTCCAATTTAAAATCCCCTAAAAAGCCTGCTCGCCGTCGATTGCCAATTCCTTCGCTTTTCTTGCCGGAGCCTGGCAAACGGTGGAGGATTCAGAATGCGGTTTGCCCATCAATTGTTCTCGATGATCAAGAAAGACTTCCACGCAGTGAGGGCGGCAAAAGGCGACGCGAACGTTGCCGACGGGCATCCGGACGAACCAGATTCTGTCGGGGATTTCTCTTTCGCATGTAAAACACAATGAAGTGGAGAAACACCGTCCTTGCTCGCGTCAAAATTTTTCATTTCATTTCTGGTTCTTCCGGGCAAGAGGTTGCTGTGGATGTGCTAGGCGCGTCCATGACCAGCCCGCGCGCATTCGGGGAAGAAATTACAACTTCGGGTTCCGCTCGCGCTGTAGAGTCGTCCAAAGAATGCTCTTCTTCCTGCCAGTGCTTCGAAACTTTCCCATCCCAACACGCAAGATTCAGCGGGTAAACATCCGGATCAAAAATCACGTGGTAGAAATGCCAGACAAGGATCGCGAGGCAGGCGAGGATCGCTTCATAATAATGAATGGTCAGGGCGACGTCGACAGCCCAGCGTGGGAGAAATCGCGTCACGTCCATCTTGAACCACATCATCAGGCCCGTGACGCCCATCATGATCGTGCCCCAGACGACGGCCCAATATTCCATTTTCTCCGCGTAACCGAACCGGCCGATTTTTGGTTTCACTTTACTGAATCCCGTCAGGTAGCGAACTGCGATCCAGACGTCCGCGATATCCTTTTTGATCGGGAATAAATCCCGCACGAGGCGCCGCCCATCGCGACTGGCGAGGATGTAGGTGAGGTGATATACGCCGACGAGCAGGAGCACGACACCGGCGATGCGATGTGCCCAGCGCCGGACAGGTTCGTTGGAGCCGAGCACTCGAGCCAGCCACGAATCGGGGAATTTCAGTGCAAAACCGGTGATGGCGAGCGTGACGAAACTCAACGCAAGCACCGCGTGCTGCCACCGCTGCGTGCGATCCATACGCAACACGGTCCGGTCGCTGGAGCGCAAGTGAGCGGATACCTTTTTGTAAAACAGCAGCCCATTGTGGAGAAGCATGAGACCGATGGTTCCAAAGATCATCGCGAGATAAATCCTGCGCACCCACCAGTTCACGATTCCGCCAAGGCCGTCGCTCCCATCGGCTGAAGCTGCCGACGCTGGATCCACATGGATTTTGCTCAGAGCAAATTTTTCATTAGCGCCGGGATGACATTTGCCGCAGGTTTCAACCAAATGGGAAGGATGGATGGTTGATTCGGGATCAGAGGGCGGCAGGATTTTGTGGTGCCCGTGGCAGCTGTCGCAATTCGCAACCGTGGTGGAACCGTACTGCGCGGCGAGGCCGTGATAACTGCTGAAGAAAGTCTTCACTCGGTCCGTAGGTAGGTTGTATTTGGTATTGATCCGCTCGGACGCATGGCAGTTGCCACAAACCTCCTCCGAAACTCTGAACGGTGAATTGCTTTTCTGGAGTTTGTGTTCGAAATGGCAATCCGTGCAGGTTGGTGCATCGCGCTTGCCCGTGGTCGCCGCTTTGCCGTGGACGCTGGCAGCAACGTCCTTTGCTTCCTGCTCATGACAGGCGCCGCACGTTTCCGTCTGCCGTGTAAAGTGAAGCAGCGATCCGGATGCGGTGGATGGGAGAATGTCGTGCGTACCGTGACAATCCTGGCATCTCGCCGCGCCCGCTTTCCCGGCTGCCAATGCGGCGCCGTGTGCGTTTGTACTATAACTTCTGTCTTGCGCCTCATGGCAGGAGGCGCAAGACACGGGCGAAAGGATTTTGTTATCGTCAGGGTGCTTCGCGGTTACGTCGTTGTGGCAACTGAGACAAGTGTTTGTAGAATGGACTGACGCATTGAGCACCGCCTTGTCGACGAACAACGATACTTCTTTTCCGCTCGAGCCGGTTTTGTTGAGCGTTCTGTCCGCGTGGCAGTCGAGGCAATATTTGTCGGTTAGCGCAGGTGTCGCAAAACATCTCGTCGCGAGGGAGAGCCAAATAAGGACTTTGAAACCGGTTCGTCCCATATCCCGCGAAGATCGCGCGCTGCAACCAAAATCGCTCTACGTTGGTTGGCGATTACTTTGCGTTTTTTGCGGCAACTCACAACGCGCCTGTATGGCAGTCGTTGCACGAACCGTCAACTTCGTCCCCGGGATGTTTAAATTTCTGCCCGGAGGGTGATATCTGCAGCAGTTCTGCTGCATTCCCTTGCGCGATTATGGTGTGGCACGAAGTGCAATCGCTGGCTGGAATCTTTCTGCTCGATCCGACCGCGGCATGGTTATCGTCATGGCAGCGGAAACACCCAGGCCAATTTTTGTGGCCGATGTTCTCCGGATAGGCGCGCCAATCGGCTTTCATTTCCGGGAAGAAATTTTGGCGGTAAATGGCCTGAACCTCTCCAACCAATTGGTCCAGCCCCGCGGTGCTCGCGTATTTGGCGCGCAACCCATTAGCGATGCCCTTCAGTGCTTCGTCTTCCGTCTGGTATTTCCGGGTCAACACGGCGACAGAGTTGGATTTTACCCAGGGCAATTGCGGATCGATCTTGCCGACGCTCATGGCAAAGTCCACGGCGTCGTTCGGTGATTGAAACCGATGCGCCGGGCGGTTGTGGCAGTCGATACAATCCATCCGGCGGATTTCAAAGCCCGCGATGTCGTTGGTGAATTTACGGGTGCGATATTCGGTCACGACGCCTTTTGAGTCAGTGACGCGCACCCACGGGATCACCTGGCGTTTCTCATCCGTGGCGATGTATTCGATCTTATTGTTCTGACTAACGTGCCAATGAATGCCTCCAACCGGACCGTGCGCAGGATCGGCGCCGCCGACCTTCAGCGACAGCCGGACTGAATATGGTGTATTCGTTTCATCTGTGAGAAAATGAGAATAAGTGCGGTCGATATTTCCGGAGAATTTTTGTGGCCAGTGGCATTGCTCGCACGTCTCGCGCGCGGGCCGCAAATTGTGAATGGGCGTTTTTATCGGATGATTGAAATTGCCCGTCACAACGCCAATAAGTTGGTGTACCCCGTTCATCTTTGCTTTTACGAATGCGTCTGCTCCGTGGCCGACATGGCATTCAACGCAGGCCACTTTCGCATGCGGCGAGGATTGGTAGGCAGTGAATTCCGGCTTCATCGGCGTATGGCAGGCCTGGCCGCAAAACGTGACCGACTCGCTTACCTGATAACTTTGGTAGCTACCGATCGCAGTGCACAACAGGAAGACAATACTGACAGCGCCGAAGATGAACAACCGCCTGCGTTCCGCCGGGTCGGAAAAATCGATGGTGAGCCGGCTGCGCGGTTTTTTGCCGTTGACCTTTCGGGCGTGCCACCATTGAAGCCACGCGCCCAGTCCCATGATTCCCAGTCCGAGAAACAGAAAACCGGGCGCGACGACGTAGGCGAGAATGCCAAGATATGGATTGCTGTAATGAGCAAAAAGATCGATGGCAAATAAAAGGAGGAACGCAAAGAAACTGCCCAATGCTACGACCAGGCCCGTCAGCCCCGCCCAGTTGCGAAGCGGGGAGACGGGCGCCGGCGATCCATCGTTATCCTTTTTCATGGTTTTCTGGAATCTATCTGTTCCGATGCGGGGTTTTTTTTGAACGTCCGCATGTAAGCGACCAACTCCTTGATGTCGTTGTCGCTCACACCTTCGGTCGGATTCATCAGCATTTTTCCATCTTTATCTTTGAGGCCATCCTTAATGGCTTTGAACGCAGCTTCGTCTTTGAGTTCGGCCTGGACTTTTGGATCGGAGTAATCCTTGGCGCCGGTCCGTTTGCCCATTTTGGTGTCGCCCTTGCCATCGGCCCCGTGGCACTTCGTGCAATGGCTTTCGTAGTTGGCTTTGGTGTCCGCCCCGAACATCGTGGCGCCGGATACCGCCAATGCCACCACAAACAGCAAAACGATTTTTTTCATAAGCCCATTGTATAGCGGGGCGGTTTCTATTTTTTGAATGTTCGGACGTAGGCAACCAAGGCTTTGATTTCGTCGTCGGACAGGCCTTCGGCGGGTTTCATCAGGGTTTTGTCATCTTTGTCTTTCAGTCCTTCCTTAATGGCTTTGAGGGCGACGTCGTCCTTTAGCTCGGCTTGAACTTTCGCGTCGGTATAGTCCCTGACGCCGAGCTTCTGTCCCATTTTTGTCTGGCCTTTGCCGTCCACGCCGTGGCATTTGGCGCAGCTTTTCTCCCATGTTTCTTTGGCGTCGCCAGCCGACGCCGTCACGACCACGGCAAAGGCCATTGTGATTGCAAGCAGTATTATCTTTTTCATCATTTCGCTCCGTTGATTGGTGGCGCGACATTTCGCGCTGTTTCGTTGAAGAGCATCGGTTAATCCCGCGGGGTTCACTACGCGCGTATTGCCCAAAGCTTCGCATTTATTGATAGGGGAAATCTGCCCTGCGTCAGGCTGTGCAAAAAATGTTCGTCTTTCGCCAAAGCACGTGCAGCGCCGAAATCGTGCCGGGTGCAAGGTGAATCCAGCATTGTGATAGAACCACATCAACATTTAACGGGGGGAGTTGAACATTCGGAATTGCGGAAACCCGCCCCGGTGCGAGTGATGAGCGCATGCGAGACGGCCTTCGGTTGCCCGCGCGATTTCCTGGACAACCGTTTTGTTTATTTGACGGTTTCACCCCGCGCTCGCGGCCTTTCCGTGGGCGTCAACATGAACCCGGATAAGAAGTGCAACTTCGATTGCGTCTATTGCGAGGTCCAACGAGACCAACCGCCGCGCGAAGCGCGTCTGGACGTGAATGTGATGGCGGCTGAACTCAGGCTCACGCTGGCGTTTGTCCTGGGTGGACGGCTCCGCGAGCGTCCATGGTATCGCGTCGTGCCCGATGAGTTGCTTCAATTGCGCCACGTCACGTTAAGCGGTGATGGCGAACCGACGCTCGCTCCGGACTTCGTCGAAACTATCCAGGCAATTGTTCACGTTCGGGCAACGAGTGGATTTCCATTTTTCAAACTGGTGCTTATTACTAACGCTACCGGACTCGACCAACCCCAAGTGCAGCAGGGCCTGAAATTTCTTACGCGGGCCGACGAAATCTGGATGAAGCTCGACGGGGGCACGCAAGCTTATTTGGAAAGAGTAAACAAGATCGATGTGCCGATCGAAAAGATATTGGCCAACATCCTTTCGATCGGCCGGCGGCGTCCGGTCATTATTCAAAGCCTCTTCCCCTCCATCAACGGCCAGGAACCGCTGCCGGAGGAAATCGAGCAATTCGCCCTCCGATTGAAGGAACTCAAAGAGGGCGGGGCTGAAATTCCGCTCGTACAAATCTATTCCGCGACGCGGCCTACGCCGAACTCTAGTTGTGGACATCTGCCGCTGAAAACATTGTCACGAATCGCTCAATCGGTGCGCCAAATCGCCGGTTTGAAAGCTGAGGTGTTCTAGCTCTTCACCTCCGCCTTGCCAGGCGGAGGTGAAGTTGAGATTTCAGAAGACATATTCGGCTATGGAATCATTGCCGCCGGATTCGTGTTGGACTTTGAAACCCGCCTTCCGGCTCAGATGCAGCATTGCGTGATTATCAGCGAGGATCACCGCCGTAAGTCGCGTGAGCTTTTCATCACGCCCAATTTGGATGAGGTGCCGGAGCAATTCGCTGCCGAGTCCCTGGCGCTGGCAGGCATCGCTGATCAGCAACGCGAACTCGGCTTCATTAAGATTGCGCACCTTGCTCAGTCGCCCGATGCCGAGGATTGCCCGGCGCCCGGTCTTTGGATCGTTGCTCTCGGCTACGAGTGCAATTTCCCGATCGTAGTCGTTGAAGCAAATCCTCGTCAGCCGCTCATGTGCAATGCGCTCGTCGATTTTCAACTGGCTGAAGTAGCGATGGTAGACGCTTTCTGCCGACAGCGTTTCGTGAAAATGAACCATTAGTGGTTCATCTTCTGGCCGGATCGGGCGGATGGTCACCGGTGTTCCGTCCTTCAACTTCCACGGCGTGACGTATTGGTTTGGATACGGACGAATGGCGAGCTTCGGCAATTGATCCTCGGAAATATCTGCTCCGTGGAGCACGACGCGAGCGTCAAGCGCCAGCAATTGCTCCGACGAAGCGAGCAGGGGATTGATGTCGATTTCAGCGATCCATTTTTGCTCGACGACGAGCCGGCTGAAACGCACGAGCAATTCCTCTAACGCGGCGAGGTTAATCGGCGGACGGCCACGAACTCCTTTCAGCGCCGCATGGATTTTGGTCTGCTCCATCATCCGGCGGGCGAGCGTGGCGTTAAGTGGTGGCAAGCCTAGAGCGTGGTCTTTGACGATCTCCACCAGTTGCCCGCCGGCGCCAAAGAGCAGCACCGGGCCAAACTGCGGATCGAGACTGCTGCCGAGAATCAATTCATAACCATCCAGCGAAATCATCGGTTGGACGGTGACACCGAGGAAATGTTCCGCGCCGGCTTTGCGCTTCACACCTCCGGCGATTGCTTTCCACGCCTTGCGAACGGTTTGCGCGGTCCGCAGATTCAACTGCACGCCACCGACTTCGGTTTTATGAGTGATTGTTTCCGAAAACAGCTTCAGCACGATCGGATAACCGATCTTTTCCGCCAGGCGCACGGCTTCGTCTTCGGTCCGGGCGACCTGAGTTTCGACCGTGGGAATTCCATAGGCTGCGAGCAGTTGTTTTGATTCGAATTCCGTGAGGATCGTGCGGCCCGCTTTGCGAACCGAGTGAATGATGGGTTCAGCTCCCGCCCGGGCGCCGGCAGCGTTATGATATTCGTCGGGCAATGCGGGCGTTTCATAGAGCGACTTCAGATTCTGGCTGTAGCGCCACATGTATTGAAACGCCCGCGCGGCGCGATCGGGATATTTGAACGTTGGTATGCGGGCTTCGTTGAGAATGTCTTCGCCTTTTTCGACTTCGCCTGCGCCCATCCAACTTGCCAGGATTGGCTTGCCTTCAATGTGGCCGAACGGCTTCAACTCCTCGGCCGTCGCCGTCGGGTCCGTCATCGCTTGCGGCGTCAGAATGACCAGCAAACCGTCTGTGTTGGGATCTTTTGCGGTGACATCCACCGCCCGCGCGTACAGTTCGGGCCCCGCATCGCCAATGATATCCACAGGATTGTTGTGGCTCCAGGTCGGCGGCAGAATTTGATTCAACGACGCCATCGTTTCGGGCGCCAGGTCCGCGAGCTGCGCGCCACTCGTGATGAGCGCGTCCGTGGCGAGCACACCCGGACCTCCGGCATTTGTGACGATGGCCAGGCGCGGGCCTTTTGGGCGAGGCTGTTTGGCCAATACTTCCGCCATGTCGAACAGCTCCGAAATGGTGTCCACGCGAAGCACGCCGGCGCGCTGGAACGCCACCTGCAAAACTTCATCGCTGCCGGTCAAAGAACCGGTGTGTGAGGCAGCCGCTTTCGCCGCGGCGGCAGTACGCCCCGGTTTGATGACGATGATCGGTTTCGTCAGCGCGACTTCACGTGCGGCAGACAGAAACGCCCGCGCGTTGCCGATTGTTTCCATGTAAATCACGATGCTCTTCGTGTTGGGATCGTCGCCTAGGTGATAGATCAAATCCCCCCAACTGACGTCGAGCATCGAGCCCAGTGATACGAACGCGCTGAAGCCCACTTTCTCCCGCAGGCTCCAATCAAGAATTGCCGTGCAAAGCGCGCCGCTCTGGCTGACCAAAGCCACGCTGCCCGGCCGAGCCATGCCGGCGGCAAAGGTGGCATTGAACTTCGCGCGCGGCGACATCACGCCGAGACAGTTGGGTCCGACGATCCGCATGTTGCCGCGGCGCGCCTCCGTCAACACCTGCTGCTCCAACGCCGCTCCGGCGGCGCCAATCTCCTTGAAACCCGCGGAAATGATGATGGCTCCGCGAACGCCCGCGTCGACGCACTCCTTGACGATTCCCGGCACGGTCCCGGGCGGTGTAATGATAACAGCTAGATCGGGTTTTTCGGGAAGACTGGCCACATTCGGGTAGGCTTTCAGTCCAAGCACTGAGTCCTGGATTGGATTGACCGGAAATATTTTTCCAGAGAACTCACCTTGAATCAGATTGGCCATTACCGTGCGACCGACGCTGCGTTTTCGTTCGGTCGCGCCAATCACGGCGATGACCTTGGGCGAGAAGATTGAGTCGAGCGGGCGCTCGCGAGTGCGCAGGATGTCATGGGCAGTTTCGCCCGAGCTTGCCGGTGAAACTCGTCCGTTCGCGTTGTCGAGGCTTCGCGCGCGTGATGTTCTTGATTTAGGCAAATTCGAGGAGGTGTTTGTCATATTCATTACTTGTCCATATCGGACCTGATCGCAAGGGTCTGATTGATCCCGCGGATGGACTTTGGCACGCGCGACCATACAGAGACTTCCCTCTCGTTGGCAGAAGTTGACCGTTTTTTGCCTTCGCAGGGGTATTACATGCGAAGGCCGGGATGGATTTTTCTGTGGTGCATTTCAGAACAGTACATACAACCGCTCCCATTTTGCCACGAGGCCAAGAAATGGATAGGCTCGGCCAAAAAGCGGGAAGCAGAACCAGTTGAACAGATTTAAGGAGAAGGAAGAGATAGGAGATCTCAATTATGAAAACGACATATGATTCAATGGCGCCGGATGATCGTGACAAAAGCCTCAAAGAGCTTGGTTTGGACAACCTCGGCACTGTTTATTGGGACCTCCCGACACCAGCGCTATACGAGGAGGCCATCCGCCGTTACGAAGGCGCACTGAGCCATCTCGGCCCGCTGGTCATACGTACTACTCCTTATACTGGCCGATTGCCGAAGGATAAATTTCTCGTGCGTGAGCCTGCCAGTGAAAACAAAATCTGGTGGGGCAAAATTAACCGGCCTCTGGACGCAGCAAAGTTTGATGCACTGAAAAATCGCCTTTGTGCTTATTTGCAAGGAAAGGACGTTTTTGTTGAGAATTGCTACGCGGGCGCGGATGCCGATTTCCGCGTGCCGATCCGGATCATCAGCGAACGCGCTTCGGCGGCGCTTTTTGCCCGCACAATGTTCATTCGCGAACTTGACCCGGAGGCATTGAAGCGTCACACGCCTGAGTTCACCGTGATTCATGCCCCAGACTTTCACGGAGATCCGGCGGTCGACGGCACACATTCCGAAGCATTTGTGTTAATTCATTTCGGTAAGAAACTCATTCTTATCGGTGGAACGGCTTACTCTGGAGAGATTAAGAAGTCTGTCTTCACCATCATGAATTATCTTTTGCCGCAAAAGGGGGTGATGGCGATGCATTGCTCGGCCAACTACGGGAAGGATGAAAATGATGTGGCGATTTTCTTCGGCCTCTCGGGTACTGGCAAAACTACGTTGTCCGCAGACCCGGAGCGAACGCTCATTGGTGACGACGAGCACGGGTGGTGTGACGCCGGGGTCTTTAATTTTGAAGGCGGCTGCTATGCCAAAGTCATCCGTCTCTCGGCACAAGGCGAGCCGGAGATTTATGATACCACCCGTCGTTTTGGCACCATTCTCGAAAACGTGGTGATGGACTTCGAAACGCGGCATGTCGATCTGGATGACAGTTCGCTGACGGAAAACACTCGCGCGGCCTATCCTATCACGCACATTCCCAATATGACGCGCACTGGAAAAGCCGGTCATCCGAGACACATCATCATGCTTACGTGCGACGCTTTTGGCATCTTGCCGCCTATTGCAAAGTTAACGCGCGAACAAGCGATGTATCACTTTCTTGCGGGTTACACGGCAAAAGTCGCGGGTACGGAAACGGATGTGACCGAACCCCAGGCCACGTTCAGCCCTTGCTTTGGCGCGCCATTCATGGCCTTGCCACCGACCACTTATGCACGGCTGTTGGGAGAAAAGATCGCGAAACACAACGTGGACGTGTGGCTCGTCAATACCGGCTGGAGTGGTGGACCGCATGGTGTCGGGAAACGAATCGATCTTGGCTATACGCGTGCCATTATCAAAGCCGTGCTATCCGGGGCCTTGGAGCGAATTGCCACGGAACCGCATGCGGTCTTCGGGTTCGCCGTTCCAACCTCGTGCCCTGGCGTTCCTACGACGATCTTGAATCCTCGAAATACTTGGAAAGACGCGGCAGCGTATGATCGCAAAGCGGCGGAACTCGCGGAGATGTTTGAGAAAAATTTTGCTGAAAACGCCAATGATGCTCCGGCTGAAATTAGAAAGGCCGGCCCGAATCCAACCGTTCCCTCCTTGGCCGAATTAGCATCTACGGCCTTTTACATGTGAAAGGAGAAAAACCTATGAAACAGAACAGCAGCAGGACGCCCACAGAAGTGAAAGATGCAATTGAATGCCTTACCACGATCCCGACGAAATCACTTTCAGTGAGAGTACAAAACCGTTGGGTTTATCTTTCAGGCACATTGAGGGATCACCATCAAAGGCAGTTTGTCGGCGAGTTGGTCCAGCACCTCGACGGCGTCGATGGCGTCACTAACCTGATAGCGGTAGAACCCGATCCGGTCGCGCAGAATTGATTCGGTGTAACGTTTAGTCATTTAATCCCCATCCTTCAGGGGTTGGGGATATGGCAAAGTCTTTATATATTGGAGATGGCACGCACCTGTCCTCTTCGAGGAGACTTTGCTGCACCAAAAAGTCGATTCCGGCATCCGTGGCCGCTTTTTTTAAGTAGTCAAACGTTGCAAAGGGGACTGCGAGAGAACCTCCAGGATAGTGAAATAGTCCAACTAGGATTGCGGTCTGCGCTTTTTTCTGGGGAACCCAGGCGCTAATCCATTCCTTGACTGCGGGCGGCAGGTCCTCCTGTTGGTGGGTGGCCACAATGATCGCGTCAGCGGCTACCGCGTCGCGAACCGCATCCAAATTCAGAATGCAGCTTTGGAACATATCGAATGGCCAGATTTGGATGTGAAACGGCAGTCCGTTTTCAAAACATGATAGCAGCAGTTGGCACGTCTCTATTCCGGATTTTATGCTCGCCGCGTCCTCACACACAAGAACCACACGGAAGGTGGTTTTCGGTTCGGGTTCGGGTGCATAATAAGACGTGCCCGGCTTCACGATACAAACGTGGCTCCAATGTGAGGAGTGGGCAATTGGGAAAGTGGATGAACTTTTTTCGGGGAATTTCCTAAACCCCCTAAGGCTGATCTGCAGTCCCTTCAGCTTCAACCCAGCGTACCGCATAGCGGACAAGTTTTGTTGCCGATTGAAGATTCAGCTTTTCTTTGATGTTCGCACGGTGTGCTTCCACCGTTTTTACGCTGAGATGCAGCTTGCGGGCGATATCGCGGGTGCCTTGGCCTTCCCCAATCAAGCGGAACACTTCAAATTCTCTGTCCGAAAGTTGTTCCATAGGCGAATCTGAGACCTCCAATCGACGACCAGAGAGGCTTTCGAGAATTCTCGCTGACATTCGTCCACTAACGTAGATCTGTCCGTTCAAAACCTGCCGGACGGCTTCCATCAATATCTTTCCACCCTCTTGCTTCATGATATAGCCACGACCACCTGCCCGTAGCACGCGCTCGGCATACAGCTTTTCATCGTGCATCGATATGACGAGAATCGGCGTGCCACAAAGTACGCGAATATCCTTGATGAGTTCGAGGCCGTTTTTGTCCGGAAGCGAAATGTCAGCGATGATTATGTCCGGCGTGCTGGCCGAGATGACGTTCATAGCCTGGGCCGCGTTGCCAGCCTCCCAGGCAACATACAGGTCGGGCTCTTGATTGATCAATTGCGCGAGCCCCTGACGCATCATTGGATGGTCGTCGATGATCAAAATGCGTTTTTTGACCGGCTCAATTTTCTTTTTTGTTGGCACGTTGGGCTGTCTTTCCCTTTCCTTGAATGCTGGCGTTGCGCAACACGGAACAAACAACTCTCGCTCCTCCCGCCGGATTGTTTTCGATCACAAGCGTCCCGCCAATCATTCCTGCGCGGGATTGCATAATGCGCAACCCCATCCCTTTTTGCTTCGGAAGCGTTTTGGGAAAGCCTGTACCATTGTCGAGAACGGTCAGAACGATTCTGCGCTGCTCTTCTTTGAGATGAATCACAATTTCTGTTGCCTTGCCGTGTCGTATTGCATTGGAAACGGCCTCCTGTGCAATGCGGAGTAATTGGGTGGCTACCGCTTGATCCTCTACGAGCACAGGTGGAGCACAGCGGAAATGACCTGCGACATTGAAAGACCTCTTGATATTGACTGCCAGTTCATCGAGTGCGGACATCAGCCCTTCGGATTCCAGTGTGACCGGAGCCAAACCGCGCGCCAATGAACGCGTATGGCTGATGACGTTTCGGACGTGTGCGGCTATTTGTCCGACTCGATCGGAATCCGCTTTCGATTTTGTTGCAAGAGTTTGCTCGAGTGCCCGACTCATCAGCTCAATGCCGGCGAGTTGCTGGCAGAGATCATCGTGCAGATCCTGGCCGATGCGTCGCTGTTCCCGGGCGCTGATTTCGAGAATTTCTTTTTCCAGTTGCTTTCGGTCCGTGATGTCACGAACGAATCCTGTGAACAGGCGGCGATCGGCGAGCATTATTTCGCTGACCGAAAGATCCATCGGAAAGATTGTCCCGTCTTTGCGTCTGCCGGAAACCTCCCGTCCGATACCAATGATTTTAGCTCTGCCGGTCTTGAGATAGTTGGCGATAAAGGCATCGTGTTGTTCGTGATAAGGCGAGGGCATCAGAATGTTAACATTCTTGCCGATGACCTCGGACGGTTTATAGCCAAAGATTTTCACTGCGGCAGGGTTCATGGATTCGATCAAGCCACGCTCGTCGATTGTGATGATTCCTTCCACCGCGGTCTTAAGAATGGCGCGGAGACGCTCTTCGGTTTCGTCAAGGGCCGTTGTGGCACGGACCAGTTGTTGCTGTGTGCTCAATTCTATTGAGTGTTTGGAACGTCGCCCCGTTTTGAGCGGCTCGATAGGTTTGGCAGTTGCTTTTGTTTTTCGGGGGTTCTTCATGCCACAGCGCAAGCACTATGGGAAAGATCCCGCGTAATTCCAATTCCAAACGCGCCATCGCGGTCAACGAGCCAATATTTGAGCGCGATATTCCGTCGGAGACTGGCCGAGTATTTTCTTGAATACCCGGTTAAAATGCGTCAGCGACTGGAAGCCAACCTCAAAGGCGATTTCACTCACGCGCAGGTTCGGATTGAGAAGCAGGTTCTTCGATTTCTCAATACGGATTCGCGAAACATAATCGGTGAAGTTGACTCCGGTGAGTTTCTTGAAAATTTTGCAAAAATAAAACGTGCTCGTATTGACCGCCCTGGCCACCTCGCTGAGCGAAAGGTCTTCCGTCTGGTGTTCGTGAATGTATTCCTTGGCACGGGCGATAACCGGCGGTTCTGCGTTTTCTTGTTGAACAATAAGGCGATTGCTAAGAGTGGAAAGTTGTTCCGCAAAAATGCTTAGCAGTGTCACAACGGATTTGTGTTGCTGGCGGGAAATGACCCGCGTCTCAAAATAGGCTTTTTTCAGTTCGGCCGGCTCTACCTCCAAGCCCCACTCGGCCACCTGTTTTGCGGTTCGTCGGAATTGCGCTTCCGTCGGCTTTCGGCGAAACACTTGGCCTGTTTGCAGAAACCCGATCAACCGGCTGCCAAGTCTTACAGGCACCGCAGTATCACATAATCCTACCTTGCAGGTCATCGTTTGAGGCCCATCGGTTGCGGCTTGGGAAAGGGCTTCGGTTATTTGCAAGCAAGCGGCACAAGCTGCGCTTTTCCGCGCCATCATCTGGCAAAAAGGATTTTCGTGGCGTTTGCCTTGCAGTGGCAATTGCCAGGATTCGACCGGGCGCAATGACATCGGCAATCCGGTAGTCTCGCTGAAGGCTTGTTCGTAGTCGTGGTACAATCTCGAACCGGCCAGGGCTTTTAGCACTGCACGATTGTCAGCTCCGTCCGTGTTCCCGTTAGTGGCCGAAAACAAATCTTTGGATTTGCAAGACAATCTCCCTTCATTTCGCGAGGCGCTCCTGACAAATGTTGTTTGCATGAAAACAAATTACGCGAATCGCCCGGGATCAACAATTGGGATACCCCCCGATCATTTTTAGTGTGGCAGATTAACAGCAGTAGGGGAATCCCTTAGAGGAACGGCCTATTTGAATCCGGCCGGCACGCAGCGCCTGGTGTTGGCGATTATGACCGGCAGAGCGTCATTCGCACGAATCAGGTTCTCCTTTCGTCTGTTGATGAAAAAATGCGCGACGGAAAGATTCTTGCACTACTTTCGATATTTCGTATATTCAAAACTTCGATGGCTAAAACACAGATTCATCCCCGACATTTGAACGCTTTGCGCAAGTTCAAGGCAGAGGTTTTTCAGGCACTGGCGCACCCCACGCGCATTCACGTAATAGAAACGCTGGCAGACGGGGAACTGTCAGTGGGCGCGATTCTGGCGCGCGTGAAGGTCGAACCAGCGAATCTTTCCCAGCATCTCTCGGTGTTGCGTCTCAAAAACCTGGTGACCACGCGGAAAGTGGCCAACCAGGTTCTTTATTCTGTGCGGGATCCGCTGCTCATTGAAGTGCTGGACACTATGCGCCGTTATTTCCAACGACATTTTGAGGAAGCCATCGCAATGCATAAGCACTTGGAGAGTGTCCAGTAAAGCTCCTGACGCAGGGTGCCTGTGCATTGCTGGTATGAAGATCATTACTCAATTTCGACACAGAATCGTGGAACCACTCAAAATGGAGGGGGGAACGAGATGACGCAGGGCTGGCTCTTGGCCTGTGCTGGTAGTGGATTAATCGTTGGAATGGCCGCTGCCTTCATTGCTCCGCGCTTTTGGATGGCGATAACAACCCTAAGCGCTGGTGCAGCGCTGGCCGCAGCAATAGGAGCGTTCACGTCCAGCACGGTTTGGGATTGGCAGCCGGGTCTTGTCGTCTGCGGCGAACCGGTTCATCTGCGGCTCGACGCGTTAAGCGCATTGTTTTTGTCATTGGTCAGCATCGTTGGAGGGGCAGGTGCCGTATATTCCCAAGGGTATTGGAAAGACACGGAGCATCCCAATTCCGCTCGCTTTGGGCGGATGTGGTGGAATGCGCTGCTGCTCTGCCTCGGAATCATTCTTACGACGGTCAACGGGCTGCATTTTCTCATCGGATGGGAATTGTTTACGCTTTGCGCGTATTTCCTGGTGACGTTGAGCCGCAGTTCGCGCGAAGTGCGCGCGGCCGGTTGGTTATATCTGTGCGCTTCGCATTTGGCAGCGCTCTGCCTGTTTGCTTTCTTCGCCATTCTTGCCGCACGCACTGGAAGTTGGGGGCTTGGGCCGATGCGCGAGCGCGCGGAACTGGCGCCATTATTCTGGCTTGCGCTGGCGGGATTTGGGCTAAAAGCAGGCGTGTTTCCACTGCACGTCTGGTTGCCATCGGCACACGCTAATGCGCCCAGTCATGTTTCGGCCATCTTGTCCGGGGTGACTCTCAAGATCGGCATTTATGGACTGGTAAGGTTCAGCGGTTGGCTGCCGGCGCTACCATCCGCGGGTTGGACAGTGGCAACGCTGGGCGTATTGAGCGCCATTCTGGGTGTCGCCTTTGCGCTCGGACAACACGATTTCAAGCGCTTACTTGCTTATCATAGCGTTGAGAATATTGGCATTATCCTCATCGGGCTCGGTTTTGCACTCGTGGCGGTCGGCCAGGGAAAAGCGGCGTGGGGACGACTTGCGCTGGCGGGCGGACTATTGCACGTGTGGAACCACGGCTTGTTCAAACCCCTGCTGTTCTTCGCGGCCGGCTCGGTGAATCACGCCACCGGCACGCGCGAAATGAGCCAGTTGGGCGGGTTGTGGCGGGCCATGCCTTGGACCGCTTCGCTCTTCGCACTAGGAGCGGTGGCCATTTCGGGCCTGCCGCCTCTTAACGGGTTTGTGAGCGAATGGCTGGTGTACTTGGGTTTATTCGACGCCGCAATTGCGCGAGGTCCTGTCTCTTGGGCCGCCATTCCAGCGGCGGTTTTGCTCGCAGTAACCGGGGCATTAGCGCTTGCCTGTTTCGTGAAGGTTTGCGGCGTGGTGTTTTTGGGCGCTCCGCGTTCCAAGGCGGCAGACCGCGCGCATGAGTGTGGCCCGTCCATGCGCGTTGCCATGCTGGTGCTCGGAGCCGGTTGTGTGGCAATTGGCCTTGGCTCGATTTTTTTCTGGCCCGCCGTGTCGCGCGCGGTCGAAGTCTGGCAGCCGATTTGGACCGGGGAGAACACGGCGCAGCCCCTTGTGGCATTGAGTCAAGCACATGTCGCGCTGGCGCTGCTCGCGGTAGTGGCTTCCCTGGTGCTTTGGCGCAAGGCAAAGCGGGGCGGATTTACGCGCGCCTTGACATGGGATTGCGGTTACGCCGCGCCAACACCGCGAATGCAATACACCGCCGGTTCATTTGCGGGAATTATCACCGAGTGGTTCGCGTGGATTTTGCGCCCAATAAAACACGAGCATCGTCCTGAGAAAGTATTCCCCGCGCAAGCGAGTTTTGTGCAACACACGCCGGAAACGGTGCTCGAATACGCCGTCGAGCCGGCGGGCAGTTTGATCATGCAACTGGCCCTGAAAGCGCGACGCTTCCAACATGGGCGGGTTCAGACTTATGTGCTCTACCTGGTGGTGGCCATCGCCGGGCTCGCGCTGCTGGTATTTTTGGGAGGCGGCAATTGAAATTGTGAGCAACGAAATATGTATCTGAATCTCATCCAGATTGCCGAGTCTTTTGGCGTTTCGGAAAGCACCATCGAAGGGTGGATTCGCAACGAGGGCATGCCGCATACCCCGGACCGCGGCCGGTTGTTGTTCGACCGGGCCCAGGTGGTGCAATGGGCGGCGACGCGCGGGTTAGCCACGCGCGCCGGCTTTCTGACACCGGAGAACTCGGCGTTCGCGACAGGTTGCCAGATCGAGCCGCTCCTGCGAACTGGCGGCGTCTGGCGTGACGTCCTTGCGGCAGAGGTGCTCAATGTTCTGGCAAAGGTTGTCGCCGCGTTGCCCGGTGTTACCCCATCCATTCACCAGCTTCTCACCCAGAGACTGCAGGCTGCCGGCGGCGTGACCTGGGCGGCCATTGGCGACGGATTTGCCTTGCCGCACCCTCGCACGCGCGTGTCGCTTGGGCGAGACTCAGGCACAGTGGCGTTGCTGCTTTTGCGCGACCCATTGACGCAAGCCGGTCCGGCACCGGATGACACGCCGGTCACGCGCTTGTTTTTTTTCATCGCTCCTTCGCCTCGGGCGCACCTGGATTTGCTTGGGCGGCTGACACGAGTCCTGGCACAGGGCGACTTGCGGGATCTCGTTATAAAGGGAGCGAGTGATCGAGAGATTTTTGCGGCCGCCGCCGATGCTGATCGCGCCATGTCCAATGGAAACAAGCTGGAGGCAAAACGATGACACCTGGAACGCTGCTTCTTCTCGCTGCGGTGAGTCTGGTTGCGGGCATCGCATGCGGCCCGCGCTTTTCAAGGCTGTGGCTGGCTCTGACGTTGGTGGGCGTATCGGCGACATTGGGGGCGGCACTTTTGGTGCTTGGCGGAGCGGCAAATTGGGAATGGCGGAGCCAATTTAATATAGCCGGCGAGGCGCTTCACTTCCGACTTGATGCCCTAAGCGCTCTCTTTCTCGTGTTGTTGAGCGTGGTGGGTGGAACGGGCGCGGTCTATGCGCGCGAATATTGGCCTGACGAAGATCACCCGGGGACCGCGCCACGCGGCCGGGTTTGGTGGTGCGGGCTTTTGTTGAGCATGGGGCTGTTGTTGGTGTCGTCGAATGGGCTGCATTTCCTCATCGCGTGGGAGTTGTTCACGGTTTGCTCCTACTTTCTCATCGCGCTGGACCGTCAGAAGCGCGAGGCACGCGCCGGGGGCTGGTTATTTCTCG
>Ga0134126_10000644_pt1 | contig 44107 bp, 43 predicted proteins | sample KB31752_FD_96881 | JGI IMG/M metagenome (GOLD analysis project Ga0134126, IMG submission 96881) | Terrestrial soil microbial communities with excess Nitrogen fertilizer from Kellogg Biological Station, Michigan, USA - KB3-175-2 | ecosystem: Environmental > Terrestrial > Soil > Unclassified ...
CACGAAATCGGCACCGGCGTGAACACCGTCATAGCGCAGATGGCAGCCCAGCGACTCGGCATCCCTCTCTCGTCGGTTTCGATCGAAACCGGCGACACCACATTGCCGCCTTCGCCGGTTGCCGGCGGATCAAACCAGACGGCAAGCTGCTGCAACGTCGTGATGAAAGCGTGCGACGCCATTCGCGAGAAGCTTACACACGCCGCCATCACGTCGAACGAAAGTCCACTAGCCGGCAAATCCGCAGGCCAGATTCGATTCACCGAAGGCCGTGCGGTGTCGCAGGAGGGCGGCGAAGAACGACTCGCTGATCTGTTCAAGCGGATGGGCGTCGGTGCCATCGAGGAATATGCGGAATTCCTGCCGCCAGGCGCCAAGCCGGATGCCATCAAAAACCTGTACGCCGGCATGCCTTTCCTTGGCGGCGGCTCGAAGGGCGAAAAGCTGATGTACGCGCTCGGCGCCGAATTCGTGGAGGTGCGCATCAACGAATTGACTCGTGAAATCCGCGTACCCCGCATCGTCGGCGCCTTTGCGGCCGGTCACATCATGAATACGCGCACTGCGCACAGCCAATACATGGGCGCGATGATCTGGGGAATTTCTTCTGCGCTCCACGAAGCGACCGAGATCGACCCGAACGTCGCGCGTTACGTGAACGACAATCTTGCCGACTATCAGGTGCCGGTGAACGCCGACATCCAGCAGGTCGAGGTGATCCTCGTTCCGGAAGAGGATAATTTCGTCAATCTGGCGGGCGTCAAAGGCATCGGCGAGCTTGGCAATGTCGGCACCGCCGCCGCAGTCGCGAACGCGGTCTACCACGCGACCGGCATTCGCGTGCGCCAGTTGCCGATCCGGCTGGAAAAACTGCTGGTGTGAGCCGCGCTACGTGTGCGGATAGCCAGGGTGATTAACCGACCCCGCTATTCCGGCAGCCAATGGCCGCGTTTCTGCCGGTCAATTCCAGGGGCGAGTTCGGATGTCAGCGCTGTTGAAGCACCCTCTACGCAAGCAACAACTGGTCGTCGGAAATTTCCGAGCCTTCTTTCCGGCGGAACATCTGCACAAGCTGTTCGACCGTCATCGAGGCGCGCTCCGCCCCGGTGATGTCGAGGATGATCTGGCCCTGATGCAACATGATGGTGCGGCTGCCGAATTCGAGCGCCTGCCGCATGCTGTGCGTCACCATCGCGGTTGTGATGCCGAATTTCTGCACGATCTCTCCGGTGAGCTTCATCACCAGCTCAGCGGCGGCAGGATCGAGTGCAGCGGTGTGTTCGTCGAGCAGCAACACCTTGGTCGACCCGAGCGTCGCCATGATCAGCGACATCGCCTGACGTTGGCCGCCGGAGAGCATCGCGACACGGTCGTGCAGCCGCTTTTCAAGGCCCAACTTCAGCATCGAAAGCCGCTCGACCGCCATCTTGCGGACGTTGTCGGTAATCGCAAAGCGGAAGCCGCGAGGCGACGTGCGCGCCGCGGCAATGGCGATATTCTCGATAATCGACATGTCCTCGCAAATACCTGCGCGCGGGTCCTGAAACATGCGCGCCAATACGGAGGAGCGGCGTTGCACCGGCCAGTTGGTAACGTCAGCGCCGTCGATGAAGATGTGGCCGGTGCTCGGAAAGATTTCCCCCGCAAGCAAATTAAGGAAGGTCGACTTGCCCGCGCCGTTCGAGCCGATCACGGTGACGAATTCGCCGGCAGAAATCGACAAATTGACGTCGTGCAGCGCCCGATTTTCGAGCGCGGTCCCCTTGTTGAAGGTGACGCCAAGATTTTCGACGCGGATCATTTGAGCCCGCCCGGTCGTCGCGAAAACGTGGATTTTCGCACCGGCACCCACAGAGCGATGGCAACCAGCACTGCTGTCACCACGTTGACATCCGACGCCGTCAGGCCGATGGCGTCACTGCTCAACGCGAGCGCCAGCGCAATTCGATAGAGTATCGAACCCAGTACGCACGCGAGCGTCAGCATCGGGACGAGTCGCGATGGCATCAGCGCTGTCCCGCCGATGACAGCAGCCAAAGCGACAACGATCACGCCAATGCCCATGGAGACATCGGCGGCGCCGAGCATCTGCGCGAACAACGCGCCGCTCAGCGCCGTCAGGCCGTTGGCCATCCCAAGCCCGACAACGATCATGCGGCCGACCTGGATGCCGTTTGCCTGCGCCATGCGCGGATTGGCGCCTGCCGCGCGCATCGCCAGCCCAAATCCCGTTCCGAGAAACAGATCGATGAGGATCTTGAAGACGATGACAACCACGGTCAGAAGCACGATCGGCGCATAGAACGACGGGACGCCGAGGCGCTCGAACGGCGTGTAAACCGTTGCCATGTTGATCAGACCGATATTCGGCCGGTCCATAATGCGCAGATTGACCGAATACAGCGCGATCGCCGTCAGGATGCCGGCGAGAATATGCAAGATACGCAGCTTGCGATTGAGAAATGCGGTGGCGAAGCCCGCAAGGCAACCGACCAGACCGGCGGCCAGCGTCGCCGTCCAGGCGTCGACGCCGCTGACCATCAGTTTGGCCGCCACTGCCGCACCCAGCGGGAACGAGCCCTCGACCGTCAGGTCCGGAAAATCCAGCACCCGAAAAGTGAGGTATGCTCCCAACGCGACAAGCGCAAAGGCCAGTCCCGTCTCAAGAGCGCCAATGAAAGCGTAGAGACTCAATTGTTACGTCCGAAAATGGTTCATGAACTTCGTTAGAAGACCTGCGCCGCCCGCTTGAGCAAAGCCGGCGACAGCTTGACCCCCATTTTCGCTGCAGACTCCTTGTTGACGTAGAGCGCAAGCGAGTTCGGCAAGTCTTTCATGTACTGGACGTCCATGTCGCCCGGGCTGGTGCCCTTGAACACCTTGTCGACCATGTCGGCAGTCCGCTTGCCCATGTCCACGAAGTCGAAGCCGACCGTCGCAACGGCGCCGCGTTGTACGCTGCGGCGCTCTGCCGTGAAGATCGGGATTTTCGCATCTTGTGCCACCTTTACCAGCGATTCGAAGGCGCCATAGACCGTTGTGTCGTTCGGCACGAAGATCGCCTCAACCTTGCCAACCAGGGCCTGACCGGCGCTCGGAACATTGTTGATACCCATTGCCGGCGACTCGATCGTCTTGAAGCCCATCTTCGGCGCGATCGCCTTTATGCTCTCGACGGTCGAGCGGGCGTTATCAAGACTCGGATCATAGACGAGACCGAGCGTCTTCAGGTTCGGCACGATCTCCTTCACGATGTTAATCTGGCTCTCGGTGGGAACGAGATCCGAGATTCCCGACGCATTGCCGCCGGGATGATTCTCCCGCGTCACCAGCTTGGACTTAAGCGGATCGGTGACCGTCGTGAAGATAATCGGAATGTCCTTTGTCGCCGCGACCGCCGCCTGGCTGGTCGGCGTCGTTATCGTCACGATGACGTCAGGCTTCTCGCCAATAAACTGACGCACGATTTGTTGCGCCGTGCCGAAATTTCCCTGCGCGCTTTTGAAGTCGACCTTGAGGTTTTTTCCCTCGGTGTAGCCGTGCGCGGCGAGCCCCTTGATCAGCCCTTCCTTAACTTCGAGCAGTTGGGGCGTGTCGTTCATCGTGATGATCGACATCGTCTTGACGGCGTCTGCTGCCTGCGCCGAAACGCTCAGCGCCAGACTGAATACCGCACCCGCTATGGCAAAAGATATCTTCGACATGTTCGATCTCCTCCCGTAATGCACTTCCTTGAATGGCCGTTTCTCGGCTCTTTGGACGAGTGCGGGGCTTCAGCCCGCTTTTGCGTTTCGATTGCATAGCTCCATAGCGGTCAGCGCATAAATCTTCGCCGTTTTCACCATGTCTTCAACGGTAAAGTACGTGTTGCCACCGCCGGCACCGCCGCCACAGCCATAGGTCAGCGACGGGATGCCAAGCTCGTTATAGGGATTGATGTCGCGCCACATGCTGCATTCAGGCGCACCCGCAGGTTCCGACGGCTTGCCTATGATCGCCTGGTGCGCGGTTTCAAGCGAATCTTTCAAAGGCTCGATGCCTTCCGCGTTAAAGCCGCGCCGATAAAGGAAAGGCCGCACCTCAGCCTTGAGGTCGAGCTTGGACACGATCGCTTCAATCTCGTCCTTGATCGTCAGCGGCGCGGTGTCCGGATTGAGCCGGACGTCGAGATAGACCGAACACAACTCCGGAATGCGATAGACTTTGTACGGAACGCCGCCACGGATCGCACCAATCACTGCCTTCGGCACCACAGTGCCGCCGCTGTAGGTTTTGGTGTAGCGCTTTTCGTAACCGTCCGCCCACTCCTCGATCGCTTCGACAAGCTTTGCCATCCGCACGATGGCGTTAGGGCTTTTGAGCGCCGGCAGCGGACGAGGCACATACGGCGTGTAACGCGACGGCCCGGCGTAAACCGTAATCTTTATGAACAGCTTGCCGGCCTCGACCCATGCAGGCTTGAAATTCGTCGCTTCGGCAACCAAAGCGTAGTGACTGATCGCACCGTGCGTAATGGCGAAGCGCGTGCCGATGTCGTTCCCAAGATAATCGTGACCCTGGAATTCATCGACAGAGTCGCCGCACAACTCGCCGCAGACCGCTGAGAGCACGAGATCGCCTTTCAGGCGCACCTTCGCGTTTTGCAGGGCCTTGGCGGCGATGAGCCAGCAGGTCATCGGGCCTTTGCAATTGACCAGCGGGTAACCCCAGATCTTGCCGTCTTCCAGCCAGGCCTCGTGATAGATGCGGTCGTTGGCGTCGGTGAAGCGCGCGCTGTCTTCGCGCGACATAATCGTGTCGAGATGGCTGTTGAAGGAGAGGCTCGGGCCTCCGCCGGTGCCGGTGACACGGCCGATAACATTGAAGCGGTCTTCGTAAGCGCCGATGCGCTCCGGCCTGAAGCCGTTCTGCGCCATCCACTCATAGACGTAATTGCCCGCTTCCAGCTCCTTGCCGAGCGGCGCTTCGATATTCCCGAGATCGAGACCAAGCTTGGTCAAGTCGTCGCGCAAGGCCTCGACGGCGCTGCACACATTGTCTTTCGCGGACCGATCGAGCATTTGCTCATCTCCCCGAATTATTTGTATGCTAACGATCTCAGCGAAGCCGAGTCAATTAGAACGTTCACCAATGAAGGCTCCCCCGTTCGAGTATGTGCGGCCGACCCGGTTGCAGGATGCGATCGGCTTTCTCGCCGAGCACGGTGCGGATGCTAAAGTCCTTGCGGGCGGCCAAAGCCTCGTTCCCATGCTGGCATTCCGGATGGCCTCGCCGCGCTTCCTGGTCGATATCGGCTGCATCCCCGGCCTCAACCGCATCACGATCGACAACGACGGAATTCGTCTCGGCGCTTTGGTGCGCTGGCGCGATATCGAGCGCAGCGTGGAATTGCAACGCGCACATCCACTGTTGGTTGAAGCCATTCGACACGTCGCGCACTATCAGATCCGCAATCGCGGCACGGTCGGCGGGAGCCTCGCGCATGCCGACCCGGCGGCAGAAATGCCGGGCATCGCAGTCACCTGCGAGGCGCAGATCGTCATTGCGGGACCGCGTGGTCAGCGAACAGTTCCGGCGGCCGAGTTGTTTGCCGGCGCGCTTTCCACGACGCTGGAACCAGATGAGTTGATCACCGAAGTGCGGCTTCCACCTTGGCGACACAACCGCCGCTGGGCTTTCGAGGAATTCGCACGCCGGCGTGGCGACTTTGCGCTTGCCGGGGTCGCACTCTTTTATGATGCAGGCGAAAACGGCCGTGCGACAAACGTCCATGTCGGCGCCATCGGTGTCAGCGACACGCCGCTGCGGCTCGCCGCCGCAGAAGCCGCCATCATGGACAAAGCGGTCACTGAAACGACCATCCATGAGGCCGGCGTGGCGGCGGCCGAAGCCGTCAATCCCCCTGATGATATTCATGCTCCAGGTGAATATCGACGCGCCTTGCTGGGTGTCCTCACCGAGCGCGCGCTCGCTCGCGCCGCCGAACTACCTTTGCGGGAGGACAAATGAGCGAGCACGCAAAAGTACATCTCACGGTCAACGGCAAGGTTTACGAAGCGAACGTCGAGCCGCGCACCACGCTCGTCGACTGCCTGCGTCACGATCTCAAGCTTACCGGCACCCATGTCGGTTGCGAGCACGGCGTATGCGGTGCCTGCACCGTTATTGTCGATAACGCGGCAGTCCGTTCCTGCCTGATGTTCGCCGTGCAGGCGGACGGCGCGCAAATCACCACGGTCGAAGGCTTGTCGAACGGCGACGCGCTCAGCCCGTTGCAGGCATCATTTCGCAAGCACCACGCGCTGCAATGCGGATTCTGCACGGCAGGTATCCTGACTACGGCGCACACGTTGCTCAGTGAAGAGCCCGACGCCGACGCCGACCGTATCCGTGAGGTTTTATCGGGCAATATCTGCCGCTGCACTGGCTACGTGCAAATCATTGAGGCTGTGCTTGATGCACGCGCGGCGTACAAGCAAAATCCGGGGGCGGCGCCATGAATGCGGCCCGTAACGTCTACATCGGCCACGAGGTCGAGCGCACGGAGGATTTCCGTTTTCTGACCGGCCGTGGTGTTTTCGTCGACGACTACGAACCCGCCGGGGTGTGGCATGCGGCGATCCTGCGCAGTTCGGTCGCGCACGGTCGCATCGGGAAAATAGACGCCGCAGCGGCGCTAAAAATTCCGGGCGTGCATGCGGTCATCACCGCTGCCGACATTGGCGAGAAAATCCCGACCATCCCAATCAGGCTCGCGCCCATTGCCGGACTTGAAAAGTATCTTCAACCGGTTATCGCCACCGACAAGGTCCGTTACGTCGGCGAGCCTGTTGCCGTGGTCCTCGCCGACAGCCGCGCCATTGCCGAGGACGCAGTTGCAGAAATCGACCTTACGATCGAATCGCTCGACCCGATTCCCGACTGGCGGGCTGCGGAAACCGACAAAACCCTGCTCTTCGAGCAGAACGGCACCAACGTCGCCACCCGCTACAGTGTCGGATTCGGCGATACCGATGCGATCTTCGTCAGCGCCGAATATACCCGACGCGAGTTCTTTCGCGCGCACCGCCACACGGCCGTACCGATGGAGACGCGTGGCGTGGTTGCCGAGTGGGATGCAGCCGCGGAGCGGCTGATCGTCAATGGCGCGACCAAGGTGACCTTCTTTAACAGGCGCGCGCTCGCCGCCATGATGCAGATGCCGGAAAGTGCGATCGATCTGATCGAACTTGACGTCGGCGGCGGCTTCGGCATCCGCGGCGAGTTTTATCCGGAAGACTTTCTCATTCCATTCGCGGCGCGCAAGTTCAAGAGGCCGGTGAAATGGATCGAGGACCGGCTTGAGCATCTGCAGGCGGCCAATCATTCACGCGAAATCGACTGCGAACTGGAGATCGCCTGCCGCCGTGACGGCACCATCGTCGCGCTGCGCGGGTGCATTTACAGCGATATGGGAGCCTATACGCGCACGAATTCGGGCGTAGTGCCGGCCAAAGCCGCACAATTCCTGCATGGACCCTATCACATCCCTGCGGTCAAATTCGACGTCGCCGCCTACATGACGAGCAAGACACCGGTCGGCACCTATCGTGCGCCCGGCCGCTTTGAAGCCAATTTCTTCCGCGAGCGGCTGATCGACATGGCGGCGCGCGATCTCAAGATCGATCCAATTGAATTTCGCCGAAAGAACCTGATTGCCACAGCAGAGATGCCCTACTCCATCGGCAAACTGGTTCCGTATGAAAACGAATCCGCCTACGACACAGGCGACTATCATGCCGGACTGGACAAATGCCTGGAGGCATTCGGCTGGAACGAGAAGAAGCATTTGCAGGGCCGGAATATCGACGGGCGTTATCATGGCCTTGGCGTGGCCTGTTTCGTCGAAAGCGGCGGCGCGGGCCCGCGCGAAAACACGCGCATGATCCTGGAGCGCGACGGGCGTATCACGGTCGCCATCGGCTCATCCGTTCTCGGCCAAGGCCTGGAGACGGTGTTCGCCCAGATCGCAGCCGACGCACTATCGGTGCCGTTCGAGACTTTCCGCGTATTGCATGGCTCGACCACGCTCGTGGATGAAGGTTTTGGCACTTACCACTCGCGCGCTGTGGTCATGGGCGGTTCGGCCATTCTCGATGGCGCCAAAAATCTTCTAGACGCGATCCGCACTGCGGCGGCTTTGCAGTTCAACTGCCGCTCTGATGACGTTGCGATCGAAGATGGCGAAATAAAAAGTCCCGATGGCCGCACGCTGACGTTTGCCGCACTAGCGGCTGCCGCCGGACCGATCGAGGTCAAGGGTACGTTTGCGAACACCAAGCGCACTTACAGCTATGGCGCGCACGCCGCCCACGTCACAGTCGACGCACGGACCGGTCATGTCGCGGTGCTCGATTATCTGGCGGTGGAAGATATCGGCCGCACCATCAATCCAGCGTTAGTACATGGACAAACTTTCGGCGCGGTGGTGCAGGGTCTTGGCGGCGTGTTCCTGGATCATCTTATCTACGATGCCAACGCCCAGCTTCTGAACGCATCGTTGGCCGAATACCTGCTGCCGACCGCGACGGACTTCCCGTTCATCCGTGGCATCACAATGGAATTGCATCGCTCACCGAGCAACCCATTGGGAGCGAAAGGTGCCGGTGAAGGGGGCATGGTGGCTGTAGCCGCGGCCGCCGGAAATGCAGTCGCAGCGGCGCTTTCAAGCCTTGGAGTCGAGCCAACTGAATTGCCGCTGACGCCGCCGCGACTCTGGCGGCTCATGAAGGACGCCAAGGATCGCAGCCCCGCAACGCCATGACGCGTCCGGGCTCGAGCATGAGTTCACAAATCTGAACGCCGTTCAGTTCGGCTTGATGCCAGCGGCTTTGACGGCACCTTTCATCCGGTCAATTTCCTTGTCAAAAAAGGCCTTGGTCTCGGCGGCATTTCGATTGTCCGGATAATAGCCGTCGCGCTGCATGACCTGCGCCACGGCCGGGACCAGAAGCGCTTTTTGGATGGCGCCATTGAGCGTGTCGACGATAGCTTTCGGCGTCTTCCCCGGCGCGAAGAACATGCCCCACGAACCCATCGGCTCGGAACCGGGCAACACATCCTTCATCAGTGGCACGTCTGGAAAAGGCGGGAACGGCTTGGTGCCCGTGAAAGCCAAGGCGCGCACGCGTCCGTCCTTGACCAGCCCCATTACCGAGGGAGGCGTCACGAACATCACCTGAATGCTGCCGCCCAAAAGGGCTGTCATGACCTCCGACGCGCCTTTGTACGGCACGTGCTGCATGGTGATACCCGCGGCCTTGTCGAACATCTCGGTGGCGAGATGGAGGATATTGCCGACGCCGGGTGAGCCGTACAGAACACGGTTCTTCTTGGCGTAGTCGATAAACTCCTTCACGCTCTTGATCGGCGATTTCGCGTCGACCAGCATCAGCATGCCATCGAGTTGGCCGACTGTGGCGATCGGCTCGAGATCGGTCTTCGGATTGTAGCCGAGGTTCTTGTAGATATACGGCGTTGGCGTGATCGACGAACTCGAGAATAACAAAGTGTAGCCATCGGGCTTGGCCTGGGCGACCGAACGCGCCGCGATGGTTCCATTTGCGCCAAGCTGGTTTTCGACGAAGAACCGCTGCCCCAAACTGGTGCTTAGTTGCGCCGAGAGGGTACGGGCCTGAATATCGGGACCGCTTCCGGCGGCATAACCGACGATCACGCGAACCGGCCGTTCGGGATAGCCAGCCGCCTGCGCCGTTGACATTGCCGTGAGCGCGAATGCTATCGCAATCCAGATGGATCTAAGCATGTCGATTTCCTCCAGGATCTCATTTGCTTTATTTTCCGCAAGCGTGGCGATACCACGCCGGCCGGCTACCCCCAGCCTTTGATCGTGCCTACCGCTTCAACCGCGGTACGTTGTTTTCCTTCATGATGCGGCTCCACTTGGTGATCTCTTTACCGAGGAAGGTCCGCAGATATTCGGGACTCCGCCGGTCAGGAGCAACAACGGTTGCCGCGAGGACATGCAGTTTCGCCTGCACGTCCTTGTCGTCGAGAGCCGTCGAGATCGCCGCGCTCAGCTTCTTGACGATCTCCGGCGGCGTCCCCTTTGGCACGAAGAAAGCGTTCCAATAGTAGCCGTCGACAACCTCGACACCCTGCTCGCGCGCGGTTGGAAGGTCGGGAAAAACCGGCGAGCGGTTTGCTGTCAGAACCGCCAATGTCTTCACCGTATCGTTCGTCATGAACGGCACGGCCGACACCGCCAATGGACAATAGTAGTCTATGTCGCCGGCGATCATGTCGCGCAGTGCGGGCGCCGCCGCCCGATAGGGTACGTGAATCGCCTTCGCGCCGGCGGCCCGCGTTATCATGGCACAGGCAAGATAGGGCGCGGCGCCGATGCCGGCCGAGCCGAACCGCATTTCTGTCTGATGGGCCTTCAGATACGTGACGAAGTCTTTGAGGTTGGACACCGGCAATGTCTTGCGCGTCAGCAGGACCAGCGGCTGCTCGACCGCGAGGGCGACCGGTTCGAAATCCTTCATGGTGTCCGATGGCGGATTTTCGAACAGATACTGGCTCTGGGCGAACGTATCGACCGCGCCGATGACGAAATGATAGCCGTCTGGCGCTTCCTTGGCGACGCGGGTGATTCCGATGGTGCCGCCGGCGCCGCCGATGTCCTCGACGATGATCTGCTTGCCCAGAATTTCCGTTAAGCGCCCGGCGATGATGCGGGCGATGACGTCGGTGCCACTGCCGGTGCCGAAAGGCACGACGAGCGAGATAACGCGGCTCGGCCATGTATCAGCCGAGGCAGCCGTGACGGACGTTAGCAGGCCCAAGGCCAGGCCAAACGTCGTGCGAAGCAGCCGTGATGTCACTCTATCCTCCCCAGTACGGTTGTGTCGTATCGATTCAGTCAATGATCTTTAAGCTCTCGCCTGCAACGCGAGCCACACCTTCTCAGGCGTGAACGGCATTTCGACATCGGTCGGCGCGCCGACCCGCGCCAGCGCGTCGGCGATCGCGTTGGTGATTGCCGGCAGCGATCCAGTGACGCCCGACTCTCCGGTTCCCTTCACGCCTAAAGGGTTCTTCGGCGACGGCACCGGATGAAACTCGGTATGAATGAAGGGAATGTCCTTGGCGCGCGGCATCGCGTAGTCCATGAAGGTCGCCGTCAGGAATTGCCCGTTGCTGTCGTATTGGCAGTGCTCCATCAGCACTTGACCGAGCCCCTGACAGACACCGCCATGTACCTGGCCGTGCACGATGGGCGGGTTGATCACGGTGCCGACATCATCGACGGCGACGTAACGCTCGACCGTCGTCTTGCCGGTGTCCGGATCCAGTACCACTTCGCAGACGTGACAACCGTTGGGGAAATGCATATCGGGGGCGATGTATTCACCCTCGGAATCGAGCAATTCGGTCCCCGCCGGAAACGTCGCCGGCTGCTCGCGCAGCAACCTTGCAAGCTCAAGCAGGCCAACGGCTTGATCGGTGCCTACAACGCGGAAGCTGCCACCGAAGAATTCCAGATCGGATTCCTCGACTTCGAGTCGGTGCGCGGCCGCCTTGCTGCCCTTCGCGATGATGATGTCGCAGGTCCGTGACAGCGCCGAGCCTGCCATAATCATGGAGCGCGAGCCGACGCTGGCGAAGCCCAACGCCGGCAGTTGCCGGCTGTCGCCCTGACGCAGTTCGATCAGGTCATAGGGAATGCCGAGCCGGTCGGCGACGACCTGCGGAAACGACGTTTCGTGGCCCTGCCCATGTGACTGGGTCGCGACGTGGAGCAGCACGCGGCCATCGTCGCCGAAACGAATCTGCGAGCTTTCCTGCCACGAGCCTCCGACGCATTCGAGAAAATTGGCGATGCCCAGACCGCGTATCAGGCCTCGCTTCCTGTCGGCGCGCGCGCGAGTCTCGAAACCGCCGAGATCGCTCAGGCCCAGCGCCTTGTCCATAATCGCTTCGAACTCGCCGCTGTCGTAAAGCCGGCCGCTCGGCGACAGATACGGGATCGACGACGCCGGAATAAGATTGCGCCGGCGCAAATCGATCCTGTCGATCTTCATTTCGCGCGCCGCCTCGTCGATCAGACGCTCGACGATGTAGGAGGCCTGCTCCCGGCCGGCGCCGCGATAAGGCCCGATCGGCGCCGTGTTCGTCATGACGGAGAGAACACGCACGTGGACCATCGGCGTCTTGTAGACGAGCGGCATGCCCCAGGGGGTATTGCGGATCGAGCCGTTCGGACCGTTGCAGCCGAAATAGGCGCCCATCGCGGCATAGATGTTTGCGCGGATCGCCGTGAATTTGCCATCGGCATCGAGCGCAAGGGCGCAATCGATGACGGCGTCGCGCGCATGGTTGTCGGAGAGCAGGTTTTCTGTGCGCGTAGCGTGCCATTTCACCGGGCGCTTCAAGGCCCGCGCGGCAAACAGCAGGGCGACATCCTCCGGATAGGGCTGTTCCTTTGAACCGAACGCGCCGCCGACGTCATAGGTCAGGATATGAACCCTGTCGTCCGGGACCTTGAACACCTGGTCGCACAGCACGCGGAGCATGTAGCGTACGCCCTGGCTAGGCGTGACCCAGATATATCTGTCGTTCTCGACGTCGTAGTTGGCAATGCTGGTGCGCGGTTCAATCGCGTTGGCGAAGATGCGCGTGTTGCGAAGCTTCAGCCGCGTCACATGCGCCGCAGCCGCGAAGGCCGCATCCACTTCGGCGGGATCGCCGGTTTGCCAGTCGATGGCGAGGTTGCCCGGCGCATCGGACCAGATCGCGGGCGCGCCGTCCGCGGTCGCCGCTTCGACGTCGGTCACGCAAGGCAAAGGATCGATATCGGCGTGAATCTGAGCGGCAGCATCGGAAGCCTGATTGGCCGTCTCCGCGATCACCAAAGCGATCGGCTCGCCAACATATCGCACGCGAGTCTGGGCCAGCCCCGGCCGCGGCGTATCCAGCGTCTTGCCAAGCTCAAAACCTTTAAGGGGCAGCCGGTGGATGAATCCGACCCCGGCACGCTTCAGGTCCTCTCCGGTGAAGACGGCGACGACACCGGGCATAGCCGCGGCCTCGACGATATCAACGCTGCGAAGCGTTCCGTGTGCATGGTCCGAGCGTGCGAAGGCGGCATGCAACTGGCCCGGAATATCGATGTCGTTCGTGTAGCGGCCCGCGCCCGTGAGAAAGCGGGCGTCCTCGCGACGAAGCACACTTCGCGCAATGCCGAAACCGCCATTCTGCTCGCCTGAGTCCGGATGCACGCTCACTTGCGCCCTGCTCCTCCTTCACACGCCACGCAACATCGCAGGCCGGACATGATCCCCGCCCGCGTCATTCATCGATGATTAGCCATCGGCGTGGAGCACCTTGCCTTCCGCAGATACCGAGTTGGCGCTCACCAACACGAACGCAATCATGCACGCCTCGGGGCCACGGTTTACCCAGTTGTGAATGGTGCCGCGCTGCACCAGCACGTCGCCAGCCTTCAGCTTCACCACCACACCGTCGTCGAGCTCCATCTCGATCGCGCCCTGCATCACAACGGCATAATCGATCGAGTCGGTTCGGTGATTGCGCGGAGTGACACCAGGCTCGTAGCGGACGACGCGGAACACGGTGCCGCCATCGACCGTGGTCTTGAAGGCCGCTTTCGTTGGATCGGAGAAGCCGTCATTATCGACGGGAAAGCCTTTGGTCGACCACACCACACAAGACGACGCGCCCGGGCGACTGGAGACGACATTGGTCGCAATCTCGTCGATTTCGACCTTGGCATTACCCTCGGCAGTGTGGCCGGTGACAACGCGACGAATTTGCAGACTCATTGGTGCTTTTTTCCTGTGCGAATAGACAAGCCGGTCAGCCGTGGGATTCGGTGCGCTTGAGGAAATCGGTGAAGATGGTCGCGAGATGCGGCTCGACATCACGCCATTCCTTGCGATCCCATTCCTTCAGGAGGTCGTTGTCGGCGCGCTTCGAGACCACGTCCTCGTGCAATTCGCTGTTGGGAATGAGCCGCGCCGCCTTCCGCGCTGTCATGGGCGTGTGAATGACGTCATTGCCGGCCACCAGGCACGCCGGCGCCTTGATGGCGTTCAGATCGGCCTCGCTGGCACCGACGATCGGCAGCGACGCCGAGGCGAGAAAGCGCTCGCGCCAGTAGTCCATCACCTTGATGAACTGGTTGACGTCGGTCTTGAGCAGGCGCTCGCGGTTGGCCGGACGCGCCGCGATGCATTCGGCGAAATGCTCGCTGTCGCAAACCGCCTGCATGCCGCCAGCGCGCGCCAACTTGATGTATTGGCCGTAATAATTCTCGGACAGTCGGTCGACCGCTTCCTGCCCGCCGGTGACGCGCCACAGCAACAAGCCGCGCAGCCCGCCCGGATGGCGCATGGCATAAAGAATGGCGAGCCGCGCGCCAGCGGAGGAGCCTCCGACGTACATCGGCAGAGCGCCAAGCTGCTTCCCGAGATCGTAAAGGTCGTCCGCCCAGACTTCGTGCTCGGACGCCGAGCCGTCGAACGCGACCTCGGATGAGCCGCAATTGCGCCGATCGTGCAGCAGCACACGGTAGCCGGACGCAGCGAGCGCCTTCGACAGGGTCACAAGCTCGCCATAAGAACGGCGGCTGCCCGGCGTCAGCGCGATGAACGGACCGCGGTCGCCGATAATCTCGTAATGAATCTGAACTCCACGAACGACGGTATCAGGCATGTTTCAATCCTGTGCGGACGGCGGAAATCCCGGATGAACTGGCAGTGCGGTTTACGCGCGATCATCGGTCGGCGGCGCGCGTCATCAGTCGACTGGTTGGATGTTGAAGCGTTTCACCATGCTGGCATTCCATTCATAGTCTTGGCGAATGGCCACCCTGGTTTCTTCCGGCGTGGCTGGCTCCGGCACGACGCCCTGATTCAGCAGCACCGTCTTGAACTTCGGATCCTCCATCGCCCGCCGCAACAGTCCATTGAGCTTATCGACGATCGGCTTCGGCGTACCCTTGCGCGCAACGACCGTGTAGAGATTCTCCAGGACGAAGTCCTGATAGCCGAGTTCAACGAGCGTCGGCACGTCCGGCGCAGCCGGCGAGCGCTTGCGGCCGGTGATGGCGAGCGCCTTGATCGAGCCGCCTTTCACCAGCGGCAAGCTCGACGAGATCGCGTCGTAATAGGCATCGACAACGCCTTTCATCACATCGGTCACCGCAGGCGCCCCGCCGCGATACGGAACATTGGTGACGGGAATGTCGAGCAGGCCGCGTGTCATGCCGTTGACGATCTCGCCGACGCTGCCGCGGCCTGGCGTCGCGATGGTAACGCCGTTTGGCTTGGTCTTGGCGTGTGCGATGAATTCCTTGACGTTGGAGGCCGGAAATTTCGGATTGACGTCGAGGATCAGGGGAACACGGGCGACCAGTGTGATTGGTTCAAAGTCGTCGATGCTGTATTTAAGATTCTTGTAGAAATTCGGATTGGTGGCGAACGGCGTCGAACTCGCCATGTAGAGCATGTAGCCGTCCGGCCGGGAGCGCGCGACCTTCTCGGTGCCGAGGATCGTCGCCGCGCCGGGAACATTCTCAACAATGACGCTGACGCCAGTATATTCGCTGAGCTTCTGCGCGAGCAGCCGCGCGATGATGTCGGACGTGCCGCCTGCGGCGAAGGCGACGACAACGGTGATGGTCCGATTGGGGTAATCGGTTTGCGCCGACGCGGGCCGGAGAGCCAGCACCACGAACGCAACAAGAAGAGCAATGGTCTTGGGCAGCGACCCGATCCGCATTGTCTCCTCCCTTTATAGCGGTCTGCGCCAGATGAACCGTGCGCCGGACGGCAATAATCGTCCAATATCGATTTGTCGGTTAGCCATAACCGTGTAGCATCCCCATGTGAGCAGCCGCCTCTCAACGGCTTCCGCAATTTTCCTCAGGGTTTCAGAACGTTACGAGCTTCCAGCCTTCCGGTTTTGCTTCGGATCAAACTCATGGACATGGCGCGACAGCTTCAGAACCTGCTGGCGGTGATAGAGAGAGGCAGCCTCGGAAAAGCGGCCGAGGCGCTTCACATCTCGCAGCCGGCGCTGACCAAAAGCATGCGCCGCCTCGAAGAACAGCTCGGCGTCCCGCTGTTCTATCGGGACGCACGGGGCATGCGGCCGACTGTCTATGGCGAAGTTCTGCGCGCGCACGCCCAGGGAATTACGATCGGCATCGAACAGGCGCTTCGCGAGATCGCGGCGCTGCACGCCGGCTCCGAGGGCACTATCCGCGTCGCCGCCGGCCCACTCGTGACCAACGAGATTTTGTCTAGGGCCGTGGTCCGGCTGATGCGGGAGCGGCCGAAGTTGCGCGTCAGCATTCACACCGCGATCGGCAACACGAGTGACGATCTGATCGCCGGCAAATACGACTTCATCCTCGCCCTCCTCCCTCCGGGCAACCCGCCCGATTGGCTGTCGCAGGAGCCGATATTCAACGACCGAATTGCCCTCGTTGCCCGGCGCAGTCATCCGCTGGCGCAGCGGAAGCGCACCAGCGTGCGTGATCTGGTCAAGGCGAGCTGGGTGCTGCCGGTGGCCGGCCACTATCACAGGCGCCGGCTCGAAAACATGTTCGAGGAAGAGCATCTGCCGGCTCCGGTGCCGACGGTGGAATGCGCTTCAACCGATTTCATCAAATCGATCGTGGCCGAGAGCAACCATCTCGGCGTGATAGCGGCGATGGGGCTGAACACCCACAAGGACCGGGACGTCTGCGAAATCTCCTTCCGCTCGCCGTTCATGGTGCGGCCGATCGGCGTCCTGTGGCGCAAGCATCAGATTCTGTCGCAGCCGTGCCTGCTTCTGATTGGCGCACTCAAACAGGTCTGTTCCGAAATCCGCACAACGGCCTAGTTTGAGCGGTGGAATTAAGAGCTAAAATTTTTTATCCCGCGCCCCTGCCGCCAACCAAGCGGTAGTGAAGCCGCTTCACTGGCGCCTTCTCTTTCGTTATATCGACGCCAATTACTAGCTGCGCGCCGCGTGGAGAATTCATGATCTCAAGGTACACACGGGTAAACCTGCTGATCGGCACGGGCCATTTCCTGTCGCATTTTTACCAGCTTTGTTTGCCGCCGCTATTCATTGTGTTGCAGCGGCAGTTCAACATCAGCTTTGCCGAACTGGGCCTCGCCGTCGTGCTCATGACCGGGACTTCGGCAGTGTTACAGACACCGCTTGGGTTCCTGGTCGACCGCTATGGCGCCCGCCCCTTCCTGATCGGCGGCACGCTGATCATGTCGCTGTCGATCTCAGCGATGGCCTTCACCACCGCCTTTTGGCAGATACTCGCCTTGGCGTTGATCTCCGGAATCGGCAATGCCGTCTTTCATCCCTGCGACTATGCCATTCTTGCTGGTTCGGTTCCTCCCGAACGAATGGGCCGATCTTTCGCCCTGCATAGCTTTTCCGGCAATGTAGGCTTCACCTTGGCTCCTCCGACGATCGCAGTATTGTTGAGCGTCATGGGTTGGCGCGACGTGCTGCTCGTGGTTGGCGGCCTTGGATTGCCGGTGGTGGCGGCCGTCATCTGGCAAAGCAGCATCCTGAGCGATCAGACACGGAAACATACGGCCGCGCGCGGCATGTCGATGCGCGAGTTGTTACTCGATCGTACCCTGTTCCTCTTCTTCCTGTTCTATTTCCTGGGCGCCATGGCGAGCGGTGGCGTCCTGGCGTGGCTGATTACCGTGCTGCACGAGGTGAAGGGGCTCGATCTTGCAGTCGCCTCCATCGCGCTCACGGCCTATATGGCCGGTAGCGGGATCGGAGTGCTGCTTGGCGGATGGGCGGCCGACAAATCCGCCCGCTATCTCGCAGTGTTTGTTGCCGGTCTCACCACCTTCTCGGCAATGACGATCTTGGCCGTCGACATTCTGCCTATGGCCAGCATCGTTGCTGTCGGGCTGATGTTTGCTTCCGGCGTCGGTCTTGGCGCCAGCCGAACACCGCGCGACGTGATGCTCAAGGATGCAGCACCGCCCGGTCAAATCGGCAAGGTTTTTGGTTTTGTCAGCGCCGGTTTACCGCTCGGCAGTGCCGTAACGCCCGTGCCGTTCGGCTTCCTGATAGACCACGGCCGGCCCGAAATGGTGCTCGTCCTGGCGGCCGGGTTTTTGTTGGCAAGTATTCTCTGCATGGGAAGCGCCAAGGCATCGGCAAAGCGTGACGTGACACCAATTGCCGCGGAGTAACACCGGGTATCGGCCATGCCGGCCGCCGTCGCGTCCGGTTGGCCGGAGCTGACAGGATCGACGTGGATGCCTATCGCCAGTGGCGGGCATGGGGATGGGTTCTGTACCCGTCATAAGTGGACAACTCGCGATGTCCGTGCCGGCAGACGCCCGCGGGTAAAGTGCCCCCCTCGACTGGCCATATGGGCGACCCGCGCATCGCAGCCGGGATTTTCGAACATGTCAGGCACTGTAAGCGTCTATTTCTCACACCCTTGTAGCGCGGTGTCGGGATCGCGATCTGCTCTCGCCCGCAGTTTGCAGGTGAAGAACGAGATGGCGGCGGGAGGTGGAAGATCGACGGGCCGATCACCGTGCCGATGCGCGGGCCGTAGCTGCCCCTGAACGCCATGAACGCTAAGGCCGCAAAGCCTAAGCTTGCGGTGCCGACTTCAGTTTCGAATGGACTCGGGGCCCAGTCGATGAAGCGCGATGCCATCTCCTGGAAAAAGACGTGCATGACGAAATTGGGAAAAAAGCACAAACCCAGCGCGAACAGAGGATAATACGACAAGAGTGCTTCAATTGCGATCTCGCGGCATTTTGGCCCGCGCAGGATAACGAAGACGGCGGGGATGAAGCCGAGAACGAGAAAACTCAGGCATAGTTCGAGAGAACGAAGAAGATGATGGCGCGCATGTTTCTTTCCGTCATGACGGAAAGCGCAAATCATGTCACAGACGTGCGCCACGAATATGCGCGGCTGCGGGTTCAGCGAAGCCGGGAGGTCGATCGGTACGCTGATGAAACTTCAATGCCCTGTGTCCTCCGCCCCAGCGGACAACTGAGATCGCGCTATCGGACGGTCGATTGCTCCGGCAGCCAGAACACAATTTTGCGACGGGCGAACTGCATGATGGTATTGAGAATTATTCCCATGAGCCCGAGGACAAGCAGAACAGCGAACATGCCGATCACATCCATGCTGTAGTTCATCTGCAGCAATAAATAGCCGAGCCCTGCCTTGGCACCAATAAACTCTCCGACGATGGCTCCCAGGACCGACATCACGATGCCTATATTGAGCCCCGCAAAGATGTAGGGCAAAGCCTCCGGAAGTTGAATGTACCAGAATATCTTGGTCCGGCTTGCCGACAGCGAGCGCATGAGTTCGATCTTCTCCGGCGGCGTCGATTTCAAGCCGACAATTGTGTTCACCAGCATTGGAAAAAAGGCCACCATTGCCGCAATCACAACCTTGCTTTCGACTCCAAACCCGACCCAGATCAGAATGAACGGCGCGATCGCCACTTTCGGCAGTGTCTGCAGTGCAACAATGTAAGGATACAGCACCACCTCGACGATCCGTACTTGGCTGATGACCATGCCGCACAGGAAAGCGGCAACCGCAGCGACGACAAATCCGAGGAAAACTTCCAGCAACGTGGCCTGCAGCGCCGCCGTAAACAAACCGGTACGAAAGCCGTCGATCAGCGCCCCGATAATCCGCGAAGGAGCCGGCAGAAGCAGTTCACTGACGTGAAAGCTCCTGCAGCCGATCTCCCAGATTGCAAAAATGAAAACTCCGAATAACACCACAAGCAGGCGCTGAGTAAGCGCCTCGCGTTTCCACGCGAGGCGCCGACGCGAAACCGCGATGCGCGACTGCTTTGTGGTAGTAGCGGTCGTCATGCCGGCTCCGATCACGGGATCTTGAAATCTTTAGCCTGCTGTACGATCGCAGCCGCATCAAAGTCATTCATCTTCGCGATCAATTCGTTCGTGTAGTAGGCGTTGATGTCGATCGATTTCGGTAACTGGCCCGTCTCAACCAGATAGTTCTGAAATTTCGTCATGTAATCGGCGGGCAGGTCGCCATAATGCCCGGTCTTGAAGGCATTGCGCGATTGTATCGGCACGCGGACGCTTGCCACGATCGCAGCGTTTTTCAGCAGCTCCGGCGTCTCGCCCTGACGTGGGACCGATTGAGGATAGACTTTCCAGTGGGCCTTCACCGACGCCACTGGATTGGTCTCCTGGAAAAGCTGCGCCTTGGCAATTGCGCGCGCAAGCCCAATTAGGACCTCGGGTCGTTTCTTCAAATCTTCTGCGCGCACGACGATTGAACCTGCGATAGAGGTGTCTGCGCGCGGATCGGTATAGATTTTCTCGAACTTGATCCCGCTTAACTCCATCTGCTTGTAGGCCTCATCCCAAAGCCCGAGAGCCTGTACCTGACCGGAGCGCAACGCCGAGGCGGCACGGGCCCCGACTCCGACCTCTACGACAGAGAAATCCGAGTTTTGCAGGCCAGCGCGCTTAAGCAAAGCCTTGGTGTAGTTCGTGCCAGAGCTCGCAAAACTGGACACGCCAATCGTGTGGCCTTTCAGACCTTTGAGAGAATCGATCCCTTTTCCTTCCGGCACAGCAACGCCGAAGATATCTCCGCGCAATGTCGTATAGATGATCTTCAGATCGACACCCTTCTGTACCGCCAGCATCGCCGTTACCGGGCTGGCGATGGCGGCATCGGCTTTGCCGCTGATAACAAGCTGGACGGCGGCCGAGGAGCCCGGTGTAGTGATAACGTCGACATCAAGCCCTTCCTTTTTCCAATAGCCGAGATAGGCAGGCAAAGAGCTGTCGATCGCAAAACTCGGCGTCAGATTGGGAAGCGCATGCGCGAGGGTTATCTTGGTCTCAGCCTGAGCGGCGCCGACCAGCAACAGTCCGGCGAGTACTCCTCCAAAAACAGATCCAACCAATCGCATTTTTTCCTCCACTTTTTATGGTTGCTCGCGCTTCTTCAATTCACGCGATTTCTTCATTCCAGGTGACCGTCGGCGTTCAGTAGTCCACGGATGTGCGTCACAATCCGTCCAAATTCCGGACTACCCATCGATTCAAGCGTACGCGGTCGCGGAATGGCCACTTGAACGATCTCCGCGAGGCGGCCGGGACGCGACGTCATTACCGCTACGCGATCGCCGAGGAATACGGCTTCGCTGATCGAATGCGTGATCAGGACGACGGTTTTGCCGGCCTCCATCCAGATGCGCTGCAGCTCGATGTTCATGCTCTCGCGCGTGAGTGCATCGAGAGCGCCGAACGGCTCGTCCATAAGCAGCAAAGTCGGGTTGTGGATGAGTCCACGCGTCAACGCAACGCGCTGCTGCATGCCGCCCGACAACTCGCCCGGATATTTGTCCTCAAAGCCAGCGAGACCCACCAATTTCAGCAGGCTGCGCGCGCGCTCACGGTAAAATTGCCGATCCAGACCGAGCACATCGACCGGCAGCATGACATTCTGCAGCACAGTTCGCCATTCGAGCAATGTTGCCGCCTGAAACACCATCCCAATGTCGCGGCGGGGTCCCTCGATCGGTTCGCCAGAGAGCATCAAGGTTCCAGACGTCCGCAGAATCAAACCAGCGAGCAGCTTGAGGAGCGTGCTTTTGCCGCAGCCGCTCGGGCCCACCACCGTGACGAATTCACCGGTACCGATGGTCAAATCCATCGACTCAAGCGCCCTGACTTGCCCTCCGTCGCGCGTATCGTAAGTTTTCGACAATCGATCGCAGACGATCGCCGGATGCGACCCTTCGGCACCGTTGTTTTGTACGTTCAGCACGTCAGTTCACACGCGTTCTGATCATCATCGTTTCTCAGCGCCAACACCTTAGTGCATTTATTGTGCAATAATGCTGCCACCACATCTAGAGGCGGAACGACGCATTCGCATGTCAGTTCGCTCGCGGTTTGCGATTGCACAAATCGAGAGCCGTCGCGAGATAAACCCGCGCCGCTGTTACGACGTCATCGATCAGTACGTGTTCCCCAACTGCATGCATGCCGCCACCTCGGGCATCTGGATGCATGCGCCCCCCTGGCCCAAAGACAACGCAAGGAACGCCATAAGCGGAAAAGTGTACGGCATCGGCGCCAGGCCGCCGCATAATCGCGGCAGGACGCTCTCCCATTACCGCCGTCTGCGCCTTTCCGAGAGCATCGACCACAGGCAAGGATTCCTCGACCACCGTCGGCGGATCGCTGACATAGACATATACGGGCGGCTCCGGCATGCCGGTGCGCGCCGCAAAATTGGCGAGAACGGTACGTAACTCACGCTTCACGCTGTCGACCGTTTGTCCTGGTACCGTCCGAATATCGAGATAGAGACTACATTCGTGCGGGTTGCGCGATAGCCTCCAAGGCGCACCACCTCGAATGCATGCGATCGTGACGTTCGCGTGCTCATTCATGTAGTGGTGCCGTTGTTGATAGGCGGCGGCCCAACTCACGATATCGTTCTGCAACTCGTGCATAACCGCGATGGCGTTGACGATGCCGGGCCGATGTGCGAGCGCCGAGTGTGCAATCGTTCCACCGCCCACAGTAATGCGCAACCAGATTGCGCCCATGTTCGCATTAGAGATACGCAGCCCCGTGGGCTCGACCAGAAGCGCGTAGTCCGCGGTGACACCATGCGTCACCATGTACTTGCTGCCCGTACCGTAGCCGGAATAATCGACTCCCTGGAATTCCTCGACTGGAGCCTTTTCGATCTCACCGACTACGGCACCAAGCGAAATATCGCCGTCCAATTTTATTCCAGCTTTAATGATCGCCTCGATGGCAACGAGAGCGGCGGCTAGACCACTCTTCATGTTGTTGGCGCCGAGTCCCCACATCCATCCGTCTCGAACGACGGCTTTCGGTTTGAAACCGGCCCCATCCAAATGTTTCTCCTCGCCGCTGTACGAGGTGTCCATGTGACCGGTAAACAGCAAGTTCATTCCAGTGCCGTTACCACGCAGATGGCCGACAGCATTAGGGCGACCTTCATCCACCAACTGCAATTCAGTCTCGAGTCCGGCCTTTCGCATCCGTTCTTCAAGATAGTGCGCCATTCCGATTTCACGCCCCGTCGGGCTGGCGATGTCGACCATATCGGCGAGCGCACCGCGCACGATTCCAGGCTCGATGTAGGCCGATGCTTTCGAAAAGGCTGAATGGTCGGCGTCCGATTTTCCGGCATCTCTTGGATCGGCCATGTGTGTTATCCGCCATTAATGTCGTTGCAAAAGGATCAGTTTATGGTCTTATGACCATAAACTGATGTCAAGCACCTACGGCCGCAGGAAGGTTGTAATGTCGGCAGTGAGTACACGGGTCGCAACGCGATGAAACGACAACCTCGTATCACCTCGCTGGGCTATACACTCCTCAGCCTGTTGGCTCGCCGCAGCAGGACCGGTTACGAATTGTCACGCTTCACGGCACCGCCACGCAGCGTCGCTCTGTGGTCGGCTAATCACAGTAATATCTACAAGGAACTCGCGCGACTTACTGAGCACGATTACGTTCGCTTCAGGACTGTGAAACAAGCGCGCCCGCAAGATAAGAAAATTTACAGCATCACGGCACAGGGTCTCGAGCGATTGCGGCGCTGGGCAATTGAACAGCCACGGCCGGAGGTCATCCGTCGTGAACTCAACATCAAGGCGCATGCCGCGTGGCTCGTCGACCCGGCGGAATCGGCAAAGCTCTTCCGCCGACAATCGAGCGAAAGCCGCGAGCAAATCGACAAATTGTCGGCGCATTGGATCTGGCTGCAGCGCGAAAACGGCTTAACAGCGCTGCCGAAGCCTCCGCATCCGTTGTTTGGCACGCGCGCGGCCATCCAACTGGAGATCGCCTACCGAAAAGTTCTGATCGAGTGGTGCAACTGGGTCGAACAATCGCTCAATCGGGCGACACAAGCCGGCGCGCCGCCCACCTCCCGCTCGGCAACAGGGCGCAGCCGCATCAATCGTCGTGACAAACTCATCAGTGCAACCTTAGAGGAGTGACTATATGATACGCAGGCTTTCCGCCTCCGGATCGACCGACGCTATTCTTGGGGTGCACTTGGTGCTGATCGTGGCAGGTGCCGGCGCGTATCCTGACGTTCCATAACCTGTCATTCGGCGAATCTGCGTTCGCTTGATTTAAATAGTCGAACGTCGTTGCGCGTCGGCTAAATCGCCAAGTGCGGTCAGGACATGCCGGTCAAAACGTCCTCCAAATCCGACTAGCCCTTTGCGGCGACTGCGCGCCGGTTGCGGCGCTCCATTTCGAAGCTATCTTACCAGCCACAAGGAAATCTCTCTGAGTGTGAGACTGCGTGGTGGCGGACGCAGTCGCTTTCGAACGCGTCTCTGCCTGCCAATTCCCTGCTAACAGGGAAAAGGACGGGGATTTTTTCAGATTTGGCGCTTCATCCGGAATTGATGCCCTAATTAGTCCAATGACTCGGGGATTTAGAGCCAATTCACTATTACGCGGATCAGGGAATTTCCCGAAACGAACAGGGAATTTCCAGATCCTATCAGGGATAGCCGCAGCACAGTGTAAGCGTCCATTTCTCACACCCATGTAGCGCGGTGTCGGGATCGCGATCTGCTCTCACCAGCCGCGCCGTATTCGTTGCGCCTCTCGGCTGGCCACGATTCACTTTCCCATATAAGCGACAGCCTCGACTTCCAGCATCGCCAACGGATCGACGAGATGGACGACCTCGACAAGCGTCGATGCCGGCCGCGCGTCGCCAAATATTTCCTTGCGCACGTCCCACACCGCGGTCTTGTCGCGAATATCGACTAGAAAAAAATTGATCTTCACGACATTCTTGAGACTTCCACCTTCCGCCCGCAACATGGCTTCCATATTCTTCAAGACCTGTCGCGTCTGCGCCTTAACGTCTCCCACACCGACGAGCCGGCGCTCTTTGTCCCAAGGCATCATTCCGGACACGTAGAGGAAATCGCCTGCCCGAACTGCGTTGGCTGTAGGGCTACCGAATTTTGGTGGATAGGCGACTTCGTCGCTAAGAATTTCATGGACGCTCATCACATGACCTTCGTTCGCAAGCTCAGGAAGGGCTCGATTTCCATGGTGACGTTATCGCCGGGTTTCAAAAAGAGCTCGGCAGCATTCGCCTGTCCAACCGCGACACCGCCAGCAGACCCGGTCGCAAATACATCACCGGCGCGAAGGGGCATATAGCGAGAGAAGTGCTCGATGATGGCCGGTGCTTTGTAAATTTGACCGCGTGTATTGAAACGCGTACGGCGTTCGCCATTGACCGAGCAGTTGAGCCAAAGATCATTGATATCTTTGATCTCGTCGATGGTAACGATGTAAGGCCCAACAGGACCGAAGCCCGGCATGTTCTTGGCGGTCCAAAACTTTGTGCCGGTTTTGGCTTCCTTCTTCTGAATTTCACGCGCGGTCAGATCGTTGAACGCCGTAATCGCAATAACATGCTCCATCGCTCGGTCTTTTGGAATACGGTAGCCAGGCTTCCCTATGACAAAAGCGAGTTCAGGCTCGTAATCGAATTCAACGATACCTTGTGGACGCGCGACTTCCGCGTCCTGCCCGACCAGCACCGTATTGAGCTTGAGGAAACCCGTCGGCTCATCCGGAATTTCTTTGATCAGATTCGTCCGGACCAGTTCTTCCAGATGGTCTTGATAATTTTTTCCAACGCAGAAGAACATGCTTGGATCGGGTATCGGCGGAAGCAGTACCACCTCGCGTTCCGAAATAGTCTTTCCGGAAGCGCGCTGCACCGTCTCTCTAACCTTGCCAAGACCGGCGATGCCATCGGCCAAAATAGACTTCAAGCTCGTCACACCCATCGCGTCGGTCAAATCGAGCAACCCATCGCCGACTAAGGCGCCGACCCGCGGCAATCCGCCCTTAGATTGGGTGAAAGTACCAAGTTTCATAACATGTTCCCGTGATTTAACGCCTCAGCCATTCACTGCGATGGACTCTGCCTTTGCTTTCCGTCCCTTCGCCTTCACGACAAGATCGTCGTAATTGCCAATACTCTTCAATGCGCGATCCACTTCGGCATCGACATGCTCCCAGCGGAAGAAGTGCCAAACGCGGTTCATCGCGACGTGCGGCGCGCCGTTGTAGAACATTTCGTACTGGGTATGCCGGCTCGCGAATTCGGTGCCGACCAAATCCCACGCCAAACGCATGATCTTGTAGCGCTCGATCGCCTTTTCCTTGTCCTCAAGCGTAAAGCGCGAATAAAGGTCAGACGTTACCGGGTTGTCGAAGACAGAAATATCGGCCGGCTGCTGGAAAGAGTGGCTGCCCAGTAACTTGCGCGCGATTTCCATGAAACGGGGGTAGGTCCGTGTGGTCCAAGCCATGGTCGCGTACATTGCCTGCCGGTCTTGTGCAACGAAACCATTTGGCCATGTTTCGAGATTGGCGTTCTCGGCCTCCACAAGCCCTTCGACCATTGCCACCTGCATCGCCAGTTCCGACAAAATATCGCGCACAGCCGGTACGGCCAGAATGCCATTAATGTCTGTGACCTTCTTCAGGACGCCAAGTATAAAGCGCAGCTTCGCCAGCAGCCGGATGTGCGCCTGTATATTGCCAAGAACGTGTGCCGGCGTATCGGCAAATGCCGCGCGCGCCATGTCCACGCGGTTATAAGTAAACACCCGCTCCCAAGGCACCATCACATTATCGCAATAGACCACCGCGTCGGTCTCGTCGTACCGATACGCCAGCGGATCATCCAGTTCACTGGTCGCCAGTTGCGCAAATGGGCGCCTCGACAACAGCGTAAGTCCAGGCGTATTGACCGGGAGCGCGAATGTCGCCGCGAAGCGTTCGTTGCCTTGCGCGAGCGCCTGAAAATTTCCGAACAGGATTTCATCCGCGAGAATGGCACCGGTTGCCAGCACCTTAAATCCGGAGACGACGATGCCGTTGTCCTTCTCAGCAACTACCTGCAGACCCGCCTGCTCTCCCCACTTCGAGGTCGGCAATGAGGTCTGCTTGGTCGTGACGACGGAGTCGGCACTTTTCACACTCGCTGGCGGGACAATGGCGTAAGTGATAAAAAGGTCTTTCTCGCGCGCCAGTTGATAGTAACTCTTAACATTGGCGGCGAAGCCGTCATTGTGCACGTCGAGAATTTCGGGACAGCATGCCATGCCCGAAACCCAGCCCGCGACGTGATCGGGTGAGCGCCCGAACAAGCCCCATGTGACTTCCGACCATGCCGTGTGCAGGCGATTGCGCGCGTCGATATCCTGCCTATGGCGCGGCAGTAGCCACATATTGTTGTAGCGCTTTCCGTCAGCGTCCTTGAACGTAAGCTTGTCGGCGTTAGCCTTATCAGACGAAACGTCGTAAAGGCTCGCAACCGTCTTTGCCGCATTTGCAAATGCCGGATGTGCGGTCACGTCCTTGATCTGCTCGCCGCCAATGAAGGTGGAACTGCTTCTTGCCCTCAGGGACTGCAGATAGTCTGATCCGCTTCGCATCGTCTTCTCTCCACTATGACTCGTGTTCCGGCAGGCTCGTACTCTCAAAGCAATGGCGGCGCGGACAGTTCGTTGATGATCTTGTTCTTGATTATCTTGGCGTAGCGGGCCGGCGGCGGCGTGCAACGGCTTCGGCCGACATAACGGGGCACGCCAGAGGTGAAGCAGCAAACACACGACGTAACGTCGCCGTTTTTGAGCCCTTCCAGCGCGGTCTTCTTACTGCCTCCCAGGGCTGCGTCGAGCAGAAGAATGTCCGCATCCTTACCTGGCTGCAGAAAGCCCGAATTGAGCCGATAAACCTTGGCATTGTTGCCGGTTGCTGCAGCAATCAGCATCTCGGGCGCAAGATCGCTCAAGCACGACATTTCTGCGATCGTCTTAATCATGCCTTGCGGCATGACGCCGGTTGCTGTCGGCGTATCGGTCGCGATCAAGAGGCGGTCGTAGCAATTCTTTTTCAACACCAGATTAAGCGTAAGAAGCGCCGTGCGAATATTGCCGGCCTGCACGATCTGCAAAGCGGCTTTTGTTTCGTCGATCACCATTTCAAAATCTTCGTCTGGCATCGCGATCGGCCCACCATTTACGTGGAACGAAACGTCCGGCTGCATCGCAACAAGGTGCTTCCCGAAAATCGAATTCGCCAAATTGAGCGATGCTCCGCCAGTATGAACATTGGTGATCATGCCGGCGTTCTTTGCAGCCTGGATGAGTGGGACATAATCGAAAGGTGTCTTCACATCGCCGAAGCCGGCTTTAGCCAGCCAAATGCCTTTGGCAGCCAACTCCTTGAAATCCGCCTCGGTCATTCCCGGTTCCAGAATGACGTTGCCACCGTGAACCCGCATGCCACCGGGGCGAAGATTGTCCCAGCACTGTTTGGCTGCAACGGCGAGCGCCTTGACGCCTTCGACGGTATGCGGCGTCCCCGGAACGTGCACCTCACATGCGGAAATGGCCGTGGTAGTCCCGCCATGCAAATAATTCTGCAAGAAGCCGACAGCATTGAGCCGTGGCGTGAAGTCGCCAAAAGCGATGTGAACGTGTGAATCGATGAGGCCCGGACACGCGGTAACGCCGTTGGCATCGATCACAAGATCGCAATCTTGCAGATCGGCGTCGGTTATCGACCCGACCTTCGCGATCTTCTCGCCGTCAATGAGAATAGCGTCGCCGTCCACGAGCGGCTTTCGCCAGTCTCCAGAAACGATGCACCCGATATTGACGATAGCTCGTTTCATTGCTTTTACTCCGATAACGCTGCAATTGCCTGAAATTCTATCAGCAGGCCGGGATCGGCCAGATGATTGACCTCGACGATGGTGCTTGTCGGAAGCTTGTCCTTGAAGAACTCGACACGCGCGGCGACGATGTTTTTGAATTCCCGCATGTCCGTCGTGTACACGACGATGGACACGATATCGTCGAGCGTTCCGCCGGCCGCTTCCATAACCGTACGCATGTTGCGAATGGCTTGTCGCGTCTGCTCGGCCATATCTCCAGCGCCCACCAGCTTGCCCTGGTTGTCGCGCGACAATTGACCGGAGAGAAAGATCAACGACTTCGGATTATCCACCCGAATGTAGTGGTGATAGATGCTGGACCGGACATTCGCCAGGTTTTCCGGGTTTCCTCTCTTGATAGGCATTTTTCAGTTCTCCTTGATTAACGCACGAGTCCGGTCGCGACCCACGGCACATTGATCGTCAATGCCAAAACGGCGAGCACGATGAGCACAAACGGGATCGTCGATATCCAAATTTGTTTCAACGTGATCTGTGGTGGCGCAACCGCCCGCATCACAAACAGAAGCAGGCCGAATGGCGGATGCATCAGTCCGACCTGCAGGGCTATCAGAAGCACAACGCTAAGCCACAGCATGTCGAGATGAAGCGAATTCGCAAGCGGAACAAAAAATGGCAACGTCAGGAGCATCATCGCAATCTGCTCCATGAAACACCCGAGAACGATGAGAATCCCGACCATGCTGACGACGGTCATGGTCGGAGACAGAGCAAACCGGCCGAGTTCGGCAAGCGCGCCGTCAACTGCGCCGGAGATAGCCAAAATTTGCGCAAATGTGGTCGATGCCGAAATGATCAAGAACAACATCGTCGTCACCGAAACGGTCGCACGCAACGCGCCGAGCAAAATCGACCATGAAATCGCGCGATAAGCTAAGGCCAGCACAAGGGTCGCAAGACATCCCGCCGCTGCAGATTCCGACGGCGACGCCCAACCGACATACATGCTGCCCATCATGATGGTGAAGATGAACAGCAATGGCAGGATATGAATGACGAGCGGCATCCAGCGGCCACCCCTGCCTGCTTCCCCGGTACCGCCAGGAGGAGCTAGTGTCGGATTCCATGAACATCGGATCACAATGTAGGCGATGAAGGCGACGCTCATGATCAGACCGGGAAGCGTTCCGGCGATCAGCAGTTCCGCCACCGACACTTTCGCAATGCTCAAGCTGCTCGCGATCGTGGCGAAAATTACAGCCAGATTCGATGGCGGGATCAGCATATCCACACCGCCGATGGCGATGATGGGTCCGACCGCCATCGTTGGGTGATAACCGCGTCGCAGCATGTCGGGCACCAACGCCTGACCCAACATTGCCGTAGTCGCGATGGTCGAGCCCGACAACGCGGAGAAAACGGTACCGCCTGTCACTGCAACGACCGACAGACGACCTGGTACACGTTGTATCGCATTGTCGATCGCGTCGACGGCCTTGAAGGCTACGCCGCTGCGTAACAGAATTTCCCCTATCAGCAGAAAGAAAGGTATGGGTGCCAAATTGAAATTGGCGATTGCCGACATCGAGCCGCGGATGAAGGCGCCTATGCCCGCCTGTCCGCCGAGGAAGATGAATGCACCGATCAGGTTGGTGAGGAAGAACGCAAACGCGATCGGAATCCCAATTGTCATCAGAACAATGATTGAGCCAACCATCAATGCAAGTGAAAGATACCAGTCCATGGCTCCGCCCCTCAGCTTTTCATTCCGGGCACTTCAAGGGGAATAGCTGTCTTTTCCACGTCGCCCCGCACACGGAAAAATCGCAGCACGAATTCGACAGCGAGCATCGCGCAGCCCGTTGGAATCGGCAGCATCAATACCCACTCGTGGACAGCCAGATTCTTGAACTCGATAAAATTGGCGCGATACGCGTCGACAAGAAGTTCGATGGCGTAAAAGCACATAATCGCCGACACGGCGAATCCGAGCGCATCGACCACCTGTTCCAAGCGGATCGCGACCGGCTTGGGCACACTCGACAGAACGAGATCTACGCGAACGTGGTCGCCCTGACGGAGCACCCAAGGCGCGGCCAGAAACGTGCCGCCATACATCACATATTCGATGACCTCCACCAGCCACGGCATCGATCCGAATCCGAAATGACGGGAAACGATATCGATACATACCATCAGCGTGAAAACACCGAAGGCAACGGCGAAGACTGTGCAAAACGCGCTCATCAACGCGTCAAACCACTTTAGAAAGGTCTCGAGCGACGGCATGGCGTCTCCGATCCTGGCGCGCCGAAAAATAAACGGCGCGCCAGAGGAATATCTGTTCTTGAGATCAGGACATCAATTGACGAAGGCGCGGCCCGTTTTCGGGCGCGATCTTCATGATCTCGTCCCAGCTCGAGTCGTAGGCAATCTTCAGATATTTCTCGGCATCCACGCCGGTCAGCGTGACGACCTTGATGCCATTGTCAGCCTGAAGCTTTTTGGCCTTCTCGTTCTCGTCGATCTCATATTTGTCGAGCCAGGTTTCGACCCACGCGGCGGCGTCATCCAGCACCTTCTTCTGCGCCGAATTAAGTTTGTTGTAGACGTTAAGATTGACCAGAATCTCGTTGGGCGCGACAAAGAAGCCCGGTTCGATCCGGCGCTTGGTCACTGGCAGAAGGCCTAATTCGTCGATTCCTTGAATCGGCCATCCGTAACCGTCCACGACATTGCGCTCCATGGCCGTATAAATTTCCGAGCCCTGAGTTTGCACAAGGGTTGCACCCAACGCGGAGAAGAACGCCCGATAATTCGGCGAAACGCGCAATTTGAGGCCCTTGAAATCGGGTTTCTCCACTACCGGCGCGCGCTCCGAAAGATAAACGTTGAACGGCACATCGCCTTTCGCGCGGCCGACCCATTTGGCATTCACTTTCTTCTGCACAAGATTGTCATAAAAATCGTAGCCGCCGTTGGCGCGGAATTTCGCGTAGGAAATACGCTTGAGCTTCATCGTATTCGATTCCGGCATAAGGTCGCCGTAATAACCCGATGTGGAATTCAACATGTCGAAGACGCCGGTTCGCAGCGACTTACCCATGTCAAACACGTTCATGATTTTTGCGCCGCCGCCCAGATAGTTGATGCGAAGGACACCCTTGCCAATCTGGTTAACATGCTCGACGTAACGTTCGAACGGCTTTGAAAACGCGGTCCCGGCGGTCCACGCACTGACGGCACGAAGCGTGACTTCCTGGGCTCGAGCCGGGCGTGGGCTTATTGCCAATGCAACACCTGCCGCAGCGGAAGAGCCGATAACTTGGCGACGTGATAGTTCTCGTTTCATAGCGCTCGCTCCCTTTGCTTGTTTTGTTTCCAAGATGCTGTCGATTTTCAGTCATTTTGATTGGCAGCAGACACGACGAGCGCCTCTTCGGCCAGACGCCTGTATCTGCTGCGGAAAAACACAAGCGGATCCGATTTGCCCGTGACCTCGATATGCATGACTCGACCAAGGAAAATCAGATGATCACCGCCTTCGTAGCGCGCGTAGCTTTCGCACTCGAAGGCTGCGATGTTCGGGCGAATGAGCGGCGAACCTGCGGGTCCCAAATGCGACTCGACGTAGGCCCACTTATCGCAACCGGTGCGAGCGAAGGCCGAAGAAACTTCCTGCTGATCGCCACCTAGAATATTAATGGCAAAATGCGAAGCGGCGACGAAATGCCCAAAACTGCGTAAGGACTTGTCAAGACTCACTGAGAGCAGCGGCGGGTTAGCCGAAATCGACGAAAACGAATTAGCTGTGACACCGACAAAGCTGTTGTCCGCCGCGCGAGCCGTGATCACTGAAACGCCGGTCGGAAAATAGGCTGCCGCATCGCGGAAATCTCGATTGGTGAACATAAGCCGCCCCATCACGGCTTCCTTCGATTGCGATTGGCTATTTTTTTACGACCTGGCCGCTTAGTCTTCTTCTCGCCGACCGTCTTAAGATGAGGCAGCAGCAGCAAAGCCTCGCGGCTGGTTTCGAAAAGTCGCGTTACGATCGGAACGATTTCGCGAAACTGCCGGGCGCTAAGGCACCCGAATTGCACATCACCGATAGCCTGCTGAATCGGCGCAGCCTTTTCGAACAGCTCATAAGCCTTTTTGGTGAGGACAAGCGAGACCTTGCGCCGATCGGTGGTCGAAGGCCGCTTTTCTAAAAGCCCTCGATCCTGGAGCTTTGCAGTCTCGATGGTGATGAATGCCCCGCTCAGCCCCAAATGCTGCGCCACATCGCGCACCGCAACGGGATGCACGACACCGAGATGGCGGATGCTTTGCAAAATTGTGTGCTGGACACCGCCAAGGTCCACACAGCCGGCAATGCCATCGCGAATGGCGCCATGCATTGCAGCAAACGACAATAGTTCGTGGACGAATTTTCGATAGAGATAATCTGAACCATTCACGAGAAGCTCAGGCCGGCTGACCGTGAGAGGGGAATGATGGTCGTGCGCATCATGCGACGAATGCGGCGTCGCCCTCGGCTTTGCAAACCGCGGCACAGGTGGCTTGGTCGAACCGTTCCCTGCTCGCAACGCCATCATGCGATCCTTCGGCTCAGGTGATATAACCGCCACCAACCCGATTGCTATGCTACAAAGGTAATCACAAGAATTGCTAACTTGCAAACATATTTTGGACGTCGCCTGTCGGCTGCTGTGCCGCCGTAAAAGTCTGCAAGACTGGTGGCCTTGAAGGTCTTTTTCATCGCATGGTCAATTCGACCGCGGAAGCAACCTCAAATCCGGAAGTTTGGATTTGGCGATAGCACTTTGTGCTAGATGGCAAGTTCCGGCGTAAACGCCTGCGCAGCTTACGACTTACGGATTCGCGGCGGTTGCCACCGACTACCGCTACTTGACGCGACTGATCTCGATCAGAAAATCGAGAAATGCACGAGTCTTTTGTGGCAGATGTCGGTTCGCCGGATAAAACAGTGCTATCGGTGTACCCTCAATCGTATAATCGGAGAGAATTGACGAAAGGCTTCCGCACTCCAGATCCTTGCGCAGGAGCCACCAGGTCCCTTGTATAATTCCCAAGCCTGAGACAGCCGCCTCTCGCAAGACGTCGCCATTATTAATCACCGTATTACCTTCAACCCTCACAACAAAACGCCTTCCGTCCGGCTTGCGGAATCCCCAATCGGGACCGAACCGGCCAATGATGCAGTTATGATTCGCCAGATCGGCCGGGACCTTTGGCACACCGTGCGCCTTAAGATATGCCGGAGAAGCGGCGGTCACTTGCGCGCTTTTCAATAATAGGCGGGTGGTCAAACGCGAGTCGCGAACATGCCCGGTGCGAACCGCTACATCATATCCTTCGGCGATGATATCGACCGGTCCGTCGCTAAAATTCATCTCAAGCGTGATATCCGGATAGCATTTAAAAAACTTCGGCAATTCCGGCACGACCGTTATACGACCAAACGAGAACGGAACGACAGCGCGTACTCGGCCCTTCACGGCTTTGTTGTCCCGCCGGACCGCAACTTCGGCCTCTTCCAGTTCCGCAAGAATCTTCACACAGCGGACGTAAAAGTCCTGGCCGAATTCAGTCGTCCGCAATTGTCTCGTCGTGCGAATAAAAAGTTGCGTGTCCAGCTCATCTTCCAGCCGCACGATCGCCTTCGTCACAGCGGAAACAGATAATCCCAGCTTGCTGGCGGCCGAGGTAAACCCTCCGGACTCCGCGACGCGGACGAAAGCATTGATATACTGAAATTTGTTCATCTGCCTTCCGGTACCCTAGCCAAACAAAGCTTCCCCGGCGCAAATAATACTGAAAGCCGCACAGTTTGTATTGTCATCCTCCGGTCGGATGCTGCGTCCAATTTCAGCGCCCGCCAGCTTCTCCGCCGATCGCGGCGTTCACACGCGGCATAACCTCGTGCGCCATCAATTCCATGGACCGCTTCGACAATTCCGGATCGACCCAGTCAAGACCCGCATAAACAATTTCGCCGAAGTCTCCGATAGTTTCGCGCAGTGCCAGGATCTGATCCACGACACTGCTGACGCCGCCGTGGATGACCAGTTCGTCCATGACAAAATCATGCGTCACTTCCTCGTCCGGCTGTTCCTTATGGTTCTTGAGGACAAACAGACGTTTGCTTCGCACAAGCTTGGCGTGCAATTGGCGGTAATAAAATCGGTACGGGCTATTCTCGTCATACCGGGCATAGGCGGCAGCCTTTTTATCGTCATCTGCCACAAAGATCGTGCGAGCGACGCGCCATTCACTGCGATCGGCTACCTGCCCGGACATAGTCTTTCCCTTGGCGTAATTGTCCCAATGAGATGCGACCCATTTCGCGAGCAGGAAATTCGCCGACAACGGATGAAAGTTGCGTTGCCCCATTGCGACGACGCCTTGGGAAAACGGCGCGAGTACAGTCCCGACGATCTCCGGATGGGGCTTTTGATAGGGCTTCGTGAGATACCCTACGCCGAGATTGTACGCCTGTGTCTTACCGGTCGAAACCTTCCATCGGTTGTCTTGAAGGTTAATGTCATAGGGAGCATCACGTTTCCAAATTTCCAGAATGACGTCGATGGCTTCCACGAACATTTTGTTGCGGTCTTCATCGAGAATACCGAGCGCTTCGGCGTCCGACGTCAGAGATCCGGGACTGATACCAAGAATAAATCGGCCGCGCGACAAGGTGTCGATCATTGCGGCGTGAGCGGCGATCAGGACGGGATGCGATTGCGAAAGATTCGACGTGCCGCTTGCCAGCTTGATCGTTTGCGTATCCGAAATCAACGATGCGAGAAATATCATGCTGTTGGTAACGCGCTCGCAGGCGTCGGTGAGATGCTCTCCCACAAAGGCATCATGAAAACCCAATTTGTCGGCAAGAATGATTGCTTCTCGATCCTCCTGCAGAACCTCGTCCCATCGCCGATCCATGGGATGCACAGGCATCATGAACATTCCAAGCTTCATAATAAATATTCCACGTGATTAAAGGGCTTCGAGGAACGGCGGTGGCGCGTTGGCAGATGGCCGTATGGACCGGTAATCGATTCCGTCACTAAGCATCTCATCCCGGCGGTTAGAACCTTTGAAATGAGAAAATATCTTTTCCCCTTTGTCCGAAGTCCATTGCGGGAACTACGCTAAATAGCTTGACGGCGGCATTATCACGCACGCTGCGGACAGCCACGAAGAGCACATGATGCGAGAGTCCGATTTATGTCCCGTCGACGTCGCGCTGTTTCGTTCGGCAATGAGCCTGTTCATCACCGGCGTAACCATCGTCACGACAGAGGTGAATGGGGCGTTTCAGGGCATGACCGTCAACTCGCTAACATCGGTTTCTCTCGACCCATGTCTGCTGCTGATTTGTCCGCGCCGCGGTAGCCCGACCGGCAAGGCAATCCAGCAACGCAAGGCATTTGCTGTTAATCTTCTTGCTACCGAACAAGCCGACATTTCAGACCGCTTTGTCGGTCCGTTGGGTGAACGGTTTACCGGGCTCGATACGCGGATCGACCAATTCGGGCTTCCTCTACTGCCGCAGAGTCTTGCCCATTTTAGTTGTTCATTGCGCGCAGTTTATCCGGGCGGCGACCACAACATCGTGCTCGGTGAGGTCATTGCCTGCGAAGTGCGGGAAGGCGAACCCTTGTTATTTTATCGTGGCGGCGTCGGCCGCCATCGGCTTCAGGAGCGCGCTTGAAACTAGGCGTCAGGCCTCTGTCCCGCCAACGCCTGATCTAGGATCGCCGCAACGTCCGAGCGGGAGAAGGGTCTGGGGTTGTGACAAGCCACTTGCATGACGACATCAACTGCATCCGGCAACTGGTCTTTCGACATCCCCAATTCCACAAGACTGGTCGGAAGTCCGAGTTGAACGTTCAGATCGAAGAGCGCCTGCGATGGATGTGCGGCTCCGAGAGCGCGTTGAAGTCTGCCCATCACGTGCGGAATAGCAGGAGCATTGAAGGCCAAGGCATAGGGCAACATGACGGCATGGGTTTTCGCGTGATCGAGATCGAAAAGTTGTCGAACTTGTTGTGCGATTACATGATGAATGGCGATTGTTGCCCTGAAAGTCCCAGCCAGCCAGGCGCCATACAAAGCTTCATTGCAGTCATCGACCGAGCCGGGGCCAGCGATAATTTTCGGAAGGCTTTTCGAAAGGCGGCCAATTGCCTCTTCGCAGAGAGTTTGGACGACCGGGTTAGTCTCACGGCCATAAAGCGACTCCACCGCATGGGCGATGGCATTCAGCCCGCTCGCCGCCACCACGTGCGGAGGCAGTCCGGCGACAAGTTCCGGGTCATAGATCACCGCGACCGGCAGGGCGCGTTCGTCGCTTCCTCCGGCGCGACCCAAGCCTCGCCCGAGCGCCCATTTTTGCGACATTTCCGACCCGGACAACGTAGTCACCACAGCGATGAAAGGCACTTGAGATGCCACGCTGACGGCCTTGGCCAGACCGACAGAAGACCCACCTCCAACCGCGACAAAGCCATCCGCCTTCCGGGCGGCGAGGGTTTGCATGACCACATCGAACGCAGCGCGCGGCATGTTCGGCAATGCCTCATCGCAAATGCCCGCACTCGCCTCACCCAAGCCGGCAGAAATCGACGTGGCGAGCTCTTTGCGGCCTTTAGAGCAAAGAACCAGGACGCGAGACATGTTGACGCGACGCACCTCGGCTGGCAATTCCCTGACGCGGCCATTTCCGAAAACAATTCGCGTCTTCGGAGTCAAATAATCAAATCGTTCCGGCATAGGTGATTCCACGCGAGGTTGGCTGAAACTTACTTCAGTCTTGGAAGGAAATACGATGGCGAATTTTCTACTTGTGCACGGTACATGGGGAGGCGGGTGGCAGTGGCGTGAGGTCGCAGAACGTATTCGCGCAAACGGGCACCTCGTTTTTACACCGACGCTCACCGGTCTGGGTGAACGAGAACATCTCGTGTCCCGGCAAACCAATTTGAACACACATATCCAAGATATTGCCGCGGTTATTTCTTGTGAAAGACTGAATGACGTCGTTCTGGTCGGGACAAGCTACGGCGGACTCGTTATCTCCGGCGTCGCAGACCGAATGCTTCAACACGTGGAAGCGCTGATATATCTCAACGCGGCACTGCCGACGAACGGCAAATGCATGCTCGATACAGTGTCAGAGGAGCGCCGCAATACCGTCCAGAAGCTTGCGGACGCCGAAGGTGACGGTTACCGCGTGCCCTCTTCGCTGGTACTTGATACTGGCATCGAAGATGAAGGCAGCCGCCGGAAATTTCTCGGGCGCCTAAGCCCTCATCCCCTTCCCTCATTGCTGCAACCTATTCATCTGACCGGAAAGTATAACCAAGTTGCTCGCAAAGCCTACGTACTCGCCACGAGAAAAGTCTCGCACCATTTTCAGGACTATTACGACTGGGCAAAGCAGGAATCTGATTGGACGGCACACGAAATCGCGTCCCATCACTATCCGATGATAACCGCTCCGAATTTGACATCCGACCTGCTGATGGAAATCGCGAAATGAACGGCTCGCTTCTCGCGCGCTTGCATAAAGCAAGTGCCACGCCTCCATCTTGCGAATTTTCCGGCGCTGTTCGACGCTTTTCGGTCACCCCTGCGCAGCGAGTGCCTTGCCCCCGACCGTGACCGGTTTTGCGCTTACCAGCGTGAAGGCGATCACGCACGGTTCGGTACCCTTGTTTATCCAGTTATGGATGGTGCCGCGCTGAACCAGCACGTCGCCTGCTTTTACATGCACACTCCTGCCGGCTTCAAGTTCCATTTCAATCTCGCCGGAAATGACAACCGCGTAGTCGATAGAATCCGTCCTGTGAACGCGCGGCATCACACCGGGCCCAAAGCTGATCACACGAAAGACGGTACCGTTCTCGATCGTCGTTCCAATCGAATCGCCGGACGGATCAACGTCACCATCGTTATCGGCGGGAAATCCCCGACTGGACCAGATTACCGAGGCGCCGTGACCGGGCCGCTTTGAAATCACGTTCTTGACCTGCTCATCGAGCAAGACCTTGGCACGGCCATGTTCATCGTGACCCGTTACAACGCGGCGAATTTTCAGAGACATTTGAAAAGCCTTTTACGTGGAGATTTCAGGTTTGATGCGAACGGCAGGGAGCACGCTCGAACTGATGTGGAAGCCTGTGCAGGCCAATCAGGCGTGCTTTTATATTCTCGATGATTCAGCTCACTCCACGATTTTCGCCCCGGAAGCCTTAACAAGCGCTCCCCACTTTGGAAATTCGTCGCGCATATAGGCGCCGAACTGTTCCGGCGTACCGCCCGCGACGTCGATTCCCTGCTTTGCAAGTTTATCTTTGACGTCAGGCATCATAAGTATTTTGCCAATTTCCTTGTTCAACCGATCAATGATGTCGCGTGGCGTACCCGTCGGGGCCGCGAAGCCGAACCACGTCACTGCTTCAAACCCGGGAAATCCCGATTCATTAAGCGTCGGAACGTCCGGCAGGATATTCGTGCGCGCGCGGCTGGTAACCGCCAGCGGGCGTATGCTTCCCGCCTTGATATACGGCAGCGCAGTGGAACTGATGACGAACAGACCATCGATCTGGCCACCAAGCATTGCACCGGTCGCTTCCGGTCCTCCTTTGTAAGGCACCGGAACGATGTTGATTTTAGCTTCGCGACGGAACATCTCGCCGGCCATCTGCACAACGGTGCCAATGCCGCTCGAACCAATAGTCAACTTTCCGGGCTCGGCTTTGGCAAGTTTGACGAACTCATCAACCGTTTTCACCGGCAACGACGGTTTGACAACCAGCAGATTCGGCGCGGTGCCAGTAAGAATAATCGGCGAGAAATCGTGCAGGACATCGAACGGGAGATTTCGATAAAGAGTCGCATTGATCGCATTGGCGACTGTCGGGATAAAGAGTGTGTAACCGTCGGGTTTGGCTGAGGCCGCATAACGGGTCGCGATGTTGCTGCCGGCACCCGGTCGATTTTCAATGACGAATGGCTGCCCCATTGCGTCCTTTAGCTTTTGTGCCACGATGCGAGCCATCACGTCGACGCCAGATCCGGCGGAAAGACCAACAATGACTCGCACGGATCTGTTTGGATAGTCAGATGCAAGAGCAGCGACGACAGACGTTGCCAGGACATACACGCCGATGCCGGCGCAAAGCAAAGCTTTCCTCATTGAATCCCCCAAACCTAGTTGTTCATAAACAGGCCGCCATTGATGTGGATCGTCTGCCCGGTGACGAAGCGGCCGTCGCGTCCGCACAGCATCATTATGGTTGCGATGATCTCGGCGGGCTCGGCGAAACGCCCGAACGGAATCCTTGCCATATCGAACTGAAACGGACCTCGGCGGACGGTGTTCGCCGGACCGGGCGCGATATAGTTAACGTTGATGTTATGAATGGCAAGTTCGAGTGCAAGCGCGCGCGTCAAGCCTGCGAGCCCCGCTTTTGCGGCAGCGGTCGGCGCGCGATTCGGAATTGGCATATGACCGAACATGCCGCCCATATTGATGATGCTGCCGCCACCAAACTTAATCATCGTGGGCAGCACAGACTGCGTGCAATGGAACGCCCCATCCAGCGCCGTGGTGATCGGCCCACGCCAATCATCGAAACTCAGCTCGAGAAACGGCTTGGTCGCGTGCATAGCTGCGTTGTTGACGAGAATGTCTATTCGCTCAAACCGTCCGATAATCTCCGCGGACATTCGGTCGACCGCTGACCGGTCACTGATGTCGGCGATGCAAGCCATCGCTTTTCCGCCAGCGGCTTTGATTGCCACAATCGTTTCGGTCAACTCTGGACGCTCCGAGCGCGCGTTGACCGCAATCGATGCCCCTTCCGCGGCGAACGCTAACGCCATCGCCCGTCCGAGATTACGCGCGCCACCGGTAATTAAAACAACCTTGCCAGCAAACACATCGCCCATAAGTTTCAACCCCGCACAGCAGGCCCAGCATTTATTTCTGCATAGAAAGGCCGCATTGTATATAACGTAGACAATCGGTTATTTCGGCCATGCAGGCTCGTTAACGTTGCAGCGTGGGACTGCCTTGAGAAGAGGAAAGAAGCGTATCTATGTCGAAACAGTTTTGAACTGGAAGCTGATTGACAAGGTTCCGGTCGGCCGTACTCTTCAGTGTTTAATCAGGAAAATTTCGTGAAGCCCTTTCGGACTGCGCTATTTGCTCCCGGAATCAAGGAGCGGGTAATGATCAAGGCGATCGAGAGCGGCGCCGACGCAGTCATTCTCGACCTCGAAGATTCAGTACCGGTTGCGTCCAAAAGCGACGCGCGCAAATTGGTTTCTGGAATCATTGCCGCCACACGCGATGCTCGGACGCACCCGGCCATATTCGCGCGCGTGAACGGGGCGGCTACTGGCCTGCTGCCAGACGATCTCGAGTCGGTCACTCATCCGGGGCTCGACGCAATTCTGCTGGCAAAGGCAGAAACGGTTGAAGATGTCGAAAGCGCGGCCGCGGCTATGGTGCGTCACGAAACGCAGCGCGGCATGACGCCGGGATCGACAAAAATTATTTTGCAGATCGAAAGCGCATTAGGCGTCTACAACTGCTTCGACCTCATCAAATCGTCCCCACGCGTCAGTGCAACCTGCCTCGGCGGCGCCAGAGATGGCGATCTTCAGGCCGATCTCGGCTGTTCATGGTCAATCGAGGGCATCGAACTGATGTATGCACGCTCAAAAGTACTGCTCGATACCCGTGCGGCCGGTAGTCATATTCACCCGATCGACGGCGTTTTCAGCGATCTTAATGACGAGGTCGGTCTGATCGCGGATACCCGTTTGTCTGCACGCCTTGGCTACATCGGCCGCACTGTTATTCACCCCCGGCAGATTTCGCCGGTTAAAAGCGCCTATGCCGTTCCCGAGAGCGAAGTTCTCTATTATCGCAAGGTCGTGGCTGAATTCGCGGCAGCGGAAAAGGCAGGTACCGCGGCCATCGTTGTTGACGGAAAGCTGGTTGATTACGCAATGGCGCAGCGCGCTCGCCGCGTTCTCGACCTGGCAAGCCTAGATCGGCCCTCGTGACGGACAATGGATTTTTCCTTTTCGCAAGATCAAGAAAGCTTGCGCACACACGCAAGGGAGTTGCTCGACCACATTTGCCCGCCGGAATACGCCGAGCTTTGCGACAACGAGGCGCGTCCGCCACGTGAGGCCTACCAGGCGCTCGCGGAACACGGCTGGTTCGGGCTGGCTATTCCCGCTGAGTATGGTGGCAGCGGGGGATCGGCGATCGACCTCGCAATTCTTCTGGAAGAAATCGGCAGGCATTTCGAAGAGCTGGCAATGTGGGTTTTCAGAACCCTCACCTATGGCGGCTACGCCGTGCTGCAGCACGGGACACCTGAGCAAAAAAATGAGCTTTTGCCAAAGGTCGCGCGTGGCGAACTGTCATTCTGTTTCGGATTAACCGAACCGGAAGCAGGCTCCGATGCCGCGGCGCTAAAGACCCGCGCCGGGGTTGTCGATGGCGGCTACGTCATCGATGGCCAGAAAGTATTCACCTCCGGAATGGACATTAGCGATTATTGTCTGTTGGTAACACGCACATCTTCGGGCTCAAAAAAACAACAGGGCATCACTAATTTTCTGGTCGATACGAAGTTGCCCGGCATCGAAGTCCGCAAGATCGCAACTTTGGGCCAGCGCGCGATCGGCACAACGCAGGTGTTCTACAGCGGTGTAAAGGTGCCCACGTCGGCCGTGCTCGGCGAGGTCGACCGCGGTTGGGAAGCTGTCGACTCTTATCTTTGGTACGAACGGCTTTGCCTGTCGGCCGCACGCACCGGGGCAGCCTCGGCCGCGTTCGATTATGCTCTCAATTATGCGAAGAGCCGCAGGCAATTCGGACGACCGATCGGCGAATTCCAGGCGATCTCGCACAAGCTTGCCGACATGAAGGTGATGCTCGATGTGTCACGCACGATGGTCTATCGCTTCGCGTGGCTGATGTCGCAAGGCGCAGCGACCCGAAGCGACGCGGCCGTGCTCAAGCTCTACACCGGCGAGACGTACAAGGCCGTCTCGGATCTTGGTCTGCAAATTCTCGGCGGCTATGGCTACTGCATGGAATACCCAATGCAGCGTTACTTTCGCGATTCCCGCCTCGCCGTCATCGGCGCGGGCACGTCGGAAATTCAACGCAACATCATCGCCCGCGGCCTCGGACTTTGATCGAACGGTGACGCGCCCATATCTATAAAGGAACCATTCAAATGCGGGGACTGTATTGGGAAGAATGGAAAATCGGCGCGGAATTCGAAAGTCCGGCACGCACCATTACCGAAGCGGACATCGTCATGTTTGCAGGCTTATCCGGCGACTACAACCCGCTCCACATCAATGAGGAATATTGCAAGCAAACACAGTTCGGCGGCCGTATCGCCCACGGCCCGCTGGTGTATGCCATTGCCGCGGGCCTGCTATTTCAGCTCCATCTCTATGACGACACACTGATCGCTTTTCTCGGCTTCGACAGCCTGAAATTCACCAAACCCGTGAAGCCCGGCGACACCATTCGTGCGCGCATAAAAGTATTGGAAAAGCGCGAGACGTCGAACCCCGAGCGCGGCGTTATGAAACGCGAACTACAAGTCCTGAATCAGCGCTTCGAAGTGGTGCAGGAAGGGGTCCAGGCATTCCTCCTCAAGCGCAAATTGAGTTAGTTAGCGTCGGTACACGACCTCTCGTCGCTGACCGCAACAACGCAGCACCATTACTGCAGCGAAAATTTCACAGGTCTCGCGTGTAATAACTCGCCATTTGCGCGGATTCTTACTTAAGGTTGAAGCCGCGACGAAGAACGCAGATGCAAAGACTTGTTGCTGGGCGTGCAAAAGTGGCGGACGAACTGCAATTGGAAATTTCCGGCAACGAATTTCGTCGGCGACGCTGCTCATGCAGTCAGCCACCGATCTGTCGACATGGTGGGGCTATCGCCTAACGGAACTGTCGGGCGCCGCGACGAACGCGCCGAGGGACATGCGGCATTTGGGTGACCTGATCTCGGGCACGGCGGATTGGGATTCGCCGCGCGTACGGAGGAGCAATTCCCGCGCTCGCCGGCGTTCCCCACGCAGATAATTTAGGACAGAGTGCGCTGTCGTGTCGCGTGGCAACGCCGCGGTCGCGCCATCCACAACAACGCAAACCCAATCAGCGGCACGATAATGTCAGTGTGGAACACGGCCCC
>Ga0134126_10000645_pt1 | contig 44004 bp, 37 predicted proteins | sample KB31752_FD_96881 | JGI IMG/M metagenome (GOLD analysis project Ga0134126, IMG submission 96881) | Terrestrial soil microbial communities with excess Nitrogen fertilizer from Kellogg Biological Station, Michigan, USA - KB3-175-2 | ecosystem: Environmental > Terrestrial > Soil > Unclassified ...
CGCGCCCAGCTTTCGCTGGTACTCGAAGGGGTGCTCTGCCAATCTCTGCTTTCCAAGATCGGCGGCCAGGGACGTGCGTGCGCCATGGAGATCCTGGTGCCTAACGCGGCCGTACGCAACCTGATCCGCGAAGACAAGATCCATCAGATTTACTCGGCGATGCAGTCTGGACAGGACAAGTACGGAATGCAAACCTTCAACCAGTCGCTGGCGAGCCTGTACTTCAGCAAGCAGATCTCGCTGGAAACTGCGCTGATCCGCTCGTCTATGCCGGACGAACTGCAGGAGATGATCAACCGCGGCCAAGCCGCGGCGGCCAAGGCAATGCCCGCAGGGGGAAAGAAATAAACGCTGCGAAGTAAGTTGCGGCTCACGCCGCAAGGGAGAGAACGATGCCTATTTATAAGTTTTCCGGAGTCGACTCCGGCGGCTCAAAAGTAGCCGGAGAGCGAGAGGCCGTCAACAAACAGCTTCTGCAGGCGGCGTTACGCAAGGAACGCCTCGCTAACGTCGTCATCAAAGAAAAAGGCAAAGAGTTCAACCTGCCAACGCTCGGCTCGGGCAAGGTTCCGACGAAGGACATCGCGATCTTCTTTCGCCAGTTCTCAGTGATGATCGATGCTGGCCTGCCGCTCGTCCAATGTCTTGAGATCCTGGCCGCGAACCAGGAGAACCCGGCGTTTCAGAAATGCCTCACGGGCGTTCGCGTCACGGTAGAAGGCGGCGCGACATTAGCAAACGCCATGCGCCAGTATCCTAAGGTTTTTGACGACCTCACAACCAATATGGTGGAGGCCGGCGAAACTGGCGGTATCCTCGATCTCATTCTGCAACGCCTTGCCGCCTATGTTGAAAAGGCTGTGAAGCTGAAGTCCGCAGTCAAATCCGCATTGATTTATCCCGTATCTGTCATCAGCATCGCTGTGCTGGTTGTTGGTGCGCTGCTCAAGTTCGTTGTTCCCATTTTTGAAAAACTATTTGTCGGCCTTGGCGTTGATCTGCCGCTGCCGACGCGAATGGTCATCGGGCTGAGCCAGTTCGTGCAGAGCTTCTGGTGGGTAGCTGGCGTTGGGCTCGTCGCTGCGGTATTCGCGATCAAGCAGATCCGAAAAGACGCCAAAGGCAGGTACATGACTGACAACATCCTGCTCAAGATGCCGGTTGTCGGTCTCCTATTGCGAAAGATTGCGGTTGCTCGTTTTACGCGAACATTGGGAACGCTGATCACCTCCGGTGTTCCGATCCTGGAAGGTCTTTCGATAACCGCTCGCACCTCCGGCAATGCCGTTTTGGAAGAGGCTTTGATGAAGGTCCGCAAAGCCATCGAAGAAGGCCGCACGATCGTTGACCCGTTGAAGGAATGCGGTGTGTTCCCCAACATGGTGACGCAGATGATCGGAGTCGGCGAAGCGACTGGCGCGATGGACAATATGCTGCAAAAGATCGCCGACTTTTATGAGGACGAAGTTGATGCAGCGACGAAAGACCTCCTTACGTTGCTGGAGCCGATCATGATTGCATTCCTCGGGGTATGCGTAGGCGGCATCGTCATTTCGTTGTACATGCCGCTGTTCGCGATGATCGCCAAGCTCTCGGGATAACCGACCTGAATGTGCTCCATGGCTGTGCAGAGAGGAGCAGCAGCAGCAATGCTGCTCCTTCGTCTTCCCTTGATAATCTTTAGCGCCTGCCCATTTTGGGAACAGGCAGAGTGAGTGGAATGTCCCGTCCTTTTGACGAACGATCCTGGATAAGTTGGCTGGTGAAGGTGAGAATTATCATCGTCACCTTCCTTCTGGTGATCGGCCTTGGCGTCATTCGGCTCACCCACACCAATATTCCCGAACGCTCCTTCATCGCGGCGATCGCCGTCTGGTATTGCGTCGCCATCCTATTCCTTGCATTTGATTCGTTTAGGAAAGAGTTCAGGCTGTTGGGACGCATTCAAGTACTCAGCGATCTGGGACTCACTGCAGTCTTCATTTACATCACCGGCGGCATCGACACCTCGTTCAATTTTCTCTTTCCGCTGGTCATCATCGTGGCTAGTACCCTGCTGCCGCGATGGTGGGCGTACCTTACCGCGGCGCTCTCGTTCATCGCGTTCGGGGCAATTCTCGACCTGACCTATTACCAGCTGATTCCCTCGTTTTCACTTTCGAATCCCGATTTGAAATCGGTGCAATTTGTCGTTGGCATCAACTTCTTCGCTTACATGGCAATCGCCTATTTAGCGAGCAGCCTGAGCGCGAAGCTGCGCCAGGCTGGCGTCGAACTGCACGTCAAGAACGACGAGCTGCAGGATCTCCAGGCAATGCAGGAAAACATCCTGCACTCCATGCGCGGTGGACTGATTACGACCGATCTGGATGGAAAAATCACGCTGATCAACCAACCCGGATTGAACTTCCTGAAACGGAAGTACGCCGACATTCTAGGCGCCAAGGTTTCATCGTTATTCCTGGATCCACTCCCTCCCGCAGATTCATATCCGGTTCAGGACGAGCTACGCGCCAGCACGCCCGACGGCGAGAAGATTTTTGGTCTAACGATCACGCCGCTGACGATGCACGATGGCGCAGTGATTGGCTTCGTTTACACCTTCGCCGATCTCACCGAAGTCCGCAGATTGGAAAATGAGATTCGCCAGAGAGAACGTCTGGCCGCTATCGGGCGGCTTGCCTCCGGCATTGCTCACGAAATCCGCAATCCCTTGTCCTCGATCGCAGGTTCGGTCCAAATGCTGTCCAAAATGGCGACGCTCAACGAAGAACAGCAAGTGCTCGTCGATATCGTGCGGCGAGAGTCGGAGCGTCTCAACAGCATCATTTCCGATTTCCTCATGTATTCCCGCGAGAAGAGCTACAAGTTGGTCCAACACGATCTCCTGCTCTTACTTGAAGAGACGCTGCGTTTGATCGAGAACCGGCCGACCCGCGGAACTGCTGCATATCGCATCGTCCGGAGCTTCGAGAGCCGGGAGGCGTTAGCGATGGTCGATTCCGATCGCTTGAAGCAAGTCTTCTGGAACCTCTGCGACAACGCTTTTCGCGCTATGCCTGAAGGCGGCACGCTGAAGGTGACTCTTCGGGCACGAGGCAGTAATTGGGTTCTCTCCTTCAAAGACAGCGGAGTAGGCATTCGTCCCGAGCAGGCGGAAAAAATATTTGAACCGTTTCAATCGAGCTTCGAAGGCGGTACCGGATTGGGACTCGCGCTGGTTTACCAGATTGTGCAGGCTCATAGAGGACGCGTATACGTTCTGCCTGGAGCCAAAGAAGGGGCGGAGATCGTCCTTGAACTTCCGCAGGCACAGGCAGCTCCGCGAACAGTGAGCATCGCCGAAAAAAGAGTACTTGCTGCAGTCGCTGCGGCGGAGAGAGTGCATGGCTAACGTTTTAGTGTGCGACGACGAGCGCTCTATCCGCGAGCTCCTCGATATCGCTCTGCGCAAAGAGGGACACAAAGTCGAAATCGCCAACTCCGGCGAGCTGGCCGTGAAGAAAATCGAGTCCGCTCGATATGACGTGATCGTCACTGACATCAAGATGCCGGGGATCAACGGCATCGACGTGCTCAAACACGCACATCGCGTTTCACCTCAGTCTGCCGTCGTGTTGATCACGGCGGTCGGCGATTTCGATTCCGCAGTTCAAGCCGTCAAATCAGGCGCATTTGATTACATTCAAAAGACACCGAATGGACTCGTCGATGAGGTGCGAGTGTCTATCGGACGCGCCGCTGAGGTCTTAGAGCTCAAGCGGCAGAATCAAGCGTTTCGCCGCGACGCCGCCAGCCGCAATTCGCTCGACAACATCATCGGATGCAGCGCCGCGATCAATCAACTCAAAGAGACAATCAGAACGGTTGCTTCCACCGGCAGTACCATTCTGGTCCACGGGGAGAGCGGTACCGGAAAGGAACTGGTTGCCCGCGCGGTCCATACATGCTCTCAACGCGACGGTCAGCCGTTTGTTTCCGTAAACTGCGGAGCTTTTCCCGAAACCCTTCTAGAAAGCGAACTCTTTGGCTATGTAAAAGGCGCTTTTACCGGCGCAAATCAGAATAAGCAGGGCTTGTTTGAAGTTGCCGATGCCGGCACGATCTTCCTCGACGAAATCGGCGAGATGAGCCTTGCCATGCAGGTGAAGCTACTGCGCGTCCTGCAAGAGCGAACAATCCGTCCGGTGGGCGGAACATCCGAGATTCCGGTGGACGTGCGCGTGATCGCAGCCACCAATCGCGACCTTCATCACATGGTCGAAGAAAAGACCTTCCGCGAAGATCTCTATTACCGCATAAGCGTCATCCCAATCGAAGTGCCTCCGCTTCGCGCGCGACAGGAGGATATTCCGCTGCTCGCCAACAGTTTCCTAAAGCGATATGCGCCTGCTGCAGGAAAGAACATTGTGCGCATCTCTCCAGACTCCCTGGAAGCCCTCTCGGAATACGATTGGCCCGGCAACGTTCGTCAATTGGAGAATGCAATCGAACGGGCGGTCGCTATGGAAAGCACAGACATTCTGAACGTCAGCGTCCCCGGAGAAAAATCGAAGGCTCGGGCAGCGACTGACAACGGAGCACCGCCATCCGTCGATTCCATTTCGGTACCAACCGATGGACTCGATATGGAAGCCTATGTCGCCGATATGGAGCGCGCGATTCTCGTCTCTGCACTGCAACAATGCGGAGGAGTGCAAACACGAGCCGCTGAATTACTTAGGATCTCCTATCGCTCTTTCCGTCACCTGGCCAAGAAGTACAACGTTTGAGCGCGACTTGAAAGGCGCCAGTCTCCGCTCAGATGCTGCCGGCACAAAAAGCGCATGAGTGTCAGCAGACGTAGACGGCCTTGTCCAACATCGTTACAACAGTTAACTCAACTCGATCACCTGATGATCCCTACACTCAGGCTTGTAACCTTCGATGAGCTGATCGATGAGACCTTCACCGTGCTTGGCGACGAAGTAGATTCCGGCGATCTTACGCTCCTGTAGTTCCCGTTCCGGGAAAAGCATCGCACTGAGCAGACCGGCATGGCGGTTGAGAACCTGTTCCCTCTGGAGGTGTGCGCGGGCTGCTCGTGATTCGAGTTGGTCGAGTTGATACCGCATTTTCTGACCCGCCACCTCCCCGGCAGAGGCTATCGTTGGATCCAGCTTCTCTAGCGTCTGCAGCAAGGGCGTGAGCAGGCGATCGAGCTGCTCGCGGCTGCGATCGAAATCGTCCTTGATGTCGGCTGGAATCGTGCGGCGCGACAGCATGGAAACAAACTCGTCCTTCGGATGCAATACATCGCGAAGTCGCAGGCCGTACTTGCGCATCCAGCTTGTGAGACGCGCTTCGACCAACGTCGTCGAGAATCGCGGCCAAACCGGCGTTGTCCGCCCAAGCAGCTCTTGGTATACAACCTGTACCTGTGCGAAATAGGCGGTTTCCGCAGGGCCTGCGATGTATGTGGCCGTTGGCAGCAAATAATCCTGAAGCACCGGGCGAAGCAGTACGTTCGCGGTGAATAGCTCCGGATTTTTCTCAATGCGGATGCGCAGATCGTCCGCCGACCAGTGCTCCCCGTTAAAACCAAAGCCGCCGTTCTTCTTGTGAATGGATACGCGAGTTGCGTCCTTCAAAAAAAACAAGAGCGTGGAAGCAGGCGTGACCTTTACCTGCGCTTCGTGACCGCTCGCTTCAATTTCTTTCGTGCGTTCCAGTAGAGCGGACACCAACGATTCGGTTTCGATTGCGGCCTTTTGTAGTAACGGTGAGGCGATCCGGTGAACTTCGCGGTCAGATGGATCGAGCAGAATGAGGCCGTGCCGCGAAAACAGCCGGGCCATCACATTTGCAAAAGCTGTCGCGAACGTCTGTCCCGGCGCGTAGGCTTCAGCTAGGAAGCCCAGCACTTCAGATTCGCCGGTGATCTCTTTGATCTGCTCAATCAGCGAGTGAAGGTCGGCATCAAGCTTCACCGTACCGACTGGTTCGGACGCCACTCCGTGCGAAGCCGTCTCAAATCTTCGCAACCCGCCTTGTGCATCCGGGAAGACCGCGTGGTTCACCTCCGCAAGGTCGTGATCCTCGGAAGCCAGCCAGAAGATCGGAACAGCTTCTACGCCGCGCGCGTTGAGTTCTCGCGCGAGCCGAATAATTGTGATTGCCTTGTAGATGGTGTAAGCAGGCCCGAGAAACAGTCCGACTTGCTGGCCGCTGACCACAGCACAAGCGCCTTTGCGAAGCTTTTCGATGTTCTCGAGTGCGGCAGAGTCCGCCCTCCAGGTCTGGTTCTGCTTTTTCAGTACCTCGGCGATCTTTTGCCGTCTATCTTCAGGCATTTCGGCCGTCTTCGCGTGGTCAGCTAGCTCATCGAGAGAAAAAGTTGAAGTGGGATAAAAAGGCCGAAGCTGCGGATTGCCGGAGAGGAAGTCCAGGAAGAGCCGGGGAACTCCGGGTACATCACGAAATGGAAGACACTGAGTGTCCAATCAAGCCCTCGCGAATAACGTGACTACAGTCTGGTTTTGATTTCAACTACCGCTGGAAAGATGCAGAAATGCTTAGGATTATCCAGCAGCCACAGCCGGTTCTGTCGCGTGTTTCTGGATTTCATGCCAGGCTGCACCGACGTGCTCCTCGTCCGTATAACTCTGCCCAATGCAGAATCGCAGCACGAATTTCCCATTCAGCTTTGTGTGCGAAAGGAAAAGACGACCGGAGGCATTCAGCTTCTGATGCAAAGCTTCATTGGCAGAATCCGGTCCTTTCAACCGGAAACAGACCAGGTTGAGCGAGACCGGCGCGATGGTTTCAAATCGGGAATCTGAGCGCAACCAGGAGACGAATTCATTTGTAAGCTGCACGTGCCGCCGCACCATCGCGCGCAAACCTTCGACGCCGTACGACCGAATTACGCACCACAGCTTCAACGCGCGAAATCGACGGCCCAGCGGAATGTGCCAGTCGCGATAATCGACGACGGTTCCGCTGGTCGACGCTGTGTTGCGTAAATATTCAGGAGTAATCGTCAGCGCATTTGTAAGCGCAGTGCGATTCCGGACATAGAAGCAGGTGCAATCGAAATTGGTGAGCATCCATTTGTGGCAGTCGAAGCAGTAGCTGTCGGCGTACTCCAAACCCTTGTGGATATAACGCAGTTCATCGCACAAAGCTGCGGTGCCTGCCATGGCAGCGTCGACGTGCAGCCAGATGCCATGCTCGCGACAGATCGCGCCGATTTCCGGGAGCGGATCGATCGACATTGTGGACGTAGTTCCGACGGTCGCCCCTACGAAGCACGGAATGCGTCCGTCACGATTGTCTTGCTCGATCGCTCGCGCCAGATGTGAGGGCTTCATCCGAAATTGATCATCGACCTCGATGATCCGCAAATTCTTGCGTCCGATACCCGCAACCTTGATTGCTTTCTCGATCGAGGAATGCGCCTGGGCTGAAGTGTACGCAGTGAGTCTCTGATCGCAGCCATCCTCGTTCGATCCAAATTGCGTAGCGCGCTCGCGTCCGGCGAGCAGGGCACAGAGATTCGCGCTGGAAGCTGAATCCTGAATTACTCCCCCTCCGCTCCTGGTCGAGAGAAAGTGCTCAGGCAATGCAAGCATTTCGACGAGCCAATCGAGCACTCGCATCTCTAACTCAGTGCATGCAGGACTGGTAGCCCACAACATTCCCTGCACGCCAAATCCTGAAGAGAGCAGATCACCGGCTACGGACGCTGGCGAGCTGTTGGCTGGGAAGTACGCAAAATAGTTAGGAGATTGCCAGTGGGTGATGCCCGGCAGAATGCTGGAATCGAGATCTTTAAGGATGGCGTCGAAGGACTCAGACTGCTGCGGCGCATGTTGGGGAAGCGCTCTCAAAATATCGCCGGGCTTGACGGGTGAAAGCACGGGCAATTCCGGCACATGCTCCAGATATCGGGCGACCCAATCCAGCGCCGCCTGTCCATCGCGTCGAAGCTGTTCGGCAGCAGCCCGGGATCGTTGGTTGGTGAGGGCCATCCATCTATCTTGCCAGAGACGTGACCTCTTGGGCGTTAGTTCACCACGGAGCCACGGAAACACGGACGAATTCTTTGGATTGCTTCTCCGTGTTCTCTGGCTCCGTGGTGAAAACAGATGTTTTGCTGCCCCTATCAGAATCGCACCTTGAACTCTGGACCTTGATGGACGTGGATACTATCGATGAACCGCACCTTGCCTGTGCTGCGCGTCATGACGAGTGATTGTGTACGAATGCCATCGCCAAAGAAGCGAACGCCCTTTAGCAGAGACCCATCCGTAACTCCGCAAGCGGCGAAGACGATGTTCTCTCCTGGCGCAAGGTCTTCGGAGCGATAGATCTTCTTCAGGTCCTTGATTCCCATTTTAGTAACGCGTTGTTCGAGTTCAGGGCGATCGATGACGAGCCGCGCCAGAATCTCGCCGTTGAGGCAGCGCATGGCGGCAGCGGTGATTACACCTTCAGGCGCTCCGCCGGTTCCCATAACGGCGTGGACACCCGTTCCGAGCACTGCCGCTGCGATGCCGGCAGAGAGATCACCGTCTCCGATCAGCTTGATGCGTGCTCCAGCCGTACGAATTTCGTCGATGAGCTTTTCATGACGTGGACGATCAAGCACGATAATCACCAGATCTTTCACATCGCGATCCAGGCTCTTGGCGATCATCTTCAGGTTGTATTTCACTGGCGCATCGAGGTCGATGCCGTCCTTGCACGCGGGACCAACGACGAGCTTTTCCATGTAACAGTCCGGAGCGTGCAACAGTCCGCCTCGCTCTGAAGCGGCGAGGACGGTGATCGCATTGGGAGCGCCGGTGGCGCAGAGATTCGTGCCTTCCAAGGGATCGACGGCAATATCGACTTCAGGAAGCGCCAATCCCCCCTCGACTTTGGCTCCGACTTTTTCGCCGATGTAGAGCATCGGAGCCTTGTCGCGTTCGCCCTCGCCGATGACGATGGTGCCACGCATCGGAATCGTGTCCATGGTGCGGCGCATGGCTTCGGTGGCGACCTGGTCGGATTTGGGACGATCTCCCATGCCCATTGTTTTGGCGGACTCGATGGCCGCCTCTTCGACAATGCGCGTGAACTCGAGTGCTAGCTCGAATTCCATCTGCTGCGTGAGTCCATTGCCCGATTGCACAGTTCCCAAAAGGGGCTTTGCCATGGAAATCCTCCGGTGAGCCGTTAGCTCAGCAAAAGTACCGGCAGGAAGGGGCGGCCTGCAGGCGAAAACTGCTGATTATAGCCTGCATGGGACAGAACCGGCGCCGGTAGGCGCGCTGAGCCGGAGGGGGCCGAATGGTCACCTCCGGGCTCTGGATGCTGCACGCAGTCTCGAGAGACGCAGCCCCAACCCATGCGGCTGCCCAATCGGCCAGCACCCCAGGAACCGCAAAACCGGCGCTTGCTGGGGGCCGCGCTAACCGCCGCCGGTTCCGTTCAGAACGCGTCGATCCCCGTCACATTCGAGCCGATGATCAGCGTGTGGATGTCGTGAGTGCCCTCGTATGTCTTTACTGATTCCAGGTTCATCATGTGGCGCATGATTGGATAATCATCAGCGATTCCGTTGGCGCCGAGAATGTCTCGGGAAAGCCGGGCGCATTCGAGTGCCATCCACACATTATTTCGCTTTGCCATTGAGATGTGCTGATGCTGAACCTTTTCAGCGTCTTTCAAGCGTCCAACCTGCAGCGCCAACAACTGCGCCTTGGTGATCTCGGTGATCATCCACGCCAGCTTCTCCTGCACAAGCTGGTGCGAGGCGATGGGTTCATCGCGGAATTGTTTGCGCAGCAGCGAGTACTGCAGCGCCGTGTCGTAGCAGGACATGGCAGCGCCGATCGCACCCCACGCGATGCCATATCGAGCCTGGTTCAGACACATCAGCGGCGACTTCAGTCCATCGGATTTCGGCAGCAGATTGCTCTCGGGTACGCGCACGTCCTGCAGCGATAGCCCGGAGGTCACGGATGCCCGCAACGACCATTTGCCATGAACATCTTGCGCTGAAAAGCCCGGCCGATTCGTCTCAACGACAAAGCCGCGGACCTTGCCTCCATGCTCTTCGCTCTTTGCCCAGATGACGGCTACATCCGCAATCGAGCCGGAGGTAATCCACATCTTTTCGCCATTGAGAACGTATTCTTTGCCCTGTTTTACCGCGCGGGTTCGCATTCCGCCGGGATTCGACCCGAAACCGGGTTCGGTCAGGCCGAAGCATCCAAGCTTTTCGCCCTTAGCGAGCTTTGGAAGCCATTGGTCCTTCTGTTCATCGCTGCCAAAGGCATAGATTGGATACATCACCAGCGCTGACTGCACGCTCACAAACGAGCGCACGCCACTATCGCCCCGTTCGAGCTCCTGCATCACCAGCCCATATTCGACATTGGACATGCCAGCGCAGCCATAACCTTTCAGGCTCGCCCCAAAGAAGCCCAGCTCCGCCATCGGCTTCACCAACTCGCGCGGAAACCGTCCTTCGCGATTGCACTGTTCGATTATGGGAATGAGATTTTCTTCGATGAACTTGCGTGTGCTGTCGCGCACCAGGCGCTCTTCGTCAGAAAGAAGCGAGTCGAAATCGATGAAATCCACACCTTTGAACTTGAATGGAGGCATTCGGAGTCTCTCTTGTGCAGCAATGAAGGATGAAATTGTCGTTTGGCGAAAACAGATTAAGGTAACAGATTCCCGGTGCAGCGTTTTCGACGAGCCTAGAGCAATAGGAGAAGATCGACACTCTTTAATCTGTCATCCTCAGCCTGGTGTTGGCGAAGGATCTCCCGCGACGCCTAAGATACCCACGCCCTTGCGAGGCTCTTCAGCCAGAACCTGGGTTATTGGTAGAAGAGCCATGCCGGTTGCAATTGAGTCCCATGCATCGCCGGAGATCCTTCGCCAACATCAGGCTCAGGATGACAGGCTCTGGACAAGTTGGCCGAAACAGCACTACACGAAGAACTGCCCTTTGCAGACCAAACGCGCGGGCCCTTCCAGTAGAAGCGCATCGGCTCCATCCCAATGAACAACCTGCTTGCCTCCAGGCGCGTATACCTCGACCGGTGATGTCACCTTGCGGCTATGGATGGCTGCGATGGCCGAAGCGCAAGAACCTGTGCCGGAGGATTGCGTCTCGCCCGCTCCGCGCTCCCAAATCCGGAACTCGATGCGATTGCGCCCGAGGACTCGAACCAGTTCCACATTCGTTCCATGAGGAAACTCGCGGCTCTCGGCGATGGCGGCAGCTTGTGTTTGCCACTTGGATGGAAATTGATTGACGAACTGTACGAAATGGGGGTTGCCGGTTGAAATGTCGAGACCCCTCTCGCTCGAGTCGCCGATTTTGACGGTTCTGTCGCCAACGACTTCCGCTCTTCCCATTTCGGTCATAAACTCGAAGTCGTAGTCAGACCGGCGCAGAAGCATGCATTCCTTTTCTCCCGCAGCAGTCACGACTTGAACTTCCGAACCTCCGCGCGTTTCCACACACCAGGCGGCAACGCATCTCGTTCCATTTCCGGAAATTTCTGCTTCTGAGCCGTCGGCATTAAAGAGGCGCGCGTGAACTCGCCCCTGAACATCGAGCTCGACCCATTCCACGCCATCGGCTCCGATTCCGCGATGGCGGTCGCATAAACGTCGGGAGAGCGCTGCGGCGTCGTTGCTCATGTGGGCTGAATCCACAATCAAGAAATCGTTGCCGCAGGCTTCAGCTTTGTAGAAGGGGATGGAGCGGGAGGTCATTCTTCTTCCGACTTGGCGAAGGTGGCGACGCTTTCGATTCCGCGCTGCATTTTCATCTTTGTTTCCAGCGCGCGATGCTCCGGCAGTGTACAGGTGAGGTCGAACACGACTCGAGAGAGGTCCTCGGAACGCGCAATCTGGAGACCATGCATGAAATGATGCGTTTCTCCAAACACTCGATTGAGTTCATCGAGAATCTCCGGCGCGCTCTTGCCGGTTACTTCATAGCTCACGGTGATTGGCTTGAGTCCGAACCGTGCTTCCAGATATCCGAGCAGGTTCAGCGCAACCAGGATGATGACCGCAGTAAGTGTCGCAAGCAGGTAGTGCCCGGCGCCTGCGGCCATGCCGATGGACGCAACTACCCAGATCGTTGCGGCAGTCGTGAGACCGGAAACTCCGCCTTTGTTGTGCAGGATCGCTCCGGCGCCGAGGAATCCCACGCCTTGAACGATGTTCGATGCGATGCGCGTACGATCCCCGACGCTCGAATCGGGAATCAGCTCCGACATGATCGTAAACAGCGCCGCTCCCATGCAGATGAACATATTGGTGCGGATGCCTGCGCTCTTGTGGTGTAGCGTGCGCTCCAGCCCGATGATCCCGCCAAGTGCGCCCGCGAGCAGCAATCGGAGAAGGCTGGGATACAGAGACTCCATTCGATCCAGCTCGAGCGCAGTGATATTCAAGAGCGAATGCATGCGATCAGGTGAAGGCGCGATTCTAACAAAGTGGAGAAAGACCTCAGCGGCGTGCGGATCGATACACGGTGGTTCTGGGCTGTCCGGGAACATCGATTTCAGCGATGCGCGTGAGCGAGTCCGGATGAGCCGCGACGCCAGCGGCTACCGGGTCATCGGCCGACGCTATGACGTAGTCTGCTGCAGCTGCCGGACGCTGCAGAGAGGAATCCCAAACTAGGTAAATGCCCTCGTTAATGGTTCTTCGGAAAGGAACGCCGGCCATTTCGAATGCTCCGGAATGGGAGCCGACATACGCCAGAATGGTGGCGTGTGCGGGAAGGGATTCCAGAGCCTTCGCAAGTTGCGCATCCACTTGCAAACGAGCCTGGCCATTGGCGCGCACTTCGCGAAGACAGATCGGGGTCGCGCGCCATGCTGGCAAATAGGAGAAAGCCATGAGCGCTCCAATACAACAGGCTCCAACTAGAGGCATATGGGACCATTTCCATCTTTGCTTCAGGAGAACGATTGCGAATCCGAATCCTCCGGCAATGGCAGGAATGAGTTCGAGTCCGTAGCGCAGGTTGTAGTAAGAGAACGGCCACCACACGGGCAGGAATATCGGCACCGAGCCATATGCGATCGACAGCGCGTAGAACACAAGCGGCGACCACAACAGCGCCGGCAACTGCCAGTCGAAGCGAAGTGCAAAGAAAAGGCTGGCGAGCGCAGCGAACATCACAAGGTATCTGGCCAGCTCATTTTCGCCCATGTTTAATTGGGCGGCTTTCTCAAAGTAAACGCCCGCCGTCCAGGGGTGCCCCTCGCCAGGATACGGTGGAGCGACTTTGGCTGTAGTTCTCGCTGCGATGGCTTTCGCTGAGTATGGGCCGTTTGCAAAATCGAGTGGATTTCCTTTGCACCCGAAGTTGAACGCCAGCCACAGCGTGGGAGCGAGCGCGGTGAGAAGCATCGCTCTGAAAACCGATTTGCGTATCGTTTCTCGTTGCACACCTGGCAAAGACCGAATTCGTTTCAGAGCAATCGGAAGAACTGTCAGCCAGCAGGCACACGCGAGAAACCATCCGTCATATCGCGTGAGAATCGCTGCCGCAAGCGCAATCGCGCCTCTCTCCAGCCACTTGCCTGCGCTTGCATCGTTCCGCAGCAATGCGCGATTCGCTTCCACAAAAAAGACTACCGACCAGATGAAACAAGCCAGGTACATCGGCTCGTTGAGCGCGGTGGTTTGGACGTACAGGATATTAGGATTTGCCGCGAATATCAGCGTAGCCAGCCAAGCGGCGAGACGCGACCAGATGGAGAGCAAGCGAAAGATTCCCAACCCGGCGATCACATACGAGACCAGCGATGGAATCGAACCGCCTAAACCAGACTTCCACAGCCGGGCACTCACGACAAAAGGAACCGTCAACAAATGTGGAAGCGGAAGCCAAACAGTGCCTAGCTGCATAGGGCCAGGGGTGCGGGAATCAAAGACGCGTCGAGCGATGTTGATGTGAGCTACCGCATCTCCGGAGAGCAGGATTTCATTTCGGGAATAGAAAAACCAGAGGACCAGGAGCCCGGCACTCGCGAGGAGAGCGGCGGCGATGAAGTAATCGTATCGATCAGCTGGAGCTTGATAAGCCGATCGAGAGTTCTCTTGCTGAAGATTTATCGCTCTAGCTTTGCTCGCCACCAGTTCTGAATTGGGACTCATAGGTACCGAGAGGCATTTCCATGGATAACGTGGAACCGGCCGGCCCCGGCCGGGTTTTTCTCTGGGCTGCTCCATTTCGTTTTGCGGCAAGCCGCGTTGCTCTTAAGTGTCTCGCCCGAACGCGCTTCAGACTTTGGCCACCAAAAACCCGGCCGAGGGCGGCCGGCTCCACGTTTGCTTCCCGCTAGCCGATGTGTGTGAGTTCACGAAAAATCTGGTAGCGCGCGTCGATCTCTTGCCTGCTAAGTGACTGCAGCCGCTCGGTTCCAAAGCGTTCGACGGCGAACGATCCCATCACTCCGCCGTAAAACATAGCCCGTTTGAAGACCTCGCGGTCTACTTTCTTCTGCGAGGCGATGTAGCCCATGAAGCCTCCAGCGAACGAATCGCCCGCGCCGGTGGGATCGCGGACTTCTTCCATCGGCAATGCCGGAGCGCGGAAGGGATGGCTCCCTCCTCCAAATTCGCCGTCTTTGAAGAAAACGGTTGCGCCATATTCGCCATGCTTGATCACGAGAGCTCGCGGACCAAGCTGTAATACTTTTCGGGCAGCGCGAGGAACGCTTGTCTCACCGGCAATGAGCTTGGCTTCGTTGTCGTTGATCAGCAGAACATCCACACTCTTGAGAGTCTCGAGGAGATTTTTGCGATGACGTGGATCAGTGATCCAGTAATTCATGGTGTCGCCGCCGACCAGCTTCACGCGGCCATCCATCTGGCGCCGAACGTTCCCCTGCAGCACGGGATCGATGTTGGCCAGAAACAGGAACTCGGAATCGAGATACTCCGGAGGAACTTGCGGATTGAAGTTCTGAAAGACATTGAGCTGCGTCTCCAGCGTCTTCGCTTCGTTCAGATTCTCGCCGTATTCGCCGCGCCAGAAGAAGCTCTTCCCTTCGGCATGCTCGATGCCTCGCGTATCGACTTTGTGGGAGCGGAGTACGTCTTCGTCTTGTTTGTTAAAGTCCTCACCTACGACAGCCACGATGCGAACCTGCGTAAAGTAGCTCGCCGCCAGCGCGAAGTAGGTTGCCGCTCCGCCCAGGCAGCGATCAACGTGGCCGGAAGGACTCTTAATGCCGTCATATGCGACCGAACCAACGACGACGATCGCCATCAGGCTTTGGCCTCCTGTGTCTTGAGGTACTTATCAAGCAGCAGGCTGAGCTTGCGGCGGGTCTCGACGGGAATCTTCGAACGATCGGTCAGAATCGCGTACTCCAGCGCCGAGCCGCACTTGCAGGAGCGCGTCTTCGGCATGGCCGCAACTGTCTGGCGCACCACCTTGCATGCGTTTTCCGCGTTCTTGTTGAGATACGAGATGACAGTTTCGACGGTAACGGCGTCATGCTCGGGATGCCAGCAGTCATAGTCGGTGACCATCGCGATGGTTGCGTAGCAGATTTCCCCCTCGCGCGCGAGCTTGGCTTCTTGCAAATTGGTCATGCCGATCACGTCCATGCCCCAGCTTCGGTAGAGGTTCGATTCTGCGCGCGTCGAAAACTGTGGGCCTTCGATGCAGATGTAAGTTCCACCGCTCTTGCCGGTCACGCCAGATTTCTTGCAAGCATCGCCGGCCGCTTTAGCAACTTCTGCACAAACTGGATCGGCAAAGGCGACGTGCGCAACCAGACCTTCGCCAAAAAATGTTGAGACTCGCTGCCGTGTGCGATCGACGAACTGATCGGGGATTACGAAATCCATCGGCTTGTGCTCTTCTTTCAGAGAACCGACAGCCGAAACAGAAATGATGCGCTCGACGCCGAGCTGCTTCATGCCGTAGATGTTCGCGCGAAAGTTGAGTTCGGTCGGCAGAATGCGATGGCCGCGCCCATGGCGCGCCAGGAAAGCAACCTTGCGATTTTCGAGAGTACCGACGATGTATGCGTCTGAAGGTGATCCGAACGGAGTTTCCAGCTTCTCTTCGTGAACATCGGAGAGGCCGGGCATAGAGTACAGTCCACTGCCTCCGATGATTCCAATTTCAGCTTTTTGCAATTGAACGGCTCCGGTGAGCTAGGGATGAGGTACTTGAAATTATATCGAACCGGCTTTCATGCAGCTCAATCGAACTCGCCTCTGAGATGCCTTCTGCGTACGGTTTCGGGCATACGCTCGATGGCATATCGCAGAGTTGTGCGAGGCATGGAGGAATAGTGCGTCTTGATGAAATCAATGAGCTGCCGCTCAGATTGCTTGCCAGCCTCGCGCAGCATCCAGCCAACTGCCTTATGAATAAGATCGTGCGGATCGCCGAGTAGCAATTCAGAAGCCTTGAAAGTATCGGCGAGATCACCGCGCCGGATGAACGCGTGTGTGGCAATGATTGTAATTCGACGCTCCCACAGATCCGACGACTTCGCGAGCGCGAAAAGAACCTTTCGCGAGCGCGAAACCAGATGCTCACCCACAATGTCGCGCGCCGAGGCATCGACTAGATCCCAATTATTGATGTAGCGCGTATTCGCAAGATAGAAATCGAAAATATCGTTGCGAAGGTCGGCAGTTCCACGCTGATACTGATCAACCAAAATCAGCAGAGCCGCTAGACGATGCTCGTGAATCTCAGAGCCCAGAAGCTTTCGTATGTCAGACAGATTTAGATGTCGGTAGCGGCTCGCGATTTTTCGGAGAGCGGGAACGGTGATTCCGCAAAACTTGTCGCCTTCGCCATACTCTCCTTTGCCGCTTTTGAAAAACCAGGCGAGGTTCTTCGCCCGCTTCGCGTCGGATGCCGCCTCGAGTTCACGCCTCAGATCAGAAAGAGTCAGAACACGGGTCGATAATATTCGCTTCGGCTGTGCCATTCTGGGATTCATTCAGGCGGAATTCAGCAGTTTACCGCGAACCACAGGCCTGAAGGGCCGGCAGAAGCGCAGCCCAGCGGCGTCAGCCCTGGGTTAGAGTGCGAGCAGCGATCAAGCCCTGAAAGGGCGACACTGCTCTGCGATCGCGGAGAAATTGCAAGGCACTCACATCGACACATAGGCACGGCTCGTCTGGATCCATCCCGGCGCAAACGGATGCCGCCCTTTCAGGGCTCTGTCTACGACGGCATTCTGACCCAGGGCTCACGCCGCTGGGCTGCGCTTATGTCGGCCCTTCGGGCCTTTGCTCTTCTGAGGAAGCACGCTCCACTCATCGCTCTCCGCTATAATCACGAGTTCTCTAATGGCTTCAGAAGCTCAAAAGAAAATCCGCGTGCTCGTCGCCAAGCCCGGACTGGATGGTCATGATCGTGGCGCGAAGGTGATCGCACGTGCTCTGCGCGACGCCGGGATGGAGGTCATCTACACTGGCCTGCGCCAGACGCCGGAGATGATCGTGAACGCCGCGCTGCAGGAAGACGTGGACGTCATCGGCCTTTCCATTCTGTCCGGCGCTCATAACGCCATCGTTCCCAGAGTGGTCTCACTCATGAAGGAGAAGCAGATGGAGGACGTTCTGGTCGTCCTAGGTGGAACCATCCCAGAACAGGATGTTCCCCATTTGAACCAGTATGGAGTCACCGGCATCTTCGGCCCGGGCACTCCTATGGAACAGATCGTGAAATTCATCCGCGCCAACGTGAAGCCGCGCGGTATTCCTGCCTAGATCGAGTGCAGTCGGCGACTGAACGCTTTATGATCGAATCGCGCGACACTTCTCGCACTTGCCTGCAAGTTTTGCGTGCTCGAGGGCTTTCGAAATGTTCGTCCGGGCCGAAGGGGTTCCAGCGAGGGACGCATTGGGGATCGGCTCTGTCTCCGAGATCGCGGCGGATCCTCTCGGGTGCTGTTTAGACCCTAATCTCACGCCAAAGAGAAAAGCTGGATTGACTTCGACATTCAGCTCTCGTTAACATCGCGGTCCTAGCTCGCCCTGAAAGCAAGATTCCAAATTATGAAAAGGCGGTACGCGCTTCCATGCAGTGGGCCAAGTGCTTTCGACACCTCTCATTCGTCGTTTTGCTAGTTCTGCTCGTCAGTTCTGGTTTCGCACAAAATGCAAATACTGGCACCGTGTTCGGCGTCATTACCGATCCGTCTGGCGCCGTCATTCCCGCCGCGACGGTTATGCTGCACGATGTTGCAACGGGTCAGGAGCGCACGGCCACAACCAACGAAGTGGGACGCTACAACTTCGCCAGCGTAAACCCGGGCAATTATTCGATCAAAGCCACTGCCGCGGGATTCAGGTCCACTGCTTCGAATGTAACGGTCGAAGTCGGTAAGTCGTTTACCGTGAACCTTGCGTTGACCGTAGGACAAGCTTCACAAACAGTCGAAGTGACTGGCACCGGCGGAGCCGATTTGCAGACTCTCGATGCCACCGTCGGTGAGACTCTGGGCGGCAACACGCTCTTGCTTCTGCCTTCCCAGCAGCGCAGCGTCTCCAGTCTGTTGTTGCTGCAGCCGGCTTCGGCGCCCTTGCAACAGGGCAATCAGGGTAGTTCGGTTGGCGGACAGGTCGCAGGAGCGCAGAGCGATCAGAACACGATCCTCCTCGACGGCAGCAACATCACCAATGGCGTCTCGGGGAACTCCGATTACTACACGAATTTTCGCGGCGGTCCGGAAGGACCGATTCCGACTCCTGCCGAGAGTATCCAGGAGTTCAGGGTGTCGACTAATAACCCAAACGCCAGCTTTGGCGGATCGGCGGGCAGCCAGGTGCTGCTTGTCACGAAGCGCGGAACGAATACCCTCCACGGATCGGCCTACGAGTACTTCCAGAATTCTGCCCTGAACGCCAATAGCTGGGACCGCAATTTCCACAATCAAAGCCGTCCTGAAAGCCACGACAATCGGTACGGGGGCAGTTTTGGCGGTTTCATTCCGGGAATTCCCGGCGAGAACAAGACCTACTTCTACGCCAACTATGAGGGACGCAAGCTTTCCCAAATTACGCAAATTCAGAAACTGGTGCCATCGGCAACGTTGCGGCAAGGGATTCTTCGCTTCCCTGATGCCGGTGGAAATATCGTCTCCTACAATCTGGCGACATCTACGCAATGCGGAGCCGGTACATCAGCCTGTGATCCTCGGGGAATCGGGATTAGTCCGGTCATTTCGCAGATTTGGAACAAGCTGCCTCAGGGAAACGATGTTTCGATGGGCGATGGCCTGAACACGATCGGCTTCACTGGAGCCGTGAACCTGCCAATCAAGGAAAATTTCGGCGTTCTGCGCGTGGACCACGATCTGGCGAAAAACTGGCAGTTGATGGGCAGCTATCGCTATTTCGTGCAGGATGCCGCTGTCGACAAGCAGATCGATATCGGTGGGTTGCTTCCCGGAGACGTAAGTGGAAATCCCACATCAGCGGCTTCGATTCCACGACAGCCACGTTATTTTGTGGCTGGTCTGACGGGTCAGCTCAAACCGAATATCACGAATCAATTCAACTTCTCTTACCTGCGTGATTTCTGGCAGTGGAACACAGCAGGTGCGACTCCGCAAAATGCCGGAGCCGCGGCTGCCTTGCAGATTGGAGGCGAGTCTCAGAACAATGCCTTAGTGCCGATGAACGTCGATACAAATAGCGTGCGTACACGTAGGTGGGATGGCCACAACTATGAATATCGCGACGATGTCTCATGGCTGCACGGCAATCACTTATTTCAATTCGGCGGATCGGCCGCTCGTTCTGCGGTGCTGTTCAACCGCAACGACGGTCAGGTCTCCTCACTCTCGCAGGTGGTTTATCAGTTGACTGCAGCCAATGGCGTGAACATCCCCGGAAGCAATATTCCGGCAGGTTTATCGGCAGCTCAGACTGCGAATTGGAACAATCTCTATGCTGCTACGCTCGGCCTAGTGGATGCTGCGAACATTCTGGGGACACGCAATGCACAACTCCAACCCAATCCGCTGGGCACGCCAACTGATAACGACGTACGCTATGACGATTACAGCCTCTATTTAAACGATGCCTGGCACATTAAGCCCACTTTGACACTGAACTTTGGCTTGAATTGGTCGTATGACACGCCTCCGTATGAAATCACGGGGAAACAATCGATGATGGTATTCACCCAAAATGGGAATGTCGTCACGCCAGTGGAGTATCTCGGCGCACGAACTCAGGCGGCGACGCAGGGCCAGGTTTATAACCCGGAGATTGGCTTTGCGCCCATCAGAAGCCTGCATCGAGAGTATCCCTGGGACCCGGTCTGGACGGACTTTGCTCCACGCGTTGCCGTGGCATGGAATCCGCATTTTGGAGATGGATTCCTGGGCAGGATTTTCGGCGAGAACAAGACGGTCATCCGCGGCGGATACTCTCAGCTTTACGACCGCCTGAATGGCGTGCAGAAGGTCATTAATGGACTCCAAGGTGTCGGGTTCCAACAGACGCTGACTTGCCTCGGTCCCAACAGGGCGGGTGCCTGCTCCACAGGACCCAAATCCGATCCAAGCACAGCATTTCGCATTGGTGTAGACGGCAGCTCGGTGAATACGCCCGCCATTACCGCACTTACCACAATCCCTCTCATTCCCGGAAATACGAATATTGCGGACGCCAATCAGACACGCATTCCCCAGACGTTTCAAATGGACCCGAACTACGCGCCGGGTCGAAATCATGAATTCGATTTGACCATTCAGCGTGCAATCTCGAATTCCACTGTCCTAGAAGCCGGCTACATTGGGCATATCGCACATGGAATTTATTCCCCACTGCAGCTCGATCAGGCCCCCTTCTTCATGACCTTTGGTGGTCAAAGCTTTGCGCAGGCCTTTGACAACGTAGCCACAGCGTTGCGAAACGGCACGCCAGTAGCTGCGCAACCGTTCTTTGAATCCATCCTTAAAGGCAGCTCGTCATGCAATCCTACTTGCACGGCCGGAGTGGTCTCAAAGTTCGGTTCGAACATCAAGGCCTATCAGGTCTTTAATTTGTGGAATAACATTCAGCAATCTTTTGTCACAGGACCAGCAACGGCCGCAGCCAACCAGATCACAAATAGTATGTTCTTCTGGGCCAGCCAGGGGCATGCCAACTACAACGCGGGCTTCATCGCGCTGCACGAACGCAACTGGCGCGGACTCACGCTCGACGCCAACCTCACCTACTCCCATTCGCTTGACAATACGGCAGGCGGAATTCAGGACGTGGATCGCGCCGTACCTAACTCCTACAATCTGAATTACGGCTATGGCAACTCCGCCTTCGACCGCAAGTACGTTCTCAACGTTCTAGGAACCTACATGGAGCCGTTTGGCAAGAATCCAGGCTTTGCGAATCATCTGATTCGTGACTGGTCGTTCAGTCCGATCTTTGCCTGGTACAGCGGGCTTCCGCTGAAAGTTGGGGTTGGCTCCTCTCAAGAGTTTGGACAGGCCTCTTCCGCAACCGCAAGTGCAATGGCTCTGAAGCCGGATACGTTCGGCAACAGCGTTCACTCGGGGGTGACTGGAGATACGGCGACAAACATCGCCACCAGCGGCAATCCTGCCAAGGGTGGAACTGGATTGAACCTGTTCGCGAATCCTGTTGCGGTGTTTCAGTCCTACGCGCCTATTTTGCTGAGCCAGGCGACCAACGGCAACCTCAGCGGCAATCTGCGCGGAATGGCGCGCTGGAATCTCGATCTGGACATCGCACGCAAGCTGCAATGGACCGAGCGGGTGAGCAGCACGCTGTCGCTACAGATGTTCAACGTCTTTAATCATGTTCAGTTCAATGACCCCTCGCTGTCGCTGCAGTCTCCGCAGACTTTCGGCGTGCTGAGTACTCAGCTCAATCAGCCTCGGGTACTCGAACTGGGACTGCACATCGATTTCTAACCACGTCGTTAAGGCGCCATCACTATTCCACCTGCGAGTGGGATGGCGCCTTCCTGCGTTACCATGACAGCGCATCGCGGTTTGGCTCTTAAACCAAACATTCCATAAAAACGGTTGACGGGAATTTTTCATGAAGAAGCTTTTCATCCTACTCGTACTGCTATGCGGATCATCTTTTGCTGCGCAACCTTCCAAGTCGGATATCGCGAAGTGGGAGCAAGAGGCCAGAAACGTAACTATCATCCGTGACGATTGGGGGATTGCGCACGTCTATGGAAAGACCGACGCTGATGCCGTATTCGGCGCCGAATACGCGCAGGCGGAGGATGATTTCAATCGCGTCGAAACTAATTACATCAATGCGATGGGACGGCTAGCCGAGGCTGAGGGCGAGTCGAAGATCTACCAGGATCTGCGCATGAAAATGTTCATCGATCCTCAGACGATGAAGCATGACTACGAAGCAAGTCCTGCATGGTTGAAGGATTTGATGAATGCATTTGCCGATGGATTGAACTTCTATCTGTATAAGCATCCCGAAATGAAACCGCGGGTGATCCAGCGATTTGAACCGTGGATGGCGCTTACCTTCACCGAAGGCAGCATCGGCGGAGACATTGAGCGTGTAAATCTCAAAGAGCTGCAGGCGTTTTATGGTGGCGGACCTGCGACTGCGACGACGGCTTCGATGGAAGATCAACTTTCCGAACCAAGCGGATCAAACGGCGTTGCAATTTCGCCCACGAACACTGAGGACCACCATGCCCTGCTGCTCATCAATCCTCATACTTCGTTCTTCTTCCGTTCCGAGTTTCAGATGGTCAGTGACCAGGGCCTGAATGCCTATGGCGCAGCCACGTGGGGTCAGTTCTTCATCTATCAGGGCTTCAATGATCGAATCGGCTGGATGCACACCTCCAGCGGCGTAGACGCGATCGACGAATATCTGGAAACCGTGCAGAAGAAAGGAGATCGATTTTTCTACAAATATGGGAATGAGGAACGCCCAGTAACAACGACCGAAATCACAGTGCCCTACAAGACCGCAAGGGGAATGGCTGAGAGAAAGTTTACGGTTTACCGGACTCAGCACGGCCCCGTCGTGCGCGAGGAGAATGGGAAATGGGTGAGTGTGCGCTTGATGCAGAAACCAATTCCGCAACTCATTCAGTCATTCACCCGCACTAAAGCGCGAGATTACAAGTCGTACTTGAAGACAATGGAGCTGAAAGCGAATTCGTCGAACAACACCATCTTTGCCGACGCTGACGGAGACATCGCATATTTTCACGGCAACTTCATTCCGCGACGGGACACAAGCTTCGACTGGACGAAGCCAGTCGACGGTAGCAATCCCAAGACCGAGTGGCAGGGCGCTTTATCAATCGATGAGACCCCCCATCTGCTGAATCCCAAAAGCGGATGGCTGTACAACTCGAACAATGCACCATGGTCCGCAGCCGGCCCGAGCAGTCCCAGAAAAGAAGACTACCCCGGATACGTGGAGATGGGCGGCGAGACGGCGCGTGGGTTACATGCAGTGCGAGTTCTACAGGATAAGAAGGACTTCACCGTCGACTCACTCATTTCGGCTGCTTTTGACAGCTACCTGCCCTGGTTCGCGAACACCGTTCCGGCGCTGGTAAAAGCGTGGGATGCGCTCCCAGCGGGCGATCCTTTGGAGACTAAGCTCGCGGAGCAAATTGATGCTCTTCGGCGTTGGGATTTCCGCTGGGCTGTCGATTCCATTCCCACATCGCTTGCGGTCTTCTGGGGCGAGGACGTGTGGCGCAGTGGGCAACGAGGACGCAATACAGGAATGGCAACTGGCGAGTACATAGCGACTAGCGTTTCTCCGGAACAGTTGCTCAAATCCCTTTCGAGCGCCACTGATAAACTCACCTCTGATTTCGGTACCTGGAAGACTCCATGGGGCGATATCAACAGATTTCAGCGCCTGAATGACAGCATCGATCCCCAGTTCAACGACTCCGATCCAAGCATTCCCGTGGAATTTACGTCATCGCGCTGGGGATCGCTGGCTTCGTTCGGCGCGCGAGCCTATCCGAATACGAAAAAGTGGTATGGCACCAGCGGAAACAGCTTCGTCGCCGTAGTCGAATTCGGAGATCACGTGCGCGCCAGGGCAGTGAAAGTTGGCGGTGAGAGCGGTGATCCGCGGTCTCGGCACTTCGACGACGAAGCCAAACGCTACAGCATCGGCAATCTGCGCGACGTCTATTTCTACCGCTCGCAGTTGCAAGGACACACAGAACGGGAATATCACCCCGGCAGCTAAGGAAAATTCGACGCGGTTTGCTACCCTAGAGGGTTTCGTCTGAGAGCCTAATGGCAGAGAGCCGCGTCGGTCCCAATCCGCAGAACGTCATCACATCCAGTCTCGATCCAAGCTCACCTCGCTTCCAGAAGAACGCGCGAGCCATGGCCGACCTGGTCGGCACCATCGCACGCGAGCAGGAAAGGATTCGCGATGGCGGCGGGGCCAAGGCCATCGAATCACAACATGCCAAAGGCCGGCAGACAGCGCGCGAACGCGTTGCACGGCTCATTGATCCCAAAACGGAACTGATGGAACTTGGCAGCTATGCTGCGTACCAGATGTACGAAGAATGGGGCGGCGCTCCCGGAGCCGGGGTTGTAACCGGGCTGGGACGCCTGCACGGGCGGCTGTTCATGCTCATCGTCAACGACGCGACCGTGAAAGCCGGCGCGTTCTTTCCGATGACCGCGAAGAAGGTTATTCGCGCGCAGAACATCGCCATCGAGAATCGCATTCCTACGATTTATCTGGTCGATTCGGCTGGAGTTTTTCTCCCTCTACAAGAAGACGTCTTCCCCGATACCGACGATTTTGGCCGCGTCTTCCGCAACAATGCAGTCATGTCAGCGATAGGCATTCCGCAGATTACTGCCATCATGGGGATGTGCGTCGCCGGCGGCGCGTATCTGCCGGTCATGTGCGATCACATTCTCATGACGGAAGGCAGCGGGCTATTTCTGGCTGGGCCCGCTCTGGTGCAGGCTGCCATTGGAATGAAGTATTCCGCAGAAGAACTCGGCGGGGCAAAGATGCACGCGCAGATCTCTGGCACCGTCGATTATCGCGAACCCAACGACGAAGCCTGCATCGCTCGCATTCGTTCTCTGGTCGAAAAGATGGGAGCGCGTCCGAGTGCACGGTTCAGCCGCGTTCAGAGTGAAGAACCAGGTCTGCCCAAAGAGCAACTGCTCGGCATCCTCGATGCCGATCCGGCGCGACCGTACGACATGAAGGAGATCATAGGTCGCGTTGTCGACGGCAGCCGCTTTGACGAATACAAGGCTGAGTACGGCAAAACGGTTCTGTGTGGATACGCGCGCATTGGCGGCTTCGCGGTAGGAATCGTGGCCAATCAGAAGACAAACGTGCAAGAGCTGGATAAACACTCGGGCGAGCGCCGCGTCGAATTTGGCGGGGTGATCTACACCGAATCGGCAGAGAAAGCTTCGCGGTTCATTATGGACTGCAACCAGAACCTCGTTCCGCTGATCTTTCTGCACGATGTAAACGGCTTCATGGTCGGACGCGATGCCGAATGGAGCGGCATTATCCGAGCCGGCGCGAAAATGGTAAACGCAGTATCGAATTCCGTAGTACCCAAGATTTCCGTGATCATCGGCGGTTCCTTTGGCGCGGGACACTATGCGATGTGCGGCAAAGCCTACGATCCGCGATTCGTATTCGCCTGGCCAACCGCGCGATATGCGGTGATGAGCGGAGCGTCAGCCGCGGGCACTTTGGTTGAGATCAAAATCAAACAACTCGAACGCGGCGGCAAAAAGCTGAGCGAGCATGAAAAGAAAGAGTTGTACGAATCCGTGAAGAAGACTTACGACGAGCAGATGGATCCTCGTTACGGTGCCGCTCGTCTATGGATCGATAGCATTATCGATCCGTTGGAAACACGTGATGTTTTGATTACTGCGCTGGAAGCGGCGTCACTTAATCCTGACATCCCGAAATTCACCGTAGGTGTCCTCCAGACCTAATCATGGCCGTTAAGCTCATCGAATGTCCGCGCGATGCATGGCAAGGTCTTAAGCACCAGATTCCTGCAGACACAAAAGCGCAGTATCTGCGTGCGCTGATTGGAGCAGGATTCAAGCACATTGACGCTGTCTCGTTCGTTTCGCCGAAAGCAGTTCCACAGATGGCGGATTCGGAGCAGGTGCTGAAGGAACTCGATCCTCCCGATGATGTCGAGATCGTTGGAATCGTGGTGAACGAAAAGGGGGCCGAGCGCGCGATCGCTACCGATGCCGTGCGCACGCTGGGCTTTCCCTATTCGGTGTCGCCGACCTTTCTCAAGAATAATCAGAATCAAACACTCGATGAGTCGATCGATGTTCTCGAAGCAATTGAACAAAAGGCCCGCGATTCCGGATTGGGAATTGTCGTTTATATCTCCATGGCCTTCGGCAACCCCTATGGCGATCTGTGGAATGTGCAGGAAGTGATCGAGGCAGTCGATCTGCTCGCCGACATGCAAGTCGAGCAGATCTCACTAGCGGACACCGTTGGGCTCGCATCTCCGCAGCAGACTGCTGACCTCGTTGGCCCAATCATCAATCGGTTTGACCACCTCGAGATCGGAGTGCATCTGCACAGCCGTCCTGGTGACGCGAAGGAGAAAATCAAGGCCGCCTACAATGCCGGATGCCGTCGCTTCGATTCGGCTCTCGGCGGACTGGGTGGCTGTCCATTCGCTCAGGATGAACTTGTGGGAAACATCCCGACCGAAGCCGTGATTGAAGCTCTAAAGGAATTAAGAGCAGAAGTGCCAATTCGGAAGCCGCTCGATAATGTGTTGAAGATGTCACAATTGATCGCGATTGGTTCGGCATCGCCGCAACTTCAATGAACTTTCAAACCATCACTCTGCACGAGAGCGATCGCACCGCTCTCCTCACGCTGAATCGGCCTGACAAACGCAATGCCATTAGCTATGAGCTGATCACTGATCTTCAACGCGCGTTGGATCACTTGCGCGCCTCGAGTTCGCAGGTGCTGATCATCACCGGCGCAGGCAAAGCATTCTGTTCCGGAATGGATCTCGAGAATCTCAAAGCGCTGGTCGGACGTACGCACGACCAGAACGTAGAAGACTCTCGCACTATGGCGCGCCTTTTCCGATCTATCTACGACTTTCCCAAACCGACGATCGCCGCGGTCAATGGCGCGGCCATAGCCGGGGGCACGGGAATCGCGACGATCTGCGACTTCACGCTAGCCACACCTGAGGCAAAGTTCGGATATACCGAGGTCCGGATTGGATTCGTTCCCGCAATTGTTTCCAATTTCCTCGTGCGGCAAGTTGGCGAGAAACATGCGCGCGATCTGCTGCTCACAGGAAGAATCTTCGAAGCAGAAGAAGCTTTCCGTCTTGGTCTCATAAACGAGATCGTCAGCCCCGATCATCTGCTCGCGCGCGCTCACGAACTCGCACACACATTGATGGAGAACAGCGCAGCTTCGCTGCGCGCGACCAAACAACTCCTTTCGCAAAATGTGAACGAAGAGCTGGATCGCCGGATTGAAGCCTCAATTGAGGAAAACGCGCGCATTCGTCAGACGCACGACTTTCGCGAAGGCGTCACAGCTTTCCTGGAAAAGCGCAAGCCGCAATGGAGCGGACATTGACGCATTCAGTCTCGCAGAAAGCTCATGAAGTTCGCGTTCGCGTCCGCTACGCCGAAACCGACAAGATGGGCGTTGTCTACCACGCGAACTTCTTCGTCTGGATGGAAGTAGGACGCGTGGAACTCATGCGCAGCTTGGGATTTGAGTACAAACGGATGGAACTCGATGCTGACTGTCATCTGCCCGTCGTCGATGCGCGCTGCCGCTACAAATCTCCGGCCTACTACGACGAAGAGATCATCATCAGAACCGAGCTGCGCAACTTCCGCGGGTCGCTCATCCACTTCGGCTATGCCGTCGTGCGCCAGCATGACGGAACCGTGCTCGCCGACGGCGAAACCACGCACCTGGTCGTAAACTCGAGAATGGAAAAGCGAACGCTTCCGGAACCATATCGCGCAGCTTTCGAGGCGCTCATGCGGTAGTTGCCAGTGACCTATGGCCAGCAACTTAACGCACATCTACAATGCCTCTAAGGGCATCTATCATGGGGTAATGTTCGGCCCGGCTCTTCTTTCTTTAGCAATCGCTGTCGCTGCACTGCTCGCGTGGCACGTGTACTATGCGAGGAAGTCGAGAAAGCGCGCCTTTGAAGTGCTGGGATGTATCGAAGACCTTCTTTGCGGCCACGGATACGTCGCCGGCGTGAAGTGGAACGGCGCCTCGACCTTTCACATCCCCGTGAAGCTCCGCGCAAACGCCTTCCACAATGCCAGCTTACGCGTGAATCTGATTCCGAAAGAGCTTCCGCTGAACTGGCTGGTCAGCAAAATCAAGAAGTCGCAAGAAACGCTGATGTTCGAGGCCGACCTCGACTGGGCTCCGCCATTCTCACTTGAGCTGCAGAGCTACAGACTCTTCGCTCGAACCCGCAAGGACCTGCCGCCCGACGCTCCCGGCTGGGACTTCGAACAGACCACGCCGTTTATCCTGACCACGCGCAAGGATTGGCAGCGCGAGATCACATCCGTCATTACCAGCCTGCTCAGCCATCCAGACCGCCAATTCCTGAGCATCGCCTTCAGCCAGAAGTCACCGCATTTCACTGCGACGATGGCGCTGGATTCGATCGCGCCAACCTCAACCTGCCGCACAGAGATATTTGATTCCCTCCGCGAACTCGCCGCCGGCGCATCGGCTCCTCAGATATAAACGAAATCAATTGACAATGTAGCTTCAAGTAGCTACATTGACTTTGATGCGAACCGTCGGTATCCGTGAATTGAAAAACCAGTTGAGCGAGTATGTTCGCCGAGTTCGAGCGGGAGAAACCATTCTCGTCACTGATCGAGGCGAAGTTGTGGCAGAGATAAAGCCTCCTGGCCGGACAGAAACGGACTCTTCTTTGCCCGTTGGACTCTTGGAAATGGCGCGGAAGGGCTTAGTCCGTCTCGGAGGAAAAAACGATCCCTCGGCATATCCCCGTATGCCCGCACTCATGAGTGCAGAAGAGGTAACAGACCTTCTCAATGAAGAACGTGGGGAGCGGTGAATCTTTACGCCGAATCAAGCGCCGTGCTCGCATGGTTGTTGGAAGAAGCACGCGCCGCTCAGACGCAGCAACTGCTTGCCTCTGCTGAAATCGTGAGTTGCTCCGACTTAACCCTGATTGAATGCGGACGAGTTCTGATTCGGGCAACGTGTCTCGGTAAACTCAGCGAGAGCGAAGCCGCAGACCGACAGAGGCAGCTCTCGGCGTCTGCGCATAACTGGAACGTTTTTCCCATCAGCGCAGAGGTTGTCGAGAGAGTTCGGCGTCCTTTTCCGAACGAACCTCTCAGATCGCTGGATGCGATACACCTCGCGTCCGCACTGGTTGCGCGCACGATCATTCCTCACCTTGAGCTTTTAAGTCTCGATGCTCGCCTTCGGAACTCGGCACATGGTCTTGGATTCAAGTTGCAACCACAACTAGTCTGATAATTGAATATTTCACTCTTCCTCCGCTTCTGTTTCCGGCCAGATCAGCGAAGCTCCCACTGAAGCCGCCAAAATACCGATCACAACGCCGAGCGTAATCCCAAGCGGCGCCTCGTAGAAATGCGAGATCAGCATCTTGACGCCGATCAGCATCAGAATCGCCGAAAGCCCGTAATGCAGGAAGCGGAACATCCCAAAGAAATGCTCCAGAGCGAAATATAGAGAGCGCAAACCCAGCACGGCAAAGACATTTGAGGTGTACACGATGAAGGCATCGCGGCTGATGGCGAGAATTGCTGGAATCGAGTCAACGGCAAAGATAAGATCGGTGGTTTCCACCACCAGCAAAGCGAGGAACAACGGGGTCGCCATCCAGTCTCCGTTGCGCTTGATAAAGAAGTTCTTGCCTTCAAAGTTCTCTGTGATCGGGAAGAAACGCCGGAAAATCCTGAGCACCACATTCTTTTCCGGATCGACATCCGGCTCGCTGCTCCGGAGCAGGCCGATGCCGCTGTAAATCAAGATCGCGCCAAAAACGTAGATGATGAATTCAAAGCGCTTGAGCAGCGATACGCCGATCAGAATAAAGATCAAACGCATTACCAGCGCGCCCAACACTCCCCAGATCAGAACTTTGTGCTGAGAGTCGCTGGGCACGCGGAAGTAGCGGAAGAGAATCAGGAAAACGAAGAGGTTATCGACGCTCAGCGACTCTTCGACCACATATCCGGTCACGAACTGGAGCATGGCTCCGTGCCCATGCCACAGATACACCAGGCCGGCAAAGGCCGCTGCCAGCAGCACCCAGAAAATTGTCCAGCCGACCGCCTGCCGGAAGCTCATCGTCGGACGTCGACGATGCAGGCCAATATCCAGCGCCAGCATGGCGAGGACAAACAGGTTGAAGCCAACCCAGAACAGCCAGGATTCGGTCATGCGGGAGTTTCTTGTGAGTCCTCAGCAGTGTACAGAAATGTGGCTATCGGCTTTCGGCTGTCAGCGTTCGGCCAACAACCCTTATGGTCACAGGAGAACCTCAAAGCGTGCTTACTAATGATTCCCATTCTGATTGGGCAAAGCAGGACGTTTGCTGGCCGAAAGCAGACAGCCGAAAGCCGATAGCCGCCTTTCCCCGGCCATCCATAATTCCGCAACTTGCAACAGTCTATGTAGGCTCCCAGCCGGGCCGAGGTGACCTGATGCAATCCCGCGCGCAGATTAAGTCTCATCCCATCCATCCCATGCTGATCGTGCTGCCTATAGGACTGTTTCTTGGCAGTTGGATCTTCGACTTAATTGGTAAAGCCACAAACAACGAGCTGCTCTGGGCGGCGAGCTACTACTCCGCCATATTGGGCATCGTGGGTGGATTCTGCGCTGCGATTCCGGGCACCATCGATTGGTTCACTGTCGTCCCGCCGCGATCAAGTGGGAAGAAACGCGGGCTGCTCCATGCGAGCCTCAACGTTCTCGTCCTGATCGGATTCATCATCATCGCGGTCCATCGTTACAGCGCAATCGAAGAGCCCGGCGGCTTTGAACTCATTCTGATGACCGCTTGTATCGTGCTGCTTGGATTTAGCGGATGGCTCGGCGGAACACTCGCATATCGCAACCAGATTGGAGTCGATCATCGCTACGCCAACGCCGGCAAGTTTAAAGAACGCACTCTGGAAAACTGGGATCGTCCTGCGTGCAACCAGAGCGAACTCAGCGAAGGCCAGATGATGCTGGTTCGCGTCGGCAAAGAGCGAATTGTCGTCGGACGATGCCCGCAAGGAATGATCGCTTTCAGCGATCATTGCACTCACAAAGGCGGACCGCTCTCGGATGGCGCTCTCGTCGGCTGTACCGTCCAGTGCCCATGGCACGGCTCGCAATTTGACGTACACACCGGACGCGTCGTGGCGGGGCCAGCGAACAGCAAGATTGACGTGTATGAGACCGAAATACGCGGTGGAGAAGTCTACATCGTGCCCTCTCAGACTCAGGCGCAGAGTAAGGAGCCTGAGGCTGCGTGAACATGGTCGAGCCGTCCACCGACGCGCATCCCCAATGTGGGTTTGGGAGATCCCGCGGTATCGCAGCTACAATCATCGTGTGAATTTTTCTGTCGACCGGAGACACTGGGTATTCGCGCTGGTGCTCTTTGTCCTGAACATTGTTGGATTGGTCCTCACAGCCTCGCGGCGCTCTGTGTTATTTGACGCCAAGACACTTCTACTGATGGTTGCGTGCTCAGCCATGATGAGCTTCTTGACTGCGTTCTTGATTGTTACGTTGTTCGATGCGATGTCGCGCCGCTCAAGGTCGAGGTAGCTCGGGAGCGCGAGATATGACAGCACAAAAAGGCGATCAAGATCCTTCCGCTGGAGCTGTTCCCGCTGAGGAGTTGCAGGCTCAATTCCCCGACATTCGCCTCCCCATCAAGCCGCCATTTCCGCCGATGGAAGCGCGCAATGCTGCGCGTCTTCCCGAATCGGGACATTGGTTCTATGAACCGAAATGGGACGGATTCCGCGGCCTCGCGTTTCGGAAAGATAACGAGGTTCTGCTGCAATCGAAAGCCGGACAACCCCTTGGCCGCTACTTTCCCGAATTGATCGAGGCGCTGCAGAAGCTGCCGCAAAAGCAGTTTGTACTCGATGGTGAGATCGTGATCCTCAGCGGCGGCCATCTCGATTTCAATGCGTTGCTCCAGCGCATTCATCCAGCAGAGAGCCGCATTCGACGCCTTTCCCGCGAAACTCCGGTCACATTTCTTTGCTTCGATCTGCTGGTCGATGCCAAAGGCAAGCTGCTGACCGACCAATCGCTCGGGCATCGGCGCGAGGCGCTGGAAGAGTTTTTCGAAGAAGTTCCCAAAGGAGCCGGAGTGAGGCTTTCGCCTGCTACACCCACCTTCGCGACTGCTGAGCGCTGGATGGGTAACCTCGCCACCGTGGGCTTCGATGGTGTGGTCGCGAAACGCATCGACGAGCCATATCACTCCGGCGATCGCAATGGGATGGTCAAGGTAAAACGGCTGCGCACTGCCGATTGCGTGATCGGTGGCTTTCGTTATGCCACAAAGGGAAAGTTTGTCGGATCGCTGTTACTCGGGCTCTATGACGAGCAGGGCAAGCTGAATCACGTCGGCTTCACTTCGAGCTTTAAAGCAGAAGATCGACCGAAGTTGCTGAAAACGCTTGAACCATTCATCACCGATGACAAAGCACTCGGTTTCAGCGGCAACGCTCCAGGCGGACCAAGCCGGTGGTCAACCGAGCGCTCAACCGAATGGGTTCCACTTCGGAACAAGCTCGTCTGCGAAGTGCAATACGACCACTTCTCCGGAGGACGCTTCCGCCACGGCTGCAAGTTCCTCCGCTGGCGCCCGGATAAGGAGCCGAGTCAATGCACGTACGAGCAGGTGATTCCGGGAACAGCGGGAGATCTGGAGAAGTTGCTGGCAGCGTGAGGCAGTCGCCAGTCGTTCATTCCAGAAAACTAAAACCTGTCATCCTGAGGCCTCCTTTGGCCGAAGGACCTCCCGCGATGTTTATAACTTGATTGCTGCCGCTAAGGCTGCTCGGCCTAGAAGCGTCGATGGACAGTTTGATTCGACGAACGCGCCTTTCTAAAGATGTACACGGAATAGAGGTCTGCGCATTTCGCGAGGAACATCAACGGTATCGTTGAAGAGCCTAAGCGGCAGCAAAGTGAGTCCGAGAAATCGCGGAAGATCCTTCGGCCAAAAGAGGGCCTCAGGATGACAGAGCTTTAAGTAACCGGCCGGCCAAAGGAACCTTTTAGCGCCAATGCCTGCTTGCCTACTCCGTCCCCACTTCCACCGGTTCTTCCATACGCGATGCCGGAGCAAGCGGAGTTGAAGGCGGAGTCTTACGCGCCTCTTCCACGTAGCGATTACGCGCTGCACGCAGCTTCAGGAACGATTTCGCTTCCTTGTACAGGCGTTTGCGCTCGCTGTTGTTGAAAATCGCTTTACGGACGATGCGATAGACCTGCTTCGGACGGAAGTAGTATTCGTCGTAGAAGCGGTGGACCATCTCCATCACGTAATCGCGCGGCAGCCCGGGATACTCAATGTGGGCCATCTGATGTCCGCCGGAATCGACCATCGATTGGGTGTTGATGATGAAGCCGTTCTTCTCGGCGAAATCATGGAACTCGGTTCCAGGATAAGCGTGCGCGACAGAGACCTGAATGGTCTCGCAGTCGAGCGACTTGGCGAAGTTGATGGTGTTGCGAATGGTCTCGCGCGTCTCGCCCGGCAGTCCCAAAATGAAATCGGCATGGATCACGAGGCCAAGCTTGTGGCAATCGCGGGTGAAGTCGCGTGCCCGCTCGACCGTCGCGCCCTTCTTGATGTTCTTCAGAATCTGCGCATCGCCTGACTCATACCCAACGATCAGCAGACGGCATCCGGCATCGCGCATTGCTTTCAAGGTTTCATAGTCGGTGGTCACGCGCGAGGTGCACGACCACGTGAGCTTCAGCGGCTTGAGCTTCTCGCAGAGTTCAACCGTGCGCGCCTTCTGAATGTTGAAGGAGTCGTCATCGAAGAAGTACTCCTTTACGTTCGGCCAGTACTCTTTCGCTTTGGCCATCTCGCGGGCGACAGCGTCGCTAGACCGCTTGCGCCATGCATGTCCGCTGAGCGTCTGCGGCCATAGGCAGAAGGTGCACTGCGCCGGGCAGCCGCGCGTCGAATACAGCGAAACGAACGGATGAAGGAGGAACGGTACGTTGTAACGCGTGACGTCCAGGTCGCGTTTATAGACATCGGTGACGTCGGGCAGCGCGTCGAGGTCCTGAATCTGCGGACGGTCGGGACTGTGTACGACGCGTCCGTTCTTGCGATAGGAGATGCCGAGAATCTCGTCGAGCGGTTTGCCTTGCGCGTATTCAACAACCGAGTAGTCGAATTCGCGACGGCAGACAAAATCGATGGCCTCGCACTCAGTGAGAGCTTTGTCCGGTGCGGTAGTAACGGGCGGACCAACGAAGGCGATCTTCAACTTCGGATTGGCCGCCTTCATCGCAAAGGCGAGCTTCTGATCTCCCTGCCATCCCGGCGTGCTGGTGAACAGCACGAGAAATTCGTACTGTTTGCCGATCTCGATGGTTTCATCGGAGGAGACGTGATGCGGTGGAGCGTCCAGTAGACGCGAGCCTTCCAGCATGCCTGCCGGATAAGCCAGCCAAACCGGGTACCAGTACGATTCAATCTCTCGAGTGGCCGGCCAGCGCGAACTGGCGCCGCCGTCAAAGTTCTCGAACGAGGGAGGGTTCAGGAACAGGGTTTTCAATGGCATGCGTATGAACGTCAAATATAACATCCGGAAGCGGGACTCTTAGTCTGATTGGGTAAGAAAATGTGGTGCGCCTAAGTGGCTGGAGATCCTATGACTTTGGTGGCACGGCAATAGGCGGTAGGCAATAGGCGATAGGCTAAAACCCTACGGCGGATTATCCGTTCCGATTTTTCGGATGAAGGTCGACAGCATCGCCTTGATAGATCTTAGTTCATTGAACAATTTCTCATGACTGCCTTGCATCAGGAAGCCAAGATCACGAGCCAGGAGCAATTCGCAATCGAGTTCAGAAGCTGAGCCCAGCGCGATGTAAAGGAATCGGCGCAGATCCAGATCTCCAGAATCGGCCGCAACCTTCGGCGCTGTTAGCCTCGATCGAAACGCAGCACCGTCGTATCTGGCTGGTCAGCCCAAACTTCTCTTCGTTGGGAAAGATCGCAGTTGCACGATAAATCGCCAGACTGAGCCTGTGCGCCTTCTGCCAAACTTCCAAACGTCTGAAGTCTTTCACGCTAACAGCATCTCGGCAGACTCCGCCTTTTCCAAGTAGCAGGCTCGATGCTCCAATCCGTTGCGTTTCGCCTATTGCCTATTGCCTACCGCTTATTGCCGTTTGCCTAATTGCCTGTCGCTATCTCGTGGACAACGCCCACTTTTCCAAATCCCCCGTCTGCTTCATCAACTGCATTTGGCCCTTCTCGAGCTCATACGTGGCATCGAGGAGAGTTGAATACTTGTCATTCTCATCGAGCTGCGCTTGCTGCTGATCGCGTAGCGTCGCCTGGCCGGCATCGACCTTCGCCTGTATGGCTTCGGTATTGTTCTGCGCGAGCTGGTATTCGAGTTTGGCGACCTCGCGCGCGGCGCTGAGCTGAGCCACACTGCGCTGGAGCTTCAGAGTTTCGGTTGAGACCTGCTCTTTCGCGGCATCAACGTCTTTGCGCGCACGCAGAGCATCGGCATAGGCGGCCTCGCTATGGTCCTTCTGTCCTTTGTTCAAGAATGGGAAGCGGATTTCAATGCCAATCGCTCCATTATTGCGACGAAAGGTTTTGTAGTACTGGTCGTAGTTGTTGTATTTGGTGAAGCGCGCGTACTGTCCGACGAGATCGACGGCCGGATAAAGCTGCTTGTGCTCTCCGCGCGCCTGGAAGAGCTTCGCCGAAGCCAGCTCTTTCGCAGTTGCCACTGCAGGGCTGAAGTTCACGGCACGTGCTGCCAAGTCTTCGTCTTGCGAGACTTCCGGGAGGCGCGGTATCGACTCACTTACAGTCTCGAATTCCTTTGCCGGCAAGCCGGTGAGTTGTGACAGGCGCAGGCGCAGCGTGTCTGCTCCGGCGACTAGTTCCGCGATTTTTAGTCGAATGCGCGCGGTGTTCAGTTTCGCTTTGGTGAGTTCGATGGGTGCGTCGACCCCCGCGTGAATCCGCTGCTGCTCGATCTCCTCGAACTTCAGCGCAGCGTTTTCCTGCTGGCGCAACACGCTGATCGATGCCTCATTCTTGTCCAACTCCGAGTATGAGAGCGCTGTTTCGAGAATCACCTGGCCTTTCTTTTCTTGCTTGGTCAAAGTCGCGGCGCGAACATCGCTGCGCGCGGCCTTGATGAACTCGCGTTGCGCCTGATTAAGCAGCAGGCTGGTTGAGCTGACCTTGAACAATGACGGCTCACCCAACGGAAAACCGAACGAGTAGGCAAGTCCGGAACCAAAATAGACCTGCGGGATGTACTGATCACGCGCCTCCTGATAAGTGGCCTGCAATCGATTCACATCGACGTCGGCGGCGTTCACCGCCGTGCTGTTGCGAATGGCAAGTTCAATGGCGCGTTTGAAAGTTACTGGTTCAGCATTCGCGATGGAGGGAACAAAAGCAGCGAGGAGAAGAACAACTCGATATTTCTGGAGCATGGCTCGAAATTCTAATTGTTTCGAGTCATGCTTTTCTGGAGGCGGTACAGACAAAAGAGCCGGCAATAATTTGCCGGCTCCGATCCGGAACAATTGTTGAGTTAACGCCCGTTGTACCCGATCTGATAGCCCTGCTGGTATCCCTGGCGGTAGATGTTTTTGTATTGTTGGCGATCGCCCATATTTGATCTGTAGCCCGGTGCATTTTTGTAGTTGTCGTCCTGGGTGGGACGGAAGCTGTGACCGGTCATGCGATCTTTGCGACCATCGTTCATGCCGTCGTGATAGCCGTTCTGCTGCGCGATCGAGTTCATGTTGCCGTACCCACGTCCGCCGTAGTAACCGCCGTTGTTGTAGCCGCTGTTGCGATCACGATCGCGGTCGCGATCCCAATCCCGGCCGCCGCTGCTGCGATATCCGGCTTCATAGCCGTCGCGATATGCGCGACGATCGTCCCCTTCGCGATAACGGTTTGTGTCAGCATGAAAACCGCGGTGATTGCGCGCGTCGATCTGTCCTTGCTGGTAGCCCTGGCGGTAGGCGGCGCGATCATCGCGGTCATGCCCCTGAACGGGCTGATAGTAGCCTTGGCCAAAGGCCCACCCCGAGGTCGTCAGCAGAGCTGCTCCTAACATCAAAGTACGAATCAGTTTCATTGCTCCTCCCGAATACTCACGAGTTTTGGGTGGCGTCTGAATTTCTTAACACCTTAGATGGCGGGAAGTTCCGGAGGAGCACTGCAGGGAGAACTGAAGACCTTCGGGAGAGCAGCGCTCTCTGAGACGTCAGCAACTCTCTACTTCGCCGTGACTTCTGATTCTCGCTGCAAATTGGTTGGCTTCAGGCGAGCAGTGGTCGATTCGCGAATTACCAACTCCGGCTCAACGGCCACTTCGCGTGGAGCTGCGCCTTGTTTTCGCAGCCGCTCGAGCAGAGTCTGAGCAGCAATTTCTCCCATGCGACGAAGTGGTTGGCGAATGGTGGTCAGGCTGGGCGTGTTGTAAGCGGCACTCGGGATATCATCAAAGCCGACGACGGCTACGTCGTCCGGCACTTCCATACCGGCATCGCGCAGAGCGCGGATGGCGCCGATTGCCGAGACATCATTGAACGCAAATAAGGCTGTAAAGTGTCCACCCTGCGCCAGCAGCTTCTCGATCACCGGGTATCCCATATCGGGAAATGGAGTGCTGAATTCCATTTCGACACACAGTTCCGGCTTCATCGCCAAGCCCATCGCGTTGGCTACCTCGCAGATACTTTGCCATCGAACTTCACTGTCAGAGCTCACCTTCGGACCCTTCATGAAGGCAATATTGCGGTGTCCCAACTGCACCAAATGGCCTAAAGCCAGTTCTGCCGCGCGCTTGTGATCGATTACCACATTGGTGACGCCGGGAACGTTGCGGTGTCCGGAAATCGCGATCACAGGGAACGGAAACGCATGATTGATGGGTGTATCGATCACGATGATGCCTTCGACCGCACGATCCATCATGATCATTGGGTACTCCTCGATAAGTTCTGGATTATTGCGGTGGCCGGCGGCAAAATAAAAGTAGCCTTCGCGCATGAGGTGATCTTCGATGCCACTGGTGAGCAGCGCTACGTAATCGGAGAGATCAGGATGCAGAACTCCGATCATGAACGAACGCTGCGTGCGCAGGGAACGGGCATAGAAGTTGGGGCGATAATTCAGCTTCTTCGCTGCTTCAAAGATTCGCCGCTGCGTCTCCTCAGGAATTGCTGAGGCTCCCTTCGAGCGGTTGATCACGAGCGAAACCGTGGTAGGAGACAGCTGTAAGTGCTCGGCCAAAGCCTTGAGGCTGATACTGCGGTTCTTAGGAATGCCGCCTGTTTTCGACTTTGCCATTCTTCGTGCTCTTCGCGATGACTGGAGACTGTTGTGTTATACGCTCTCATACGGAAGCTTGTTTCACCAGCAGAAAATCGCGACTTGCAGGTATTCAGAGCCCGGCCGGCAGATACTCAGAATGAGGCAGTAAATCGATTTTCTGTGTCGGCATGGTGTAGGCCTGGGTTGAGCCGATCATGAGAGCCTTTCCCAAAGCGGAAGCGTGCGGAAATCGAAATGGTCCCAGGGTCGGCCCAGGATCTACCTGTTTTCTATGTCTCGCTTAACGGAGTCAAAGAGCTTTTTCAGCTCACGGGCGATGCTCTCGGTCGAGTCTGTTTCCGACAAAAGATGCTCGATCTCACGAGCCATTGCCGAAGTGGAGGCAAGCCCAAATGTCCCGAGCGAACCTGCAAGCTTATGGGCTTCCTGGGCAGCCTTGCGCTTTACCTCCCCGTCAAGGTTCCCAGCTACAAGGCTTTCAACTGCTTCTTGAATGCTCGCCAATCGCAACTGCATCGTCGGCAAATATCGTTGCCAGAGCTCCTCGAGTTTTCTGGCCACGTCCTCGGATGTGCTCATATGTGGCTCACCATCCGAGCGTCTGTGCGATCTCATCGGCGAGTCTCATGGGATCGAAAGGTTTTGCCAGCGTACCGGACGCACCAATCTCTTTCAGCCGCTGACGCTCGATCGCCTGCACTTTGGCCGTAAGAAAAAGTACTGGGATGCCTTTTGTGTTTGCGTTCTGGCGGAGCAGCCGCAGAATTTGGGGTCCATCCTGGTCCGGCATCATGACATCGAGCAGAATCGCGTCGGGCCTGGCATCCTCGGCGAGTTTCACTCCTTCCACGCCGGAGCTGGCGCAGGTTACCCGCCATCCGGCGACGGTCTCCAGGCTCATGGCGGCCACTTCGCGAATATCATCTTCGTCGTCGATCAGCAAAATGTGTTTAGAAGGAGTTCTCATTTTGGCTCTTCGACATTTCTACCAAAGACCCTTTAGAGTCATCACTACCATTCTGCCGCACGTTCGCTAGCGGAATCGTAAAGAAGAACGAACTGCCTTTGCCCAATTCGCTTGTCACCCAAATGCGACCGCCATGTTGGAGAACGATGCTGCGGGTAATTGCGAGTCCCAAACCGGTACCTCCCCTGCGGCGAGAATCGGAAGCATCGACCTGGTGAAAGCGCTCGAAGATGCTCTCACGCTTGTCGACTGGAACACCGCGGCCGTGATCTGTCACCTCGAATTGGACGTCGTCCGCTGCTACTACCGCTTTGATCGAAACCTGACTTCCCGGATCGGAAAACTTAATCGCGTTGCTTAAAAGGTTCGTGAGGCATTGCAGGATGCGATCGGAATCGGCTTCGATGATTGTCCTTACTTCAGCAATGGTGATAGTGATCTTGTGCTCGTCGGCCATCGCCTTCATTACTTCGGCCGAGCGGCGAATCAGGTCACCGGCATCGCAGAGCGTACGATTCATCTGGACCGCGCCTGATTCAAGCTTCTCGATATCAAGAATGTCGTTGAGCAGTCGGATGAGCCGGTCGGTGTTGTTTGCCGCAATCTCCAGCATCCGCTTCCCTTTTTCACTCCCAAGCAGGCCTGAAGACAGCAAACCGAGCGAACCGTGAATCGACGTGAGCGGCGTGCGCAGCTCATGGCTAACGACCGAGACGAATTCCGACTTGAGACGATCGACTTCCCTCCGGCGCGTGAGATCCCGAAAAGCCAAGAAGACGGAAGCGAGCACGGCAGCCATCGCCAGCATTATGGCGAAGAGCACTACAAGGAATGCGCGCCGCGAACTTTCCCGCTCTCGCTGGTTGCGTTCCGCGAGTAGTCGGTTCTCCTCGTTGCGCATCTCCCCGATCGCACTTGTGATCCGCGCGCTCAAGATCAGCCCGCGGCTATTCCTGGAAAGCGCCAGTATAGCGGGCAGGCCACCGGTTTTTCGGGTTTGGATGGCCTCATCAAGAACTGCGAACCGTTCGCGAACAATCACCTCAAGCTGCGAGATTTTGGTCTGTTCTGAGGGATTGTCGGAGGTCTTAACCTTTAGCTCCGATAGCAAAGGCTCAATGGCGCTGCGATCGCGCAGGTACTGCGATTCAAAACGGGAATCCGCCGTGATGACAAATCCACGAACGGAGGCTTCCGCCTGCGTAATCTGAAAGGAAACTCGCTGAAGCAGTTCGAGCACTTCATGCGTGTGGTTTACCCACTGGCTGTCATCGACGAGGCCGTGAATCGTGCGTTGCGAGACGATTCCCACAATGCCGAGTAGAGCCAGCACAGTAACAAATCCAGTCAGAACCGTCTTCTCGACGGTGCGCTTCATCGGCACGGTGCTTCCGATTGTATTGCGGAAACAGGGCCTTATCGAGCCGAAATGAAGCTCGCAACCAGCTAAGCGGAGGAATTGTCAGCAGCGGTGGCAGAGAATCCGACTAATACACAAATAGCTACAAGCACGGTGGTTTCCAGAATCAGCTCGAAGCTGTCGAGCCTTGCCCCGGGCACTCGGTCGTAAGCGTGCGTCCACAAAGTAGCACGACCCAGAGAGTGGACGAGCGAGGCATCGGACGGATGCACCTGCTGCCACGGCGCGAAAAAACACAGCAGGCTGAAGCCAACGATCAGCATCAGCATCGGCCGCCCGAGACTCCGTCTCAACTGGTCCACGACAGTGCTCCTTCAATAAGACTAGGAAAGAAGCGGCCTTCGCTGAATGCGACTCGAGTGGGATAGGCGCGAGCACGGCTGATTACTAAAGTGTGTTACTGGTGAAGGGACGCGAGTGTGCTTGAGATCAATACAGATTCAGAACAAACGGTTATTACAAATTCGGCCCAAATACCTATCTTGATGGAGAGGTATATCGCGGCAGTAGAACGAGTGATGTCGTCTTACGGATTCGATCCGCAGAAGTGCGAATTCGAGAGATCGTTTTGAGTTCGCCCGCAGCGCGTCCTCTACGACCCACCTGCGTGTCCTGCCACCAGCTTGTTCTTAAGCGCAAACAGCGCCAACTCCAGCCGTGTGGACATGCCAACTTTATCGAAAATGTTGGTGAGATGACGCTTCACCGTGTCCTCAGTAATGCTCAGCCGGGAAGCCACTTCGCGATTGCTGCATCCCTCGGTTACCAGGCCGATCACCTCGACCTCGCGCTGGGTAAGGCCAAAATTGCGGCGTGATTCGGTCGTACCGAGTTTGTCGGAAAGCTCGCGCAAGAGCGTAGCAACGTCCAACACCTCGCGATCTTCTATCCAATATTTGCCTACAATCACGGCCCTTAATGCCGGTTCAAGATTCGCAATCTGATTTTTGCTCAAGATCCCGCGCGCACCGAGCTGCAGTGCCTGCACAACCTGCTGCGGGCCAGCTGCGGAGCTGAACACGATGATGTGTCCATCTTTGCGTTTAGACGCCAGTTCCTGCAGAGCCTCGATGCCGGGAAGGTTAGGCATCAGTAGATCGAGCAGTAGAACATCCGGATGCAACTTCTCCACCTGCTCCAGCGCAGCTCGACCGTCTGCGGCCTCTCCGATCACTTGAAACTCCTTGGCTCCAGAGAGCCTGGCGCGCACGACCTCCCGAACGATGGGATCGTCATCGGCGAGCAGCACCGTGTGCTTCGGACGTGATGTTGGGATTCCGGGTTGACTCATCACAGAAGAACGAACTGCAGCTCCGTTTGTACCGGATTCGGACGCCTCGAGGCAACTCTGCCGATACCAGAATGGAACCTTAAGCGACTCGGTTTGAAAATCTCCGGGCCGCTGGTAATATGAATCTGCGGGGTGGAGCAGCCTGGTAGCTCGTTGGGCTCATAACCCAAAGGTCGGTGGTTCAAATCCATCCCCCGCAACCAAAGTTTCCAAGAGGCCGCTCAGAATTGGGCGGCCTTCTATTTTCTCCGGATATCGTCCGTGTTCGGTCATTTGATTCGTCAGGACCTGAATCCTGGATTTGCCGTCAATTCGGCCAGCTATTTCAATCTGAGAACCCGATCGCTTTCATGCACTCGCGTTCATCCAGAAGGGCAGATGCCGAAACGTTGGTAACTTGTGGCACCACCATTTGGCGAGTCATGCTTGCGCCGCACAAGGAACTAGCGACGCGAGGAGGTTTTCGGATGAGACACTTGGCGTTCAGAATGGGAGACATCGTCTACCGCTTCGACTTTTTCATGTGGTTCTATTTCACGAAGCTCGCCGTCATCATCTTGGCCATCACCGCCGGGGCTAGCTGGTTATTCCGTTCGAAGAGAGCGCTTCTGGTCGTTACCGCGTGTCTGATGATCGTTGCAGGGACATACGGTTTGTGCGAGTGGACTCACTTGCAGCACAGAATGAACTGCGACGGCAGGTTCGGACAATTTCAATGCGATCTCAGTGCTCGTCCGGAATCGGCTAAAAACGGCGACGCTCGCTTTCAATACTGATTCAAGCGCTTCAAATCCATCCGCGCCAACAAAGTTTGAAGGGCCGCATTTGCTGCGGCCCTTGTCATTTCTAAACCCGTTTATGGGTTCTGTGTTTCTGGCCACTCATAGGAACACGCGTTCAGAATCTTACTTGAAGAACTCGGTCATCGCCGCCGCGTTGGCTGCAGCGCCGATATTTCCATCGATTCCCATGAAGTTCGTGATGGTCTTCAGCAGATTTTCGTGCTGGTAAAGTGTCGAGCTCTTGAATCCGGACTTCACGGTCGGCCCGGCCATGACCATTACGGTACGGCCGCCGCCATGACTGGTATCGCTGTCGGCACCTTCATCGAAAACTACAATCAACAATCCGCCGTTTTGGAATTGCGAACTGTTGAATAGAGGGTCGATGTTCTGCTGCAGCCAGCTATCGGCCTGCTGCAGTGTGCCGTCATGGGCATCATCGGTCAGGTTCGGCTCAACAAACGAGAAGTCCGGCAACTTGCCTGTTCCGAGGTCATTGGCAAACTGAGTGAATGGAACGAGATTTTGCCCCTGCGGGTTGTTAGATCCGCGCACATCGGCGAAATAGGAGAACGGATTATGGTGCTCAACATAGGCTCCCTGATCCGGTCCGGTGTATCCGAGGTATGGGAGATCTTCCGAGTATGCCTTCCAAGTCTTGCCCGCCGAGACTATGTGCCGCACCAGGTTATCGACGTTCACGGTTGAGGTATAGCCGTCATCGTTGGTGATGATCTGACCAGTCGTAAACATGAAGTAGTTGCCGATCGAGGGATGCGTGTCCGCATAGTACTGCATAGCCAATCCGTACTGGTTCGCGAGCTGGTTCAGATACGGCATCGCGGAGCTTCCGATCACGCTGCTATAGCCGTGGTTCTCTTCGAGCACCAACACGAC
>Ga0134126_10000647_pt1 | contig 43994 bp, 57 predicted proteins | sample KB31752_FD_96881 | JGI IMG/M metagenome (GOLD analysis project Ga0134126, IMG submission 96881) | Terrestrial soil microbial communities with excess Nitrogen fertilizer from Kellogg Biological Station, Michigan, USA - KB3-175-2 | ecosystem: Environmental > Terrestrial > Soil > Unclassified ...
CACGGCAATGTCAAAGAGCGAGAGGATGCAAAGGCAGGAGGCACAATCCCGGTGCGGTTGGATTCGGCTTCGGCTGTTCTTTTAATTGTACGGCGGGTGTCAAGCTGTTGCGGTGCGAGCGAATGTCGGTGCAGAAGATATTTGGCAGTAGCGGGATTTGAGGGGAAATCGCGGAAAACGGCGGCAAAGCGGGCGCAAATGCGCGGGTTTGAGGTCGAAATCAAGGGAGGACATTTACAGCCGCTTCGTGTCAGTGGGGCGAAATGTCCCCCCTAGAACAACAGCTAAGTGTTTGATGCTGCGTAGGGCTAAGGGGGGACATTAGGGAGGACATGATTTTAGGGGGGACATTGCCTCCAATCAGGGACGGCAAACATAGTTGAAAGAGACGGTGACGCCGGCGACGGTATTGGCGACGGTGACGTTCATCCCGGTGGTGGTTGCGACCGAGTTTCCGAAGCCGAAATTGGACGTTCCGCCGTTCTGCGTGACCGAGCAAACGTAGGCGGTCCCGGTGGCCGGCCAGACCAGAGTCAGCAGCGTTCCCGTGGTGAAGGTTCCACCGGCGACGGAGTAGCTTCCGCGCGTGTTGGTGCAGGTCGCGCTGAGGCATGTGACCGTGCCGGTGCCGCTTCCGCCGGCGGCCGAAGTGATAGCGTTGCTGCCGACATTGCCAGGCGTGTTCGCCGATGGGTTGTAGGTGTCGAGCGACCACGAGCTGCCGCCGATCCCATAGACGGGTCCGAGGTCCGTGGTGATCTGGCTGGTGCTGTCGTAGATCGTGATGTCATAGGCGTGCAGAGATGCCGAGTCTGTGACTGGATTCGGAACTGTGAGCGATCCGGCCAACGATCCGGCGGTGAGCGTCTGGCAGAACGAGCGACCCGCGAGATAGAAGCCGCCGCCGGATTTTGAGATCGAGATCGGGTTGTTATTGATGTCCACCGGTTTGAGACAGAGGGTGCCGGTGACGGCGCCAGCGCCCGCATTGACGGCCGTCGCAGTGATGGTGGTGGTGGCCTGAGAGAAGGCCAGGCCATGAACGCCGAGCGCGATCATCGCAAGGACCGCGATGCGTATTGTCTTCATGGGTGAAGCTCCTTTCGAAAACGACGAAAAATCAAGGTGTGGAAGTCGAAGATGTTGCCGGCGGCGGAGTGGCGGCCGGGACGGTGCAGCTGAAAGTGAACTTGTTCGACTTGTCGGTCGATGGCTGGAAGGTGCAGGTCATCGCCTGGCCGTCGATGGTGAAGGTGAAAACGGAGCTTTCCCACTCGCTCGATCCGGCGTAGGTTGCGGTGACATTCCCTGCTCCAAACCATGCCGCGGTCTGATCGCCGGGAGGCGGATAGGTTGCGCTGAGCACGACGGTGTGCGGACCGCTCGACAGCGGGGGCGCTGCGGGCGCAGGGAGCGCCGGCACGACGACGGGGGAGCCGTTCACTATGACTGTCTGCGTCGAGCTCGTCTCAAGGGCATCCAGCTCTTTCACGTAGCACCACGCGGGATCAGAGACGCCCAGATCTGCCGACGTCACCACCGCGCCCAGCGTCACCGGCGTCACCCATGCATCCGCCTTGAGAGCGTTATCGGGTGTGGGCGTTCCGCAGCCGTACGGAGTCCCAGCGGGCGCGCCGTATCGCAGCGTCATTCCAGCGGGAATGGAGGTGGAATCGATGGATTCGCCGTCGTGCGCGATTGTTGACCAGACCGGAGCCGGTGCGGCGGTCTGCGCACAAATCGGGGTTGTAAAGATGCAGAACGCGAGCACATATATTGCGAGCGACGCGAGAGCGCAGGCTACCCGTCTTGATTTAGCATTCATCGCTTATTCCTTTCAGTTCACTACCAGGCTCAGCACGTCGGTATAGAAAGTCGCTGAGCCTCCCATCGCCATGAAATAACCACCCTTCGAGATCGTGCCGATTCCTGCCTGGGTGAAGATCGTAAGGAACGTCTGGCCGCCGTCCAGAGACTGCTGAAAAAGGAGCGACGTCCCCGACTTCAGCAGCCGGTAGTGAACATATTCACCAAAGCCGTAGAGCTGAGTTCCGTTGAATTGAATATCGGAGCCGAAGGTTGGACTGCCGGAGCCGCTGTAGTTCCAAATCTGCGGGGTTATTTGGGCGGATAGAGCTCCCGTCGTTGCCAGCGACGATAGCCAACTACCTAACGCATAGATCTTTCCGTTGGTCGAATCGTAGACCCATACGCCAGCCTCGGAAGCCTGGCTATTCGTCGAGAGCTGCAACGACATGGAGCGCATCACTGCCTCTACGCTGGTAGTAGCTGTGGACGATGCCCAATACACAGAGTTCGCGGTCGAGGTCAGCGCGATATTCCCGTTCGTTCCTACAGCCACGGTTGAGGGCGCAACGCTGTTCAGCCACGTCGGGGATGCAGGCGGAAGGGTCACTTGATACCCGTCGCTCGGAATATATTTATTTGTCCCGTCGTATAGATATGGAGGGAGGAACGTGAGGCTTCCGGTCGAACTTGCGGTTACCGTGTTGCATCCCAACACATGCGTCGAGTGCGTATAAATCAGAGCGTTCGATGCGCCATGACAGTCCGGGATAACAAACGGAGTCGGCGGCGCGGCAGTTGCGCTCTGATTGATCAGAGTTGAATCGGCAGCCTGCGGTGGCAGCCCATTTGCGGGAGCGACAATGTAGGGTGCACTGGAACCAAAGCGCCACGTTCCTTTCACTGGATTCGCCGCCACCACCGTACCCGTTCCAAGCGCGTTGATCGCATACCCGGTCTCATTCACGCCCGAGTTGAAGGTGTTTCCAGTGATCGAATTGTTCGATGACCCGGCAGTCTCGTGCACGGCGTCGGCGGAAGTGGGCAGCTTTCCGTTCGTGTTGAATCCGACTGCAATATCGCTGGTGTAGTCGATCGTGTTGCCGGCGAAGCTGATCCCGCTCACTCCATCGATATATGCGGCACTGCCGACGATTCCGGCGAAAGTATTAGCAGCAGCGGAGGCATTGCTTACATAAAAATGAATGCCGTCGCCGTTGGTGTCTCCCATCTTGCTGTTCACATAGCTGCCACCCGAAGAGCAGGCGATCATCTGCGTGCCGTCGTTGTCGTACAACAATTCGTCGCTGACTCGCGCATAAACGCCGCAGACCATCTCTGCGGGACCATTGTTGTCCTGGATGGAATTCCCTTTGACGATCGGTGCGTCGAGCGAAACCCCGATCCCGAGGTTCATCCGCTGGATCACATTGTCGGATATCTCGACGTTGTCATCGATGCATCCTGTGATCGTTTTTCCGCCATAGGTGTAGCTGGTGTTGCAGGTAGTTCCGTTGCCGACGGTCTCGATGCCCTGATTGAGATAGTTGTCGCCGACCAGGTAGAGCTGCGAAATCTTGATGCCGCGGTGCCGAGACGTGTCCGTTCCCGTTCCGGCCTGATTGCTGTGGGCGATCTCGATCAGCGGAAATCCTGTCGCCGTAGCCTTGAGCTGAGCGCAGCCAGTGCCCAGCGCTCCGTTCGGCGTACTCGTGTTTGTCCATGTGGTGTTGTAGCCGCCCCACATGCAGTGACCCTCGCCGATCAGGGTCACATTGTCTGTGTCGATCACGACAGCGGCGCCATCGTTATAGACGCCCGACTGCAACACCACCGTGCACTGCGCTGGTCCCGCCGATGCGGGCAGTGTCGCAGGGCATGCATTGATCGCGGCCTGGATCGTCGACTCATCTCCAGTTCCAGTTGCGACGAATCTCGCGGAAGCCTTGTTGATGCTATTGCTCGCGGCCACCACGATCTGCACGGTCTGCGGCGCCGCCGTGCTCAGTATCTGGGTCTGCGGATTTTGAAGCTCGAATCCGGTTCCGTCATAGACAAGCGTCGCGACCGCTGTCGTAGTCAGATCGCCTGCTGCGAGTGCCGAAGTTCCATTCTTTGTGATGGTGACGGTGCCGAGCCCGTTTACGTTGACTGTGGGATTCGTCGAGGTATTCGCGAGATTCGGAAGAACGCGGACCGTCAGTCCAGCACTGAGAGAAGTTACGGCAGGCGAGAAGGTCGCGATCAGCGCGTTGACTGATCCGGTCGCTGCGACGTATGGAGCGGTTCCGGCCGGGCCTGTCGGACCCGTCGCCCCCGTCGCTCCGGTTATGCTCGCGCCGGCTGGTCCCGCGGGACCTGTTGGTCCGGCTGGTCCCGTCGCACCCTGCAGTGCGAGAGGCGTCCAGACGAGAGGATTGGTGTCCGGCTCCTGATTGAGCGAACTCGCGGTGGTGTTGACGTAGGAGCTGCCGTTGTAGCCGACCGCCTGGTTGAGGGTGTACGTCGTGCCGGAGAGCCAGTCTCCCTGCCAGGAGAAGCCCGCGCCCGCGGCACCCGCGGCACCGGTGGCACCCGTCGCGCCTGTGGCACCCGTCGCGCCGGCCGGGCCGACCAGGCTCGTCCCAGATCCTGGCCATGCGCCTGCGGACTTAGGACCGTAGACAACCCATGCGGTGGTGTCGATGTAGAAGTCGCCGTTGTTGCCGGCGCCCGAGCTGGGCGCGCCACTACCGCTGATGATGGTATTGCCGCTTGGACCTTGCGGTCCCGTCGCACCGGTCGCACCCGTTGCGCCGGCTGGGCCTGTTGCCCCACTCCCACTGGTTGCGAGGTGGAACGTGTTGTCCGTGCCGCAGACGTAGAAGGTGAGAGTGCCGGTGTTGAGGCGCGCATCCTGCGACGGCGGCGCGCACGAGCTCGGCGGCGATCCGCTGCCATAGGTGAAGGTGAACGCAGCGGCTGTGGGCGCAGTGCTGGGCGGTGTGTAGCTATCCAGCGACCAGGTCGAGCCGCCGATGCCATAGACCGGTCCGCGGCCGAAGTCGACGCCAACCTCGGAGCTTGTCGTTCCCGCCGGCGAGATCGAGCCAATGCCGCTGGGACCAGGCGTCGCGGGTCCGACGTAAACAAAGATGTCGTATCCGTGGCCAGGGATGGAATCTGTCGAGGAGTTGGGAACGTTCAGCGATCCGGCCAGTGAGCCTGCGGTGAGCGTCTGGCAGAACGGATACTTCGCGAGATAGATGGTTCCCGAGGAGTTGGTGACGGTGATCGGGTTGTTGTAGCGATCGACCGCGGTGAGGCAGAGCGTTCCATTGACGGGCGATCCGGCGACGGTGACGCTGGTCGCTGTGACCGACGTCATGGCCTGCGGAAAGGCCGGCAGCGCGCAGAGCATCGGCAGGAGAGACAAGACAGCTCTGCGCACCAATCGCATGATCGCAGTGTGCAATGCGAAGGCGCCCTAGACCGTCGTGGATGCGGAATGGCGCGAAGATGCGGAGGCGGCTATTTTCCGGCGCAGATTGTCAAGCGCGCGTTCGAGCGAAGGCCGCCAAATGCGCCAACGGGAGCGGTTCGTGTTCGGGAGCAACTGGTAGCCGACCAGGACGCCTTCATCGAGCATGTGGAAGATCGCCCGTTGTGAGCAGTCGAGGACATTGATCGCGTCGGCGAAGGTGATTGTTTCATCCAGCGGAAACGGCAAAAGATCGCGATCCTTCAGCCTGCCGCGGTGAGGCCGCTTGATCGCGGTGTCCGAGATTCGATAGTGCAAGCGCAGCAGGTCGCAGTGCTCAACGACGGAGTTATAGGGGATACGCCAGCGCGTCGATCCTGGGATCTGGTAGGCGCCTCGCAGTATGCCGGCCAGCAGCATGCGCCGGACCGTCTCGCGATCGCAGCCGTAGATATTCATTGCGCGGGCGAGATCGATCTCCTGCGAGCGCTGGATGGGCAACTCCAGGCGCGGCGTCGCGTCGGCGCGCGGAAGCTCGCCCTCGAAGAGCTCAAATTGCGAATCGCGTTTGCAGTGCGGCATCATGGCGTTTCCCTGGCCGCAAGCGATGGGCCCTCAGCTCGCGAGTTGCTCCTTCCGTGGAGTGATGTGCTTCAGCGCCCAATGGATCTTGTTGGCGTCGGCGACGGTGAGGATCTTCGTGCGGCCCTGCAGCGGCCCCTTCGGACTGACGAGGAAGCGTTCGAGCGTGGCCTGGTCCCAGCCCAGGCGCGAGAGATCGCGCTGGATGAGCTTGACCTCGTCCTCGCCGGCCATGGTGACATCGGCGTGCTTCTGGTCATGGCGGCCGGCGGTGCCGGCGTTCTCGGCCGCGCGGCGGCTCATCTTGCGCCGCGGCGTTTTGCTGGCCGCCTTCACGCCCAGGATGCCCTGCAGCTTGTCGATCAGGCTCCTGGCCTCGTCGAGCGTGAGGTCGCTGAAGCTGGCGATCGCGCGGCCGCAGTTCTCGGACGCCCAGGCAATCCGCGCTTCGCGTCCGCGGTCGACGTCCAGGGTGTGGCGCTCGAACTGCGAGTAGAGCGTCTGCAGGCGGCGGAGCTGGGCGGCGTTGATGTTTATGGCGATCATGCGCGTCTCCTGACGAGAACGTAATCGCGTTCCATGTCGAGTTCACCTACAGGTTGGAAGACGACGTGGCCGGTTCCTGCGCAAGGATGCTGCTCATCGCATAGAGCGCACCTGTTTGGGTTTTCGTCCGCGCTTGCGCTTGCAGCTTCCATCGCAGTTGCGGCAGGAGCAGACTCCAGCTCGTTCGAGCAGCCGTCTGGCTGCGGCGATGGCGCGGATGCGGCCGGCGCGCTTGCGGGCGTTGTAGTCGGCGCGCTTGCACTCTCCGCCCTGGCAGAACCGTGCTGTTCCCTTGACGAGTTTCCCGCACTCAGGTCGCTGGCAGATTCGCGCGTCGTCTTGCATGGTCCCGTCTCTTCTTTCGTTTGGTGCAGATGCACGCCGAGGATTCCGTAGCCGACCTTGTCCGCCCAGGGATTCTCTCCCAGCGCATCGCGGTCCGTTGCGATGCGCATGGACTTGTCGAAGTCGCGGACCAGCAGCAGCGCGTCGGTGTACTGTTCGGGCGCGATGCCGTCCGGGTAAAGCAGGCGCAGATAGTCGCCCGCCTTCGCGAAGCTCGATCCGTAGGCCGCGTTCTTCACCTCGACCAGCTCGCCGATCTCCGTTCCGATCTGCTCAAAGTTCTTCATGCCTTACGCTTCTCCTTTGCGACGGCTACCGCGTAGCCGAGCTTTCGCAGCTGCGTTGCGTGGCGCGCACATCGATACTGATCGCTGAAAGTTCTTCCATGCTTCGAGATCGCGTAGCGCCTCGCGACGTAGCCGCATTTGACTGTCGCGCGATCGCGGCGCACGTCGACCGGGCAAAGAAGCGTTGGTGTCTCGATTGCAGGGGGGGGGGGTATCATGGTCGCTCCTTTTCATGCTGCCCTCCGCGCTGGGATTGAGGCCGGCCGCACGGACTGCACGGGCTTCTTCTTGCGGCCGGCGCGTGTGAACAGTTGGCTGTAGCGCAGCACGTCGTTGATCAGCGTGCGCCGCGCGCGCTCCGTCATGTATGGGTTGTCGAGATCGTTGCGGCGGATCATGGCCGTGGTGAGCGACGTCCGGAACTCCATATAGAACCTGCGAACCTTCGCGGTGACCTGCTGGTCCGTCAGACCGGAGCGCCGCTTTAGGTCCGACTGCGCGAGCCAATGCACTGTGCGCCTGCGAGTGCAGTGCGGGAGTTTGGACTGGCTGCGCCCGGCGAAAGCCCTTGCCGAGCACAGCACGCAGCAGCTATCGAATCCGCCGCGGCGGAGCGCTCGGCATCGTGGGCAGGTGATCTTAGCCACGCTTGGTCTCCTGTTTGGCGTTGACTTCGTTGCGCACAAAGTTGGCGGCGGAGATGAGGTCCTGGCGAAGTTCCTCGCCGGGAATGCCATCCGTCCAGGCAGCTTCAGCGCCATCGGCGGTGATGACGACGACGACCCGCGCATTGAAGATCTGGCGCAAGCGGCGGACCTCTTTGCGGATGTCCGGCGGCGCGACCTGCTTCGGTACGGGCGAGCTGGCCGGCTTCGCGCTGCTCTTGAAGTCCTCCGACTTCGGGCAGGTGGCGAAGTGTGGCGTCATGACGGCGTGGTCGCTGGCGATGGCATTGAATGGCAGATTCCTGCCGTTGGTGGTCTTCCACCACTCGATCTTCGCGTTGCATCCCTTGCACACGGAGTTGCTTTTGAACGTGTAGCCGGCGCGCAGCATCTCCTGCTTCGTCTCGGGCATGCTCATGCGGAGACTCCTTCCCGCGCCAGCTTTTCGCGAACGCGCTCGGCCAGCGCTTCACCCTCGGCGCTGGGCCGCGGGCCGTGGAAGTACTGCGTCGGTCCGGGAACGTGCGGCAGGTCCCACGAGCTGTGGATCAGCAGGCGGCGCTGCAGGCTGTTGGTCGCAGCGCGCAGTATCGCGCCGGTCGAGCTGTAGGCGAGAGCGAGGCGGTCATCGCTCTTCGCGTCGCCGATGCCCATCGCGCGCAGCGCAGCGCCGAGTTCCGCCGCCGTCTTGCCGCCGCCGGCGACCGCGAGGATGATCGCGGCGTCGATCTCATCGCGGCGCTCGAAGTAGCCTTTGTCGTCGGTGAGGGAGAAGTTCATACTCATGCCGCGGTCCTCCGCGCAACATCGACAAGCCACTCCGCGAGCGGACGAACTGTGACCGTGCGTTCGCTTTTCTTCATCTCGCGGCTGTTACCGCTGGCAGTCGTCGAAACGATGACTTCCGGCTTTCCGAGCCGCAGCGGTACGGGCGGCAGATTCGATGGTCTGCAACCGACGATGTAAAACCACGTCGCCTTCATCGCGGGAAAGCCGAACCAGAATTGCGGCATGGCGACCGTGTACCCGTCCCATTGATCGAATTCGCCCGGAACCGGAAGTTTGAGATCGTCGAGCTTCCAAAGTGTCGATAAGTAGGGATGCTCGAGCACGCCGCCAAATTTACGGACCTGTTCGACGGCCCAGATGGCGTGGCTGTCGCGTTCGGCATCTTCGTTAGCGAAGGCGCGAAGTCTGCAATATCCGGCGCATGGAGGATGCGCAACCACCGGAGTTCCGCCCGGCCAGTTCCGCGCATCGCGATCCTCGTCCCAAACGTCGACGGACGGAAGCTGCTTATAGATGCTGTCGCGCCGCGCGAAGAGAACCGAGACTGGAATGCTCATGCGCCCTCCAGTTCGAGCTCGACTTGGCGGGTGAGCTCGGCGGCGGTTTGGCGGCCGCGGCGCATCTTGTGCACCACACGCAGCATGGTGACGGCCTGCGAATACATCAGCTGCACGGTCTCTTCGCTCTCGGCCTCGGTGGCGACGATGTAGTAGCCGCCTCCGCTCGCGTCGCGCGACGCGCCGATCTGCACGCCGAAGCTCTGGCGCAGGTCCTGCACCAGCTCCTTGACCATGCGCGCGTTCATGCTGAGCGACCGCATGAGGATGTGCAGCGGCACCGCGCGGCGCTTGCCTTGGTGCGGGCGCAGCTGCTGTAGCAGGCGGACCTGCGTGACGCGCGGCGCCCAGGCGCAGTCGCGGCCCGCGATCACGTCGTCCACACGGCGCAGGACCTGGTCGGCGAAGGTGTCAAAGAGACTCCCCGCCGGCAAGGCCTGCGACTGCGTGCTGTAGACGGATTCGGGATCGTGGGTCATGGCGGCTTAGTAGTGCTCTTCCTCGTCGTCCTGCTCTTCCTCGTCGATCGCTTCGCCGGGCAGGCCGGCTTCGAGCGTCCGCTCCGGCTTGAGCATCCGGCGCGCGTCCCACGCCGCGATCGGCGCGACCTGGAATTGTTTGGCAAGTGCGAGCGCGGTCTCTTCGGTGACCGGCGTGATGCCATAGATGGCAGCCGGTCCATAGAAGCGCGTTACCGCCTGCAGCTCGCCGATCGCCGGAACGTCGACACGGATGAACTTGCCGCCACCGATCTCGGCCTCGGTGACCTTGCCTGCGATGCGCTGATGGCCGAACAGCTCGACCAGAGCGAAATGCTCGAATGGTGTCTTCTCCTGCATCTATTCCTCCTCGATCCCTCTTCGGTTGGCCTGCAGCTCGTGCGCGCAATCGCGAAGCTGCTGCAGGATGCGTGGATTCTTGCGACGGCGCTTGCGCAGGCCGCGCTGATAGATGGCCCAAACGGTTTGCTTATTCGCACCGATCACGCGGCCGATCTCCTCGAAGGTCATCGCGAAGTGATGAACCTGAAGGCCGGCGTCTACTGCGCGCTCTTTGTGACCGGTCGGCAAAGCTAGACCCTCCCTGGCTGCGCGCGGCGGCGATCGAGCAGTTCCTGAAACAGGTCTGCCCAGCCGTTCTGCGTGTCGCGGTAGAGCTGGACGTTGGCCGGGCGCTCGATGTGGCGCTCGGCTGCGCCGGCGAGATCGCGGTGCTTGCAAACGAGCTGCTCAAGCTGCGCGTCGGTGATGTTGGCTTCGACAATGCGCGCCATCACTTCACCTCCGGAACGATGAGGATGTCGGCGGGAGCTTTGACGCGAACCCACGAGGCGCACTCAGGGTGGCGCTCGATCAGGTTGCAGAGGTTGAGATAGAAGACGGCATTGTCGACTTCCTCGCGGGCGTCGATATCGTTCTTTCCTTCCAACTCACCGATGTCGAACCACGGCTCCTCGTCTTCGCCGATCGCGACTACATCGCAGAGCGTCTCGATAGTGGCTGTGGTGTGGTGGTACGCATGCATCCACGCGAGCATCGCGATCTGGTCGGCGTGCCGGCGTTCGAGCAGCTCCTGCAGCGCGCTGGCGAGTTGCGCGCAACGTACGCGTGTCTCCGGACCGATACCGAGTCCGGCGGCGAGCTTGCGGTCATACTCGATCGCGGCCAGCAGCTGCTCGTTGGTGAGTTCGCATTTATGCACGCGCGACCTCCCGCATCTGTGCCATCGTCTGGCGCGCGGACTCAACGCAACTGTCGACAATGACCGAGGCCATAAACTGCGCGCGCGCGGATGGCGCATCCGCTTCGGCTGGTTCCTCGTCCAGGATGCCGTCGAGGTGCAGCTCGTAAAGCGCCCCCTTCTCCTCGGGCGGCAGCGCGTCCCACCACACGTCGAGGTGCGCCTCGGTGAGGCAGTGGACGTTGTGATCGTCGGAGACGACGGCATAGATGGAATCTTTCGAGCGGCGGCGGCCCTCGGCTTCCATGCGTTTCGTCATGCGCTGGGCGAGTGTCTTCATCGGATGGCCTCCATGCGCGAGCAGCGCGTGTTGAGAGAGGTCCACAGAGCCTTCGCGCTATCGATCCTCTCGTTATCCTGGGCGGTGGCGATGCGCAGCTTGATCCAGCGCGCGTCCTTGGTCTGTTCGAGAATCCAGGTCTCGACCGTCTGTACGTTGCGGCGGCGAGTCTGACTCCATTGCGTCACGCGGATATCGATGCGGCCGAGCCACTTCCATTCGCGCGCGCAGAAGAACAGCTCGGCCGGTTCGGCGAAGCCGTCCTTCGATGCCGGCAGCAGCTTCGGGATGCCGCGCTGGTCCATGCGCTCGGCGATCTCGGGAAAGGTGAGGACTTCCATCAGGCAGCCGTCTTTCTGGACTCACGCGTCAGGCGACGGCGGAGCTGGCCGTTTGCCGTATTCAAGATTGCGACGAGCCGGTCTTCGATGGCCTTGGCGTTGTCGCTGGCGCGAACGGCTTCACGCGCGATCGCATTCGGGTTGCGTGCGCCATCGAGCGATTCGATCTGAGAGAGATGGCCCTCCAGATACTGAATCCGAACACGGATGGCCTTGAGGTTTGCTTTGGTACTTGCCATCAGGCAGCCGCCTTTCTGCTGGCGCGCGGCTTGCGCGCCGGCTTCTCGGGCTGGATGACCTCGATCTTGACGGTGGGCGCCTTGGTCTTCAGATCGACGCATTTACCGAACAGGGAGAGGACCTTCTCCTCGGTGCGGCGCGACAGGCTGAGCGTCTTGAGCAGCTCGCGGGCGCCCTCGACCAGGCGATGCGTGATCTGCCGCGCGAAGAGGCGCTCGAAGATTCCTTCCGCGACCTGCTCGCAGAGATAATTCTCCAGTTCCTCGACGGCCGGCTCATGCACGGTGACGGTGGTGCCGCGCGTGACGGTGACGGCGTTGCGGCGGCCGGCGAGGCGGATGGACTGCTCGGCGTGCGGCGGGCGCGTGCCGTGCAGATCGACGACGAGGACCAGCTTCTTCTGCGCGGCCTCCATCGTTTCCTTCGCGGCGCGATAGCAGGCCTGCGCGTTTTGGAAGAAAAGGATCTCTGCGTCGATCTCTTCGGGTGTTGGCTTCGGCGCTGGCTCGGGTGGCGCGGGATGCAGTTGCGGATCGAATTCGAGGGCGGCGGTCATGCGGCGGTTCTCCTTTTAGGTCAGTTCCTGGTAAGCGTCGGTGCCGAGCACGGTGATGGTGAGGTTGCGGCCTCCGCAGCGCGTGCAGACCTGCGGCTCGGTTTGCGTGACGCGATGCAGGCCGCAGTCGCACATCACGTCGTAGGTGCGGACGGTCTGCGCGGTGAGGTCCTGCAGCTTGGGCGTCATCTGCGGCTCGGAGTGCATCAGCGCGGCCCTCCGTGCGAGTTGACGACCAGGCGAATCAGCGGCCAGTAGAGATACACCAGCAGCGCGAGGTAGGCGACGAATGCGACGCAGAGCGCGACGAGGATGCGGACGTTGATCATCGGCATGGCTCCGGATTGAAGGTGGCGGCGATCCGCGCGTCGATGGCGCGCAGCGATCTGGAGATTTCGAGCGCCGTGCGCGCCGAGACGCCGAGCGAAAACGTTGCGACCAGGATGAGGGCGAAGGCAATGCCGCGCGCGATGTCGAGATGCTTTGCCATCACTGGCCTCCGAGGTTGAAGGCGCCGCGCATCCAGGCGTCGAGCAGAACGTAGGCGAGCCAGAGGATTACGCCGGTGACGGTGACGGCGCAGATGTTGCTGAAGAGCCGGTCCAGGGCGCGCCAGTTGAACGCGGCCAGAAGATCCTCGGCGCGCTCGTTCCAGCGGATGGCCCAGGCGCGGAAGCGCGACTTGCGGCTGATCTCTCCGAGAGCCTTATCAAAAAGCTCTGGACAGTCGCGTTGGATTCTCGCCAGATATTCCGGATCGCTAGGTTTTAATTCTCCCTCGAAACGACGCGCTTTTAGGAGCGCGTCGAACTCGGGTTTACTCTGCGGCGGCCAGAATGGGTTGAGATGAGTCTCTTTGTCTCTGCGTGCGGTCATCATGCGTCGGTCTCTTTCCGCGGCGAGGCTTCGGCCCCTGCCTTCCGCTGTGCGATTTGCTGCTGAATGCCGTGGATCGTGAAGAACAGATCGCGGGCGGAGATGTACTCGAACTTGCGGACGGCGATCTTGCCGCTCTCCGAGTGCTGCGTGCGCGATGCCTTGGCGCGGCAGCCGGCGAGCAGCGAGTCGCACTGCGCTTCGGTGTGCGGGCCGAGCGCGGCGCGGATGATCTCGCGCGATTCGGCAACGGACGGACCGTTGAGCGTGAGCGTCTTGCGCACGCGCGAGCGCCACTGCTCCATCTGCCAGTGCGAGAGCCGCTGCGTGAGGTCATGCGAGCCGGCCAGCACGACGCCGAAGTACGGCGGCAGGTCGAGCAGCTGGCGCAGGATTTCGAGGCCGGCGTGCGCGAGGTGCTGCGCTTCGTCGACGATGAGCAGGATGCGGCCCTGGCCGAGGAACGTGCGCAGCTTGCGCACGAGGTGATCGATGAAGCCGCGGTTGGGGATGCCGGCGGTGTTGCAGATCTCACGCAGCAGGCTCATGGGCGCGTGGTCCTGGCGGGCATAGACATAGATGGCACGGGCGCCGTCGCCGCGCGCGTTGATGGCGCGCTCGGCCGCGCGCAGCGAGAATGTCTTCTGCGTGCCGGGAGGTCCGTCGATCACATACGCCGAGCCGTGTTCGAGCGCCTTGGTGCAGGAGTCGACGATGCGGCGATAGTCCGCGGTGGCGTGCGCGAACTCGATGACCTCGGCCTGCTCGCCCTCCCAGCGGTCCATGAAGCTCTTGAGCGCGGCGCGGATGTTGCGCGTGTTGCGCGTGGGATCATGCTCATCGGTGAGCGGATTATTGAAATGCCCGTTGAGGTAGACATGCAGCGACGATGGCGCATAGCCGATGGCCTGCGAGAACTCGGACGAGGTGAGGCCGGTGCGCTGCTGGAACACAGTGGCCCGGGCCACCATGTCGGCGTCCGAGGGCAGGTCCATGGCGGCGAGTTCGGCCTTGCGCTGGGTGGTGAGTGCCATCTAGCGGCCCTCCATCTGCTGGAAGTAGCGGTCCACGTTGTCCTCCGAATGAACGTGCTTGAATGAGGAATCCTGAACGGGCGGCTTCGCCTGCTGGATCACCACGTCGCCGACGGCCATGGGAAGCTGCAGGCGCTCTTCGTGCTGCTCGACCAGCGTGGTGTAGCCGTCCTGGCGAACGCGGCGGTTGAGATCCGCGATGGAGCTGGTGACGGCCTTGGCGAGGCCTTTGCGCACGGCGATGGCGGCGCCGACCTTGTCGCGCGTCTCCTGATCGTTCGAGAAGCGCATCAGATCCTTGCGTTCGAGCTTGCAGATGAAGTTGCCGTCCGCGTCGAGGACTGCGGCGAACATCGGCTCCATCGGGTCGTAGGCGATGGTGACGCGCCGGCCGCTCAGCTCGTGCATGTGGTAGTGCGCGGCCTGGTCCATGGGAGCCGGAACGAAGTAGTCGCCGGCGATCTCGATCTGGCAGTTCATCACCTTGCGCGTGGCGCGCTCGGCGAGCAGCATGGCGAGCACGGAATCTTCCGGGCATGGGCGGTTCGTGCCGCGCTCCTGCTGCATCACCTGGGCGGGCGTGCGGCCATCCATGCCACGGCCCGAGTGCGGGCGCTGGTGATACCACTGCTCCACCCAGGCCAGGCCGGCCGCGATGTAGTAGCTGGCGAGCGGCAGCTGCGAGTCCTGCGTGCGGCCCATGCGCAAAAGTTTTCCGTGCTGCATGGTGGCGGCGGTGGTGTTCTCCGGCCGCAGATGCGTCTCGCCGGCGGTATAGGTGGGCCAGCTGCGGTCGAAGCGGCCGTGCCATGTGCCGTGGAAGCGCTCCTCGCCCTTCGACTGGCCGTGGTAGATCTCGCAGAAGGTGACCGGGATGCCGAGGCGCTTGAGGAAGCCGGTCTCAAGATCGTGGGCTTCGTCCTGGAAGGCGCGGTGCGCGCGCAGGCGCATCTCGCGATCGCTGGCTCCGCGGGCAACGGACAGAAAATCTTTGCCATTGTCGCAATAGAAGCGGTCCGGCAAGCCGAAGCGGCGGATGGCGATCATCAGCGCGCGCTTGATGGAGTGGCTGGAACCGTAGACGGAGAAGGCGAGGGCCAGCACCATGCGCGAGCGGTAGTCGAAGATGCAGGTTGCGTGCAGGCGCATGTGCTTCAGGTCGCGCGTGCCGAAGAGATCGTTCTGCACAAGCACGTCGCAGATGAAGTGGTCCGCCATCCAGATGGAGTTGGCCGGCTCGGTGTAGCCGCGCGTCATGAATGGCGAGAACTGCGCCTCGTAGGCGCGGCGGCCTTTGCGTCCGTAAATCATCAGCGACGGCGATACGTGGCGGAGCGCGGCGCGGACCGTCTCATAGCTGGGCGCCGGAACCTTGAGCAGCTTCGCGCGCTCACAGACTGCCTCCCAGGCGACGCGCACGGATTGCGCTGGCTGCTCGCCGTTGCCCATGTGGATGAGCGCCGCGAGTTCGAGCAGGCGGGGATTCTGTTTCGCCCATTGCGACTGGTTCTTGTCGGCGCGCGGCTTGCGCGCCAGGCCGAAGCGGCCGTCTTTATCGAAGCGGGACTTCCAGCGCCAGATGGTGGTGGGCGAGACGCCGTGTTGTGCGGCGATGGAGGCGACGAGCGCTTCGGAATTGGGAAATGCCGCGGCCCGCGCTTTTGGATCGCGGAGATAGTCGAGGACAGGTTTCAGAATCGCCAGCTTGCGCAGCGCTTCCTTCTCGGCATCCGGCGTCAGGTGGATGCGAACGGGTTTGATCTGGACGGCCGGGACCGGGGCGGTATCCTCGCCGGCGACGAGCCGCGCAGGAGCCAGGGAAAGAGGGGAGGGCGGAGCGCATTCAGGGTGCTCCTCGTGCGACGAGGCCCGTTTCTGGCCGTCCAGATATCGTTGGCGTGCCTCAGCGGGCAGTGACGATAGCGCGTATTCCGTCATCGGCTGGCTGCGATATGCGCGAGCGCTTTCGCGGCTTTTGACTTCACCGCAAGCGGCGAGCCTGCGAAGGTGCCGCGGCGACCATCCCGTCAGATCGCAGACTTCATCGCGGAACAGCCAGAGGGCGCTCATGCTGCTGCCTCCGAATCGGGACGCTTCTTTTTCCAGTTGCGCGGAGAATTCTTGGCGTCGTCCTTTGCGATCAGCAGAGCTACTTCGGCTAGCTGTGCTTCCCTGTTGAGGAGATCAGCCCTTTTCCGGGCGGCTATGGCCCGCTTCTGCGCAACGAGGAAGAGTTTTTCGAGGTATTCGAGATATGTGGTTGGCTCACTCATCTCGCCCTCCCATGCATGGACCGCTTGAGAATTTCGATCTGCTCTTCGGCCTCGCCGCGGATGATGAGCTGGCGGCCGAGATCGAACATCAGCTTCTCTTCGGCGGTGATCACGAAGCAGCCGGTCAGTTCCACCAGGTGGCGGAGCAGCTCGTCGCTACCGGCCGCAGCGCAGAAGGCGCGGGTGAATTCCAGCGGCCAGCGGCGGTCCCCGCGCGACTCAGCGGTAAATGCGTTGAGCATTTTTTCCGTAACCGGCCGCGCGAGCAGGACGGACATCTCATCCGCAATGGCGGCGCGGGTTTTGCCGCTTTCATCAATGGAGCGAACGAGGATGCCGCGGATAGCGGATGAGTCGTCGAAGCTGCCTGGCGCGGCGGATTCTGCACCAAACGGGATGCCGGACTGTTGCGTATAGGCAATTTTTTCGCGCGAGATTGCCGATGACTTTCGGGGTACGGAGGTAACAAGATTCGGGAGTGACTTGCTTACTCTCAAGCGGCTTTCTCGATCCTGCGCATCTCGGCCTGCAGCGCCTTCATTACCCGTTCAGAGCGCCGATTGCCGACCGCAACCTCCCGAACATGGTTTGCGGAAAGGCCCAGGTCGTCTGCGATACGCCGGAACATCCCGTGCATAGCGGTCGCCTTCTTGCATTCCCGGATGACAGCGGTAGAATTCACGGTGAAGTGGCCCTCTGTTATGAAAGCGAGAATAGTCGCGAATTCATAACCGAGTCAAGGAAAATTTCTGCGGGGACGCCGACGACCAAAATGACCAGGCCGAAAATGGGACATCCGCCGCGCTGGGCGCAGAAAATCACCGAAGTACGTAAGAAGCTGGGCCTTAGCCAAACCGCGTTTGCTCAGGCACTTGGTGTCGGACAGGGCAACGTCTCCAAATGGGAGCGTGGCGATAATCGGCCTGTTCCGGACGTGTTTGTTAGGATTGCCGCGTTAGTTCAAGGCCAGGATCGCTTCTTCTTCTGGGAAGAAGCTGGCCTCCCTAGCGAATTCTTCATGGGAACCGCAGAGAATACCATGCCATCAGAGATTGTCCGGGCCACGAAACGAGTGATCGCCGAGAGCTTTGCCCCCGCAAACGATCGAGCTACTAAAACTGGAGACGCGGCGCTGGTCCCACTGATGACCGGAAGTGCTGCCGCCGGTAATCCGCGCGCGATCGAATCGAGAGATATTGAGGAATACCTTGCGTTGCCGAAGCGGATGCTTCCGCAATCGGGAACGATCGTGGCGGTGCGGGTGAAGGGCGACTCCATGGCGCCGCTGGTGAATGACGGCAATACCGTCCTGATTGATCTTTCGGTGCGCGACCCGAAGCAGCTCGTCGGGCGCATGGTGGTGGCACACAATAGTGATGGCGTGACGGTGAAGTTCCTGCGCAAAGACAAGCAGGACTTCCTCCTGGTCCCCTACAACATTTCGCCGCGGCATGACGTGATGGTGTTCCGACCAAAGGACGGTTGGAGCATCGTGGGTGCCGTGGTGATGTGGATCGGCGCGCCCGGCAGTTCCAAACGGTAGGAAACGTAGTAAAGTGGATCGGTCAGCCTCCTTCCCCCACATCCGAAGAGAAAGTGAGAAACGCATGAAGCCGCAAATTGCTTCTTGTTTTCTGATGTTGGCCGTCCTACCTGCAGTGAGCTGTCGGGCGCAGACATATCAAGAGATGGGTGCGGGTATCGTCGGACTCGACTCGACCAGCGACGAGATCGCCAATTATTATGGGTATCCCATCGGCTACCTATGGCGCGGCAAGCTGCTCGATCAGGAGCCGGCAGCGCCTGCAAATGAACCGGCGGCTACGGTTTATGGCTTCGTCGATCACGGGGTCGAGTATCAGCTGCGAGTTGTGTATTACCTCGACAACACTACATCCAATTTTCATGCGACTCTTCGGGTACAGTCTCTTGCATTAGTCGCCGATCACGCGGTTCCAATTTCGGACGGCCTACGCTTGCTCCCTGGCGCGGCTGCGATGTGCAACAAGAGATGTTCCGTCGCGCGCGTCGTTCCAGGAACTGCGCTGTTGATCTATGTGCACCGGGTATTGCATCTTGCCACTTTCGAAAAAATGATCCAGATATACCGCAACGATTCAGATGGGCGCGCAGTTCCCAATTCGCTCCATGATCTCAATAGCGATGCGACGATCTTCGCGCTGTCGATGATTGACTACCGGAGCTATATTTGCCTTCCGGTCAAAGGCGGATGGCTACCGCCTACGCCGTAGCCGCGCTTGCGCACAGCATATCTTTCGCGGGCGGCCCGGAATCGACTCAAACTGGCGGCCTAAATTCCTAGTTTCTCCGCAGCTTCGTTCAATCGCGCATGCAGAGCATGCGTGATTTTGCTTGCACCGTAGAGTCGCCTTACATCCCCGAAGGGGACGGGACCCGCTTGAACTAATCCCAGAGAAAGGTTCTTCGCGGGCTGACCCAGAGCGGCAGGGAACGGTCGTGTGGCCTCATGGGCTGCACGACCGCGGCCCCGCAAGGCGGCGAGAGAACGAGTGGCGAGCGCAGAACAACTGGCACGGCTTCACGCGGCGGTCCCGGCAGCGCAGGCGGCGATGCGGCGGTGGGGCGTGCCGGCGTCGGTGACGCTGGCGCAGTGGACGCTGGAGAGCGGATGGGGTACGTCGCGGCTCTCGACCGAGGCCAACAATTATTTCGGTGTGAAGGCTGAGCATCTGGATAATCCCGCGACCTACGTCGAGTTTGTGACGAAGGAGTTTCGCGGCGGCATCGAGCGCGACGAGGTCGCGGACTTTGAGAAGTATGCGGACGCGGCGGGAAGCTTTGACGATCACGGCCGGCTGCTGGCGACTGCGCCGCGCTATCGCGTGGCGATGATGCACCGCGCCGATCCGGACGTGTTTGCGTTGTGGCTGCAGAGGGCCGGCTATAGCACGATGCTGCGCGCGAACGGAGCGAAGCAGGATTACTTCGAATATGTGATCGAGTTGATGCGCGAGCACGATCTTTATCAGTACGACAAGCTGCCGCCGGCCCAGGCTGCGCAGGAGGTCGCCGCGTGACGCCCATCATGCAAATTCAGTTGACGCAGGCGCAGTTCGATGCGGCCGCCGTGAGGGTAAAGGCCGCGACCGGCGTCGAGATGAAAGGCGACGGCGGCCAGATTCAGCACGACGGCGAGCTGCTGCAGTGGCGATATGACGGCACGACGCTTTCCGTGACTGCGATCCGGAAGAAGCCGTTTGAGCCGTTGGGTCATAGCGAGGCAAGAATCCGCGGATGGTTCGCGGCAGACGTGAAACAGGGAGGAAGTAAATGAAGCGGAAAATGAGAGTTGGATTATTTGCAACGGTCGCAGCGGCGGCTGTTATCTGTATGGCGGCGTCCGGCTGCAGCGGTGTATTGCACAATGAGGCCGACGCGGCCGCGGGCATCGCGGCAACGCTGAATACCGCCGCGCAGGTCAACCACAACGACACGTTCGAAAGCCCCGAAGAGAAGGCCATGATCGCCAACATGATCATGCGCGTGGCGTATGCGAACGATAACTTCATCGGCGCGCTGAAGGCCGCGGAGGCGTCGGGCGGCAAGATCAACACGCCGGCGGTGACTGCGGCGTTCCAGGCGCTGGTCAACACGGCGAACGATCTGAATGCGAATGGCGTGCTCAAGCTCAAGAGTCCGCAGGCGCAGGCGGATTTCCAGTTGGCGATCGCATCGATCGAGGGCGCGCTGAATGGTATGCAGGCGATGGTGCAGCCGACTACGACCAGCCGCAACACTCCGCCGCTGCGAGGATCTCGACTGCCGCTACTTGGCCTGGCGCTAACTCCTGCAGAGATCGAGGAGCTGATTGCTCTGGCGATCGCTGCCGGGTCTTCGCTGGTTTCAAAGCTCGTGTCCCTGCGAGGCGAGACGGATGCACAGCTGCTGGCCAGCGCGGCAGCCGATGATGCCGCCGCTGAAAAGATCGCCGCGAGCGATGGCGCCGCGGAACCCACGACATAACCCCAACGCGAGCAAGGCCGCCGGCAGATGAACGGAGGACGGTTCCTCCGGTCTGCCGGCGGGTTTCACCCGAAGGGCAGCACGATGGCGTGGCGGAGAAGCGCAGGGCCGAGAGGGCGGATTGAGGGTAGCGGATTTGAACGGGCGTGCGAGGGCAAAACGGCGTATCCCAGCGAGTCAACGGCCACGGCCGCGCTCCGATTTTTCCAGCGGGACGGAGTCGTCCGGACCAATGATGGGATGCACGTCTACGAATGCCAATACTGCCGAAACTGGCATTTTGGCCACTGAGGCCGGAAATGGCCCTAGGGCGATTTGAGGGGTATCTAGGTACCCGGTAATTCGTGCCACGCGTGGGACGAATTGTTTTGAGCGATTGGCGGCAGGTTTAGGGGAGGGTCGGAATGGCGTTTTGGGCTTGGCTGAGACAACGGGGAACCTGGCTGAAAGGGAAGCGGACCTACATCTTGGCGTTCGTGGTCCTGGCGGTGGTTGGGACGGCCGTGTTTCGGGGCGATCTGACGCCGGATGTCGCGAGCGGGATCTTGCTGGCGGCGCTGGCGGGTTTCGCGGTCACTTTCCGGGCGGCTATCGCGGATCACCAGGCCGAGATGATGGAAGCTCTCCAGGACATTGCCGCCGCCGGCGTCGCGGTCCGTGCACACGACAAAGCGGCCGAGGCTGCGCTGGCGCAGACGGTGGTCGCGCAGATCAAGAAAGACATTGCAACCGGAGCCAATAACTGATGACAGCCGAGCAGATCGACAACTGGTTTTCGTATCACCGTCCGACGCCCGAGCAACAGGCGGCGTATGAGCATCTACGGGCGAAGGCGAAGGAGTTTGCGCACGCCCTGAATGATGTCGCGCCGGAGAGCGCCGACAAAACTGCCGCCATGCGCAAGCTGCGCGAATGTGTCATGACGGCCAATGCGGCGATCGCCTGCGGGGGAAGATGATGGCTGATACCACCATCAACCAGACGATCACGCCGGCGCCGGACGGAGTTCCGCGCTTCACTACTTCGACTGTGGCGATGCTTGGCGCCTCATTATTCGGCGGCGGCGGAGTCGCCTACTTAGCCTTCGAGCTTCTCCGTGATCAACCGGACAAAGCATTCCGGCTGCTAGAGGTTTGGGGTCCCGGTTATCTGCTGGCCTTCTTCGTCGGCCTGCTGCTGTATCGGCTGCTGAACCGTGCCGTCGACGTGACGATGCATTCCAGCCAAACGAACGCCGCGGCCGTGCAAGAGGTTGCGGTGCAAATGAGATCGGTGGCGGAAGCGATGAGCGCCCAGGCTATCGCACTGCAGAAGGCCGCAGATAAGGACGATAACGAAAAGCGCGAGATGCAGATTTTGATTGGCGTGCTGCATGACAAGGTGGAAGACATCCGCACCGAACAAAAGGGCGGAAGCCGTGCACTGCAGCGCATTGAAAATGCCTTGAAGATCAACCAGCCCGAAGGAAGTGACGCCAAATGATGCAGGAGTGGCATCCCGACAAGAAGAGACGACTCCGCGGGGAAGTGCTTCGCATCCTGGCGAAGGGACATGCGCAGCAGCAGTCGCGGCTCGACGATGTTGAGCTGTGCCTCCTGCTGCGGCGGTTCGCGTGGGAGGTCGATCTCAACGACGTGATCACGATCCTGCAGGAGATGTATGGCCGCAAGTGGGTGACGTACCGCGAACTGCGGAACGTCTACATGCGTCGCGTGCAGCTGCTGGAGTTGGAGATCCTTCCGGACGGCCAGGACCTGGTCGACCAAACGATAAAAAATCCCGCCGTGGAGTTCTGACCGATGGCCAAGGCGAGACCTAAAACCGGCGAAGCTCGGAAGACGCATCAGCCGCTCAAGATTGACTTGCTGCCGCAGGATGTCCGCGATGCAATTCAGTTCCTGCGCAACCAACGCTTCGAGACATGGGAATCGATCGCGGCGCGCAGCGCGTTGCCGTTCAGTAAGGATTGGGCGAAGGACGGCGGCGGCTTTATCGATTGGCCGAAATTAGAGCCGCAGGTCCTGGACGAATTCCCTGGACTGAAGTTGCCGCTGACGACGCTGCATCGCTGGTATGACATGCGCGTCGACCAGGTGCAGGACCAGATACTCAAAGAGTCGGAGGTCGCGCGCCGCTTTGCAGGTAAATTTATGGGCGCCGACATTGACGATCCGAACGGCGCAGTCATCAATGCCATGCGCGATGAAGTGTTTGCGCTCGCCGGCAAGATGGACACCGAAAGCCGCGGTCTCTACATGAAGTCGCTCAACCAGCTCACGCTGGCCATGACGCGCATCCAGCGCACGCAGATGCAGCAGCTGAAGGTGAAGGCCGACATCGCGAAGAGCGAGACGGAACGCGCGAGGATTGCAGCGCAGTCCGGAGATCCGCGCGAGGTCTACCTGCGCGCGGTGAGTGATCTGCTGAAGAAACTGCGCACGCGCGATGCAGTGCGCGCGGCGCTCGATCCCATCAAGGACGAGATCGTCCAGGAGATGTCGTATGCCGCCGAGGCCTTCGCAAAACAAGTCCAAGCGACAGCGGCTTGATGAAGCCGCGGCAGTCGTCCGCGACGCGCTAGGCATCAATCCGGAGATCGTTCAGATCCAAAAGGCCGATCCCGGCGAGCTGCTCGCCCAGGCCTGGTCGATGGCTGAGGAGATCACCGCCTTTGCGGTGAAATATCTTCGCCACTTCATGATCGATCCGAAGACTGGTGAGTTCACTCCGCCAGCGGACTTTCACCAGGAGCTCTACCGGATGCTGCTCTCTGAGCAGTTCATCGCGGTCGCCGCGCCGCGCGAACATGCGAAGTCGACCGTGGTCTCGGTAATCTTCCCGCTCTATTGCATCTGCTATAAGAAGCGCCGCTTCATCGTCCTCATCAGCGACACACAGCCGCAGGCGGCGCTGCAGCTCGCGGCCGTCAAGGAAGAGATCGAAAACAACGACGAGCTGCGCAAGGATTTTGGAGACCTGGCCGGCGACAAGAAGTGGGATGTGAACGACTGCCGCACGTCGACGGGTATCACCATCGTCGCGCGCGGCGCCGGGCAAAGCCTTCGCGGCTTGCGCTATCGCATGTGGCGCCCGGACCTGGTGATCTGCGATGACCTCGAAAACGAAGAGGCCGTCGAAAACCCGGAGACGCGCGAGAAGCTGATTCGCTGGTTCAAAGGCACCGTGATGAATCTGGGCAAATACTGCCAGATCTGCGTCGTCGGCACGATCCTGCATTACGACTCTTTCCTTTCCGAACTGCTCGACGACACCAAGTTCAAGCGCTTCGTGAAGCGGCGATATATGGCCGTCGACATGGAGTGGACGCCGGCGTCGGTGTTGTGGCCGGCCAAGTGGGACCTCGCGTCGCTGAAGCTGAAGGAAGAGGACCTCGGCTCGGTCTTCTTCAACCAAGAATTTCGCAACCTTCCGATCTCGTCCGAGACACAGGTCTTCCAGGAGAATTGGATCAAACAGCATCAGTATCTCCGCGAAGAGCTGCTGAACCTGACACTGCTGAAAATCGCGTATCACGATCCCGCGATCAGCATGAAGCGCAAGGCCGACTTCTTTGGCAGCATCACCGTGGGTGTGCGCGAGAACGGAAAGATTCTCGTGCTGCGTGCTGAGCAGAAGAAGATGCCGTTCACGCAGCAGGTTGAATACATCGTCCGGCTGTGGGATGCGGAGCATCCTGAAGTTGTCGGCATTGAGGACCAGGCATACCAGGAAGCGCTGAAGCAGGCGGTCGACGAGGTGAGCACGGCGACCGGCCGCTACATGAACGTCGTCGGCGTGCCACACCTGACAGACAAGTTCACGCGCATCGCGAAGATCTCTGGCCTGGTCGAGAACGGAACCATCCAGTTCTTGCTCGACGGAACGCAGACTGCGCTCATCAACCAGCTGCTCTACCTGGGCAAGATCAAAGACGACTTGGCTGATGCTCTCGAAAGCGCGGTCGCCCTGGCGCGGGAGATGAACTTCCGGCCGGTGATTATTGCGCTGCCGGCCTCCGCCGGCGTTGGCGAACGGTCGCCCGATGCAGGGCGCGGCCGCGGAATGCTCTCGCGGGTCCTGGTGGAGCAGATCGACCGCGAACGGCCTGACTTGATCGAAAGCCCGCAAGAGTTTTTACAGAGAGGAAGGAAGAGCGTATGGCGATGACATTGCTGGGATTGAATCGGAGCAATAAGACGGTTGAGGACCGCGCTGGGTTAGTGCTGCTCGACCTGAGCGAGGCGCGTGCTGCGCAGGCGGAACGGGCGGCAGGCGATGCGGAGGCGGCGCGTTTGCGCGAGATGCAGGTGAAGGAGGCGATCGGCCCGGCGATCTTCTCGCTGACCTCGGGCGATGGCGAGGATGCGAAGTTCCGGCGCATCACTTCGCCAGAGACGCTGCGCGACCTGAATCCGCTGATGCATGACCGCATGCAGCAGGTGTGCTTCTTCCTCGCGGTGACGACACCTTTCGGCAAGCGCATCGTCGAGATCATCACCAGCTATGTCGTCGGCGAGCGGCTCAAGGTGATCTGCGAAGACGCGGCGGCGCAGGCGGTCGTCGATCGCTTTTGGAGCGACGAAATCAACAATATGGAAACGCGTTGCCAGAAGATCTGCGACGGCGAGACCACCTTTGGCGAGGAGTGCATTCCCGTTGCCGTCAATCCTGTCGATGGGTTCGTGCGCCTTGGTTATATCGATCCCATGCAGATCGATGCGGTCGAGTACGGGAAGATGGTTACGGCCGGCGGCGATCAGGAGGTCGCGTTTCCCGTCACAGTACGGCTGCGCAAAGAGGTCGGCGTTCCGGATCAGAAGCGACTCTCCATCATCCGCACCGATGAGGATGTGACGTCGCCGACGTTCGGTCAGCTCACAGGAGATACGTTTTACTTCGCGATCAACAAAGCGCAGAGTGCGAGCCGCGGCATCTCGGAGCTGTTCTCGCTGGCCGACTGGATTGACGTGTTCGACCAGATGATCTTCGACTTCGCGGACAAGGTGCGCTTCCTGAACTCCTTCGTCTGGCATTACACGCTGACCGGCGCCGACGAGAAGCAGACCGACGCCTATGCGAAGAAGGTGACCAAGAACCCACCGCGCCAGGGCGGCGTCTTTGTATCAAACGAAAAGGTTGTCGTCGAGGCGAAGACGCCGGACTTCAAGGGCGCGGACATGTCGTCTGGCGCTGACATGGTGAAGAAGTACGGACTCGGCGGTGCTGGCCTGCCGGACTGGTTTTTCGGCGACTCGGGCAGCGGCAACCGCTCGACGGCCGCGGAGATGCAAGGACCCACAGGAAAGAAGTTGACGCTACGCCAGGCTGATCTCGTCAACAACATCAAGCGCGTTATCACTTTCGTGTTGGAGCAGGCGAAGGCGCATGGCGTGCTTTCAAAGAGTGTCAACACGGCGCACACCATCGAGGTGCCGGAGCTGATCGTGCGCGACCTTGCCGGTGCGGCAACGGTGCTCTCGGGCGCAACGACTGCACTGGAGGCGGCGGAGGACCGCGGCTGGATTCGCGGAGAAACCGCGGCGCGCAGCTTCCACATGCTGATCGGACAGATCGGCACGGTGGTTGAGGACTCGAAGGACGAGTATGAGGCGGCGCAAAAGGAGATGGAGGACAGGACCGCGAAGCAGCAGAACTCTCTGTTCCCGCAGAACGCGCTGGCGGCGGCACTTCAGAACGTTCCAGATCCCGAGGCTGACGCTGAAGCCGGCGGCATGGTGCAGTAATGGACAGCCGCGCGCGGCTCTATGCTGCGCAAGTCACGAAGCTGATCGACGGCGCGAAGTCGCTCACACCGGAGGCGCGCGCAGCGATCGAGGGCGCCCTGGCGCAGGCGGACCGGGAGATCCTCGGCCGCATCGCACAGCTCGATCCGAAGAGCTTCACCGTGCAGCAGCTGGCCGCCCTTCGCTCTGCGATCGACCAGGAGCTCGTGAAGTTTCGTGTGACGGCCACCGCCAAGGTGAATGCGCTGCAGGAGCGCGCAGCGACGATGGCGACGCAGCAGACCAGTAACGTGGTCAGTGCGGCCCTGGGCATCGGGCAGCCGATCGGCACGGTCAATATGGCGACGGTGCGCATCGCGCAGGGCTACGCGGCGGATCTGATCTCCGGCTTGTCGGCCGACGCGGCCGCAAAGATCAAAGGCGCGGTTCAGCGCGCATTCCTCGGCGGCCAGTCCATGAGCGAGATCATCGACCAGGTGGGCCGCGCGCTCGAAGGCGGAAAGTTCAGCGGCATCTTCACTGACGTGGGCGATCGCGCGATGCGCATCGCGTTCAACGAGATACTGCGCGTGCATTCGATTGCCGGCCAGGCACGGCTGCAGGATCTCGCCAGCCGCAACAAAGCCATCAAGAAGCGCTGGATGCATATTCCAGCCGCGCGTGTGCCGCGCCTCGGCCACATCCTGGCGAACGGCCAGACGGTCGCGGTCGACCAGTCGTTCAAGGTGGAGGGCGAGGACTTGATGTTCCCGCGCGATCCGAGCGGATCTCCGGAGAACACGATCTTCTGCCACTGCGTCTCCGTTCCGTTTATCGACGATTCCGATCTCTATGCGACGGCCGCCGATCGCAAAACGCTTGCCGCAGCCGGCATCAGTATCGCTGCCGCGTAAAAGGTTTTCTCCGCATCTTGCGGCAATCGCGCATCCTCAACCGCGCAGATAGAAGTGCTCGATAGATTCGATGCAATCGAAGTTGCGCCTCAACCTGCAAGGAGCTCTATGCCCACCGATAACCTGCCTCAGCCCCCCGAACATCTCCCCGAGTCGCTTCAGAAGAAGTGGCAAGCAACCTACGCCGCCGCGCTGAAGCAGGCGCAAGTTGACATCCCCGGCCAGGAAGCGCTGCAGAAAGCCGCCGCACGCAAAGAGGCCAACAAGCTGCAGAAGGTCGCAATGCCCGAGGATCACGCCGGCGCCGCAAAGCTGGTCGACGCCTTGAAGAAGGGCGGAGAGGATGCGTGGAAGCTGATCGCGCACGGCGTTCGCAAGATCAAGGGCGTCGATCATCTGAGCATCGTCACGTCGGACGGGCAGAAGGGATTGTTCCCGATCCCCGCCGCCGTCGCATCGAAGCCCGCACCTTCCACGCCTCCCACACCTCCCGTCAATTCCTAAGACCAAACACCGATGACCGAACGCAACATGCAACTCGTCTGGTTGGCCGTGGCAGAAGCTGCCGCGGCCGACCTGTCGTTGTACGACCGCTCCGCGCTGCTGGATGGCGCGCTGCTGGCGCAGTTTGGCCGCGACGAGCAGGGGTATCAGCGCTTCTACATCCAGGACATCTTCAACGACTATGTGATCGCGCGCAACGAGAGCGGCGCGCTCTATCGCATCGGCTACACGCTCAGCGGCGACGATGTGACGCTGACCGATGCGCAGGAAGTCGAGACCGCGTACGTGCCGGTGGCTGAAGCCGGCCATTTTGTTTCGGAGGCCGCGGCCGGAGATCTCGACGATTGCACTTATCCGGTGACCGTGATGAAAGCGGGATGGGGACTTGGCACCGTCAACGGCGCCGGTTCGCTTCCGCATTATTACCCGCCCGAGTTTGTTGCGCAGATCGCAGAAGCCGCCAGCAATGCGAAGTTCGGCCGTAATCATCCACAGGGCGACAGCTTCGGCGAGAACGATCCGGAACGCATCGCGGGCTGGTTCAGCGATGGACACGTTGTCGCCGGCGTCCAGGAAGCGCGCGCCAAGCTGAATCTTCTGAAGAGTGAGACGGCGCTGCGCTCGAAGTTCGCTGCAGCTCGTGAGGCCGGCAAGCTCGATATGTTCGGTCTCTCGATCCTTGCGACGGTCGGATTCGCGCCGGCGGTGATCGAGGGTAAGAAGTGCCTCGAAGCGAGGAAGATCGGCAAGTTGTTTTCCGTAGACCTGGTCGGCGAAGCCGGCGCAGGCGGACGTTTTCTGCAAGAAATGCGGGTGGCCGCCTCGGCCGACGCAAGCGGTGAGATCGCCGCGGCTCAACTGGCCGCGGTCAAACAAGGATCGTCTGCCCACCTGGTCAGACATAAAACGAGCGATGCAATCCGTCGCGAGGGAGACCAGATGAAGATCAAAGAAATGATCCTGCGCGTGATTGAAGCGCTGCGCACGAAGGATGAGACCACCGCCAATAAGTTTCACACTGAGCTGAACGCCGCGACCGAGGAGTCCGCCTACGAAGGCATCCTGGTGCGCGTGACCGAGGCGCTCTCCACCGCGGGCGCGGCCGCAACCGCCGCTGCACAGCAGGCCGCGAACGAGACGCTCGCTCAGGCGAAGAAGCTGCAGTTTGCGAATGTGATGGAGTCGAAGCTGACCGAGTCCAAGCTGCCGGCGCCTGGCATGAAGCTGGTGCGCGATCACTTCGCGAAGATCGCGGAGCCGACCGAGGCTGATATCGACGCGCAGATCGTGGGCGTGCGCGAGGCGCTGGCCGCAATGAGCAACAACGGCCGCGTGACTCCTGCTGGCGTCGTGTCGATCGATTCCGCCGACAAGACGACGATCGCCATCGAACGCATGCTCGGCGTCAAGGGACACGAGACAAGCGGCGTGCCGGCGTTCCGCGGTGTGCGCGAAGCTTACATCCACATCACCGGCGATCGCGATCTCACGAAGTTGAGCCAGGGCGGTGGCGCGTTCTATACGCGCGTGTCGGAAGCGGTCGCGACCAGCGACTTCCCGAACCTGCTTCTCAACTCCATGACCAAGCGCCTGCTGCAGGATTATGCGGAGCTCGGTATGGACGGCCTCGATTTGCTCTACACGAAGGCCAACATCAACGACTACAAGCTGCAGGACCGCGTGCGTGATGGCTACTTCGACGAGCTCGCGGCGGTGGCAGAAAACGGTGCGTACACCGAGATCAGTAAGCCGACCGATGAGCGCGTGAACTACGCGGTCTCGAAATACGGCAACCTGCTCACGATCTCCGAGGAGACGATCCGCAACGATGATCTCGGTGCGATCGCGCGCTTCCCCGGCCGCCTGGCGCGCGCAGGCCGCAAGACGCTGAAGACGTTCATCACCAACTTCTTCAAAAACAATCCGAACTATGCGGCCGATTCTGTCGCGTGGTTCGCGAGTGGCCACAACAACCTTGGCTCGACGGCGTTCGGCTATGACGCCCTGGTCGCCGCCGAGATCACGCTCTTCAACCAGACCGAGAAGGACTCGGGCGAGCAGCTCGGTCTGACGCTCGACTGGGTTATGGTCTCGGCCTCGCTCAAGGCCGCGGCGCTCGAACTCAACAACTCGAACACGGCCGGCAGCTCGGCGTTCTACAAGCGCTTCGGCGCGAATGGCGAGCGCATCATTGTCAACGAGAAGCTGACAGACGCGAACGACTGGTATTTCGGCACCAACCAGGCGAACGCGCCCTTCCTGGAGATCGGCTTCCTCGACGGCATCGAAGAGCCGCAGATCTTCCTGGCCAACAACCCTGTGGTCGGCACGCAGTTCACCAATGATCAGCTGCAGTACAAGGTGAAGCACGTCTTCGGCGGCGCGATCGTTGACTTCCGCGGCGTGGGCAAGAACGTCGTCGCCTAAGTTCCTAAACCGAAGCGAAGAGGCTTGGGCCCGGAGAAAACAAGCTCCGGGCCTAAGCGCAACCAGAAGAAGAACTCGAACGAGGTCCCGCAATGGAACAGTTTCGCCGCAGTCACGTCACCCTGCAGCTCCCGCCCGCGCCCGTCGTCGTCGCGAAGGCCGCTACCTTCATCGCCACGCACCCGATGCGAATCCTCGCCGCGCAGCTCGCTCTCTCCGACCCGGGCGGCACCGGCGGCGCAACCACCGTCATCCTCAAGAAGAACGGCGTGCAGTTCGCGACCGATGCCGCTCTCACCGTCGCGCAGAATGCGGCCGTCAACGCGACCAAGGCCAACGTTGTTGGCGATACCGCTGTGTATCCGGGCGGCGAGCGCGTGAGCCCCGGCGATGTCATCACTGTCGACGTGACAGCCGTGCCTACCGGCACAGCGCCCAAGGCCGCGTCGGTCATCTTCAGCGTTGTCCAGGTGGACGTCTAGACCTCAATGCCTGGCCAGATCAATCCGCTTCAGCCATACCTCGACGCGATCGCTCCGGTGATCGCGGACGAGGCCGGCTGGGTAACGGATGCGATCCCGCGCTTCGTGGTGCAGACGATCCTGCAGCGATATTCCAAGGACCGGCCGCTGGTCCTGGTCTCGGATGTTGAAGGCAACGGCACGGCGCTGCTCGACCTCCCCACGGCGCCGGACGGCCAGTACGGAACCTTCGATCCTCTATTCAGCCGCATCACTGGCCTGGAATATCCAGTAGGCCAGATCCCCGATGAGGAAATTCGCGACGAGGACTGGTCGCTCTATCGTTCGCCGTCAGGCTACAAGCTGATGCTGAACGCGTTCGTTCCGCAGGCAAGCGAGGTTGTACGCATCACCTGGACCGCGCAGCATGCTCCGGACGCGTCCACAATCTCGCAGTTCGACTTCTACGCGCTCTGCGACTATGCGGCCTCACTCTGCCTTGAAGCGATGGCGGCGCGGGCTTCGCAGCTCGGCGATAGCACCTTCGGAGCGGACACAGTCAACTACCGCTCGAAGGCCCAGGAATATCTCACGCTCGCTCGGACCAAGCGCAAGCTCTACTACAACCACATGGGCATCGAGGAGACGACGGAGCAGGCAGAGAATGCGCCCGCGCTCTCCGTTGGCGATATGCGGAACATCATGGGCTCCGCCGGTGTCGATCGTCTGGTCCATGGCAAGGACACGCGATGAGCTTTACGATCGCAATCCGCGGATTGGCGGAGGCCTCTGAAGAGGTCCGCGCCGCCGTGCATCGCGGCGTGCTCGGCGGCCTCGAAGCGATCGGCGTCGAAGCGGTGCGCGGTGTGACCGAGAATATTCGGTCGCCCTACAACGGCATGCCGCCCGCGGTCGCTACCGGCAATCTCGCGCAATCGCCCTTTGCAACCATCACGACTGGTGCGCTGCTGAGCCAGGTCCTGGTCCGCGCCGGCGCTCCGGCCGATGTCTATGCCGACCCGGTCAACTATGGCGCACGGCCGCACATGCCGCCGGTGAATGCGCTGTTGCCATGGGTGAAGTTGAAGTTTGGCGTAGACGATGAGAAGGCCGCGCTGCGTATCGCGTTTGCGATCGCGATCAATCAAAGCCGCAAAGGCATGAAGGGCCGGCTGATGTTCGATCGCGAGCAGACGATCATCGAGCCCAAGGCCGTCTCGATCATCGAGCGGCAGGTTGCCGAAGCGTTGCGCGCGGCCGGCCACGGCGGAGGTGGAAATGCCTCTGCTTGAAGTCATCGCCGCTGTGACCGCACGCGTGAAGGCCGTCGAGTCCGCCAAAAACGTCTACAGCTACGCGCGCGACGTGAAGGAGCAGAAGGACTTCGTCGCGCTCTTCCAGGACCCGCAGAACAAAAAGCTGCACACCTGGATGGTGACGCGCGAAGGAACGCCTGCGCAGGACGATGGCGTTGGCACGTATCGACGGCCGCATCGCATCGCGATCATGGGCTACTACAGCGTCGATGATGCGAACAACAGCGAAGGCACGTTCCAGCAGATCGTCGAGGATGTCTGCAATGCGTTCGACCCGCTGCCCCTGCGGCAGTATGACGGCAAATACGATTGGAGCCGTCCCTGCCAGGTCGAAGGTCCAACCGTTCTAATGTATGGGTCCTATCTCTGTCACGCAGTAAAGATCGTGCATGTCGTCGAGGAGCTTCTCTATGAACAACCCAGCTAACGTCTCCGTCCGCCTCTCCGCCGCCGGCATCAAGCACGCGGATGGTAAACCGCTGTCCGTGCACGGCGGCCGCGTCAACGCCACGTTCCAGGGCGACTCGCCGCAGGAGGTCCATCGCACCTTCTGGAACGAATCGCTGCGCACCACCGCGCCATTTGGCGAGCCGTGGTTCGAGCTCGTTCCGCCTGCAGCGCCCGTCGTCGAGCACGAAGACAGTCAAGCATAAAGTTCAGTTTCGCCGAATTACCGGATTTAGAGATTTTCGCAACTAGGAGAGACCGCCATGCCACCTGCAATACCGAACGGCTTTGTTGGACAGAAATCGATTTTGCGGCAGATGATCCTGGCCGCGAACACGCAGGCCACATGGGGAACTCCGTGCGCCGCCGCCCCGTTCATCGAGGCGATGCGCTATGACGTGAGCGGCTTCGTGAAGTTCGCGCAGAAGAAGGAGTCGACGTACGGCACCGCCGGCGCGACCAACAGCTTCGCGAATGACAACTGGCTGATCACGAAGGAGACCTCGCTCGATATGAGCGGGCAGCTCACTGACTGGCTCGCCGGTTGGCTGCTGGCGATGGCGCTGGGCAAGGACGTCGTTACCGGCGGCGGCGCGCCCTACACGCACACCATCAACTTCTACGACACCGGCAACATCGCCCAGGGCACGACGATCTATGGCAAGGACACGAACGACCTCGCCTACCAGCTCCTGGATATGGGCATCAGCCAGCTCACCATCAGCTCCGCCGGCACCGGCTCGCTGAAGTTCAAGGCGACGCTGCTCGGCTCCGGTAAGACGGTCGACGGCGTGCTTCCCGATATGCCTCTGCCGGTCGCGCGCCAGCATCTGCTCGGCAGCGACACCAATGTGTCCATCGGACCTTCTGGCGGCGCGCTGGTGAGCTTCTATCCGCGCGTCAAGAGCTGGGAGCTCGACATCGACTGCAGCCTCACGGCCGAGCGGCCGAGCGGATCTGGCCTCTACGCCTCGCACCTCACGCAGTCGATGCCCAAGGTCAAGCTGAAGATGGTGATCGCGGCCAACGGCACCGACGACATCTACGCCTGGAAGCGCGCGAACACGCTGCTGCAGGCCACGCTCAATACAACCAGCGGCGCAAGCTCGCTCAACCTCACGCTGCCCAACTTCACCCTCGATGAAAACTGCTCGCTCGGCGATGTCAGCGGGACCTCCTGCTGGACCATCGACCTCAGCGAGACAGACATCCTGCAGGTTGGCAACACGCCGCTGATCACCGCGGTGGTCATAAACGGACAGGCCAGCTACCTCACGGCCGTCTAGCAGTACAGGTTGCCGCTCCGGTGAGATTGCCCCGGAGCGGCGCCAGCTCTTCTTTCGCAGCGCGACATATTCCCAGCGCGGGCTGCCCGATACGAGAACTTCACTTCCATCCGAAGGAGAGCACCCGTGTCTGACAACTCGCTCAACCAGCAGCTCGAACTGAATGGCAACCGCGTCATCGCGATGCAATTCGGTGCGCACACCTACACTTGGACTTTCCGCCGCATCCTGCGCGAGGACTGGGAGAAATTCTTCCGGAGCTTCGACACCGAGACCACCACAATCCTCGGCGAATCGACCGAGACATTCGAGATCGAGTCCGGAACCATCGACCTCGCGCGCAGCTGCGTGTCATCGGTCGACGGCTACAAGATGCCAGACGCCGGAGACTTTCGCACGATGCTCCCCCTTGGCCATCTGAAGGCGTTCGGCCTCGCGCTGCGGGATGTACGTATGTCGATCCCGGAAGACGACGCGCCGATCGCGCTCACGGAGTTGGCGGAGATCTCGCTCGACTGCACCTGGTCGAACAATCAGCAGTGGCGCGGCCTAGTCCATCGCTTCCGCACGCCGACGCTGCCTGAGCAACGCAAGTTCAACCGCGCCTGCGGTACCTATCGCATCTCCGGCAATGATCGCGGCAACCGCACCATCTATCCGCCGAAGCAGGCACTGATGATGGACTTCTACGACCAGCTCATCGTCTCGGTCGATTCCGACTACGTCGCCGATGGCGTCACACTCGGCGATCGCGACAAGATCATTCGCGAGATGGACTGCGGCCACAAGGTTGCCGCCATCCAGGCGCTGCTGAGCGCCGGCGGCAGCGGCCGTCCGGTCGCGCCCAAGGAGATCGATGGTGAGGCATGATCATCGATTGCCGTCGCGACTTTCCCGCGCTGCGCATCGCGGCCGCGGAGATCTTCATCGAGGCGTTCCTGCGCAAGGACCTCGAAGAGGTGATCGAGGGCAGCTTGCGCGAGAACGCGGTCGATGCGCTGGTCCGCGCCCTGCCCAAGCGCAGCGTGGCGCACGGCTACTATGCGTGGATCTCCTACCTGCTGTGGCTGCGCAGCGTTACGGAGCTTCCTGGCGCCGGCATCGCGCTCCTGGCGGACGAAGCCGAGGGACTGCTGGTGCTGAACCAGGCGGAGAACGAATTCAAGCGCCAGCATCCGCCGTGCTGGAAGTGCGGCGCGCTGAACGAAGAGGCGGCATTCAGCTGTAGGAAGTGCGGAGCGGAGTTCAAGAGGTAAAGAGATGGCGACGCAAGCGGTAGTCAGTCTGGTGGTGGATGAGAGCGGGGCAGTCCCCGGTCTCACGCGCTTCCAGCAGCGCGCCATGCAGAGCTTCCAGGGACCGCGCGCCGGCGCCGTCTCGCTCGACGATGCTATCCGCAAACTGACGGCCTCGATCGATGGCCTCGCCGCATCCGGCGGCCGCGCCGGCAATTCGCTGAACAATCTCCATGGCCATGTCACCACGAACCTCGATTCGGTCCGCCTGCTTTCTCAGGAGTTCGGCCTGCGCATCCCGCGCGCGCTGGAATCGATGCTCTCGCGCGTGCCGGCTGTGACCAGCGTTCTTGGCGGCTTACTAGGCGGCATGACTGCGATCGCTGCTGTCGAGATATTCGCGCGTGCCATCGAGGGTGCAGATGAGCTCTACAAGAAATTCTTTGATGTCAACGCCGCGCTCAGTAAATACATCGAGAAGGCCGGTGAGGCGGCGCATACAAAGTTTATCGATGACCAATCACTGGAGACTGCAGTTCGCTCTCTTGAGAGTTTGAACGCCGAGATCGATCAACTCGACGAGAAGCGGCGAAGAGCTGGCGTGGATCAGCCGCTCGGTGGCTTCACACAGAATCTGCGCGGGTTTGAGTCCTATTCGGATGCCGGCGCGATCATACCGGTTCCGGGTTCTGACGCTCCAATCTATTCAATGGATGACGGCAAAACTCGTGCGCGGCTTGCCGATCAGGCCGCCGCCACCGAAGCAAGGCGCCATGCGCTGGCTATGCAGTACAAGGAGGAGGAACTCAAGAGCGAAGACCGTATTCGGGAAGCTGCCCTTCACGGCGCTCCGCTTGTAGCTCAACAGCAAAAGGATGCTCACGCCGAGAATCTCGCCGCCCAACAAACAGAGTTGGCGAACGAGTTGTATCAGCAGAAGGCGCTGCAGAAAAACAGGGATCTCCAAATCGAGATGGGAGAGAAAGATCCCAACAAGCTCGTCGATGTTCCATTTGTTCCGGCGAACGCTGGCGAAGAGCAACGTAGGCATGCGGACCAAGCTGCAGACGCGAAAGCGTTCGAGCAAAGAAAGGAACTTGGTGAGGAATCCGCGCTCGCCATCATGAAGGCGGACGACGCGACTGCGCAGGCGCGGCTGCAGGGCGAGGCGCTCTATTTCCGCAAAATGCAGGACGACATCCGCGAGACGACTCGCGAGCTGATCGATCAGGGCCGTGCGGCCGAGATTCCGTCGCGCATCCGGGAGATCAACGAGAAGTACTTCGACGATCTTGGTGAGCGCGCCGTCAAGGCGGCCGCGGCCGGAGCAGCCGCCGCGCGCCGCGCGCAGGCTGGCGGCCTTACCGGAGCTGCCTCGATCGAGGCTGAGTTCGATGCGCAGATCAACAAGAACAACACGGAGCTGGCGGAAAATCCAGATGCGCAGCACGACGCCAATGTCGCCGCGGCAAAGGAGCGCGACCAAAAGCTGTTGGAACTGCAGACAACCTTCTCGCAGCGCATGAGTGGAATCGGTGAAACGTGGGTGAATTCCTCGCTCGATGGTTATTCGCGCATCGAGGCCGAGGCGAAGAAGGCCTCTGATCAGATTGAAGAGGAGTTCACCAAAACATACGGCGGACCAGGCGTCGACACCAGCTCTGACGATTACAAGAATGCGCAGCAGGCCAGGAGCGATGCTCTCGCAGGCGTGAAGGCCGGAGCGCGTGCGAAGGAACGCGAACTCGATGCTTCGAACCGCGCGGAGGATCTGCGTTATGACCAGGAAGCATCGCAGGCGGAGATGCGCATCCGCGAGACGGGCCTTACCGGTTGGGTCGATCGCTATCGCTCGGCGGCCGCGGAGATCCGCGACCAAGAGGAGCAACGGCTTGCACAGCTCGCTCGCGATGCCCAGCGCGAGGGTTTGACAGAAGAAGAGATTGCGCAGCGGCGCACGGACATCGAGCGCCAGGCGAATGCGGAGGTCGCGTCGCAGGCGGCCGACATGCAGCGGCAGATCGCGAGCAACCTGGAAGAGGCGTTCTCCAATCCGGTCGAGTTCATCAAGCGGCGCATGGAGCAGATGTTCTTCGAGATCATCGCCAACTGGGTCATGCAGACCAAGGCCTTCCAGTCGGTCTTCGGTCAGATTGGCCCAGGTGGCTCTGCTTCCAGTTCGCAGGGCGGCTTCGCCGGCGCGATCGGCAATGTTGTGCGCGGCACCTTCGGCGGACATCCCAGCATTGCGAACTCGCCGGAGTACTCGCCAGCGCCGAGCAGCTCGTCGACGGTTGGCATTCCGAGCGGTGCAATGTCGTTTGCCGGCGGTGGAAGCACACAGGAGGTCTCAGGCGCGGCGATAGGCGCCGGCGCAGGCTCGCGGGCATTCGGCGCGGTGGAGAGCACTGCGAGCGCGCTGGGCATCGCGCGGCCGTCATCGTCTTTCACCAGTACTGCACAGACGCTCGGCATTCCAGGCTTCACACCTTCAGGCTTCTCTCTGCAGACCGGCCTTGCGCGGCCGTCGCTGGCGCGCCCTGGTGAGATCGACACGATCTCGACGCCTGGCACTGGCGAGATCCCGAGTGTGCCGATGCCGCCCAGCCCGTATGACGATCCCTCGATCGAACCAACGAGCACGCCTGGCACCGGAACTATTCCAAGCGTGCCGATGCCGAACATTCCGAGCAACAGCGGCGGCTACACCAACACGGTGAATTCGGCGATGGGCATCGCCGGCGCCGGCGCCGCGGGCTATGAGGGCTATCAGGACGCGACGGCCGCTTTCAAATCCGGCACGGTCGGCGGCATGTTCAAGGGCGCGCTGGGCGATGCCGGCGCCGGCGCGACGATCGGCATGCTCGTCGGCGGACCGGTGGGTGCAGCTGTCGGCGCTGGCATCGGTGCGGCGATCGGCCTTGCATCGGGCGCGGTAGGAATGATTCTCGGCGAGGGCGGCCGCCTCGCTGCGCGCGACTATTACAAGAAGTCCATCTTCCCGCAGATCGAGAGCATCCGGACCGGCAGCCAGGGCGGCGACTATCTCAGCGCAGTGAATCAGATCAACACCATCGCCGAGCAGGGCCGCGATTACATGCGCGCGCATTGGGGCAGCGGCGCCGAAGACTATGTCGAAAATAACTACCTGCGCAAGGAGCTGCTGCTCGCAGACGGACAACTTGAGGCGCGCGCCCGCGGCGGCGCATATGCAGTGCAGATGTCAGCGTCGCAGTTCCACAGAGGCGGAACGATCACGGACTTCGGAGATCTCGCGACCAGCTCGACCGAGGGCTTTATTCACGCGATGCTGGCCGAGAAGGTGGTAAACCCTGCTGCTTCGAGCACTCACGGTCCTGCAATCGATGCAATGAACGCCGGCGCGTCGCACGCGCAGATCGCAGCAATGTACGCGCGGCCGAGCGACACTCCTCAATCATCGAGCGGCGGCGATCTCCATGTGCATGTGCACACGCTCGACACGAAGACGATGGAAGGCTGGCTGCGCGGAGGCGGGTCGCGGCTGATTGCGCGGCACCTGAACAACTTCAATAGCCAATACGGCGGGGACGGGGTGAGCTGATGGTCGAAGTAACTCCCGAGCTCGCAGCCGATCTGTGCGGCCGATATCCTTCGAATCCTGAGCGCGTGCTTCCGCCCGCGGACCTTGTCCAGTGGCTTCCTTACGTGAGGAACATAGCGCGTGGATTTCCATCGATCGGAGGCCTCGATGTCGAGGACCATTTCGGTGCGGGATGCCTTGGTCTCGTTGTGGCACGCGCGAATTGGAAGGGCTCCGGGCCGTTTTTCCCTTATGCGCTCAAATATGTGCGCGGTTTCATCCTCAAATCTATTCGCGATTGGAATTTCGTAAATGAATGGAGCTATCGCGTGCGCGGCGATCGAGCAGTGACCGTGAGCCTCTCCGAGCCAATCCGGAATGAAGAGAACGAACAGACGACCATCGGCGACATATTGCCTGACCCGAATGGCATCGATGTTATCGAAGCGGTCCTTTTGCGTGAAGTGAAAGACGCGTTCCTACGCATTGAGACGGTGCATCAGGATCGGATCGCCGACTACTGCAGCCGCTACCCGCGCGGGAAATATACGAATGGCGAGAGGGCTCTCCGCAGGTATTACTCGGTGGAAAGCATCGCCCATCTGCGTACGAAATTAGGAGTGGCGCACGCCAATGGCTGAGACCGACATCCTCAATCCGACGCCTGATTTCTGGCCGGCGCTGAACGACAGCCCTAACCCGTCATATGGGTTCACGCGCAAGAGTTCGCAGAATTCCGCTGTCTCAAAGGTGCGCCTCGGGCCGCCGCAGTCGCGCGACACGCTCAACCAGGGCTTCGCCTTTCCGCTGCGCTATAACAACCGTCCGTGGTCGACCATCTTGCGGCTGGAGGACTTCTACAACAATTTCAAGGACGGCTTTTTCACTTACATCGACTACGACGGCGGCGGCCGCCACCACGTCGGCCGCTTCACCACGCCGATCGAGGCGATCGAGAACGCGAATGGCTCCTATACTGCCGCGCCGATCTTTGAGGAGATGCCCGGCGCGCGAATGCTGAAGTATCCCGATGACTTTGCCAACTGGGCGCGGCAGCTCAATGTGCTGGATGACTATCTGCGGCCCAAGGTCGCACTCTATTCGGTCAATCCGAACGCATGGTCGCTGCAGCTCAACCCGGCGATCGCGGGCGCGTCTGCGACCGATCCCAGCGCTTACGAGTACTTCAACGTCAATCCCACACTCTCAACGGTCTCGCCTGGCAACTATGACTGGGCACAGATCCAATATGTCGGCTTCGGCTTCCAGCTGAAGTTTCGCACCGCATCGAATCTCGGCAAGGTTGCGGTCTTCATCGATGGCGTCTATCTGAACGGCGTCTTTGACCTCAGCCTCGGCCAGCGCGTTGCCGATGGCAGCGGATTTCTCCCCGATCTCCCAGCCGGCGCGACGTTCGAGAACAACATTCTCACTGTGACGCAGATACCGCTCGATATGCACCGCATCAAGATCGTGCCATATGCGGCGGGGTCGAACGGAGCGGTCATCAACGCGACCGGCGCGGTAGCATTCACGGACAGCCGTCCGCTGGGCACAAACTGGGAAGGTTGCGATTGGAGCGCCTTTAGTCTCATCTCGACGGCGCTGCCCAGCGATGCAGTTATCCAGGGCATTTATCCGGTCATCATTGCGAGCGGAGCCGACTCGGACGGACTGATCAGATACATGCACTATGGGGCTGCCGCGCTGGGAACAACGTCGGGCTTCCCGTTCACGACTCCGGCGTCATCAGATGGAACGGGCAGCTTCGCATCGACGTTGTTTTACGCTGCCAGTGTTGGCGCTGCCTTGCCCGCAATTTCAAGTGACCATATCGTCGCGGAATTCAATTCATCAATTTTTGCCGATGGCCTGACTGACACAATCACGGTCACAGGCGTGGGCTATGCGATCTATTACACGAGTGCGACGCCCACCACGGACACGACGATGCCCGCTCCGTTTGCCGTGCCGGCCGGGCAAGGGCTTACCTGGGCGCTGCCGACCGCGATCACTGCCAGCGGCACCAACGCACAGGGATCGGCCAACGGCACTGTCGCATCGCGCGGCGCGTCCGGCACAGGTGCAATCTTTCCCGCGATCAAGGTGATTGTCTGATGGGCGCGCTTGCACCGCTCGCGGCCAGCGGTGGACCTGCGTGCATCACGCTGGTCGAACTCGCGACGTTCGGCGGCAAGAACTACTTTTGGTCGGAGCATCGCGCATCGTGGCCGTCGCTGCTGCTTGGCGGAGGCAATGTCAGCTTCCTCGACTATCTCAGCGGGCAGCAAAAGTTCTCACTGTTTGGCTCGACGCAAACAGATACGGCCGCGATCACCGTGCAAAACATCAGCGGCAATACCATGCAGCGCGATGTCATGCTCGCCTTTACAACGGATGAGTTGATTGGCGCGCTCTTCGCCGCGCGCGTGTGGCACGGAGCTGCGGAGAAGGCACTCTTCACGTTCATCGGCAATGTAATCGAAGCCGAGCCGAATGAGGACCTGATGACACTGCAGGTTGAGGGCCTCGGCAATTGGAGTGCGATCAACGCGCCGGATTACGACATCGATAAGAGCTGCCCGCTCACCTTCGCATCGGTCGCGTGCGGATCGACAGCGCCGACGCCGTGCGACCAAAGCTATGGCGGCTGCAGTCAGATCAACCGCTTCGCCGGCGCCGTATCGCAGTGGGACTTCGAAACTCCTAATATTCAGATCGCGCAGCCGCCGCCCGCTGCATTCTTCAATCGCGCGAGGGTGTTTTAGATGACAGTCTCCGCGCTCAATCCCGCGTTCGTGAGCACGAGTCCGCGCAGGCTGCCGCTGGCTTTTGGATATGTGCTTGGCTCGGGCGATCAGTTCCTCGACATCGTAACTGTCGACGGATCGCAGTTTCGTCTCTACATCCTTGGCGAAGGAGAGTGGGACGGCTATGAGATGATCAACACCTTCGCGACAACCGGATCGACGCTGAAGAGTTCGCTGACACAGGAGGAGATTCCAGCTGTTCCGCCGCATTTGATTCGACAGACGCTTACTTTTCCGAGCGCTGACTACTTCGCGAAGACTGCTCCTGGTGTTGTTCATTTTCATTCCGGGAGATATACGCCGATCGGCACTGTGATCCCCACTATCGATCCGGTCACCGGCCTCCCGCCGATCAATTCGTCAAACGATGCCGGTCCGTCGCAGGGCTATGATCCGTGGTTCGCGCAATTTCCATCGGTGACGCCGCCGCAGTCCTTCAGCGGAATAGCTTATGCGATCTTCGGCATGTTGCCGCCGCCATCATGGCTGCGCGGTGTGTGGGTCCCAACCACCGTCTCAGGTACATGCATCTGGCGCACCACGCGCTGCAGGATATTCGACGGCTCCGGCAACGTCATCGATTATCGATTCACGCTCAACCCTGCATGGCACAAGGTGGAGGCGATCCTGCGAAAAAAGATCAAGCCCCAGCAGCCAGGCAACGCGGGACTGACCGATGCGGAGAAGGCTTGCTTCAACTGGGATTCGATCGCCGAGCTGGCCGCGCGCAATGACTTCATTCTGCCCAACGGCAACCCGCGCTTCATCGGCAATTACATCTTCGCGGCGAACTCATCGCTCGCAAACATTCTGGAGACGATGTGTCGCGTCGATCGCAGCTTCCAGCGCATCGACGACGGAAAGATTACGCTCAAGGGCGACGACGCGCGCGCCTCGGTATTCGTAGCTTCGGCGAAGCATCTTGTGCCTGGGACGCTCAACCTGAACAAGAAGAACGTCTATAAAGCACCCAACCTCTTCGTGCCGAAGTATCGCGATCTCGACATCCCGGCCATCGCGCGTATCAAGTCGGCGATCTCGTATGGCGCGTTCTATATAGGCAGCAAAGGTTGGGTGCTTGGCTTCCGCGCATTCACCTGCTCGACGCCGTCGCCGTTCACCAGCTTCTCGTATATGACTGTCGGCGGCGCCAAGCTCGGCGGCGTCGCGAAGCCGGATTGGGATGGCGACTATGAGACGTTTGTCCCGAGCGAGAGTAATGATCCATATCCGAAGGGGTCGCTGAATCCGAATGTAACTTACTGCGCGATGAACACGCCGGCCGGAACGCCTGTCGACACTCTCGACGATGGCTATATCGGCACCAACGACGCACGCTTCAGTGAGCGAGCACCGACTGGTGTGCAGCATCGCTCCGCGCAGATGATGGCGCCTGCTCAAGCGCCTGGACTTCAGAATCTGCGGCGAATGCTTCGCGTGGAATATGACTGCGGCAACTCGACCTTCGACCAGACTAATCGGCTGATGAAGTTCGAGCGCGATAAGCAGCTTGGCACCGATACCGGCGCAGGCTGGCGCGCGCCGATCAGTGGCGCGCTTTCTCTTTACATGGAGACCGTCGACGATAACGGCGTGCAGCTGCTGGAAGTGGCGAAGGTGCATGAGGTCATCACGCTCGATGACTGGCTGTTTCCTGAAGGTCCTGGCGACTACGAGATCGAGGAAATTGAAGTAGTGCAGGCGACCAAAGATCAGCCTGGGCAGCTGAACCTGATCGTCACCGCGTACAACAGGAACGCTCCCACCGACGTGAGTGATGCGCCCAGCAATCAATATCTCGCTGTACCTGGGACGAGCCTGAAATATACGGGATTCACTCTTCCACCTGGCGACGCCGGCGCGTGGGTGACGCACGCCACGCTCAACATTGTGAAAGTCGGCGGCACTCTCACTATTTCGGCTGCTGATCTCAAAATTCAATGGCCAGGAGTCGTGGGCGCGACGGCTTATCCAGGCTTCAGTGTTGCTGGCGTGCCGATCGGCGCGCCGGTCTGTCTTTATGTTCAGGACTTCGGTCGCGACGGCGTTGCTCCTACGTTCGGATTCGTGGCCGGCACGAAGATGATCGCTGCTGGGCTCACTGGTTCACCGTGGGACTTCGCCGCGCTCGTAGTGCAGGCCACCTTCGCCGATCCTGGCACCGGCAGCACCGGCGGCAGCAGCGGCTCGGGCGGCGGCGGAAGCGTGCTCGCACTGCCTGCATATCCATCACACGCGAGCGATAATGGCACGAGTCCGACAACTGATCCGAACGCCGCGATGAATCCGAGCGGAGTCTCCACGCTGAGCGGCTACAACCTCGCTGGCGGATCGAACGCGAGTGGATCGTGCACCTGGTCAGGCTTCGCTGCCGGCGTAACGACGAGCGCGCTCAACCTTTATGTGACAGCCTCATCGAGCGTCACAGGAGGAGCTTATTCAGGCACTGGCTACAACGTTCACCTGACCTGGTCCTACGTCGTCAGCCGTCTGGTGCGTGGCGTCGACGTGCCGATTGCCGGCGACTCCGCAGGTGCTCTGACCGGCGCTGCCTACTCGGTCGCGATCCCCGTCGGCACGGACCTCTCGACCATCTCGATCACGGCCTCAGTCAACCCCGTCGGCGCCGGCATTGTGACGCCTGGCGTGGTCGATCTGCTGGTCTCAAACATCCACGTCGGACCGTAAGAAATGGGAGGGGAAAAAGACAATGGGATTTGGGGGTCCGGTAACAGCATGGGAAGTATTTTGGGTGGACGCATTTGCCGTCCTTCTTTGGGCGCTTTTGGTGACGCCTTTCGTGGTCGGCGTAACGTTTTTTCTGTTTCGCAGTTTCAGCACGCATCGGATGGAGCTGGCAGAGCGGTGGTCGGCGCGAGGGCGCGCGGCGCTGGACGCGAAGAAGCCGGATGAGGCAATTACGGCAC
>Ga0134126_10000649_pt1 | contig 43924 bp, 30 predicted proteins | sample KB31752_FD_96881 | JGI IMG/M metagenome (GOLD analysis project Ga0134126, IMG submission 96881) | Terrestrial soil microbial communities with excess Nitrogen fertilizer from Kellogg Biological Station, Michigan, USA - KB3-175-2 | ecosystem: Environmental > Terrestrial > Soil > Unclassified ...
AACCACAGCTCGGAGGTCCTCCGGGAGGTGCAGGCCGGAGAGGTCATCGAGGTGACCAACCACGGCACGGTAGCTGCAGTCCTGGTGCCACCGTCACTGACCCCCTACGAACGGCTGGTGGCCGCCGGCAAGGTGGTCGAACCGACCGACGGGGCGGACGTGGTGGACCTCCGCCGGCTCCGGCGGCGGCGGTCGCCGTTGACCACGGCGCAACTCATCGACGACCTCCGCGGCGACCGGTGATCGTCTATCTGGACACCTCGGCGGCGATGAAGCTCGTCGTCGAAGAGGCGGAATCGGCCGCCTTGGCCGACCACCTGGAGCAGGTCCGCGCCGATCGCACCGACGTGCTGGTGTCGTCGCTTCTACTCCACGCGGAGCTGCATTGCGCGGCGGGCCGGCACCCCGAGGCGGTCGGGAGCGACGAGGTGACGGCAGCGCTGTCCACGGTCTCCCTGGTCGACCTGGAGCGGGGTGACCTCCTGACGGCCCCCTTGTTGCCCGGCCGGCTCCGAGCCGCCGACGCCCTGCACCTGGCCACCGCGCTGCGGGTCGGGTCCGGCGCCATGGTGACCTACGACGCCGAGCTCAGCACGGCCGCCACCGCGGCCGCCCTTCGCGTCATCGCTCCCGCATAGCCACTGCGTAGCCATCGGGTCGGGCAATCGGGCCGGGGGTCAGGCGTCCAGCCGCAGCAGGTCCTCCTCGGTCTCCCCGCGGACGACCACCCGGGCGTCACCGCCGGCGACGAACACCACCGGCGGCCGGGGGACCTTGTTGTAGTTGGACGCCATCGAGTACCCGTAGGCGCCGGTGACCGGGGTGCAGAGGACGTCGCCGACGGCCAGGTCGGCGGGCACGCGGGCGTCGGCGACGACGACGTCGCCGCTCTCGCAATGCTTCCCCACCACCCGCACCTCCCGGGGCCGGGGGGCGGTGGCGGCCCGAGGGAGGAAGGCCTCGTAGCCGCTGCCGTAGAGCACCGGGCGGGGGTTGTCGCTCATGCCACCGTCGACGGCGACGTAGGTGCGGATGCCGGGGAGGTCCTTGACGGTGCCCACCCGGTAGAGGGTGAGGCCGGCGGTGGCCACGATGGACCGCCCCGGCTCGGCGGTGATCCTGGTGGCGGGGTCCACCCCGGACAGGCGGCAGGCCTCCCGGGCGGCGGCGGCCCAGTCCGCTTGGGTGGGGGCGTCCTCGCCGTTGACGTACGGCACCCCCAGGCCACCACCGACCACCAGCTCGCCCAGGGCGAGGGGGGCGAAGAAGGCGCCGAGCACCTCGGCGGCCTGCTCGAAGTGGCCGACGTCGAACACCTGGCTGCCGATGTGGGCGTGGACCCCGACCAGCTCCACCCCGGGGAGGAGCTCCAGGGCGGCCACCGCCCGCGAGGCGGCACCGGAGGCGACGGAGAACCCGAACTTGGAGTCCTCCTGGCCGGTGCGGACGAACTCGTGGGTGTGCACCTCCACCCCCGGGGTGACCCGCACCAGCACCTTCGGGCGACCACTCCGAACCCTGCCGCCGTCGGGGTCTGCGTGGGGGTCGGTGGGCCGGTTCTCCACCAGCCGACCGAGGCGGTCGATCTCGTCGAACGAATCGACGACGATCCGGCCGACCTCGACGTCGAGGGCCCGGGCCAGCTCGGCCTCGGACTTGTTGTTGCCGTGGAACACCAGCCGGTCGGCCGGCACCCCGGCGGCCAGGGCGACGGCCAGCTCGCCGGCGGTGGACACGTCGAGGGCCATCCCCTCGTCGTAGGCCAGCCGGGCCATCGCCTTGCAGAGGAAGGCCTTGGTGGCGTAGGCCACCCCGTCCCCCCAGGCGGCCACCGCCTGGCGACACCGGTTCCGGAGGTGGGCCTCGTCGTAGACGAACAGCGGGGTCCCGAACCGCTCGGCCAGCTCGACCAGGTCGACGCCGCCGACGCGGAGTCGTCCGTCGGACCCGACCTCGGCCGTGTCCGGCAGCAGGTCCCGCTGCAACGGACCGGTCGACGCCGCCAGGGCGGCGGGCTCGGCCGGGCCGTCGGGCTCGGCCTGGGGGGCAGGCCGGACCGCCGACGTTTCCGCGGAAACGTCCTGGCCGCCGGAAACGTCCTGGTCGCCGGCCGGTGGTTCGGTGGCGCCACGCCCGGAGCGGTGGCGGAGGGGCATGGCGTGCAGGATAGGGCAGGCCCGGGGCGTGACCGGCCCTGCTCCCCCGGCCCCCACCGCCACCCGCCGGAGGCGGTGCCGGGGCTCGGATAGGATCGTCGTCTGCCCTGGGGCCTTGGCTCCTCGGCGGGCACGTCGATGCCCCAGTAGCTCAGCGGATAGAGCACCGGCCTCCGGAGCCGGGTGCGCAGGTTCGAGTCCTGCCTGGGGCGCCAAATTCTGGGGGTGCCAACGGCCTGACCAGCAACTTCGTGAGCCTTCGCCGTCCACGTGAACCTTGGGGAACGATCACGCGGTCAGGGCTACAGCCCAAGGAGAATCGTGACTGAGTACGTCGTGGTCATCGAGCAGGATGGCGGGGACTGGGGCGCGTATGTGCCCGACCTTCCTGGCTGCGTGGCTGCTGGCCATTCCCGCGACGAGGTCGAGAAGCTCATCGCCGAAGCGATTCCTCTGCACATCCAATCGTGGCATGAGCATGGCGAGCCGGTTCCCCCTCCGACGGCGATGGGCTCGACGACGGTCCGGGTCGCATGAGGATCGAGAACGAAGCGACGGGCGGGATCGTGCAATGACGGCGACCGTGCCGGCGACTCCGTAGCTCACTCCCTTGGCGTACCCCTCACGGCGGACCGAGCCTCCGATGATCGCCACGGTCCAACTGTCGGCGCGAGCCCGGCGCTGCCGGTCTGATCTGCCGCCAACGCGGCCAGATCGGTCAATCCGCGCCGTAGAACGGGGCACCGAAGGCGAAGATGCCGCCGTCACCTTCGACGAGCCAGTAGCCGCCGGAGGTGCCGTCGGGCGCCATGCCCACGATCGGGCTGGCCAAGGCGAGACCGCCGGTGCTGCCGTAGAACGGGGCGTCGCCGAAGGCGAAGATGCCGCCGTCGGAAGCCACCAGCCAGTACCCCTGGCCGGCCGGGGTGGACGCCATGCCGTTGACGGGCTTGTTCAGGGTCATGGTCCCGGTGGACCCGTAGAAGGGGGCACCGAAGGCGAAGACGCCGCCGTCCGAGGCGACCTCCCAGTAGCCGCCGCTGGCCGGGTCGGCGGCGACGGCCACCACCGGCTGGTTGAGGTGCTGGCCACCCATGGAGCCGTGGAATTGGGCGTCGCCGAAGGCGAAGATGCCGCCGTCGCTGGCCACCAGCCAGTACCCCTGGCCGTCGGGGGTGGGGGCGATGTCGATGACCGGAGCGTTGAGGTGCTGGCCACCCATGGAGCCGTAGAAGCCGGCGTCACCGAAGGCGAAGGTCCCGCCGTCGGCGGCCACCAGCCAGTACCCGCCGCCGTCGGTGGTGGCGACAATGTGGGTGATCGGGGCATCGAGGGCCTGGCCGGCCATCGATCCGTAGTCGACCGCATTCCCGTGGGCAGACACCGCCCCGGCGGCGTCCACCAGCCAGTACCCGTCGCCGCCTGGCCTGGCAGCCATACCGACGACCGGGCCCGCCAGCGTCCCGTTGGCGGTCGGCGGTGGCGGCGGTGTCAATGTCAAACCTGTGCCGATTCCCGTCACCGTCAGGGTCGCGGTGCCGCTCGCCGGCGAGAAGTCGGCGTCTCCGCCGTAGGTGGCCGTCAAGACGTGGGTTCCCGCCGGTACGTCGGTGGCCGTACAGGACGCTGACCCGGCGGAAATGGTGGCCGTGCACATGGTGGTTGTCCCGATGGTGAAGGTGACCGACCCCGTCGGGTTGCCCTCGCCGGACGTCACCGTGGCCCCCAAGGTGACCGGCTGACCTCTCGTCGTCGAGATTGTTGCCGCCGACACCGAGACATGGGCGGTCCAGGCGGGGAACTGGGGGTTGGCACAGTTGGCCGCGGTGAACGTCTCGGGGGGGCGGTCGGTCATGTAGCCGACGGCATCGGCCATGAGCTGGGCCACCTTCGGCGGCAGCGGGGCATACCCAATCGCCGCCATCTCGGTCTGACCTGTGCAGGCGATGTACCGCATGAACGTCGCCATGGCGTCCGCTACCGACGGTGTGGCGTAGGTGCCCCGGCACGTTGGCGCTGTGGGCGTCGACGCGCACTGGTAGATCAGGTACGAGTAGAACGACATCGGGTACGCCGCCGGTGTCGGGCTCGCGTAGACGCCGGCCAGTGTCTCGGAGGTGTCGGGACCCAACGTGGCGGATTGCAGGGCGGTGTCGATGGCCCGGGCCGACGGTTGGACCCAGTTCCCTGAGGCGTTCTCCACGAAGGCCACCTCGTCGTGGTACACGTACGAGTACCCCGACGGGTCGAACCCGATCGACCAACGACCTGTCTGGGCGGCGATCGCCTGGGCCATCAGGTCCGCTCCCCCGAAGAACTCGGCACTCTGCCGATAGGGCCCGGTGCCGTTGTCCACCTCCCACACCCGCGAGGTCTGGGAGAAGCCGTTGGCTGCCGCCCAGGTCGCGAAGTCCGCGGGATCGGCCTGCTTGAGCCAGTCGAAGAAGAGCGCCGTTGTCCCTGATTCCCCGGAACGGAGAAACAGGCTGATCGGCCTGTGCGGCAGCGTGAGCCCCGGGTTGTCCGCGGCGATTGTCGGGCTTGCCCATGTCGTGATCACCCGGAGGAAGATCCGGGCCACCGTCAGCGGGGACAGGTGTAAGTCGGTAACCGGGTTCGACCCTGTCGCTGTGGCCGAGACCTGGTACATGACCGCCATTGCGCTGGCCACGTCCGGCGCGTAGGCGAAGCCCCGGGGGACGTGGGACTCGTACCCAGGTGTTGTCGGGTACAGCTCGGAGAACTCGGCCTGTGACCCGGCGAAGGTCACCGATGTGGGGTTTGTTGTAGAGGGCGACGCCGCGTAATGCACCAGGCCGGCGGCTGTGCCGGTGGCCGTGTAATTGGCGCTCAACCCCTTGTTGACCTCAGCGCCCTGGATCCATGTCTGGAAGGCCAGAGCGGCGTACGTGGAGCCCTGCCCTTGCAGGGTCACCGAAGCTGTCGAGGCGCCCGCTGCCAAGTTCGACAGCCCCGGCACCCCGAGGGTGACCGCCGCCGCTGCGACCACCGCCGAGAGGGCCGCCGTCCACCGTCCGTTTCGCACTGCCGCCTCCGCCTTTGATCCCAGGGACAACAATGCATTTTTCTGCATGTTCATGAACGACCGGTGACGGGAAGACCAATTCTTGGCGACGGCTGGGGAACCGGAAGCTGCCTACGACCTCACGAATGGGCGCGGGTCAGGAAGGAACGGGCAAGGGTCAGGAAGATGGTCCCTGGACGGTCACCAGGGTGCCGATGGGGGTGTACGGCCAGACGTTGCCGGCTGTGGTGATGGGCATCTCCACGCAGCCGTTGCTCTGCGGGTAGCCGTAGTGGGCCCGGGGGAACCCGTGGAGGGCGTCGCCGCCGTTGAAGTAGCTGGCCCAGGGCACTGTGGGGTCGTCGTAGGTGCTGCCTGTGACGTTGGTGCCCTTCATCTCCGACGCCTTCACGTGCTCGAAGACGGCGAAGGTGCCGTCGGCGGTGTCGGCGCCGGGGGCGCCGGTGTTGACGGGGATGTTGCCGTACTTGAGGGCGCCGTTGACCCAGAGTGTGAGGTGCTGGGGCGTTGTCTTGGTGACCAGCACGTAGTCCCACGGTGTGGTGTCACCCTTGCCGGAAGCCACGTCGGCCAACAGGGCCGTCCAGACCTTGGGGCCGGCCAGACCGTCGACTGTGAGGCCGTTCTGGTTCTCGAAGGTCTCGATGGCCGCCTTTGTGACCATGTTCGGTGCCCCCTGGGTCCACAGCGTCGTCAACTGGGGCGGCAGGCCGGGCCAGCGCCAGGCCAGTGTGCCGACCTGGGGGAGGGCCATGTCCTGGGGGGCCGGCGCCGGGTCGGGCTCGACGTAGCTCAGCGGCAGGAACCCCAGCATCCCGAGCAACTGCTGGAGCCGGGTGGTGCTGCCGGCGGCGATTGTGAAGGTGATCGGTGTGGTCGAGCTCAACTGCTGGCCGTCGGCCCCCACGATGCCCGAGGAGCCGTCGGGGATGGTCACCGTCTCGGTGGTCAAGGGGATGAACGGGGCGGTCGGTTGGAAGGTGAGGGTTGTGGGGCTGGTGAGGGTCCACGCGCCGCTGACCGCCGGGCTGAGGGTCGGCGTGGGGTGGTGGCTCCCCTTGGGGAGGGGGGCCGAGAACTTGACGGTGATGGTGGTGTTGGAGGCCACGTCCTTGGCCCCCTTGGTGGGGGTGGTGGACAGCACGGTCAGTGGCTTGGTCCTCTTGCCACCGCTGCCCGATCCGCTGCCGCTGCCGTTCTGGCCCGAGCTCCCGGTCGGGTCACCTGAACCGCCGTTGCCGCCGTTGGCCGAACCGCCCCCGTTGCCACCACCGGTGACGGCGAAGGCCACGCCGACGCCGACGGCCACGATCGCCAGGACCGCGACGGCGATGATCCAGGGCCGACGCCTCTTGGGGGGGCTGTGTGCTGCCAGCGCCTGCATGGTGTCCTAGCCCTCTCCGCTACCCGTACCCTGCACCATCGGGTCCCCCGCCCCCGCGCCTGTGGCACCCGATGGGACGATACCCACTCGGTGGCCCCCAGGGGCGCGCGGGGAGGCACCTTTCCTGCACTTTTTTTCCTGCATTTCGATGATGCTTCGTCGTACGTCGGGGTCAACAGAAGATCGCCGGCCCCGGAGAACGGTTATCACGAGGGTTGCGCCGGACCGGCCCGACCGGGGGCACCCGGGGCCAGGTCCAGGTGTCCGGAGGGGGAGGGGTCCCGTGAGGAACGGGGACGCCTGGGCCTGGCCCCGGGCACCCCCGGTCAGAGGTGGAGCCGGACCTGTCCCAGGATGACGGACGTTCCTTTCACCCGCCTGACGGTTCGTTCAATTGCCCCTAAGAAGTCGGTTGCCCCTACGACGTTGGCCCCCGTGGCCGCGCTACATCCGTTCGGGGGCGGCCATCCCGAGCAGGCCGAGGCCGCGGCTGAGGACCCGGGCGGTCAGGTCGGACAGGAGGAGCCGGCTGCGCCGGGCCTCGTCGTCCGGGGCCTTCAGCACCGGACAGTGCTCGTAGAAGGCGGTGAAGGTGGTCGCCAGGTCGAAGAGGTACCCGCACAGCTTGGAGGGTGCGTCGGCGGCGATGGCCTCGCCGACGGCCGCCCCGAACCCGAGCACGGCCAGGGCCAGAGCCCGCTCCTGTGGCGCGACCAGGGTGGGAGGAACGGCGGGATCCGGTGGCGCCACCTCGGCCCGGCGGAAGATGGAGCGGATGCGGGCGTGGGCGTACTGGAGGTACGGCCCGGTGTTCCCCTCGAAGGCCAGCATCCGGTCCCAGTCGAAGACGTAGTCCTTGGTGCGATCGTTGGCCAGGTCGGCGTACTTGACCGCCCCGATGCCGAGGTCACGGGCGACGCGGTCCCGGTCGGTCGGGTCCATGTCCGCGTCCCGGTCGGCCATGGCTGCCGTCGCCCTGGCCACCGCCTCGTCCAGCAGGCCGACCAGCTTCACCGACTCCCCCGACCTGGTCTTGAACATCTTGCGGTCCTGCCCGAGCACGCTGCCGAACGCCACGTGCTCGGCCGACACCGCGTCGGGCAACCAGCCGGCCATCCGGGCGACGGCGACGCACATCTGGAGGTGCTGGGCCTGCGGCGCCCCGACGACGTACAGGATGCGGTCGGCCCCCAGCCGGTCGACCCGGTCGCGGATGGCGGCGAGGTCGGTGGCGGCGTACCCGTAGCCGCCGTCCGACTTGCGGACGATCAGCGGGAGCGGGTCACCGTCGCGGTTGGTGAACCCGTCGGGGAACACGCAGAGGGCCCCGTCGTCCTCCACCAGGAGACCCTGCCGTTCCAGGTCGGCGACCACGTCGGGGAGCATCGGGTTGTAAAAGCTCTCCCCCACGATGTCGTCGTCGGTGAGCAGCACCCCGAGCTTGGCGTAGACGTCGTCGAAGTACCGGACACTCTCCCCCACCAGCACCCGCCACAACCGGAGGGTCTCGGCGTCGCCCGACTGCAACTGGACCACCCGCAGCCGGCTCCGCTCCCGGAACCCCGGGTCGGCGTCGAAGGACGCTCGGGCTTCCTTGTAGAACCGGTCGAGGTCGCCGACCGACAGCTCGTGGGCGGCCTCCTCCTCGCCGAGGTCGACCAGGTGCTCGATGAGCATGCCGAACGGGGTCCCCCAGTCCCCCAGATGGTTCTCACGGCAGACGACGTGGCCGGCCGCCTCGAGCATCCGGCAGAGGGCGTCGCCGATGATGGTGGACCGGAGGTTGCCGACGTGCATCTCCTTGGCCACGTTGGGAGCCGAGTAGTCCACCACCACGGTCTGCGCCTGCGTCGCCGGCTCGATCCCCAGCCGCCCGTCGGCTCCCACCGCGGCCGCCTGCCGAGCGACGAACCCGGTGGACAGCGTCAGGTTGACGAACCCGGGGCCGCTGATCTCCACCAGGTCGCAGACGTCGGAGAGCCGGGCTGCCGCCACGACCTGCTCGGCCACCTCCCGGGGGTTCCGACCCACCCGCTTGGCCAGGGCCAGGGCCCCGTTGGCCTGGTAGTCCGCCCGGTCCGAGGCCCGGAGCACCGGGTCGGCCCCCGGCTCGACCGTGTCGAAGGCCGCCTGGAGGCGCTCGGCGAGGACGGAAGTGGCGTCGGGCATGGCCCATTGTCGCACCCTCCCCCGGCACCCCCCGCCGGGCCTGCCGCCGCCGGGCCGCCGCGTCCGAGGTCAGTGGTCCGGTTTCTTCCCCGGCTTGGTGGTCGTCGTAGTCGGGTGCTTCGGCTCAGTCGTGGTCGTGGTGGTCGTCGGGTGGTGTGGCCACGTGGTCGTGGTGGTCGTCGGGTGGTGTGGCCACGTGGTGGTGGTCGTCGGGTGGTGTGGCCACGTGGTGGTGGTCGTCGGATCGGTCGGCCCTGTGCAGTGATGGGGGTTGTGGTCACCTGTCCAGCCACGATGGTGTCCAGACGGGACATGGTGGGAGCTGGTGGTCACCGGCCCGGTGACCACCCCGACGATGGAGGTGTGGAACGACCCGGGTCGGTGGGATGGCCCCGGTTCGACGGCGTCGCCGAAGGCGAAGACGGCGCCGTCGCGGTTCACCAGCCAGTAGCCCTTGCCGTCGACGGTCGCCGCCATGCCCACTATCGGTGTGCCCAACGAATGAGCGGATGCCGACCCGTAGGAGATGGCGTCGCCGAAGGGGAACACGGTCCCGTCCCGGTCGACCAGCCAGTAGCCCCGGCCATCGACCGTCGGCGTCATGGCGACGATCGGCGCGTTCAGGTTGTGCCCGTCCATCGAGCCGTAGGAGTGGGCGTCGCCGAATGGGAAGATCCCGCCGTCGGACGCCACCTCCCAATAGCCGCCCCCGTCCGGAGTGGCAGCCAGGCCGACGATGTCGTTCAGATGGTGACCCTCCATCGACCCGTAGAAGTGGGCGTCGCCGAATGGGAAGACGCTGCCGTCGGAGGCCACCTCCCAATAGCCCCCGCTATCACGAGTACCGGCGATCACCACGATGGGGACGCTCAGGTGGTGCCCACCCACGGACCCGAAGTAGTGGGCGTCGCCAAAGGAGGAAACGCTCCCGTCCGAACCGACCAGCCAATAGCCGTGATCGTCTTGGGTCGCCGCCATGCCTGCCACTGATGCCCGGTCCCGGTCGTGGTTGTCGTCGTTGTCACGGGTGTCCCGGTTGTCGTGGTTGTCGTGGTTGTCATGGTTGTCGTGGAGCGAGCCGTAGAAGGGGGCGCCGCCGAATGGGAAGACGCTGCCGTCTCGGCCGACCAGCCAGAACCCCTGGACCGTACAGACCGGCGGCGGCTGGGTCGTCGTCGTGGTGGTGGTCGTCGTCGAGGTGGTGGTCGTCGTGGCGACGTGCCTCGGGACTGTGACGATGATCTTTTCGCTGCCGCTGTCCGCGGTCAGCGTGGCAATCGGTGTGGTTGTCGGCAAGGCGGGCGTTGCACCGCTCCGGCCGGAGTCCCAAGCGGACGTCCCGGCGTGCGATGGCGCCTTGGCCCCGGCCACCAGGGTCGGGACGGTCGCTGCCAGGGCAGCCGCCAACCCGGCCAGCCCGAGGCCAGCCCGCCATAGTGGTGGACGTCGCACGCGTACCCGCTCTCTGACCCGGCGCTCCCCTGGCGGCGCCATACCCGCTCCTTCCAGCGATGCACCTATTTCACGGAAATGTCACTGACCCGTCGATCCGAATTCACGCACCAGTGCTGTCTCGTCGCTGTGCACTGAAACTAGCTTCTTACGAAAGGCCGCGGCCGCCGATTTGGAACCATTTTGTAAAGCGGCGACGCAATCGTACGAAGCGGCCAACGAGTCCGACACCAGGCGCTTCCACAGGGATTCCATCTTGCTATTCGGGATCGGTGGTACCTTCCCTGGCAAGGTCTCGGCGTCGTTATGCCATTTTCGGCACGCGGCGACGATAGCCTTAACCTTTTTTGCCGTCGGATGCTTGGCGTTTCGGCGGCCTGTGTCGAACACGACCAGGGCGTCGTCGGCGATCTCACCGACGGCGGGGCCGTACTGCGTCTTCCACTCGGAGAACGTCAGGGTCGTCGTGGTGGTCGAGGCCGCGTTCGTCCCGGTTGAGGTCGGAGGGCTCGACGAGGCGCCGGCGGGCCCGACCAGGGCGGCGCTCGTCGCCAGTGGGACGCAGGTGAGCAGTAGGCCGACCACCGGACCGCGCCACCGCCCGCCGGACGGCCGGGACATGGCTAGTTCGGGCGCACGGATCGGGCGACCGCCAGCACCGTCTGCTCTGGCACGCCCTCGCCGGTCACGGTGACTGTGGCCACCCCTTTGAGGTACTTGGGCACGCCGGTCGTCGGATAGCGCCAGGTCACCGCGATCAGGTGCTTCGTTCGGAGCATCGTGCCCTGCACCCCGGTACCCAGCTGCACGGCGGTGCCTTTGACGTCACGACCGTGCACCACCTTGGTGGGCGGGGTGACCGCGCTGTCCACCCGGGTCGAGAGCGTGATGCTCGGACCCGACGTTCCAGCCTCGTGGGTCAACGCTCCGGCGGTCGAGGATGGCACGTACTCGGTGGCGAAGTCGGCGTATGTGTTCGCCAGGGGCTCGACCAGGCGACTGGCGGTCACGAAGTTGCTCGGGATCTTGGTGCTGTGCGGAAGCTGGCACCACCAACCCCCTGTCGTGGCCCCGGCTCCTGTGCTCTGGGCCCAGGTGGGTGCCTCGACCGCCGGTTGTCCTTTGATCGCCTTGCAGGGAACCGAGTGCAACGCCCCGACCGATGCGTCGCCCCCGCCTGTGGTCGCGCCCGCCGCTGGTGGCCCCAGCACGAGGATGGGGGCCACCAGCGACGACACGCAGAGGCTGATCACGGCCACGGTGCCGCCCGCCTGGCGGGGGCTGCGGCACCGGAGGCTCATGTTCCCGGTACGGCGGCGATGCCCACGATGGGCTTGTTCAGTGCCTTTCCACCCATCGAGCCCGCGAACCCGGCGTCACCGTAGGAGAAGATGCCGCCGTCGGCGGCCACCAGCCAGTAGCCCATCCCGTCGGGCGTGGCGGCGAGGCCGACCACCGGCTGGTTGAGGGTGAGGCTGCCGGCCGAACCGTAGAAGGTGGCGTCACCGAAGGCGAAGATGCCGCCGTCGGAGGCCACCAGCCAGTAGCCCTTCCCGTCGGAGGTGGTGGCGAGGCCGACCACCGGCTTGTTGAGGGTCATCCCGCCGGTCGAACCGTGGAAGGTGGCGTCGCCGAAGGCGAAGATGCCGCCGTCGCTGGCCACCATCCAGTAGCCCATCCCGTCGGGCGTGGCCTCCATGCCGACCACCGGCTCGTTCAGGTGCATGGACCCGGTGGAGCCGTAGAAGGCGGCGTCGCCGAAGGCGAAGATGCCGCCGTCCGAGGCCACCAGCCAGTAGCCCTTGCCGTCCGGCGTCGCCGCCATGCCCACGATCGGCTCGTTCAGGTGCATGGACCCGGTGGAGCCGTAGAAGGCGGCGTCGCCGAAGGCGAAGATTCCACCGTCCGAAGCCACCTCCCAGTACCCCTTGCCGTCAGGAGTCACGGCGATGCCGACCACCGGCTGGTTGAGGGTCATTGTCCCCGTCGAGCCGTAGAACGGTGCACCGAAGGCGAAGATACCGCCGTCGGAGGCCACCTCGTAGTAGCCCTTCGTGGTGGGCACCGGTGGGGCCGTTGTTGTGGTCTTTGTCCCGGTCTTCACCACCGCGATCACCGTGCCGGTCAGCTGGTTCAGCGAAGGCGACGTCTGGTTGTTGACGGTGGCCGTGATGCAGCCCGTGGAGCTGTCGAACCTCTGGCTGCTGAATGCCGACCAGGTACCACCGTTCAACCAGTCGAGCGAGTCGCCACCAGCCAGGTTGCAGACCGTGATGGTGACCGAGCTGAACGAGCTCCCCGCACCCACGGCCACGTCGACGTAGACGCCGGTCGCCCCGGTCGGCGTGGCACTCGCCGGGTTGGTGCTGTAGAGACCCGCCCCGACCGTGCCGGCGCCTGCGGCAGTGGCGTTGACACCCTTGGCGGCGGCCGTGGCCGTGCCGGAGGCCGATGTGGACGACCCTGTCGTCCATGTCGTGCTCCCACTCGGCTGAACCGGGGCTGTGGCCGTGTACAGGAACCCTGTTGTCAGCTTCGCCGTACCGCCGGGCGTGGTGACGACCACCGCCACCGAGCCGGCCACCGACTGCGGGGTCACCGCCGTGAGGCTGTCACCGTCCCCCGCCACCACGACTGTCTGGGCGCCGCTGGTGCCGAAGGTCACCTGGGCCCCTGTGAGGTGGCTCCCGGTGATGGTCACCGCCGTACCACCCTGGTAGTTGCCGGTGGTCGGCGACACCGTTGTGATCGTCGGCGGGACGACGTAGGTGAAGGCCACTGTTGTCGTCGAGGTGCCGCCGTTGGTCGTCACCGTGACGTTGACCTGACCGCTCCCGGCCGGAGCCGTCACCACGAGCTTTGTCGTCCCTGTGTGGCCGGTGACGGTGGCCGTGGCCGAACCGAACTTCACCGTCGAGTTGGCGCTGAAGCCGTGACCGATCAGCACCACCGGCGTACCGCCGAGGGTGGAGCCCTGGTTCGGGGTGACGCTCGTGACGGTCGGGTCGTAGGTGAACTTGTCACTCGCTCCGGCCGAGGAGGTGATCCCTGTGGTGGTCACCAGCACGTCCACCTGGCCCGGGGCGGTGCCGGCCGGAGCGGTCACTGTCAGCTGGGTGGTGGTGTGGGCGCTGACCGTGGCCGAGGCCGAGCCGAACTTCACCGTCGATGTCGCGCCGAAGCCCGTGCCGGTGATGGTCACCGGGGTGCCGCCGCCGAGCGGTCCCTTGGTCGGGCTCACGGCGGTGACGGTCGGCGGGGCCACGTAGGTGAAGTTCACCGCTGTCGTCGAGCTGGCCCCGTTGGTCGTGACGACCACGGGCTGGGCGCCGGCGGTGCCGGCCGGGGAGGTGACGGTCAGCGTGGTGCTGGTGTGTGCGGACACGGTGGCCGTGGCCGAACCGAACTTCACCGTCGATGTTGCGGCGAAGCCGGTACCGGTGATGGTCACCGAGGTGCCCCCGGCGGTCGAGCCCTTGGTGGTGCTGAGGGAGGCCACGGTCGGGTCGTAGGTGAACTTGTCACTCGCTCCGGCCGAGGAGGTGATCCCTGTGGTGGTCACCAGCACGTCCACCTGGCCCGGGGCGGTGCCGGCCGGAGCCGTCACTGTCAGCTGGGTGGTGGTGTGGGCGCTGACCGTGGCCGAGGCCGAGCCGAACTTCACCGTCGATGTTGCGCCGAAGCCCGTGCCGGTGATGGTCACCGGGGTGCCGCCGCCGAGCGGCCCCTTGGTGGGACTGACCGTGGTGACGGTCGGCGGGGCCACGTAGGTGAACCCTGTCGCTTCGACGCCGGGCCCGTTGGCGTTGGTTACCGTCACGGCGACGCCCCCGGCGGCGTGGGCGGGCGTGGTCGCCGTGATGGTGGTGGGGCTCGTCACGGTGAAGGCGGTGGCGGCTGTGCTGCCGAATGTCACGGCCGTCGTGCCAGTGAAGCCCTTCCCGGTGATCGTCACCGACGTGCCTCCGGCGGTGGAGCCCTTGCTCGGGGACACCGACGTGACGCTCGGCGGCCCGGCCGGCGCTGTCGGGCCACCGGTCAGCTCGTACTCCTGGTGCGTGTTGGAGTCGGTGATCCAGAGGTTGCCGACACCGTCCGATCCGACGGCCGCCGGGGTGCGGAACTTCCCGAGGGTATGGGCGGCGCTGCCGGCGATGGTGTAGAAGTCGCCAGCCGTCATGGCCTGCCCGTAGTATGTCCCGTTCGTGTTGGCGATCACGTAGGCGCCGTTGATCTTTGTGGTTGTCGCCGTGCTGCCGCCCATGAGGAACACGATGTTCCCGGCCGGGTCCTCAGTGACGGCGGCCGCGACGCCGATCGAGGTGGTCACCGCCGAGGTGCCGTTGGTGGGAGCGGTGGTCTTCGGGCTGATTCCGTTACCCGCCCACTTGTAGGCGTTCCCAGCCGTCACCGGGGTCGAGGCTCCGTCGAGCACCAAGGTGCCACTGACTTTCGGAAGCACCCATTCGCAACCGGTGGCGTTGAGGTTGCCCACGTACAAGTTGCCGGTGCCGTCGACGAACAACTTGGCGCCCGTCACGATGCTGAAGGAGGACGACCCGGTCGACGGGACGTTCTGGGCGCCTGAGGTGCAGGCGGCCGAGCCGCCAGCACCCACCGCGGTGTAGCTGTTCGCTGCCTGCGAGCCGCCGTAGTAGGTCTGGCTAGCCCCATAGTTCAGCAGTGACACCCCGCTGGCCGTACCAACCACCACGTCCAAGTTGCTCCCAGACGTGAGCCCGGTGGAGGTGGCGATGGAGGAGAATGTGATGGCGCTCGGCAGCTTGACGGCCGGCGCCGGCGGGTTGCTGGCTGTGGCCGGTGTGAAGCCGGCGATGAAGTACGGGTAGCCGGCCATGGCCGACGAGTACCCGAAGGTAGGCCCGGTGACCTTCGGGACGAGGACGACGTTCGCTTCGCCTGTGGCATTGCTACCGAAAAGCAGGTTGCCACTGGGGTCGAAGGCCACGGCTTGGGGCCGGCCGATGGCGTTTGCCACGGCCTTCGCTGGGGCGCTCGCGGTACCCGTGTTGCTGATCTGCGCTGTCCAGCCCTGAACTACGCCGCCTCCGGCGAGCAGGTAGACATCGCCCTTGACTAGGTTGCCGGTCGAGCCGAGCCCGTAGTCGGCTGCCGGCTCATTTGTGGTGTTGACGAGCAGAAACACCTGGGAGCTGGACACCATGGCGACGTCACCGGTGGTCGGTGTCACCGCCGAGGTGCTCAATGTGGCCAACGACGCTGTGGCCGCCGGAACCGGGTTGCCGGCCGTCGGGACCGTCGGCCCGGTCGCCCCGCTAACCACCGCGGTCAGAGCGGTCGAGGCCCCGGCCGGCAGGGCGGGAGCGACGACGAGCACGCCGGCCACCGCCGCCAGCAGGGCCGTGACACCCGTCACCAGCCGCCGCCAAGTCCCCAGCTTCGCGTCCTTGCCGCTTGGATAGGCCTGCACGGAATTACCGGCACTTCGGCTCACTACTGTCCTCCTGCTTTGTCGCACGCGTTGCGATCTTGATAGACGGTTTGGGTCAGTGACCGTTCTGGCCGAACGATCAGGACCTCGGGAGGCGGCCAGACCGGCAATTGCCTCTCTGGAGTCGCGAACGGCCGACGCCACCTGCAGCAATACCCCGCGAGTTCGCGTCAACCGGACTCACCGTGTTCGTATGGTAGTCGGCTTGGTCCGAGATGTCTGCCCCAAAATCTATTGAATAAGGAACGGATGTTACCGTCCCGTTGAAATGGATTAACCGATCTGTCACCTTGCGGGGATTTGATTTACTCTCTTGTCACGCCGACCTTCTCCCCGGGGTCGTCGTCGACCTCTGCACTCGGGCCATCCGAGGGGCCACCGTCGCCGGTGGGCGAGTCACCGTTGACCGTGGGTGAGCCACCGTCCTCCGTGGCCGAGTCGTCATCCTTGCCCGTGGCCTCGCCTTCCTTGCGACCCTCCTCTCGGGCGGCGGCCACCGCTCGCTCCAACTTGGTGCCTCGACGCTTGCGCCAGCGCCGGAACCGCCAGAGGGCGAGGATCAGCAGGACGAAGAGAAGGAGCTGCGGCCAAGGGAAAGCCCATGCCCCGGTCGACTGCTGGAAGGTCGCCAGCGTGGCCGGATGCTTTGTTGTGACCTTGCCGTTGGTGCCCTTGGGGAGGGACGGGGTGAGTGTCACCTTGGCGTCGATCGGGCCGGCCGGCGGGATCCCGGAGAGTGTGACCTTGATGTCCTGGGACGCCCCGGGGATGAGGTTGACCACCCGTGGCGCCGGCGTACTGGCCAGCGTGCCGAAGATGCTGGTGATGCTGACGATCTGGTCCCCAGCCAGGGCCACGTTGCCGTTGTTCGTGACCGTGTAGCTCACCGTGGCCGCACCGGCGGCGAAGGGGTTGACCGTCCCGTGGTAGTCGACGGTGAGGTTCTGGATCTCGAGTGACGGGTGCAACGGCCCGACCACGTGCATGTAGATCCGGGCGCCAACCCGACGGTTGACGAGGAAGTTGCCGCCCTTCCCCTTCGACGTGGAGGAGATCTGGGCCATGATCCCGCCGTAGTGGTCCCCGGGGGTGGCGTTGGTGGGGACCTGGATTGTGAACGGGACGTTCGCTTCGAGGCCGGCCGGTATCGTCGCTGTCGACTTGGCCAGCGTCGTCCAGGCGCCGATGCCGATCGACTTCTGGCCTTGGCGCACCACGTCGAAGCCGCCTGTGTTGGTGTCGACGGCGTCCGCAGGGTAGAGGGTGAAGGTGACGGGGGTGCTCGAATAGTTGATGACGCCGGCGTATCCGTGAAGACGGTCGCCTGGGCTCACGTCGTTGTACACGAAGGCGGGCTTGCCCGTCGGCCCGCTGGCAGTCGCCGGTTCGACGCTCCAGGTGATCGTGGGACCAGTGGTGGTCGTGGTGGGAGCCGTCGTCGTGGTGTTAGGAGCCGTCGTGGTAGTGGTGGCCTTGGCCTTGGCGGCCGAGGCCACCGTTGTGGTCCCCGGAGCCAGGGCGAAAACGCCCAGGGCGCCGAGGCTCAACGCGAGGGATGACGCGACAAGGCGCACCAGCCCACTGGTGCGCATACTGCCCCTCGTTCTCATGATCGATAGTCGTTCCAATGGTCCTTCTGGTCCTTTTGCGTGACGTGGGTTCCCCGGTCCCGCCAGGGGAGGGACCGATCAAGGACCTTCCCGCCGCACTGCTGCCCGGTATGCCCGGTGCGGTGGTCCGCCGGCAAGCCGACGGACCACCGCACCATGGCGTGGATAACCGGGATTCAGGTATCTAGATGGCGCTCACCGTGAAGGTGGCCTTGTAGGTACCCGGGGTGGTGTCGTACGGCATCACCAGGTGCAGCGCGGCACCCAGGCTGGCGGTGCCGAGGCCCTTGCCGGCCGGAGCGCTCGCCCAGGTGGATGCGTGGGTCAGACCGGGTGTGGTACCCGGAGCGACCGGCGAACCGGCCGTGGCTGTCTGGCCCGCCGACTGGGAGATGACGCTCGGGGTCCAACCCAGATCCTTACCGGGGATGGTGTGGCTCCCACTGGTGAAGTTGCTGGTTTGGCCCGACACGGTCCAGCCAGGAACGGTGTTCCGGGTGTCTGTGACCGATACCGGGTCGAGTGTCCCGGTGCTGGACTCTGTGTTCCCGCTCCGCACTGGCTTGGTCATCGTCACGACGGCTGTGGCCGGGACCGTCAGCTTGAACTTCCCGCTGGAAGGGACGTTCTGGGTGACTGTTTCCGAACCCGATGTCGACACCGGCTTTGTGGTTGTCGGTGTTGTTGTCGCGCCAGCCGGCGGGGTCACGTTCAGGTGCACGGCCGTGGAGGTCGAGCCCGCGAATGTGGCCGAGCTGGTCGGCACGAACTGCGCCGTGAGGGAGTGTGTCCCCTGGGCCAGCGTGCTGATCGGCAGTGTGGCCTTGCCACCCGAAACCGCCACTGTCCCCAGGAGGGTCGCCCCGTCAAAGAAGTTCACCTTGCCGGCTGCCGCCGAGGGCGACACGGAGGCCTTCAACGTGATCGTTGTCCCGGCCCGGGCCGAGCCCGAGGGAGAGGTGGTCAGGGTGGTGGTGGTGGCCGTAGCTGTGTGCGCCGGCTGTGTCGGCCCACCGGTCAGCTCGTACTCCTGGTGCGTGTTGGAGTCGGTGATCCAGAGCTTCCCAGTGCTGTCCGACCCGATCGCCGACGGCGTGCGGAACTTACCAAGGGTGTGCGCAGCGCTACCGGCGATGGCGTAGAAGTCACCGGCGGTCATGGCCTGCCCGTAGTATGTCCCGTTCGTGTTGGCAATCACGTAGGCGCCGTTGATCTTTGTGGTTGTCGCCGTGCTGCCACCCATGAGGAACACGATGTTCCCGGCCGGGTCCGCAGTCACGCCGGCCACCACGCCGATGGGGGCTGTAACACCCTTCGTGCCGCTGGTGGGAGCGGTGGTCTTCGGGTTGGTCCCGTTCCCCGCCCACTTATAGGCGTTCCCGGCGGTCACCGCCGAAGACGCCCCGTCGACCACCAGAGAACCGCTGGCCTTCGGCAACACCCAGTCGCAACCGGTCGTGGAGAGGTTGCCCACGTACAGGTTGCCGCTGCTGTCGACGAACACCTTGGCGCCCGTCACGATGCTGAAGGAGGACGCTCCGGTACCCGGGACGTTCTGAGCACCCGGGGTGCAAGCCGCCGTACCGCCACCAGCCACCGCGGTGTAGCTATTCGCCGCCTCGGAGGGCCCGTAGTAGGTCTGGGCGGCCCCGTAGTTCAGCAGCGACACACCGGTGGCAGTGCCGACCACCACGTCCTGGTTGCTCCCCGACTTGATCCCGCTGGAGGCGGCGAGCGAGGTGAATGTGATGGCGCTCGGCAGCTTGATGGCCGGAGCCGGCGGGCTGCTGGCTGTGCCCGGTGTGAAGCCGGCGATGAAGTACGGGAAGCCGGCCGTCGCCGACGAGTAGCCGAAGGCGGCCCCGGTCGTCTTCGGCAGGAGGACCACGTTGGCCTCACCTGTGGCGTTGCTGCCGACCAGCACGTTGCCGCTGGCGTCGAACGTCACGGCCTGAGGCTTACCGATGACGTTTGTGGTGGCCTTGGTCGGGGTGGCAGCAGTGCCGGTGTTGCTGACCTGCGATGTCCAGCCGCCCTGGCCGTTACCGGCGATCAGGTACACGTCGCCCTGGGTCAGGGTGCCGGTGCCGATGCCATAGTCAGCGGCCGACTCGCCGGTCGCCTCGACCAGCAGGAAGACCTGGTTGCCCGAGGCCAGCACCACGTTGCCGGTCGTCGCTGTGACGGCCGAGGTGGTCAGTGTCGCCAGCGCCACTGTGGCAGCCGGGACCCCGGTGCCGGCGGTCGGACTCGTCGCGCCCGTCGTCCCGTTGATCACGGCGGTCAGGGCGGTCGAAGCACCGGCCATGGCGGGGATGGCGATCAGGCCAGCCGACAGAGCAGCCACGCCCGCCGACACGCCCACGAGCCGCCGCCGCCAGTGGCGGTTCATCCGCGTGGTCGTCACAGCCACGCGCTCCGTTGTCATGTTCTTCTCCTTTTTTCTCTTATTTCTGGTTGTTCGGAGGTCGCCGCCGTCGGCGGACCTCCAGGTGTCACCCAAGCGCACGGGAATGCCTTTCTTTTTGTCCGGTATTGGTGGAAGAGCTGTTTCGGAGTCCGGTTGTCACAACCAGGCCGGGAGTAGGTGGCTGGCCGACACGGCAACCAGGACGATGAAGGCCAGTAGGGGGGCCGTCGTCAGCAGATAGGCGGACCGGACGGTGGTCCGCCGGTAGAGGAAGACCGCTCCGGCGATCGTGGCTCCCAGGCCCAGCAACGAGAGGAAGAGCCAACCCAAAGCCGACGACTCGCCGGTCGTTCCCTGCTGGCTCGGGCTCCGGGACTCCTGGAGCGTGGGGGTGTACGGCTTGCCCTTCATCTTGGCCACCACCACCATCGCTTGGTCGGAGTTCCATGGGGTGGCCGAGGCCGACGTCACCAGGGTGAGCACGTTCGTGCCCGGCGTGGCGCCATAGAGCTTCGCGGTCGTCTCGCTCGTTCCGTCCCCTTGGTGGTCGTGCGACGCTTGGTCCGTCTCGTGCGAGGTCGTCCCCGGTCGGCCGAAGGTGGTGGTCGTGACCGGCGACACCGCCGCCGGAGCCACTGTGACAAGGGTGACCCTGCGGACGGACTGCACGAAGTAGGCAGACTGGCCTTCGGTCGTGGCCGTGACGATCTTGTCGCCCTCCTTGAGGTCACCGAGGCCGTGGAATGGGCCGCCGTAGCCGGACCGTCGCCCGACGACCGCCGAGTTGCCAGGTTGTCCAAGACCGGCGGTACCCGGTACGTGACCGGGGCCCGAAACCGTCTGGCTCGAACCGACCCCCTCGACGACCGCCTGCTGCAGGCCTATGGCGGGGATCGCCAGGATCCCCTGGACGGATCCCGGAACGGGCGGCTCGGTGGGCAATGGTGACTTGTAGAGCCCCTGGTTGCTCCGGATCGCCCGGTCGATAGCCAGTCGTTCTGTCTCCATCAGCGCCCGCTGGTTTCGGTCGTGGACGAGCGGACCGACGCCGTAGATGACCGCACCGATGGCCACGATGAGCACCACCACGCCCAGGACAACAAGCAGCACTACCCGACGAGGAGTGAAGCGCCTCCTCAACCGACCTTCTTCGCCCACCGCCTCCTGTTGGACGACGGTCGAATCGATCTCCTGCGGCTCCTCGTCCTGCTGATAAGCCCAGCGGGCCGGTGACTCGGTGATGGTCACGACGACCCCCCCGGCGGATCATGCCCGACCGGTTGGCCGCGGAGCAGTTCGAGCAGCTGGTTCGGCGATCGACCGGAGACGAGTAGAGCCATGCCGGGGACCAGTACGAACAGCACGATGACCGCCAGCACGGGCAGCAACCAGCCCGGGCCCTCCACTTGCTTGAAGTCGGAAAGGTCGGTGGCCGTTGTCAGCGACTTATGGGCCGTGGAGGTAGACCCGTTGACACTTGCCGGAGTTGTCCCGGCCCCACCATTGAGCGAGCCTGTGCTGCTCGACCCATTGGCCGACGAGTAACGACCGCCCGACCCGTAGGCTACGCCCCCGCCCCCGGACGAGCCAGACGACGAGGTTCCGCCGTGGGCCGCCCCCGGCCCGGCGGCCGTCGTCGTGGACGTGGTGCCAGCAGCTGTCTTCTTCGTCGTACCACCTGCACCACCGGCCCCCAATGTGGTCGATGTCCTCAATGTGGTTGTGACCGTGGCCGGGATGCACCCCGGTGGCGATTCACCCACCTGGGTGATCGCCGAAGCTGCGGTCTCCTGCAAGGACGCGGGCAGCGGCGCTAGGCCTTTTACCAGGTGTGTCTGCCCGGCTCCGGTGATGTAGTTGAGCCAGGCGATCAGGTGGGACTCCGCCTGGGTCCGGAGCGTGCATGTCGGACCCATCAGCGGCTGGGTGGGAGCGAAGACGTACTCCACGAAGGTCAACGGGTACGGGTTGTGACCACCGACCGCCTTGCCGGTCGGATTCGGGACCAGCGTGCCATCGGACTGGGGGATCATGTTGGCTACCGCCGCCTGCATGGCGGTCTTTGTTGTCGGCGACACATACACGGGGGGTGTGGTCCCCGGCAGCTGCAACGAGGCGTTGGCCATGCCGAACCACAGGGCGTCGGCATCAGTGGCTGGGAGAAACGCCCACGGCATACCGGTTGTCCTGGCAGCCACCCCTGGGGTGAGGTAATGGAGGATTGTGGTTTCGCCGGTCACCGTCCGGACGTCATAGGGCGGTGTGGCCAAAGAGAAACTGGCTCCTGCCGCCAGCGGCGGGTGGGTTCTTGTGGGCCCGACCTTTGCCGGGCTCACCCATGTGGCCGGTGGAACGACAGCCTGGAAGAACTGGGTACCGAAGAGGATTGTGGCGTTGGTACCCGATGTGACGACCACGCCACGGGCACTGTTCGAGCGGTTCTGGTGGGAGATCGGGTTATTGCCGCTTGTTGTAATTGTCGTTGTTGTGTAGTACTGGTCTTTCACCAGTGTCGGATCTTCCTTCACCAACGCCGGGCCGAGCGATGTCGGGCCTTTCGAAGTCCCGGCCCAGGAGAGTGTGGACCCGTCCGCCCCCAAGAGCTGGGCCGCCTGGACATCGGTGATTGTGAGACGGGCGTAGTCAGCAAAGTCCAGCTGCTGAGATACGTTGTTCGTTGTCTTGATCGTCTGGGTGTGGCCGAGGACCATCGCATTGAGGGCTACCGGTATGGCGACGTAGGAGCGCTTCGCTTCGGCCCCACCCGTCCTCGCTGGACACTGCGCCGGATTGAAAGGTGACGATGTACTTCCGTAGCCCGCACCTCCGTAGGCGAAGTCCTCCTCACCGCTGGCGAACTGGCACAAGGCTGTGAGATCACCGCTCCCCGAGCTGCTCACGCTGGCTAGCGCCTTGCCACCGCCGACGTTTGTCTGACAACCGGCCAGCGTCCACTTGGTGATCTCTCTGGCGAATTGGTCGGGCGCGGCCGAGGCCAGCTGTGTACCGGCATAGCCGCCACAGGACTGAGAGAGTGTTGAGGGTAGGAACGTAACTGGGGCGCTGAGAAAATAGATGGCCCCGGTCTGGAGAGCTGAAGGTTGGGAGGCGGGTGTCTTCCAGAGGACGTATACACCCACCGCGAATGTGCAGGGGTGTGCCGCATCGCAGGCGATCGTCCCGTTGCGTACCGCCGTGGCATCGGTCACCTGGGCGAACGTCGGTCCGGTGACCGAGGTTGCTGTGGCCGTCTTGGGGCTGATCGCCGATACCGGTTCGATCGCGTTGGTGTTCAGGGTCGGGTGTGTCGCTGTCGTGCAGACCGGGCCGGCCGAACCGAGAGAGCCAAGAGGCAAGGCGTTCGTCAAGTTCATATAGCCGGACTTGGGAAGCACCTGAGGAAGTGTCGAGCCGGCGTTGCACCAACCCATGGACACGCGTGTCAACTCGAGCCCGGCCGACACCCCTGTTGGAGTGACCTTGACAGTCAGTGTGATCTTCTCGCCTGTGATGAGGTCGTGAGGGGGTGTGACCGAGAGGGTCAGGTACGGGGTGGTCGCCCCTTGAGCTGGTGCCGAAGAGACAACTCCCCCCACGAAGAGGGCGATGCTCGCCCCGGCCAAGGTGGCGGCGCACCAAAGGAGACCGACCAACCGCCACCGCTGCGTTCCTTGACGGTCGCGCCGACCGGGCTGGCGCCGATGCACTACCGCTCGTCGGGTGGAGATCACGGTCTCAGTTGACTCCGCATTCTTCGTTCAATGTGGGTTGGTACTCGTCATTCGAAAGCCGCCGTCGTGGGCCCGGGTTCTGTGATCCCGGGCCCACGACATTGGCTCAATCGGTAGCTACCGCTATCAGACTGTGGGTGTAACCCAGGTGCTGAATGTGTAGGCGTGGGTCCCACCCAGGCCCGGGTAGGCCTTGCCGGGGAACTCACGGCAGGCAGCGCCGGCCAGGTTGCTCGATGTCGACGCCCGTGGGTGACCGGTCTTGGTCAGGGGGACGAAGCCCTGGGCCGAGATGGTCGCCGACAGGTCGGCCGCACAGAGCCGGCTCTTGGTGCCTGAACCTGTTGTCTGGGTGCCGGCCTGGTGGTGGACCTGGTTGTCGAAGCCGACCAGGTTCTTGCAGGTGGCGTAGCCGGAGGTCTTCAGGTCGCAGACGTTGAAGATGTACCGGACACCCGGGACGGTGGAGGCCGAGGCGGTGGTCGCCCCACCCGACGGGATGTGCGAGTACCACTCGTTGGCTTCGGTCACCACTGAGGTGTTGATCCCGGCCTTGACTGTTGTCCGGGACAGCGCTGTGCTCGTGAACTTCACGAACGCCTGGGGGGTTCCAGTCGGGCTTGTGGTTCCTGTGGGCCGCAGCCGGATGCTGGCCAACTCGACGTTCGTCGGTGTGAAGTTACCGATTGTCGCGTTGTTGATCCGGTTGTGCTGAGCCGTTGTGGGTCCGTAGCCTGTGATGTCGTTCCACTGGAAGATGAACTTCCCGGCCGAGTAGATGAAGATGTCGTTCTTGATTGTGTCGTGGAGCACCTTTGTGGCGTAGACCAGCCCACTCTCTGTGTTCTCCTCGTTGACGACGCTCTTCTTCGTGCCACCGACTGTCACTGTGGTGAAGGTTGTGACCGCCGGGGTGGCACATGTGCCCTTTGTGGCGGCCTTCGCCGGTGTGAAGCCGAGGATGTCCGAGTAGACCGAGCGGGTGCCCGAGCCTGTCTGTGGCCAGAACCGGTTGATGGTCCCGGTGTGGCCGCCGAGCGACGCCCATGTGGTGTGCCCGGTGGTGCAGCGATAGATGCCCTTGATCTCGTTGAGTGTCAGGGCTGCCGTGGTGCCGGTCACCGTGCCGCCAGCGTTGGTCCCGACCATCGGCGCCACCCCGTCGAGGGCGTAGGCGTAGTAGTCGAAGTTTGTGCTGGTTGTCGTCGGCTTGGGCGGCGAAGACGACCGGCCGATTGTGACACAACCCTTCTTTGTCGCCGTTGCCGTCTCCTCGGCGAGCAGCGCGTTCTTCCCGGCGGTGGACCCGTTCGGGGCACCCCCCGACGAGTATGTGACGCCACCGTTGCAGAATGTCGCTGTCGAGACGACCTTCTGGTTCGCTGTCGTCCCACCCGGCAGGGTGTCGTTCAGCGACGTCGGGAAGAGGGCATGCATCACCTGGTAGGTCGTGAACGACCCAACAGCGGTCACCTGCTTGGCGCTAGCCCCAGCGGGCATCGCCCCGAGGACGACCGCCCCGCCGCCGGCCACCAACGCGGCCATGGCGAGAGCACCCCCTCGGAGCCTCCTGAATGTTCGGTTCATTAGATGTTTTCTCCGTTCCGCACGGTTTCGGGGACCTTCATTGCTTCACTGCTTCACTACCGACTGGGCAAGCCCAATCGGCGCTACTTACTCTCGATGGAATTTGGAAAAAAGTCAAGAGACTTCGATGTCGCAGGAGATCGAGAATTCCCAGGTGAACGCTTTGTGTCCGGCTTGACATTGTTTGCCTGTAGAGGCCAGGAAAGCCCGTTTTTATTGTGATAAACGCGTGACAGGAGGGGTGCAATTCCGCTCACGCCTGCCGCTCCGGAGGCTCCGAGGCATCAGGAGCTCCCGCCGCCGGGGTTTCCACGGTCGAAGTAGCAGCCTGTCGGCGTCGTCCGGTACCAACGGTGAGCAAGGCGACGGGAACGAGAAGTAGTAGAACGAGCAGCAACCACGGCCACGGCGGGTTCGAGCCGATGGTCGCCGGTCCGTCGTAGGCGGTGGGATGGGGTGTTATCGAAACCGTGCCGCCCCCGATGGCTAGAGCCGCCGATGTGGTCGAACCCGCGATGGCGGCTGCTCCGGGCTGGGTGGTCGTCGTTGCGGTGGATGCAGTTCCACCGGTGGCGGTAGTGCCGGACTTTGCCCCGGTCGGCGAGGGCGACGTCCCGCCGGTCGCTCCAGCCGAAGACCCTGAGCCACCGGCCGTCGAGCCGCCGCCGCCTGAGCTACTCGAGGCTGTCCCTCCGCCGCCCGGCCCTGTCCCGAGCGACGTCTTGCCGGCCGTTGGGTCGGGAGGAGGAGACGAACCTCCGCCAAGGCCCCCGCCGAACTGGGGATTCTTGCAGTTTGTGCCCGACAGGGTCTCTGGCGGGTTCCCCGTCATGTACCCGATCGCATTGGCGAGGAACTGGCTCAGGTTGGTGGGTAGCGGTGAATAGCCGATCTGGGCCATCTTGACCTGACCTGTACAGGCCACGTATCGCATGAACTTGGACATGGTATTGATGACCCCTTGGCTGACGTAGGGGCCTTTACAGGTAGGGCGTGTCGGCGTCGAGGCGCATTGGTAGAGGATGTAGCTGTACGCCGACATTGGGTACGCTGTCGGTGTGGTGCTGTTGTAGACACCGACCAATGTCTGCGAGGTGTCCGGCGCCAAGACCGCGGACTTGAGCGCGGCCGCGATGTTCTTGGCGTAGGGCTGGGTCCAGTTTCCGGAGGCGTTCTCGACCCAAGAGACGTTGTCGTGGTACACGTACGCGTAGCCGAACTCGTCGTAGCCGATCGACCACAGCCCTGTGCGGCTGGCGATCGCCTGGGCCTGCTGATCCGATCCTCCGAGGAAGTTGTACCCCGTCCCGTGGCCGAAGCTGCCCTTTTGCGAATTGTCCACTTCCCATACTCGGGACGTCAGCGGAAAGCCGTTCGACTGGGCCCACGTCTGGTATTGGGACGGGTCCGTGTGCTTGACCCAGTCGTAGAAGAGTGCCGTCGTTCCGGACTGACCGGACCGCATGACCAAGGTAATGGGCTCGTGGGGTAGCACGAGGCCCTTGTTGTCCTTGCTGATTGTCGGACTTGTCCATGTCCGGATGTAACCCATGAAGATCCGAGCGATGGTCAACGGCGACAGGTGGAGGTATGTGACCGGGTTGCCACCTGTCGGATTGAGCGCGACGTGGTACATGACGGCGACGGCGCCAGCCACGTCGGGGGTGTAGGCGAAGCCACGGGGTACGTGCTGTGTCGGCGTCGGTGTTGTCGGATAGAGCTCGGAGTACTCGGCTTCCGTCCCGGCGAATGTGGCCGTGTTCGCCCCGAAGGCCGAGAGTCCAGCCGGCGAGCCGGTGGCCGTGTAGTTGACGTTGAGGCCCTGAACCTGGGCTCCTTGGGTCCATGTCTGGAAGGCCAGAGCGGCGTAGGTGGATCCCTGACCGCTGATGGAGGACAGGGTTGTTGTCGCTCCTGCGGGCGCGCCGTTGGCCACGAGGGGTACCGCTGCGGCCAGCGCCGCCGTCGCCACCATGACGATGCGGCGGATGGAACGGCGGAGTCCGCTCTTTCTAAAGCGGCTCATCCGAACCTCCCCTGGACGTAGTCGAGGGTGCGGGGGTCGTCGGGGTCCTCGAACATCTTCTGGGTGAACCCCTGCTCGACCACGTAGCCCGGCTCGTTCTCCTCGGCCAGGAAGAAGGCGCAGCGGTCCGACACCCGGTGGGCCTGCTGCATGTTGTGGGTGACGATGACGATGGTGACCTCACCGCGGAGCTCTTCGATGGTCTCTTCGACCCGCCGGGTGGAGGTGGGGTCCAAGGCCGAGCAGGGCTCATCCATCAACAGCACGTTGGGCGCCACGGCCAGGGAGCGGGCGATGCAGAGCCGCTGCTGCTGGCCACCGGACAGTCCCCCGCCGGGCTGGTCGAGCCGGTCCTTGACCTCTTTCCACAGGCTGGCCCGCATGAGGGACTGCTCGACCAGGGCGTCCTTGTCGGAGCATTTGATCCGTGACAGCTTCAGCCCGGCCAGGACGTTGTCCTTGATTGACATGGCCGGGAAGGGGTTCGGCTTCTGGAAGACCATGCCGATCCGGGCCCGGACCTGCTGGGGGCGCATGGCGGCGCCGTAGATGTCGTCGCCATCCAGCAGGATCTGTCCGTCCATGGCCGCTCCGGGGACCAGCTCGTGCATCCGGTTGAGCAACCGGAGGAACGTGGACTTCCCGCAGCCCGACGGTCCGATCAGCGCCGTGACCTCGCCGGCGGGCATCACCAGGGAGACGCCTTCTAAGACCAGGTGGTCGCCGAACCAGGCGCAGGCGTCCTGGGCGTCCAGGATGGCCGCTCCCGGTGGGGGTCCGCCGATCAGGACCGGCGGCTCCTTGGTGGGCCGGGGTGGGTCGGGGACGGCGGGGACCTCGGCGGTGGCCGGGCCGTGGCCGTCGACCGCGCCACGGTCGGAAGGGCCGACGTAGATCTCGGTCACGGGTTCTCCTGGGAAGGCAGGGCGAGCTGGGGAACCGGTCGCCCGGCGGCCGGGGGCGCCGCACCGGTGGAGGGGGATCGGCGGATCGGCAGCCGTCGGCGCTTGCGAGCCTTGGTCCGGTCACGGCCGACGATTCGGGCGATGGCGAACAGCAACAAGATGAGCACCATCAGGACCAAGGCGCCCGCGAAGCCGCGGGCGATCGAGGAGGCCAACGGTTCTCGGATGAACCGGTAGATGAACAGTGGCAGGGACTCCTGCGGTCCACTGAACGGGTTGGCGTTCATCAGGTTGTAGCCGAACGCGGTGAACAGCAGCGGGGCGGTCTCCCCCGCCTCGCGGGCGATGCCCAGGATCGCCGCCGTCGCCACGCCGGACGAGGCGGTAGGCAGGACGACCGACCACACGACCTTGGCCCGGGAGGACCCGAGCGCCAGGCCGGCCTCGCGAAGTCCGGCCGGGACCAGGCGCAGCACCACTTCGATGGCCCGGCAGATGGTCGGCATCATCGTCACGGAGAGAGCCAGCGACGCCATGAAGCCGTTGTAACCGAAGAGCGAATTGTCCTTGGCCAGGGGGATGATGAGGGTGGCGTAGATGAACAAGCCCGAGACGACGGAGGGCATGCCGCTCATGGCGTCCACAAAGATCCGGACGGGGCGCCGCATCCGCGACCGCGTCTCGTTCAGGAAGATCGCCGTCATCGTGCCGAGGGGCAGCGAGATCAACAGGGCGATGCCCACCTGCTCCAGGGTGCCGACGATGGCATGGAGGCCACCGCCCGCCGTCGCCGGCTGGATCGGAGTGATCCCCTTCTGGGTGTGGGTGAAGAAGCCGAGGGACAGGGCGGGCAGGCCCTTCACCAGGACGTAAATGACCAGCCACACCAGGGGAACCAGGACGATGATCATCGCCGACCAGGCGGCGACGGTCATCAACCGGTCGACGGCGGCGAGCCGCCCGAGCCGGTCCAACGTGGCGACGAAGTAGGTGCCCAGGAACACGAAGTAGGCGACCAACCAGAACCCGAACCAACCGATGCCGTTGGTGAAGACCGAGAAGATCAGCCAGCACAAGGCGACCGAGCTGGCGGCGGCCGCCCCGGCGGTGATCCAGTCCATCGGGCCAAGGCTGGCGGGACGCCGGGGGGTCCGACGGCGTTTCGGCGGCGGTCGGCGGGTCGGCGGCCGACGCTCCGGCGCCTTCGGGGGGCCGGCCGCATCGGACGACGCCGCCGCGCCCGACGGCGGCGCCACGGTCGTCACAGGTCTACCCCCGCCCCTGAGCGGCTGCGGGACACGATCACGGAGGCGATGAAGTTCGTGCCGAGGGTAAGGACGAACAGCACCAGGCCCGCCGCCATCAGGCCTGGGACTGTGACCGAGTTGCCGGCCCGGGTGGCGATGAAGCCGGCGATGGTCCCACCCCCGTTCTGCAACCAGTGATTGCTGACCAACGGGACTTGCGGCAGCAACATGGCGACGGCGATGGTCTCCCCCAAGGCCCGGCCGAGGCCCAGCATGGCGCCGCCGATCATGCCGCCCCGGCCGTAGGGAAGGACGACCGTGCGGATCATTCCCCACCTGGTGGCCCCCAGGCCCAGGGCCCCCTCCTTCTCCCCCGGAGGCGTCTGGGCGAAGACCGCCCGGGAGATCGAGGCGACGATCGGGATCACCATCAGGCTGACCACGATGCCGGCGATGAAGAACGAGTTGGTGAGCTGGGCGTCCTTGTCGGTGGCGAACAGCGGGAACCAGCCTAGGTGGGTGGTCATCCATCGGGACAGGGGCACGATCTGGTATTGGAGAAAGAGGAACCCCCAGAGCCCGAACAGGATGGACGGGACCGCCGCCAGGAGGTCGATCATGGCCTGCAGGGCCTTGCGGATGGGGATGGGGGCGAACTCGGCGATGAACAGCCCGACGCCGATGCCGAGCGGCATGGCGATGGCTTCAGCGATGAGGGCGACCACGATCGTACCGAACAGCAAGCCGAGGACGCCGAACTCCGGGTGGTTTCCGGCCGTGCTCCAACCGGTCGTGGTGAAGAACGACCACCCCATCTGCGACCAGGCATGCCGGCTCTGGATCAGGAGGAAGACCCCGACGATGGTGAGCAACGCCAGCACGGTGATCCCGGCCCCAAGCGTCATCCGGTCGAAGATGCGGTCAGCCCGGCTGGGCTGGGCGTGCAGGACGCGCTTGACTCGTCCAGGGGCAGGCAAAGCCGCGTCTGCCGGAAGGGTCATCAATTCGTCCGCCACTACTGCCTTCTCATCCGGTCGGTCGCGACCACTCCGCACCTCCCCGCCACGGGGCCCCATCGCACGGTACCGAGCAGAGGTGAACGGGGCAGTGACGCGCCCCGAATGAGGGCATGATTTCTCGGTGACGGAACCGTAAATTCCGTACCGTCTGGATCAGGACAGGCTGGCGACGTCCGCATGGCGCAGGCCGACCTCCCCCGCAGATGGCCGACCGATGCCGTCGAGCAAGAGGTCGAGCCCGAACAGGAACTGGGCCTGGGCGCTCGTCGCCGACCGGTCGCCGGCGTAGGCACTCAACCGAGGCCACCGTTCCGGGTTTTCGATGACCGGGCTGGAGCCCCGGTTCCCCCCGATGATCCGGGCCGATTCGTCGCCGTCCGTACTGTTCAGGACGTACCAGTAGAGGGCACTGGCCGCCCGGACCTGCTCGACGGCACGGAGTCCCGACTGCCCCAGGATGTCGACGACCTGCTCCACGCGGTCCAGGGCGATGAACGTGTCCCAACGGTTGGCCAGGAGGTGCCGGGCCAGGCCGGGATAGCCGGTGAGCCACGCCCGGGTCCGGATCGCCCAGGATCGAGTCCTCCGGGACCAGTCCCCCTGAGTGGGCACGGCGGGCATCGACGTCACGATCTCGGCGACGACGGCCTCGACCAGCTCGGTGGTGCCGATGTGCCGCTGGACCCCGGTGGCCGTGGCGTTCACCCGACGGGCGACCGCCCGCACGCTCAGCGCCGGGAGGCCGAGCTCGCTGGCGATGTCGAAGCCCGCGGCGACGATTCGAGAACGGGTGAGGGGCGGTCGCGGCATGATCGGGAACGAGCGCCCCATAGGGGCGTCAGCCGCATTCTGCCGTCGACCGGATGAATCGTTCGCGAACGAACTGCGGCCAAAAAATGAAATCTTGGTGATGGAAAGGTTGAAATCCGCCCGTCCGGGTTTTGCCCCAGGTCAGGGCGTGGAGCCGGTCAAGGACGGTGGGGCAAGGGCGATGATCAGTACGCCGTGGGCACCGCTATCTACGACTGGTAAGTCCGGACAGTGGGCGCCAGATCAGTGGCAGGCGCAGCCGCCACCGCAGCCGCCGGCCACCGGGGCGCCGCACATCCCGCCGGCGGGCGCCGGCGCACTGGCGAGGCCGGTGGTGGCGAACACGGGCAGCAGCCGGGCGGCGCCGACATGCCCATCGGGGCAGGTGGCCGGGGCGTCGGCGTCGGCCATCGACCGGCGATCGTCGTAGACGACCTCACAGGTCTTGCAGCGGTACTCGTACACCGGCATGCCCATACCTCCCGCCGGGCAGCCTACCGAACCTTCGGGCTAGGCCCCCGGCTCGGTCCGGTCCATGTCCTCCTGCATGACCACCGTGACCGGGGCCACCATGGCGCCGTACTCGATTGTGACGGCGTCCCCCCGCTCGTGATCGCGGGTGGCTGTGCCGGCCTCGGCGGCGTCGGCCCGGAGCATGTCCGCCGCCCCGTGGTCCCGGCCGTGGGACGGGGCGGGCTCCAGGGGCCCGGGCGGCGGGAAGTCCGGCGGCGGGTCACTGGCCGTCACCTGGCCGTCCCGGACCAGCTTGGTGGGGGCTCCGTCCGAGAACCACCGCTCCTCGTGATGACCGTAGGGGTCCTTGTACCAGCCTTCGGCGTCCATGGTGCACCTCCCACCGGCAGGCTACCGGCAGCCCTGCCGGTGGACCGGTGCGTTCGCGGAACCGTCACCGGCCGTCGGGTGGGGCGAAGCGACCGTCGACCAGGACGGGCTGGCGGCCTGCCCGGGCGAGGAGGCTGGCGGCGATGCCGGCGCGGTAGCCGGCGGCGCAGTGCACCCAGATCCGCCCCGGCGGGAGGTCGTCGAGGTGGCTGGCGAGGTGGTGGAGCGGGAGGTGGATGGCCCCGTCGAGGTGCCCCTGGGCCCACTCCTCGTCCCGACGGACGTCGAGGGCGACGTGGCCGGGGGTGGCCAGGGCCCGGTCGAGGTCGGCGAAGGTCCGCACCGGGTAGCTCCCCAGCCCGATGGGGGCCACCGGAGGGGGCAGGGGGCCGAGGTACCGGCCGGCGAGGGAGTCGATGCCGATCCGGGCGAGGTCGACCTGGGCGGCGGCCACGGTCTTGGGGTTCTCGGCCAGCAGGACGAGCGGGGTGTCGTCGGGGAGGAGCCAGCCCAGGTAGGTGGTGAAGGGGACGTCGGCCTCCACGTTGATGGTGCGGGCGAGGTGGCGGGCGGCGAACGCCCCCCGGGCCCGGAGGTCGACGACCCAGGTGTCCCCGGTGGCGAGCCACTGGACCTGGGCCGCCCGCAGGAGGGGTGGCGGGGTCAGGTCGGGGGCGGCCTGGCCGACTCGGTTCCGTTCGGCCATCCGGTGGTAGTAGCGGGGGTACTCGCCGAATGCGGCGACGAGATCGGTGGCGAACGCCTCCTCGCTGCCGGAGCGGAACACGAGGTTGCCGGCCAGCTGCTCGGCGAGGGTGGAGGCTGGGCCATTGGAGGCCGGGCCACCTGAAGACGGCAGAACGGTGGCCCCGACGGAACAGAAGCTGCCGAACCCGTGGGTGGGGAGCACCTGGACGTCGCCCGGCAGGGCGGCCAGGCGGTGGGCGGACCGGTACTGGGCGCGGGCCAACGGGGTGGCGAGGTCGGCACCGAGGAGGTCGGTGCGGCCGACGGACCCGAAGAGCAGCGAGCCGCCGGTGCAGGCGACCACCGGCCGGCCGTGGTCGACGGCGACGTAGCTGACGTGGTGGGGGGTGTGGCCGGGGGTGGCGACGACCCGAAGGGTGAAGCCGGCGGACACCGGGATCTCGTCGCCGTCGGCCACCGGACGGCGGTCGAAGGTGACGTCCTCCTCGGCCGCCACCAGATAGGGAACCCCGAGCTGTTGGGAGAGGTCCCAGCCTCCGGAGACGTAGTCGTTGTGGAGGTGGGTCTCCGCCACCATGGCGATCCGGACGCCGGCGAGCGCCGCCGCCCGGGTCAGCCGGTCGGTGTCACGTTGGGCGTCCACCACCACGCCGACCTGGCCGTCGTGGACCAGGTAGGAGCGGTCGCCGAGCTCGGGGGTGTCGATGCAGACGACGTCGACCATGGCGGCCTCCTTCCATGGCGCCCGCTCGGTTCGGGGCTCCATGCCGACCCCGTCGGTCGGCCCTTCCAGGGTGCCGCCGTCGCCTTTGAAGAACCTGAGCCAGGGATCAGGGGAGCGTAAGAATCCGGCTTCCGGATGGCCGGGCGCCCGATCAGGGCTGCACGTAGGCGTACACGGGCGCCCCGTTGTCCTGCTGGGACAGGCTGGGGAGGTACGGCCCGTTGATGATGACCCCACCCTTGCCGTTGGGCTCGGGGCCGGCGTCACCTTCGACGGAGATGACGGCGCCGTTGGGCCAGACCTGGGCGACGACGCCGACGTGGACCGAGGTGGCGGTGCTCTGCGGCCCGGTGCCGAACAGGACGGCGTCGCCGGGGGCGGGGGTGGCGGTCGGGCTGAGGTCGAGGCCCCGGGCGGCGCCCCACTGGTAGATGTCGCCGGTGAACCCGTACCGGGGGATGGCGACGCCGTTGGACTGCCAGACCCAGGTGGCGAAGAGGGCGCACCACTCCTCACAGGGGCCATAGGGGTTGCAGTAGGTCCCCTTCCCGGTACCGGTGCCCGCTGTGAGGTTGGGGCCGACCTGCGAGGCGGCGGTGGCCACGATGCCGGCGCCGGCGCCCGGTGAGGGGTTGGTGAAGCCGACGGCGATGTCGGCGGGCTGCAGCAGCCAGTAGCCCCTCCCGTCGGGGGTGGCGGCGATGGCGGCGGTCGGGGAGAACGGCGGCAGGTTCGGTGTGGGCCCGTAGAAGGTGGCGTCGCCGAACGCCAGGACGCCGGCGGTGGCGGCGACCAGCCAGTAACCGCCGCCGTCGGGGGTGGGGGCCATGCCGACGACGGCGGCCCCCAGGTTCTGGCCGGCGGCCGACCCGTAGAACTGGGCGTCGCCGAAGGCGAAGAGGCCGCCGTCGGCGGCGACCATCCAATAGCCGGCGCCGTCGCCGGTGGAGGCCATGCCGGTGATCGGTTGGGCGAGGACCAGGTTGCCGGTGGACCCGTAGAACTGGGCGTCGCCGAAGGCGAAGATGCCGCCGTCGCTGGCCACCAGCCAGTAGCCACCGCCGTCGGGGGTGGCGGCCATGCCGACGATGGGCTGGTTGAGTGGCCGGCCGCCCATCGATCCGTAGAAGGCGGCGTCGCCGAAGGCGAAGATGCCGCCGTCCTGGGCGACGAGCCAGTAGCCCCGGCCGTCGTGGGTGGCGGCCATGCCGACGACGGGGGCAAACAGGGAGAGGTTGCCGGTGGACCCGTAGAAGGTGGCGTCGCCGAAGGCGAAGATGCCGCCGTCGGCTCCGGCCACCCAGTACCCGTGGCCGTCGGGGGTCGACGCCATGGTCACCGCCGGCGCCGACATGGTCACCCCGGCGAAGGAGCCGTAGGTGGTGGCGTCACCGGCGGCCACCACACCGCCGCCGCCGAACAGGCCGTGGGAGGGCGGGGCCGCACCGGCGACCGGCCCGGCGGCGATCTCCGAGACGACGGCCACGGTGGCCGCACCGGTGACCAGGCCGGCAGGCAGCACGGTGGCCAGCACCGCCACCGCCGTGGCGGCCCGTAGACGCGGCCGTCGTAACAAGCGGCGGAGCATTGCCCGAGATTGTGACAGACCGGCCCCGCCGAGGGAAGGTACCCCCGTTGGAGTGGGCATAGCGGCCGGGCGGGGGCAGAATGGCTGCATGGCTCCTGACACGCCCTCCGTCTCCAACTCCTCCGCGTCCACCCGATCCCACCCGGACAGCTTCGGTGCCCGGTCCACCCTCTCGGTGGGCGACCGGCAGTTCGAGATCTTCCGGCTGGGGGCCGAGGGACTGGCCGCCGAGGGGGACGTGGCGCGGCTGCCGTACAGCATCAAGGTGGTGCTGGAGAACCTGGCCCGCCACGAGGACGGGCTGCGGGTGACGGCGGCGGACGTGGCGGCGGTGGCGGCGTGGGGGCGGCACCCGGAGGCCCACGGGGCGAACGCCGGCGACGACGCCAAGGAGATCGCCCTGTCGCCGGAGCGGGTGCTGATGCAGGACTTCACCGGGGTGCCGGCGGTGGTGGACCTGGCGGCGATGCGCGACGCCCTGGCGAACCTGGGTGGCGACCCGAAGCGGGTCAACCCGCTGGTGCCGGTGGAGCTGGTCATCGACCACTCGGTGATCGCCGAGCGGTCGGGGACGGCGGGGGCCTACGAACAGAACGTCGAGATCGAGTACGACCGGAACATGGAGCGGTACCAGCTGCTGCGGTGGGCGCAGGGGTCGTTCGACGGGTTCCGGGCGGTGCCCCCGGGGACCGGGATCTGCCACCAGGTGAACCTGGAGTACCTGTCCCGGGTGGTGTTTGCCACCGACGACGGGCAGGCGTTCTGCGACACCCTGGTGGGGACGGACTCGCACACGACCATGGTGAACGGCCTGGGAGTGCTGGGGTGGGGCGTCGGCGGCATCGAAGCGGAGGCGGCCATGCTGGGCCAGCCGCTGTCGATGCTGCTGCCACCGGTGGTGGGGCTGAAGCTGTTCGGGGAGATGCCGGAGGGGACCACCGCCACGGACCTCGTCCTGACGATCACCCAGTTGCTCCGCCGGCACGGGGTGGTGGGCAAGTTCGTGGAGGCGTTCGGGCCCGGGGTGTCGGCGGTGCCGGTGGAGAACCGGGCGACGATCGGGAACATGTCGCCGGAGTACGGGGCGACGTGCACCATGTTCCCCATCGACCAGGCCACCGTCGACTACCTGCGGTTCACCGGCCGCGACGACGACCACCTGGCGCTGGTGGAGGCGTACGCCAAGGAGCAGGGGCTGTGGCACGACCCGTCGGTCGAGCCGGTGTACTCCGAGACGGTGGAGCTGGACCTGTCGACGGTGGTGCCGAGCCTGGCCGGGCCGGCCCGGCCGCAGGACCGGGTGTCGCTGGCCGGGGCCGGCCGGGCGTTCCGGGAGGCGCTGGGCCACGAGCCGAAGGCGGCCCCGACGGCGGGCACCGGCGCCGCTGAGGGGGCCACCGCCGGCGCCGCCACCGACGAGGCCGCCGCCTCCTCCGCCGAAGACCGGCCGCTGCGGGACGGCGACGTGGTCATCGCCGCCATCACCAGCTGCACCAACACGTCGAACCCCCAGGTGCTGGTGGCGGCCGGGCTGCTGGCCAAGCGGGCGGTGGAGCGGGGGCTGTCGGCGAAGCCGTGGGTGAAGACGTCGCTGGCCCCCGGGTCGCGGGTGGTGATGGACTACCTGGAGAAGGCGGGGCTGACCGGGCCGCTGGAGCAGCAGGGGTTCTACCTGGTGGGGTTCGGTTGCACGACGTGCATCGGCAACTCCGGGCCGTTGCTGCCGGGTCGGTCGGAGGCGGTGCAGGAGCACGACCTGTCGGTGGTGTCGGTGCTGTCGGGGAACCGGAACTTCGAGGGCCGCATCCACCCCGACGTGCGGATGAACTACCTGGCGTCGCCGCCGCTGGTGGTGGCCTACGCCTTGGCCGGCACCATGGATGTCGACCTGTCGACGGACGCGCTGGGCACCGATCGGGACGGCAACGAGGTGCGGCTGGCGGACCTCTGGCCGACCGAGCAGGAGGTGGCCGACACCATCCGGGCGTCGCTGACGTCGGAGGAGTTCCGCCGGCGGTACGCGTCGGTGTTCGACGGCGACGACCTGTGGCAGTCGGTGGCGGTGGCCGAAGGGGAGACGTTCGCCTGGGACGACTCGTCCACCTACGTGCTGAAGCCGCCGTTCTTCGACGCCGCCTTCCTGGGGAGCACCACTGGTGACCCGGTGCCGGTAACCGACATCGAAGGGGCCCGGGTGCTGGCGCTGCTCGGCGACAGCGTGACCACCGACCACATCTCTCCCGCCGGGTCGATCAAGCCGGCGTCACCGGCCGGGCAGTACCTGTCGGACCACGGGGTGGCCCGGGAGGACTTCAACTCGTACGGCGCCCGCCGGGGCAACCACGAGGTGATGATGCGGGGGACGTTCGCCAACGTCCGGCTGCGCAACCAGCTGGCTCCGGGGACCGAGGGCGGCGTGACGCTGCACCTCCCCGACGGGGAGCAGACGTCGATCTACGAGGCGTCGATGCAGTACCAGGCCGACGGGGTGCCGCTGGTGATCCTGGCCGGCAAGGAGTACGGATCGGGGTCCAGCCGGGACTGGGCGGCGAAGGGGACGGTGCTGCTCGGCGTCCGGGCGGTGCTGGCGGAGAGCTACGAGCGGATCCACCGGTCCAACCTGGTGGGCATGGGGGTGCTGCCGTTGCAGTTCCCGGCCGACGAGTCGGCGGCCAGCCTGGGGCTGACCGGCCACGAGACGTTCAGCATCACCGGCCTGCTGCCGCTGAACGATGGGGCGCTACCGAAGGAAGTCACCGTTCGGGCCACCGCCGAGGGTGACGGGGCCGACGGCACCCGGACGGTGGAGTTCGCCGCCCGGGTGCGCATCGACACCCCGATGGAGTCGGAGTACTACCGCCACCGCGGCATCCTGCAGTACGTGCTGCGCCAGCTGGCCGGCTAACGGCCAACTGGCCGGGCGTTCAGGTGGTCTGGACGACCCGGAAGGCCTCGGCCAGACGGCCGTCGGGGAGGCCGGCGGCGCTGGCGATCCCGGCGGACCACTCCCGGAGGAGCTTTTCGACGTCCATGTCGCCGTTGAGCTGGCTGCGGTGGCTGTTGAGGGCGGCGACCTTGCGGTCGAAGGCGTCGGTGGTGTCGACGCAGATGGTGGGGTCGGGGAAGGCCATCAACCAGAGCTGGTCGACGGTGTGGGGCTCGAGGCCCTCGTCGAGCAGGTCGGGGTGGGCGAAGGGGTTGCGGGCGTCGGGGTAGACGGCACAGGCGGCGGCCTCGGCGGCGGCCAGGTGGTCGGGGTGGCTGGCGAAGACGCGGTCCCAGTTGCGTTCGGGGGACTGGGCGAGGACGCGCTGGGGCCGGAACCGGCGGATGACGCGGCTGATGTCCCGGCGGAGGTCGAAGGTGGGGGCGACGCGGCCGTCGGGGTAGCCGAGGAAGGTGACGTCGGTGACGCCGACCACAGCGGCGGCGGCCCGCTGTTCGTCACGGCGGACGGCGGCCATGTCGGCCCGGCTCTGGGTGCGGTCGTTGCCGCCGGCCTCGCCGTCGGTGACGATGCAGTAGGCGACGTCGACGCCGGCGTCGGTGAACGTCGCCACGGTGCCGGCGGCGCCGAAGTCGACGTCGTCGGGGTGGGCGGTGACCACCAGGACGCGGTCGACCCCGTCGTCGGGGGACCAGCGTTCCATCAGCGGCTCAGAGGACGCTCTCGTCGGGCGACGGCTCCCAGGCGGCCAGGTCGGCCAGGCGGGGGTCGTTGGAGAACATCTCGACGATGGGGATGCGGAGGCCGAGGCGGCGCTGGATGACCTCGGCTTCGACGACCTGGTTCCAGAGGACGAGCATGGCGACGACCCCGGCGGAGCCGGCGCGGGCGGTGCGGCCGGACCGGTGGAGGTAGGCCTTGTGGTCCTCGGGGGGGTCGTAGTGGATGACGACGTCGACGCCGTCGATGTGGAGGCCCCGGGCGGCGACGTCGGTGGCGACCAGCACCGGGAGCTTGCCGGAGGAGAACTCGGCCAGGGCCTTCTCCCGGTTGGACTGGCGGAGGTCGCCGTGGATGGCGGCGGCGCGGACGCCCTCCTTGCCGAGCTGCTCGACCAGGCGGTCGGCGCCGCGCTTGGTGCGGACGAAGATGAGGGCCTTTTCCTTGGGCCGGCAGATGGCCGCGGCCACCTTGACCTTGTCCATCTGGTGGACCTGGATGAACCGGTGCTCCATGGCGGCCACGGTCTGGGTACTGGAGACGACCACGTGGTGGACGGGGTCGGTCAGGTACCGCTTGACCAGCCGGTCGACGGCGCCGTCGAGGGTGGCGGAGAACAGCAGGGTCTGGTGGGGCCGCTCCAGCCGTCGGAGGACCCACTCGACCTGGGGCATGAACCCCATGTCGGCCATCCGGTCGGCCTCGTCGAGGACGAGGGTCTCGAGGTCGGCCACTGACAGCTCGCCGCGGTCGCCGAGGTCGATGAGGCGGCCGGGGGTGGCGATGACGACGTCGACGCCCTTGCGGAGCTTGGCGATCTGCCGGTCGATGTCGGCGCCGCCGTAGACGGCGACGACCTGCAGGCCGGCGGCCCCGGCCAACGGTTCGAGGACGTCGTGGACCTGCACCGCCAGCTCCCGGGTGGGGAGCAGTACGAGGGCCCGGGGGCGGGCCGGCCGGCCGGGGGCCCGGGGGTCGTCGTTGGCGGTCTCGGCCGTCCGCTGGAGCAGCGGCAGGCCGAAGGCCAACGTCTTGCCGGATCCGGTCTTGGCCTTGCCGCACACGTCCCGGCCGGCGAGGGCGTCGGCGATGGTGAGGGCCTGGATGGGGAAGGCGGTGGATATGCCCTGGTTGGCCAAGGCCTTGACCAGCGGCTCGGAGACACCGAGGGAGTCGAAGCTCCGCACGGTCTCGTAGGTGTCTACGGTCATTTCTTGCTCTCTCGTCTGTGGCGGGGCCCGGCGCCGTCGGAGGAGAGGAAAGGAGGGCCCTGACGCCAAGTCGAAAGCCCGGTCGTCATCAGGATTCTACCAGCGGGTTTTCCTGATCGGGCGAATCCGGGCCCGGCTGTGCGAAGCTCAGGCCTGCCAGGACGAGGAGCGGTGACGACGAGGAGGCAGGCAGATGGCCAGATTGGAAGCCGGCGGCAAGGCCCCGGCGTTCACCCTTCCGGACCAGGACGAAAAGAAGGTGTCCCTCAAGGACTTCGCCGGCGGCCCGGTGGTGGTGTACTTCTACCCCGCCGACGACACCCCCGGTTGCACCAAGGAGGCGTGCCAGTTCAACGAGAACCTCAGCGCCTTCTCCCGGTCGGGGGCGAAGGTGGTGGGGATCTCCCCGGACGGGGCGGCCAAGCACACCAAGTTCCGGGACAAGTACGGGCTGACGTTCCCGTTGTTGTCGGACCCGGACCACAAGGTGATGGAGGCCTACGGGGCGTGGGGTGAGAAGACGATGTACGGCAAGAAGACGGTCGGCACCATCCGGTCGACGTTCCTGATCGACGGCACCGGGAAGATCAGCCGGGCTTGGTACAACGTGCGGGCCGACGGCCACGCCGCCAAGGTCCTGGAGGAGTTGGCCGGGGCCTGACCCCTCCAGCCGGGTACCAGCGGGGTCGCCTCGGCGGGCGACCACCCCGGCCCGCCGTTCGCCGTCAGGCCCGTGCTCGGGGTCAGACCTGGTGCTGGGGGCACCACCAGGTGGTCCGGCCGCCGACCGTCGACTTGGTGAGGGGGGCACCGTCCTTGGGGCAGTGGCCGCCGGCCCGGCGCTCGGGCATGAGGTCGCCGGTGTGGGAGCCGCCGCGACGGAGCAGCTGGGCGACGGTCGACCGGATCCGGCGGGCGAGGACGTTGACGTCGTCGCCGGACAGGGACCCGGAGGGGCGTCGGGGGGACAGGTCGGCCCGCCACAGGATCTCGTCGACCAGGAGGTTGCCGAGGCCGGCCAGCCGGGACTGGTCGAGCAGCCGGGCCTTGAGCGGGGGGCCGGCGGCGGGCCGGCCGGACGGCGAGGGCCGGGACGCCAGGACGTGGCGGAGTTGGGCGACGGTGACGGTGGCGGCGTCGGGGCCGAGGGCGTCCTCGTCGGGGTCGAGGACCACCCGGCCGAACCGGCGGGGGTCGTGGAGCAGGAGGTCGCCGCCGTCGTTGCCGTCCCGGCCGGCGAGGTGGAGGCCGAAGCGGACCCATTGGCGGCCGAAGCCGGCGGGGCCGTACACCAGGGCGTCGATGGCCTGGTGGTCGTCGAGGACGAGGCCGCCGGTCATGCCGAACCGCATCCCGACGGTGGGGCCGCCGTCGCCGGTGTCGAGCAGGAGGAGCTTGCCCCGCCGACGAGCAGCGGTGAGGGGACGGCCGACGAGGGCCCGACGGATGCCGGCGACACTGACGTCTCCCCGGAGCACCCGGGAGTCGGGGACGGCCACCGAGGTGATCGTCCGCCCCGTGGCCCGGTCGGCCAGCTGGCGGTAGAGCTCGACCTCCAACATCTCCGGCATGGGGTGGACGGTAGCGCCGGCGGCCGTCCGATGGCCGCCCCGATGGCCGCCCGATGGCCGGCCTCAGTCGATCCCGGCACCGGGCCGACCAGGGTGGATAGGGTGGCGACGTGCCTCCCGAGAAACTCCACTGGTCCCATTTGTACACAGAGGTGGTGACGTCCGGCCTCTGCACCGGGTGCTCCGCCTGCGTGGTGGTCTGCCCCTACGACGTGCTGGGGTACGACGACAGCGAGGGCCGGTACAAGCCGTTCCACGTCGCCGAGACAGGGGGCGCCGACAACTGCACCCACGGGGTGAAGGGGTGCACGCTGTGCACCAGGGCGTGCCCGCGGTTCCGGACGTGGGAGCCGGAGATCGAGCAGCACCTGTTCGGTCGGGAACGGACCGACGACGAGGTGGCGGGGATCGCCGTGGACATCGTGCTGGCCCGGGCGACCGACCCGGAGCTGCACCAGGGGGGCCAGGACGGCGGGTTCGTCTCGGCGCTGTTGGTGTACGCCCTGGAGCACGACATGATCGACGCCGCCCTGGTGTCGGGGGTGGAGGGGGACGGGAGCAGTTGGAAGGCGAAGCCGGCGGTGGCCCGGAACCGGGCCGAGGTGCTGGCGACGGCGGGGTCGCGGTACACGTACTCGGCCAACCCGATGGCCTACGCCGAGGCCATCGAGGGCGGGGCCGAACGGATCGCCCTGGTGGGGATGGGCTGCCAGGCGTCGGCGCCGCCGGTGATGGCCGCCCGGAAGGCCGGGAAGGTGGCCCGGCGGTTCGCCCTGTCGATCGGGCTGCTGTGCTCGAAGACGTTCGACGACGCCATCTTCCCGGAGCTGTTCGAGGCGAAGTACGGGCTGGCCCGCCAGGACATCGTGAAGATGAACATCAAGGGGGTCTTCCAGGTGTGGACCCGCGACGGCGGGTACCACGAGATCCCGCTGAAAGAAGCGCACGCCTGGACCCGGGAGGGCTGCAAGTCGTGCCCGGACTTCGCCGCCGAGCACGCCGACATCTCCACCGGGGGGATCGGGGCGTTCAACGACTGGACGCTGACCATCATCCGGACCGAGCGGGGGCGGGAGCTGTTCCACGCCATGGTGGCCGCTGACGCCGTCGAGGTCCGACCGTCCGACGACGACCCGGGGGCGATCGCCCTGATGCGCAAGCTGAGCCGGGTCAGCCGGAAGCGGTGGCCGGCCACCGCGGTGCCGATGACCGGCCGCCTCCCGGCGGCGGCTGCACCGCAGTAGCGGGGGCCACCCGGGCAGCCGGCCTCGTCGACCCGCTGAGGGGACCTTGGCCGTTTGTTCGGATCCAACTACCGGAGAAATGCCAAACCCCCAGGTGAGGGCCTTGCGTTTTCTCCGTCAGGGCACACCGTTTCGGCTGGTCAGAGCCATTCTCCCGGGGCTGGGACGGAGCAAAGTACCGAGGCCCTCCCCGACGGCCGGCCGGGGTCAGGCCCTGATAGCCGGCCGGGGTCAGGCGCCGAGCTGCCGGGCCCGGGCGAAGACGGCGTCGAACATCGGCTCGGTGAGGACCCCGGTGAAGGTGTTCTGCTGGCTGGGGTGGTAGGAGCAGAGGAGGGTGCGGCCCCCGGGGAGCGGGTGCTCGGCGAGGTGGCCGAACCGCGGACGGGGGCGGAGGCCGTAGAGGCCGGCGACGACGTTGCAGGCGAACTGGCCGAGGACCACCAGCACCCGGGCGTCAACGAGGAGGTCGAGCTCGCGCTGGAGGTAGGGCAAGCACCGGTCCCGCTCTTCACCGGTCGGTTTGTTGGCCGGCGGGGCGCAACGGACGGCGGCGGCGATCCACGCCCCTCGCAGGGTCAGGCCGTCGTCGATGGACACGCTGTGGGGCTGGTTGGCGTAACCGGCCCGCCACAGGGCGGCGTAGAGCCAGTCCCCGGAGCGGTCGCCGGTGAACACCCGACCGGTGCGGTTGGCGCCGTGGGCGGCGGGGGCCAGCCCGACGATGACCAGTCGGGCGGCGGGGTCGCCGAACCCGGGGACAGGTCGGCCCCAGTAGGTCTGCCCGGCAAAGGACGCCCGGGGGTTGGCGGCAACGGCCTCTCGCCAGGCGACCAACCGGGGGCAGGCCCGGCATCCGGTGATCTCGTCCTCCAGGGCGGCGAGCGGAGCGGCGAGCTGGGCGGCGAGCTGGACACCGCGCCGGCCGTCGGAGCGTCCGGCGAGCTTGCGGCTTACCGTCGGCTGGTCGGGAGGCACGGGGTGCAGCCTACGATGGGCACCCGTGCCCACTCCCCCGAAGCCGACCACGGTGCTGCTGGTACGCCACGGCCGGACCCCGACGACCGGCGCGGTGCTGCCGGGCCGGAAGGCCGGGCTCCATCTGTCCGAGGCGGGCCGGGGGCAGGCGGAACGGGCGGCGGAACGGATCGCCGGGCTGAAGACGGCACCGGCGGCGGTGTACGCGTCGCCGCTGGAGAGGACGAGGGAGACGGCGGCACCGATCGCCAAGGCGCTGGGACTCCGGGTGCGGACCGATGCGGGGCTGTTGGAGTGCGACATGGGGCGGTGGACCGGGAGCTCGCTGAAGCGGCTGGCCCGGACCAAGGAGTGGGGGAAGGTGC